>OHKX01000637.1_pt1 | contig 15686 bp, 9 predicted proteins | sample 1568921 | NCBI WGS metagenome assembly OHKX01 (sample SAMEA3879564, study PRJEB24766) | human gut metagenome | biome: human-associated habitat; feature: feces | place: USA | collected 1985/1987
TCAATATTTTTTATTGAATTCCTCAATCTTTGGAGACTGTGCCAAAGCTGCGGCGATTTTTTTAGCAGATTGACAAAAAAGCACCCCTCACATGGCTGTGAAGGGTGCTTTGGGGAAGTTTTCTTATGCAGAACACGGTTCGGTAATTGCCTCCCGCACCTGTTCTAACGAAAGTTCGGTGGTCTGGGCGATCTTATCCAGATCATGCTCTCCGTTCTTCCAGAGATTGAGCGCAATGCGCTTTCCCTTTGCCACCTCGGCATCTTCTCGTTCCCGATCAACGATCACCTGCATTGTCTTGCACATAGCTGCCACTCCTTCCGTTTCTTCTTTAAAGTATTTTACTCTTGCCCTTATTTTGGGGTTCCGGATATCCCGATAGTCATCACAGCGGAAATCCTGCATCAGCGCGCCGACCTCATCCGTTCCCCGATATGCGCCGTTCACATATACGATATGTGCACGGTCGTGGAACAGCTTCCCGGTTTCCTGAATCGTCCGTTCAATATTGTAAACCGGCAGACCATCTCCCAAAACATCATTTGCCGTAATAAATATGATATATGTCTCAGGCAGGTCAGAATATTTTTCACCAGAAGTCGTCAGGCGGGAATCAAACATCGCACTGTTCAGCCGCGCCCGTTCCGGAGCGGCTCCCTTATCTTCCTGCTGTACTTCGATATCATACTGCTTGCCTGCATCATCCGTTGCATAAATGTCCAGCCGTACAGAACGGCCAAACAGATTGCCGATCGTAAGCTGTGTTGCAGACCTTGCGACGGTCAGGTCTTTTCGTTTCAGGATGATGCGAAGCAGCTCCTGTGTGCTCTCTTTATCTCCTGAAAACACCTGTGTCATAAAGGTGTCATCCATCAGGGTGAATTTACGGATAGCATTCATGCGTTCTTCATTCTTCTCATCCAACTGTACGAACCGCATTTCCGCCATCCTTTCGTTTCAGAAAAAGAGTACTTTTCTACGTTTATATTTTATCATCATTTTATCTGTACTGCAAGTATCAAAAAAGCACCCCTCACATGGCTGTGAAGGGTGCTTTGGGAAGTTTTCTTACTCCGGCTGAGCGGCGTTCTGGGCGATATACTCGGCGGCATCATCGGGGATGTCGTCAAGGTTCTCATCGCCGATATCCACGTTCAGCGGCGGCTTCTTGAAGAGGATGTCGTACATCAGGGGCACAACGTACAGGGTCATCAGGGTGGCGTAGGTCAGGCCGAAGATGATGACGATGGCCATGCCGCTCATCAGCTGGCTGGCCATATCGCCACTGAACACCAGCTGGAGCATGGCCAGAACGGTGGTCAGGGTGGTCATCAGGATGGGGCGCATTCGTGTTTTGCCGGTGGCGATCAGGGCCGCGCGGCGCTCCATGCCGCCGATGCGCAGCTGGTTGGCGTAATCCACGAACACGATGCCGTTGTTGACGACCGTGCCCATTAGAACGATGAAGCCCATCAGGGAGATCATGGTCAGCTGCTGGCCGGTGAGCAGCAGACCCAGCAGGCCGCCGGTAAAGGCCAGCGGAATGGTGAACAGAACGATGAAGGGGGAGAGCAGGCTCTGGAACTGGGCCACCATAACAAGGTAGACGAAGGGCAGAGCCAGGAACATCCACTGGCCCATCTGATCCACCACCATGCCGTTGATCTCAGAGCCGCCGCCCATATAGAAGCTGCAGCCCTCGGGCATTTCATCGGATGCGGCAAACTCGTTCAGCTTCTTTTCCAGCGCGCGGGTCTCGGTGGTGGTATTGGTGCCCTCCACCGCGTCCGCCGTCACACTGATATATCGGGTCTGGTTCTTGCTGGTGATGGAGTCCGGGGTGGAGCCGGTGACCCAGGTGGCCATATCGCCCAGCGTGCAGGTACCGGTCTGGGTGGTGCCGTCGGCGGCCATGACGGAGGTCGTAAAGGTCATATCCATCATGTTTTCCTTGGTCATGGGGTCCAGATTGTTGCTGATCTGGACGTTCATGGTGGAGCCATCGATGGCAACGGGGGTCTGGGCTGTGGTGGTGGTGGTCAGCTTAGCGGCGATCTGCTGGTAGACCTGCGCCACGGTCAGGCCGTAGGAGCGGACCTTATCCCGGTCGATCTGCAGGTTGATGGTGGCATCGCCGCTGCCCAGACCGTTGGTTGCATTGGTGAAGCCGTCCATCTCGTTGACCATATCCACCACCTTCTCGGAGAGGGCAGTCATGGTATCAATGTCGTTGCCGGAGATCTGGACGGTCAGGCCCATATCCAGCTGGCTGGTCAGCTCCTGCATTCCGCTGATCTCAACGGTAGCAGTGCAGTTCTCCACGCCGTTCACAGCTTCCTCCAGCGCCTCACGGGCCTGTTCGATCTGCCGGGAGGAGAGGCTCTCGTCCAGCATCACGTTGATCTGGTAGGTGCCGTAGCTGTTGGCGGCGTTCAGCAGGTCGGTGATGGTCTTGGGCAGGCCCAGCTGGCCGACATCCATTCCGGCCACGCGGCTGTCGGTGGTAACGCCCACCTCTTCCACGTTGTCCACAGCCAGCAGGGCATCAATGACATTCTCGGCCACAGCATAGGATTCTTCCTTGGTCATATCCTTCTCGGTGGAGAGGGTGACGATGGCCTCGTTGCTGGTGATGGTGGGCAGCATCTCAACGCCCATGGACATCACGCGCCAGCCGCAGAACACCAGCAGCACCACTGCCGCGCCCAACGGTGCCCAGCGGTGCTGGAAGCACCATTCCAGGCTCTTGACATACTTTTCCTGCACCTTGTCGAACCACTTGAGCTCTTTGGGCTTGGAGTTTTTCAGCAGGGTAGAGGAGGCCGCCGGGGCAACCGTCAGGGCCACGATGAGGGAAGCAGCCAGACAGTAGCCGATGCACATGGACATGGGCTGCAGCAGGCTCTTGATGACACCGGAGGTGAAGATGACGGGCAGGAACACGCAGACAGAGGTGAGGGTGGAAGCCATGATGGCCATGCCCACCTGCTTGGTGCCCTGGACCGCCGCGCGGGCAGCGGGCACGCCGCGGCTGCGCAGACGGTAGATGTTCTCGATGACGACGATGGAGTTGTCCACCAGCATACCAATGCCGAGGGACAGGCCCGCCAGCGTCATAATATTCATATCCAGACCGGTGAAGTACATGAGCACCACGGCAAACAGCACCGACAGCGGGATACTGATGCCGACCACCAGCGTGGGCTTGATATCCTTGAGGAAGATGGCCAGCACGATGATGGCAAGGGCCGCACCGATGAGCATACTGCTCAGGATGCTGCCGACGATGATGCTGATGTAGTTGCCCTGGTTGGACAGCACGACCACATGCAGGCCATCGTATTTCTGTTCCAGCTCCTTGAAGGCAGCCTTGCAGTTGCCGGAAACTTCACCGGCGCTGGAAGAATTGCTCTTGAAGATCTTCAGCACCACGGAGCGCTCGCCGTTCAGGCGGGTAAAGCTGTCTTCCGCGTTGTCGATGATCTGCACATCGGCCACGTCAGACAGGCGGACATCGCCAAAGCCATCCACATGGAGCAGCAGGGCACCGGAGATATCCTCGATGCTGTCGTACTCCTCGCCGACCTTCAGCAGCCAGGACTTGTTGCTGGAATCCTTGACATAACCGGCGGGCATGGAGAAGTTCTGGGCATAGATCAGCTGTGCCAGCGTGTCAATATCCAGCATCTTGGCCACGTCGGAGTTCTCCATGGCCTTCTGCTTGGCATCCTCATACTGCTGCTTGGCATCTGCCAGCTGCTGCTCATAATTGTTCAGCATCTCGCGGGCCTCGGTGAACTTGATATAGGCCTGCAGCTGCTGCTGGGAATAGCTGCCCACGATCTGGGTGAACTGATCCATCAGGCCGGGCACGTCGTCCATGGCCTTGATGGTGCTCTCCAGCGTGTTATAAATGTTGCTCAGGCTCTGCTGCACCTGCAGATCATCGACCAGCTCCCCGGCCGTTGTGCCGGCGGTGTCGCCCTGCGCGTTCAGGCGCTGCTGCAGATCCTGCAAAGCGGTGGTCAGCTTATCGGTGATATCGCGCAGCTCCGCCACGATCTCGATCAGAGAATCGATATCCTGCATTCCGGTCTCGTTGAACTTGTCCACGACCCGCTGCAGGCCGTCCCGCACATCGATCAGGGCCTGCTGGATCTCAGGCTCGTTGACCACGGCAATGAGCTGGTTGACGCTCTCCAGAAGGGCCTGTGCCTGCTTCTTGACCAGCATGAAGGAATCCTGCAGTTCGCCGGAATACTGGCTGTTGATGGTATCGCTGACCAGCTTGTCGTAACTGGCCAGCTGGGTCTCGTACTCCTTTCTGCCTGCCTCGATCTGGGCCTCGGCAGCATCCAGCTGGGCCTTTGCATCGGCCAGCTGCACGTCAATGACTTCCAGCAGCTTTTCATTGATGGCATCGATCTTTTCCTGATCGAGCTGCACCTGCACCATCCGGGTGACCAGGCCATTGGCGGAGATATTGGAAACGCCACCCTGACGCTCGATATAGGGGACCATGGTGTCGTTGACGAAATCGGCCAGCTCATAGGAATCGCTGCCCTCGCGGCTGACGGCCACGGTCATAAAGGCGTTCATGTTCAGGGTATATTCAATGATGGAGGGGGTCATGCAGGTGCTTGGCAGGCTGGAGGTGGTCTGATCCACCTTGTTGGACACCTTGACCACAGCACTGTTCATGTCCGTATCATCCTCAAACTCCATCAGCAGCAGACTGTAGTTTTCTGCCGAGGTGGCGGTGACGTTTTTCACACCCGAGATGGTGCCCAGCGCACTCTCCATCATGTCGGAGACCTCGTTCTCCACACGCTCCGGGCTGGCACCGGGATAGACCGTGACCACCATCAGGTACGGTGTGTTCACGTTTGGCAGCAGATTGGTCTGCATGTTCTGCACGGACACAAGGCCCAGCATGATGACCATGATGACTGCAACCAGAACGGTGAACGGTTTTTTGACGCTGAATTTTTCCATTTCTTCCTACCGTTTCTGTGTTTTCCCACGCATTGCGCGGCTGCTCTTTTTTCTCAGAGCGGACCAAAGGCGATACCCCTATTATACACCCGGTTCCGGGGCTTGCAAGGCTTGCCCGGAGATTCTTTCGCAAATCTTGAGAATCTTTTGTGAAATCCGGGTGATACCTCAGTTTTTTGACGTTTTGGAGATCAAATTTCAGACGGAGTTCAAGTGGGATACGAATGAGCGGGGCGGAATGTTGCAGAGGATAAAATTTTTTTATCGGCTCCCCCTTTGGGGGCAACGACGACGACCGCCGCCAGTGGCGGATTGAGGGAGGAGTTGTTGGGGCAGTGGCCAGCAAGGTGCGAGTGCAATTGCACGAAGCAGCTGCTGGGAGCCACAACCTGGGCTGGCGAGCGAATGCGAGACTGAGAGGGCGAGGACGCTAACCAAGGAGGGTATATCTATGGATTCCGAAAAAGTCATCAAGCGGGACAACGAATATGTCCTGCACACCTATAACCGCAATCCCATTGCACTGGAAAAGGGCCACGGCCTGTATGCCGAGGGCCCTGAGGGCCAGAAGTATCTGGATTTCACCAGCGGCATCGGCGTGAACAGCCTGGGCTACTGCGACCTGACCTGGGCCGAGGCCGTTTCCGAGCAGGCCCATAAGCTGCAGCACACCTCCAACCTCTATTACACTGCCCCCTGCGGCAAGCTGGCCAAAAAGCTGTGCAAGCGCACCGGCATGAGCAAGGTATTTTTCGGAAATTCCGGTGCCGAGGCCAACGAGGGTGCCATCAAGGCTGCCCGCAAGTACAGCTTTGACCACTACGGCAAGGGCCGCGATGTTGTGATCACGCTGGTCAACAGCTTCCATGGCCGCACCATTGCCACCCTGACCGCCACCGGTCAGGAGGTGTTCCACAACTACTTTGGCCCCTTCAACGAGGGCTTTGTTTATACCACCGCCGGTGACATCGAGGGCCTCCGGGAACTGGTGGACCGCCATACCTGCGCCATTATGCTGGAGCTGATCCAGGGCGAGGGCGGCGTGATGGCGCTGGACCCTGAGTATGTGCAGGCTGTGCGCGCCCTCTGTGATGAAAAGGATCTTGTCCTCATCGTGGACGAGGTGCAGACCGGCGTGGGCCGCACCGGCACCTTCCTGTGCTGTGAGCACTACAACCTCAAGCCTGATATCGTCACGCTGGCCAAGGGCCTGGGCGGCGGCCTGCCCATCGGTGCCGTTCTGCTGAACGAAAAGACCGCCGAGGGCATGGGCCCCGGCAGCCACGGTTCCACCTTTGGCGGCAACCCGGTGGTCTGCGCCGGTGCCAACGTGGTGGTGGATCGGATGGATCAGAGCTTCCTGGCCAATGTCAGTGAGCGGGCCGTCCAGCTGCGTGCCGGTCTGGCCAAGCTGCCCATGGTCAAGAACCTTTCCGGCATTGGCCTGATGGTGGGCATCGAGTTCTTTGGCGGTATCCAGGCCGCGGATGTGCTGGCCGCCTGCCGCGAAAAGGGCCTGCTGGTGCTCACGGCCAAGAGCCGCCTGCGCCTGCTGCCCCCGCTGACCCTGACCGCCCACGATGTGGAAAAGGCTCTGGGCATCCTGAACGAGGTGCTGACCGAGATGGAGCAGAAGGCTCCAAAGGAGCAGGCATGAAACATCTGCTGAAAATGAGCGACCTCTCCCCCGCTGAGCTCCACCACATCCTTGATGTGGCGGAGGAGCTCAAGGCAGAGCAGAAGGCCGGGACGACCCCGGCGCTGCTCAAGGGCAGGAGCGTGGCGCTGATGTTCTCCAAAAACTCCACCCGCACCCGCACCAGCTTTGAGGTGGGTGTCTACCAGCTTGGCGGTCTGGGCAATTACATGAACGCCGCCACCGAGCTGCAGTCCGGCCGGGGCGAGCCCCTCAAGGATACCGCCCGGGTGCTGGGCCGCTACTACGACTGCGTGGTCTGGCGCACCTACCGTCAGTGCGATCTGGAAGAGTTTGCCGAGCTGGCCGGTGTGCCCGTGATCAACGGCCTGACCGACTACGCCCATCCCTGCCAGGTGCTGGCCGACCTGATGACCATCCGGGAGCGCCGGGGCACGCTGGAGGGCCAGAAGCTCTGCTTCATCGGGGATGGCTGCAGCATGGCAAACAGCCTCATCGTAGGCGGCCTGCTGGCAGGGATGCGTGTGACCTGTGTCTGCCCCGAGGGCTACCGCCCTGCCGCTGACGTGCTGATGTTCGCCCACAAGTATGGCGAAAAGTTTCACCTGCTCACCGACCCCGCCGAGGGTGTGAAGGATGCCGATGTGGTGGTGACCGCCGCATGGAACACGGCCCCCGGTACCCCCGAAAGTGAGCGCCGCCTGCGGGATTTCGCGGGCTTTCAGGTGACCAGCAGGCTGATGGAGGGGGCAAAGCCCGATGCCATGCTCCTCCACTGCCTGCCTGCGCACCGGGGCGAGGAGATCTCCACCGCCGTCTTTGAGGAGCACGCCAACGAGATCTTTGACGAGGCCGAGAACCGCCTCCATGTGCAGAAAGCCGTGCTGGCCATCCTGCTGGCCGGTCTGTAAAAACGAGAAAGAGCCCTGGGGCTGCAGAGAATTGCAGCCCCAGGGCTCTTATTGTTTCTCTCAGGGTCTGCGGCTCAGGCCGGGGCCCTCATCAGACACCAGAGTAGGCGGAGAAGCCGCCGTCAATGGGCAGGCAGATACCGGTGATGAAGCCGGCAGCCTCGTTGTTCAGCAGGAACAGCAGGGCACCCACCAGATCCTTTTCGCTGTCGCCGAAGCGGCCCATGGGGGTGGCAGCCAGGATCTTTTCGGTGCGGGCGGTGGGGGTGCCGTCCTCGTTGTAGAGGAGCCGTGCGTTCTGCTCGCTGGCAAAGAAGCCCGGGGCAATGGCGTTGACCCGGATGCCCACCTTGCTGAAGTGCACTGCCAGCCACTGGGTGAAGTTGGTGACAGCAGCCTTGGAGCCGGAGTAGGCCGGGATCTTGGTCAGGGGCAGGTAGGCGTTCATGCTGGAGATGTTCATGATGTTGCAGCCGGGGCGGCCCACCATCTGCCGGGCAAAGGCCTGCGTGGGCAGCAGGGTGCCGATGAAGTTCAGGTTGAACACCATCTCCACGCCGCTCTCGTCCAGATCGAAGAAGGTCACGGTGTCATCGTCCAGATCCGCCATCTCGAAGAATTCCTTGTCGGTGTTGGCCCGGGGGTTGTTGCCGCCGGCACCGTTCACCAGAATGTCGCAGGGACCCAGATCCGCCATCACCTCCTCTGCCACCTGCAGGCAGTTGGCCTTGTTCATAACATTGCAGGTGTAGCCCTTGGCCACGCCGCCTTCTGCCTCGATCGCATTGGCCAGCTCCTTCAGCTTCTCCATGTTGCGGCCCAGCAGAGCCACTTTGGCTCCTGCCCGGGCCAGAGCCTTGGCGAAAATGGAACAAAGGGTGCCGCTGGCACCGGTGACCACGGCAACCTTGCCGGACAGGTCGGTGTTCAGAACATTCTTTTCCACGAGGATACTCCTTTTTTGATCAGATGGTTGTGGTGATACGGATGATTATTTTCAGGCGGACAAAGCATCAGACCCTGCCAGCGCCCTTGTCCAGGATCTTATTGAACTGGAGGAAGAAGGTGGTGGCGGTCACGGCAGCGGCGATGATGTCACTGACGGGCTCGGCAAGGAACACGCCGAACACGGGGTTCGCGACCACATGGGGCAGGATGAAGATGAGGGGGATGAGCAGGATGAGCTTGCGCAGGCAGGCCAGCAGCAGGCTGACCTTGGCCTGACCCAGCGCCATAAAGCTCTGCTGGCAGGCAATCTGAACACCAGTGGAGAAGATGCCCGCCATATAGATGCGCATGGCCCAGGTGGTGTAATCGATCAGGGAGGCATCCGAGGTGAAGATGCCGGCCACTGCACCGGGAACCAGCATCATCAGCAGCCAGAAGATGGTGGTGTAGCTCAGGCAGAGGGTCAGCTGGAAGCGGAACGCCTGCTTGACGCGGTCCTTCTTGCCTGCACCGAAGTTGAAGCTCATCACCGGCTGGCCGCCCTGGCAGATGCCCGAGATGGGCATGGTGCACAGCTGGGAGGCGCTGGTGATCACGGTCATGGCACCCACGGCCACGTCACCGCCGTAGCGGGCCAGGCTGGAGCTGAAGCTGATGGACAGCAGGCTCTCGGTGGAGAGCATGACGAAGGTGGAGATGCCCAGTGCCAGCACGGGCATGATGATCTTCCCTTCCAGCTTCATGTCCTCTTTGCGGATCTTGAGGATGGTCTTGGGGCCGGTGAGGAAGCGGATGACCCAGATGGCACCCACTGCCTGGCTCAGCACGGTGGCAATGGCAGCACCCTTTACGCCCATGCCCAGCCCAAAGATGAGGATGGGGTCCAGCACGATGTTGATGACCGCGCCGATAACGGTGGTCAGCATACTGATCTTGGCAAAGCCCTGCGCAGTGATGAAGGTGTTCATGCCAAGCACGATCAGCACGCAGATGGTGCCCAGAATGTAGATGCGGCTGTAAGCCAGAGCGTAGGGCAGGGTGGTGTCACTGGCACCAAACAGCCGCAGCAGGGTGGGTGCGGCGGCGTAAAAGACGATGGTCAGGACGACCGAGAAGATCAGCAGCATGGTAAAGCTGTTGCTGACGATCTTTTCTGCCTGCTTCTTGTCGCCCTGGCCCATGGCGATGGCGGTGCGGGGCGCGCCGCCGGAGCCGATGAGCATGGCAAAGGCGTTCAGAAGCATCAGGATGGGGGTAAACAGGCCCACGCCGGTCAGAGCCGCCGCGCCGATCCCCGAGATGTGGCCGATGTAGATGCGATCCACGATGTTGTACAGCAGGTTGACCACCTGCGCCACAACGGCGGGGATCATCAGCTGGAGCAGGAGCTTTTTCACGTCACCCGTGCCCATATCCTGCTGTTTTTTCTGCGTTTGTGCCATGGAAAGTGTCTCCTTTGGTTTGAGCGAGACGGAGAGGGCTGCCCTCAGAACGTCAGGCCGAAGTTCATCTCGTAGTAGTTGCCTGCGGCATCACGGTAGGCGTAAGCCTTGCCGTTCTCGTCCTTCATGCTGTCGGGCATGTAGGCATCCTTTGCAAAGCCGGGCACGTCGTTGGGGCTGATGCAGACACCGTCCGCGTTCACAGCCAGCACCTCGTCGCCCTTGGGCAGGGTCAGGGGCAGCTTGCCAACGGGAGCAAAGCGGCCGAACATCACATCCAGCGTTGCGGAGGGGTAGGTGTCAAAGCCGACGGTCAGAGCATCGGAGACCTTCTCCACATTGCCGACCTCCCAGGCCAGCGGGCAGTTGATGTTGGAAACGACCTTGCCGCCGTGGGCGTGGACCGCAGCAGCGATACCGGCCAGACGGTTTGCGCCCACCAGAGTGGTCTCCTTGTGGGTCTCGGTGGTGGGCTTGCCGCTCTCGTCCACGTTGCAGACAGTCTTGTCCTCGCAGATGTCCAACTCCAGGTAGCCCGGGGTGGCGTTGAAGTATGCACCGGACTGGGGGCTGACCATCAGCAGGGCCACCTGGGCCTCATCGGGGGTGTCCACCAGAGTGACATTGCCCAGCATCTCGCGCAGGGCCTTGGTGGCGGCCTCACCGGCCTCGGCACTCTTGCCAAAGGCCTCAGCGTAGACCTTGGTGCCGTCCTTCAGGGGCAGGGTGCCGTCGTTCTTCAGCAGGACAACGGACTCGCGGTGCACGCGGGAAGCTTCCTCCCAGTCGGCCTTGGTGGCAACGACCTCGGCGGCCTTCCTGGGGTCGGCGTAGGTGTCCTCGAACATACCCTGACGGAACAGCTCGGTCAGGGTGCGGCTGACAGCGCGGTTCAGGCTGGCATCGGTCAGCACCAGATCTTCCTTCTTGAAACCGGCGGGCACCGCGTGGGTGTCGTAGTAGTCGTTGATGCCGCGGGCGTAGCTCTCCTCGCCCAGCTCGTTGTCCAGCAGGCCGGAGATCAGGTCCACGCCGCTCTGGGTGACGGCATAGCCGATGCGCTCAGGCTCGTCCAGCATGTCAACGCCCCAGCACATATTGTGGACGATGCCGGTGTCGGAGTTGATGTAGCCCTTGAAGCCCATCTGGCCGCGCAGCAGGCCGTCGATGAACACCTTGTTGTAGGCAAAGCCGTAGGGCTGGAGCTCGATGGGATTGCCGTTGAAGTCCTCCTGCGGAGCGCTCTTCTCGGCGCTGGGCTTGGAGTAGTAGGGCATGATGGACTCGGCATTGTGGCGGATGGCTGCGCGGAATGCCGGGATGTGGTACTTCTGCAGGGAGCCGGGGGTGGCGTAGATGTTCCACTGGCCTGCTGCATAGTGGGGGTCAAAGCCGTTCTCACGGGCACCGCCGCCGGGGAAGTGCTTCACGGTCATGGAAACACCCTCGGGGGTAACGCCGTTGCTGCCGCCCTGGATGCCGGGGATCAGGTGGTCGAAGATCTCCTCAATGAGCTCCGGGTCCTCGCCAAAGGTGCCGAAGGTGCGCTGCCAACGGGGGTCGGTGACGCAGTCGGCCATGTACATGTAGCCCTTCTTCAGGCCGCAGGCATTCCACTCGCGGCGGATGGTGTCGGCGAACTTGTCGATGATGTCGATGCGTGCGGTGCCCTTGACGGCAGCAGCAATGCCCAGGGTGCCGGGATAAGTGGCAAACACGCCGGTGGCATCGTTCATGCCGAACACGACCTCGCCGTTCTCGTTGCGGCTGTTGGACATGACCTGCATGGGAACAAAGTGATCACAGGTCTCGGTCAGGTACTGCAGCTGGTTCAGGTAATCTGCCAGATCCTCGGGCGTGGGGCTCTCGCGCAGGATGACGTGGCGGTTGAAGCTCTTCTTGACCATGTCAGAGGTGCTGGGCAGGGACTGGGAGCCGAAGATGCTGTCGGAGACGTTCACGGGTGCCTCGTCCAGCAGGCCGCTTTCGTCCGCCACGGGCTTGTGGCCGTTGGCTGCCAGACGGGGGGAAGGATACTTGGGGCCCATGCGCCAGTCGGAGGTGAAGATCTGGCCGATCTTCTCGCTGGTGGTCAGAACCTTGACATAGGCCTTGGCGCGCTCAGCCGGGGTCAAGCGCCAGTCGTTGACTGCGCTGACGGTGCCGGTGCCGTCGATGTCCTTGAAATACAGGCCGTCCTGCTCGATGACCTTGCGCTCCACGGTGCTGATGGTGGGGCCGTTGGGGTTCTGGTAGCGCTTTACACGCTCGGATGCTTTCACTGCCATAGTGTTTTCTCCTTTTCTTTTGAACGCAGCGGCCCATGCCACAGAGCCGCAGATGCTATACCTATTATAATAGGCCGCCGCGCGGAACAACTAGAAAATTTTTTGGATATTTCCGCACTTTCCTTGTATTCTTTTTTTGCGCGCGGTTGGAATACAAGTCTTTTTTGTGGAATGTGCTGTACTAGTATCTTGCAATCATGTGCAAAATGACGAACGCTGTTTTTTAAAACTGTTGATTTCGCCCAAGGAGAGTAAAATTGTCCTGTTTTCCCACAAAATTTTACTAACAGAAATTTGAGGGATAGTTCATAATGTATACATAAAAATCCCCCGGTTCGCGATGTGGCAGCCGCAGCCCACGGGGGACCGAATGAAAGGCCGGAGTGAGTGGCAGCACACCGGCCGCAGAATTGAAAGGAGAGCTTCTCTATGGCAAAGGTCAAACAGCCGCTTGAAGAAAACGGCATCCACAGAGCGAAAATGTGGGAGATCATGATGTACGCTCTGAACAACACCTCCACCAACACCTACATGCTGGTGGTCGGTTACATCAGCTACTTCCTGATCGGTATCGTCGGTCTGGCATCCGTGCTGGCCGGTTCCATTGTTACCATCATGCGTGTCTGGGACGGTGTCACCGACCCGTTCGTTGGTATGATGGTCGATAAGACCAACGGCAAGTTCGGCAAAAACCGTCCGTTCATTGTCATCGGTCAGATCATCATGTTCGCCACCACCTTCGTGATGTTCAACTTCATCCCCAAGATGGGCACTGGTGTCCGCTTTATTGCGTTCATCATCATCTACATGATCTACATCATTGGCTACACCTGCCAGTGCGTTGTCACCAAGTCTGCTCAGACCTGCCTGACCAACGATCCCAAGCAGCGCCCCATCTTCGCAATGTGCGATACTGTGTATAACATTGTTCTGATGAACATCATGTTCCCCATCATTGTCACCGATGTCCTGGTGCCCAAGTTCACCCTGACTGCCGAGGCCAACGCTGCCGAGATCGCTTCTCTGGTGGCACAGAACCCTGCTCTGGCAGGCATCGTGGAGAAGTCCGGCGGCAGCCTGTCCGCTTTCTACAACCCCGGCCTGTTCACCACCATGCAGCTGATGTTCGGCGGCCTGTCCGCTGTCTTTGCAGTCTGCGCCATCATCGCCCTGTGGCGTAAGGACAATCCGAAGTACTTCGGTCTGGGCACCACCCAGAAGGTCGGCATCAAGGATTACGTTGACACCCTGGCTCACAACCGTGCCATCCAGATGCTGGTGGTCTCCGCATCTACCGATAAGCTGTTCATGTCCACCAAGAGCAACGCTACCGTTATGATCTGCCTGTTCGGCATCATCTTCGGCAACTATGCCGCATACTCCAGCTACTCTCAGATCACCTCTATCCCCATCTGCCTGATTTCTCTGCTGCTGATGAACAAGATCGCTCGTCAGATGGGCCACGAGCCGCCCCGCAGGGCGTATGGCTACGGCACGGCAAAGAGCCGGGCCGAGCTGACCGCCCGCTGGAAAAAGCTGCAATTGGAAACGGTGCTCCCCCAGCTGAAAAAGGGGCTTTCGGCCCTGGTGTACACCCAGGTGAGCGATGTGGAGGACGAGGTGAACGGCCTGTTTACCTACGACCGCGCCGCCATCAAGCCCGACCCCGCCGCTGTGCGTGCCGTGAACCAGGCGCTGGAAGCGGCGTTTGAGAAGACCGTAGAATAAAAAAAGAAGGCTGTTACCCTGTAACTCCCTCAGTCACGGCTTCGCCGTGCCAGCTCCCTCTCGGAGGGAGCCTTGGCGTAACGGTGAACTGTGAAAGCCTCCCTCTCAGAGGGAGGTGGCATCGCGTCAGCGATGACGGAAGGAGTTTAGGCAACAGCCTTTTTGCATATCAATAAAAACTTAGTTGGTGCTGCTGTTCACGATCTTGGAAGCGGGCATCCTGTTCATGGCGGAGCTGCTCAGGTTGTGCTCCAGAGAAGCGCCGTAGGCGGTCAGCGCCTCGGAGAGCTCCTCCCCCTTCATATCGTTGAGCACCTGTCCGCGCAGGTCGTCCAGCGCCTTCAGGCTCAGCGGGTCGAGCCGCAGGGCGGCCATCAGGGCGTAGCTGTTGTACTTCACAGCCGCTGCCTGCCCGATGGACAGGCCCCGGATGGTGTCGGCGGAACCCTCTGCGGTAAAGGCAGAGGTCACGGTGCTGTTCCCGATGAGCTCCAGAGAAGGTGCAGTGGAATCGGAGGAATAGGTGGAGCCCAGCACGGCGTAGACCTCCGGCAGGGCGGAGGTCACCACGCTGGAGAAGTAGCCCAGCAGAGTGCTGCTGAAATCGGAATCGCTCAGGCCGGTCAAGGAAGCAGCGTAGGCATTGGTCTGATCCACGGCATCCTGTACCAAATCCAACATCTCGCTGGTCTGGTCCTCATCAGCAGAGGCATAGGTGCTGGTGTTGTAGAGCGGGATGGTGTAATAGGCCAGCTCATACATGTTGTTCTCCAGATGGCTGGTCAGGTCGGCATCCGACACCGGGGTCTCGCCGTCCACGCCGTAGACCAGCTCCAGCAGGTCGCTGCTCTTGATGAGGATGCGCTCAAACCGCTGGACGGTGTTCAGGCCGATGCCGTTGGCCTTGTAGGTGTCGCCGTACTGCTCCATCAGCTGGGAGGCGTAGCTGTCGGCCTGTGCTTCCTCTTCTGCGGTCAGCTGGCCGCCCAGCTCCTCGAAGCGGGTCTCGATGGCGGCGTAGGTCTCAAGATTCTCCATGGTTTTCTGGCTCACATAGTCGCTGACAGTGGCGGTCTCGCCGCTGTCGGCATCCACGGTGATGGTCTGCTTCAGGAAGGACTTCACATCGGTGGCATCCTGCTCCGAGGTGGCCAGATCGGCGGCCTTCTGGTAAGCGTCGTACTGGGCCAGCAGATACAGGCCCGAGGTGATGTCCACCGTGCCGATGGTGCCCACCGAATCCGGGGTGGAGCCGCAGGCGGCAAGGGAAAATACCATTGCCACAGCGGCAAGAAGTGCGATCAGTTTCTTTTTCATTGTTATGCTCCTGTCGTTCGGATCGCCCGCCCTCTCCGTCAGCGCAAGCGCGCTGCCACCTCTCCCAAGGGGAGAGGCTTTGGCAATTCCCCGCAAGGTCTTGGGGAGCCGCCAGAGGCTCCCCCTTTGGGGGAGCTGGCAAAGCCTATTGGCTTTGACTGAGAGGGTGAGGCCGTTAATCTTTCAAAATATCCTGCATCGCCCGGAGGATGCTCTGCAGCAGCTCCAGCGGCTTTTCCTCTTTTTGCAGGGTGACGGAGAGGTAGGGTTTTGCGCCGGCCCCGGTGACAACGCGGCCGTTGAAGGCCACCAGCAGGCCCTGGATCATCCGGAGGTCCAGCTGCTCTACCTGCAGCACCAGGGTGTCCTTCTTCTGGGTCACTTCGTACACGCCCACGGC
>OHKX01000658.1_pt1 | contig 15090 bp, 10 predicted proteins | sample 1568921 | NCBI WGS metagenome assembly OHKX01 (sample SAMEA3879564, study PRJEB24766) | human gut metagenome | biome: human-associated habitat; feature: feces | place: USA | collected 1985/1987
TTCACAAAAATAAGAAACGTGAAGATATCAAAAGTCACCACTACATTATCAGCTATGATCCAGCCGATGTTGATTAATACGGAAAAAAGAGGTACAGTGAAATAGACTTCGTTTGTGTTGCTAGAAAGAGTAGATTAGGAGGAATTTTATGATGGATAATAATAAGATGATATGTTATTGTGATCAGGTTACAAAAGGAGAGATTATTGAGGCTATGGAAAAGGGAGCCAAAACACTCGCAGATATAAAAAGAATGACAGGAGCTTGTTGTAGTTGCAAGTGTGCAGAATTAAATCCAAGCGGGAAGTGTTGTGCACAAGACATTGCACTTGTGATGAAAGAGTATTTATCAAATAAAAATAGTTAAGATATTTCTATGGAGATTGGGGTCGTGGGTGATACAGAGAGGTGTGTTGCCCAATGTCATTAAGTTAATTTAAAAATTAAAAAAAGCAGAATGCAAGTAGGTAAAATCTCACTTGTATTTTGCTTTTTTCATTTTGTTATCTGTTTTTTTGCACGGCAAACAGACAGATGGATTGTACATCTGTCTAGCCTCATATGTGATTTCTGTCCGTCGGACCAAGAGTTTGCTTACAGCTTCCTTCAGATTCTACCTTACGATAGACACCCTTGCTGTTCAGCTATACACTTCCTTGTCGCCTAGGCGTGTTCGGGACTTTCACCCATTAGAGCGCGCCCATGGCGCGCAAACTAAAATATCGCCAGCCATAGCATGGCTGACGATACAAAAATTTATTATTTTTTATTGTCCTCTTGACGGGGAGCATACCATTATTATAGTGGTTTATTTTTTTATTCCAATGCAACAAACATGTAAAATGTCTGATGTATTTTTGCAAGTTTTGTTCCATAGCAGTGTTTATCTTATTTTCCGTCTTCTTCTGAAAAACAGAATCATGATAATACTTATGGCAAATAGTAACCATACATGCCTGCTTGTTTCCAGACGAACCCCTGTTTCCGGTATTAATTGTGTGTTTTCGTTTGTGATTTTTAACTCAATCACGTCTCCTCGTGCAGCCTCAATCCGCTGTTTCATGACAGCTGTATTTCCATTCGATGTTGCCTGCACTGGATTTGAATACTTATCATTCTCTTCTTTTTTAGAAATCGAAACAGCGTATTTTGATGTATCAACAGTTTCTGTTATTATGATATCCGAAGATATATCTACATTTTTTAATGTAACTTTATCTCCATGTTTCAAAGAAGTTCTAATTGTCTTGCTACGCAGCTTTTGACCATCTTCCCAATAGAGAATTTCCATATCAAATGGCTTCTTGCGGTTTCCAAGTGGACCAGTGACTTCCTTTGTAATCTCAACCGTCACCCCGCCTTTTTGCGGATGATTGACGATATGTCTGTCCGAAACAGCTCTCCAGGTATTTGTCATCGGTGATTTCTCATATAGGAATAAAATATCGGATTCTACATCGACCATATATAAATTAAAGTTATCCTGATACTGTGTTTTGGTTTTATCTGCTTTGTCCTTTTTGTTTGGAGTAACAGATTCTACCATCCAGTATCGTCCGTTCTCAAAGTCCTCCGGTAATTGAAGCATTCCATTTTCATCTGTTTCTAAGGAACGATACGTCGTACACGTTTTTCCATCCTTTTTCAGAACGATATCGTCCTTGCTCTGTGTATTGTCATAATCTACTGTATATCCTGTATCATCCGCATATTTTTTCGTAACATCATCATATGGTACTTTGTAGAACAGAAAACCTGCACCAGCAAGTCGGTTTCTTGGAAGATCATCCGTCTTTAAGAAACTTCGTTCAGCAAGATTGAAATGCAGATTCTGCACTTCCAGTTCCATCTTGGAAACATCCTTGAACTCATTCCCATCCTTTGGGAATAATTGTTGTCCATTTGAATCGAAATACTGAATCTCTGGATAAATAACTTCATAATATAGGAAACCATCCCCGTATTCCGAAGAATAATGTGTCTTTCCTATCTCAATTTCTTCCACCTTATATTCCACCGGATTTCTGTCCTGGAATAGTGGAACATTGTCGACTGTGTGTTCCCATCCGTTCTCTTCATTCAGCAGGAATTCCTGTCCTGTAGAAATTCCATTCTGATACAATCTGATTTTCACCTGTTTTTCCATCAGTGCATCATTTGGATTTCCCCATGTCTTTTTGATATGCAGAGTGCCTGTTTTAGCAAAATTTCGGATATTAAGGCTGGTATCTCCTCGCTGAAGCAGAACGGATTTTCCGTTTATCTTACCATCAACTGGTGCTGTAACAGCCTCCTGATTTTCGTTAGCCTCCCTATCCACCAATTTTGCATCAGTGATTTTGAATGCTCCATTGGCAATCTCAACTGTGATCTGTATATCTCCTGTGTCTACATATCCCGTCGGTAAGTTTGTCTCTCGCAACAAATACGTCTCAGTTGCCGTTCGATTCTGTTTGTTCTCATCTTGTAACGGAATATGAAGTTGTGCGATTCCGTATTTATCAGTTGTTACCGTTTCCTCCTCAACACCGTTCTTACTGACAGCAAAATTGATCTTCTCCATTCCCTGTCCGGTAGACTCATCAAATTTGTTCAGTGTGAGTATTCCCTCTTTCTGATAACGGTTCTCCAATTCAATCGTAAGAGTCTCACCACCGCGTCCAATTCCACGTCCTGTGAATTGAATTCCACTTTCTGGATATGCTTCCCATGAATTTACATTATCTCCTTGTTCATGAGAATTGCGAACATTGTACCAACCCGAAAATTTTACATTCGAATCTTTTGGCTTATAGTTGTACTCTTTTAATGTGTATTTCCAGAATGAGTCCGCCTTAACGATCCACGTACAGCTTGTATGTGTTTCATCTGTCCATGTACCTACAACTTCTATTGGAGCATCCTCCGCTTGCGGAGCTTCTGCATCCGGTTTCTGGCTATCTTCTGAAGGAAGCACAAGTTTCATATGCTCATGAAATGCAGGTGGCTGAGGTTTTCCATCTAAAAGCTTTTCATCCATATCTACCTGGATATAATAATCTTTCTTGACTTCCTCTATTGCTTCCGGCATTCCGACAAAATCTTTCTTTACTGTCAGGTAACCATTTTTTGCTACAATACGGCCATCAATATGCCACCCATCGGACATTTCACTTTTGAAAGAATACCAATAAATGGTGAAGAATTCGGTATCTAATTTCGATGGCGGAATTTCCCTGTCTCCGATGCGAATCATACGTCCACTTTCACGAATTGTCTGGAATACCTCTTCATCGGAAGGAATTCTATCTATCTTGTAGATATAGTCTCCATTTCCAATATATCCCTCATCTGGTTTAGTTCCCTGCAAAAGTTCTTGCACTCTCTTATTTCCATCCGCATACTGTTCCCACGTAGATGGATTCTTATTTCCAAGAACTGGAACATCATGCAATATACTTGCCTTCACATTACAGTTTGCCACGGCAACCGCACTTGTATAATCGTCTACATTCGTGGTTGGTAATGCTACCGAACCATCTTCCGGCATCGCTGACTTACAGATATAAAACTGTACCTGTTTTCGATTTTGGTTACTCACCTTACGCCACGCTGCATAGAGGGTGATTGGCTGTCTTGCATTATTATTTATAAGATCAGAAATAGAATCCCCTGCACTGCATTCCTGCCACTTTCCGTCTTTGTTTCTGTAATCCCAATGATCGAATTCATACTGTTCCAACTCTTTGCTGTCATTATCTTCATGATCATAAACTAGCGGATATGGTGACTTGACGTTATGTTTTCCAGCTTCTATTTCATTCTCATAATCATCTGTATGTCTTGTCTTATTTCCAACCTGAGGGGTCAACTTAGATTCTTTTGGAAGCTTCTTCATATAACGGGTCGTATTATAGATCACTCTGACCGTTCCGGGGTCCTGGGGTTTGTCTGCAATCACCTCATAAGATGAGGTAATATTAGGCAGTTCAAATTTTACCTTATCATCTCCGGACGGTTCCGGAAGAACCTCATTTTCGTCCCTGTCATTAGATGTACAACTCCAGACAATCTCCTTGCCATAATACTCACCTTCTAAACTTGCCCTCTTTGGTACTTCCACAGTATATGCTTCCCCATGGCCTACATACTGTCTCTTAATCGCCTCTCTTTTGGTCAGGTTCAGTGGATCCAACACTTCAATCAGATGAAAACTTCCCTCTACACTGAAATGTCTTCCTGCCAGCCCAACCTGAGAAGAAAGTCCTGTCAAACGATCAAAATAATTTTCGATTCTGTCTGGATTCAGTGGGTTTGGCTGTGAGAAATAATAGACAGATACATCTTTCCCGTTTTTCAGGACAGGAATATACCATGTACCATCATTGTCCTTATATGGATGCTGTACAAATACACGGCTGTCTGTCGCATAACCAAACAGAATCTTCTCTTTCTGATCTGCGCCGGGCTCCAGCTTGCTCGGAGTGAAACCAAACTCACTGTAAATTTTAGAAATCGTATCATCTGGTTTAGCTCGCAAATAATAACGACTGGCTCGGCCACTGTTTGCTTTGATTATGTAATGCTGCTCAGCATTGAGGTTCTTTATCAGCTTATAATGTCCATCGATAAATACATAAAAACTGATATTTGCTTCTTTTGTTGCTGCCGGTTTTTCTGTATTATCAGGAACAATCACATATGGACGTACTGCATCATCTGGCTGAATAGTAAAGCTCATGGTATGCTCTGATTTATTTTTACTCCATGTAACTGCTGAAAGAGTACCATCTTCCTTTCTGCATTCCCAGTTTATATCCTGCGTTTGTTCTTCTACACGCGGCTTTGTACTAACTGTTCTTGTAAGTGTTGACTTTCTTGCAACAAAATCAATTGCCGGAAGATCACGCAAAGCTGTTTGGCTGTAAACCTGTCCATCGTCATCCTGTACTGTCACACTGTAAAAACCGTTATATCTATCATCGTCGTGTTCTAGTAAGGTCTTTGCACTCATTATGGGACTATTCTGTCCGTCTGGCAGGTAATACACATCCATCGGCTCTCCGGATTCTCCTATATAAATACATTCATGACCTTCTTTCGTGTATATCCCTGCATTATGGATTGTATCGTAATCTCTCTTGGAATAATAAAAACGCTCTTTTGCTCCATTTTGAATAGAACCATCGTAATGAAATTTTTCAAAATGCTTTTTTAACTCATCATTAGAAATATAATAATAAACTGTTCCCGGCTTTGTTGTAGTATCTTTTATAACAGGAATTTCTTCGTTTAGAACATTATATCTCTCATTATTTACAAAAGTATAGAATTTAATGTTCAAGGTTGCTGGTGCAAAAGTGTTGCATGCAACCGTATATGGTTGCTCTATCTTTCCAATAGAAAAGGTTAGTTTATCGCCCTGTTTCACCGGAGAAATTGTTTTATTTTCATCCTCACTGGCACAAAGCCAGTCGCTTTCCTTCGTATCTCCAGGATCAACGGAAATTGTGACCGCAGAATCTTTCTTATAGTAACTCACAGTTCGATTTCCATCCGGATTGATCACTGTAACCGAATAGAAACTGTTCTTATTCTGCTTAATCTGGTCTGAATTATTATCCGGAATTTTTTCGCCATCAGATGCTCCTTTTGGCATATAATAAACGTCTGTTGGTACAGTTGCTTCCTGCTTGTCCAGGTTATAAGATACATATTGCTGTCCTTTATAAGTTACCACTGTCGCCTGTGCTAATGTCTTCTCACCACGGACTGTATATGGAAAATAATTTCCGGACTGTGTTTCCTCTGCATTCAAGCCGAACTCTCTATAAATCTCAGCAAGATCACTGACAGATAAATAGCATCTGCCCTGACGGTTCCATTTATACACCTTTTTCAGAGAATCAGCCGGCAGCTTTCGAACCTCATTGTCTGCATATATATAAAACTGAATGTCAAAGGCTGTCTGATCCGCTCTCTGGATCACATAAGACTGTGTGATCTTTCCGATTGTGAACCTCGTCTGGTTCCCTGATTCCCGTATACCATCTATCACCTTATCATCTGTTCCCATACAGGTCCATTCGATCTGGTCTGTCTGGTCCGACAATTGGGGATTAAAATCAGCCACAGCTTCTTCCACTACAGTTCCTGTTAATGCATAACGAATCCGATCCTGCCCTTCTCCCTTTACCTCTACGGAATAAAACGAGTTGTCCTTTTTTACAGAATCTTTTAAATTTAATGCAAGGTCTTTTCCATTTGGAAGGTAGTAAACATCTATCGCTTCCCCTTGTTTATTCTGTCCATAATTGTAAGAAACATATGTCTTTCCGGATTCTGTGTCTGTATAAACTTTTCCGTATTCTATCCCGCTTTTTCCCCGGTATGCAGATACAAACTTATTATTTGCATCCGGATTCTGATTCTCACCATTTTTCACAAATCCAAATTCTTCATATATCAGGAGCAGGTCCTCAATGGAAACACCATAGTAGGTAGTTCTTCCGTCTTTCCATGTTGCAATGCCGGTAATGTCATTATGCTGAAGCTTTACCTTGTTTCCATCAATAATGACATAGAAATCAATATCAAATCCTTCGGAAATCTCCTGAAGTTTCGGTGATTCCTCTTGTGCAATCTGCTCCTCGAAGGCTTTTTCTTCTTCTGAAAGCTCTCCCTGGGATGGAGTAATTTCTTCCTCCGGAATCTCTTCTAATGGCGGGGTGATTTTCTCTCCAGGAGTCTCTTCTGATGGCGAAGTATTTTCTTCTTTCGACGTCTCTTCCGACAATGATGTACTTTCCTCCGGAATAAAATCTTCTGTGCGCATTTCACCCTCTTGAGTACTATTTATATTTGGAATATTCTCTTCTTCCACTGAAACTGCCAAAACTGTCGTTCCTGCGCTATTCATGCACAAAACCAATAAAAGTGTCCAGGCTATCCATCTTAGCCATCTCTTTTTCCTCTTCACACAAATTCCTCCTAAAAACATATTTTCATTTTCTTAGCTATCTGCCTTTTTTATCCATTCCTTCTGCATTGCCGCTGCTATAAAGCACTGCAATAGTTTTTTTGGAAATACACCACATTCACCGTTGGCAATCATTCTTATGGCTTCTTCATGCTTTAATTTTCTTTTATAGGGGCGTACACTGACCAATGCATCATAAGCATCCACAAGGCCTACTACCTGAGCACAAAGTGGTATTTCATCACCTTTTAGTCCATCCGGGTAACCAGAACCATCATATCTTTCATGGTGATATCTGCATATTTCATAGCTATTTGATGGCAATCACGCCATCAGTGCTGTAATATACAGTGTCATTATATTTTCCGATATAGACACAATCTTTCCCATTTACTCTTGCACTCTTGAATTCATAGTTTTTCCCGGAACCACTAATCGTAAGTTCTTTGTGGTCTTCGATATTTCCAAGCTCAATCGTAGTCGGAGCACCGTCAATTGCTTTTCCGTTCGCATCAACATATTCTACACGATCTGTCGTCTGTTCATCACCATTCGCAACACTTCTCTGCATTGCGATATTCAAACTCTGTACAGATATCGTATCTGGAAGCTGCTCATCACTTGCCTGTTCTGTAGATTTTTCATTGTCAATAATCTGCTCTGAAGACTTCTCTGATATTTCTGTTTCAGATTCTGTAGTTTCTGTAGTTTCTGTTTCCTGCTCCGGGTCTTCTGTCTTCGATATTTCTGACTCTTTTTCCTTTTCTTTCAATGCATAAGTCATAGTCAGTTTTTGCCCATCTGTAAACTTATTGGCATTGATATTATCGGAACTCCAATAAACCGTATCTTTATATACTCCTATAAAGGAACAGTCTGCATCATTTACTTTTGCACTCTTAAATTCATAATCTTTGTCAGAAATATTTAACTCTGAATGATCTGATATTTTTCCAAGCTCAATGGTCTCTGGTGCTCCTTCAATCGCATTGCCGGATTCATCTACATATTCCACCAATTTTGTGGTCGGTACCTGACCATTTGAAGTTGCTTCCTGTATTTCTTTCTCCAGCTTCTCCACTTCTATGCTATCCGGAATCTGTTCCTCAGTTTCTGTTTCTGATGTGAATTGCTCCGAAGTTTGCTCGGTTTCTGTCTGTTGTGCATCTGTCTCACTTGTAAATGCTTCTGTATCTTGTGTTTCTTCCTGCTCTGTAACCACTGATGTTTCATCTTCTGATGCACTTACGGTTTCCAGATTCATAAAACAAATAGAAAAGATTAGAAGCCAGGAACATGCTATTTTCAAATATGTTTTCCAATTCTTATGCCTCATTTTTCGCATCTTCCTTCCTGTTCTTCTGCTTCTCCATGAGTAATCCGCAAAGGCAGATAACTGAGCCAAAGAATAAGAACAAATAGCCTGCAACCGGACTATCATCACCTGTCTTTACCGGCGAACCGTTATGAATGATATCTTTTGGTCCTGTAGAAGATGGGACTGGGGTTTGATTTTTACCAGTTTGACCGGTATATGAGTTTTTGAATGAAACCTTCGATACTTTATCTCCATTTTCATTTTTGACCACTGTTACCGCCATCAGTTCATTATTGGAATCAAAGAATCCTTCAATCGTTACATCATAGGTTTTTGAATCATATGTATAATTTTCTTTATTCTCTGTTGCCTGGTACAGCTTGTAATGATATTCTCCTGCCTGTCCGACATTCATAATCAGCTCTGTAGAAGAATTACCACTCATATTCCAGGTAAATGTTCTTCTATTGCTTCCCTCCGGCATTGGATTTTGTATCTGATCTGCTATTAAAACATAAGAGCCTGTTTTGTCAGCATCTGCAGAATTGTTTACTTCAAATATCTGTTCCACTGGTATTTTCACTGTTGTGTTTTTGCCAGCTGCCAGTACTGGTTTTTGAACACCCAGAAAGAATATCATGGACAGGAATATAACCATGGCTATTTTTGTTAAACGTGCTGTTCTCATGCTTCTCCCTCTCCTTCTTTCTTCTTGTTTCTTTTCTTTTCTATCTGTCTTGCTATCAGAATCAGTACAAGGACAATCAGGATAAACCATACAATAACTGGCACTTTTCCTACTGCATTTTTCAGTTCATCAATTCCTGTACCTACGTTTTTGGCTTTTTCTTTTTCCGGATATATCTGATCTGTTAAGCGTCCCACCAGGATATTTCTTCCATTTGTCATATCCGATGTACAGGTGGTCAGCAAAACCAGATGATCATCTTCCGTTATATTCATATCTCTTTTATATAAAACATTGTTCTCGATTTCCTGCAGATACTCCTGTTTCGCTTCTGGAGTGTCCAGACACACATTGAAAATCGTTTCATTATAGGCATCTACCTGCATCAATGCATAGAATTCGATTCCATGATCTTTTCCGTCAAAGAACAGATTTCCATATGGATGTTCGTTGAAATACTGTTCTTTTGTAAATTCACCGATATCTCCAAACATCATGTGTTTTTCCATATGGTGGCCATATATAATATTATCAAAATCCGAAAAATCCGGCTTATTTGCACAATGTAAAAAGATTGCTCCGCTTAAGGAATAGTTTCCTTCCGCATCTGTATTCATATAAGTATCATCATTGTCCGTCTGCACCAATGGATAATTGATATTTGTGTCATTCAATCGTATCCATCCAATCACATCCGGATTGATTTTCTGTAATTCTTCAAAAGATTTCGTACTCTTTTCAGTAGGAATATATGCTTCATAATTTTTTGCATCTGCAGTCTGATATACCTGATGGGAATCCCACAGCATATAACTGGAGAGAAACATAGCTGCAAGAATCAGTGATAATGCTATAAAATTTACAATATGGTCTAATCCTCTGATAATTCCTTTCAGCACTTTCTTCATCCGAAGCATATGTACAAGTTCCTTTCACCATTTCTGTTTCTTTTATATTTATCAAAACTGATTCATCTGACCAATTTGCTCGCAAAATTAGCAAAAAGGGATGCGGCGGAGCAACGCCGCACACATCCCCTTTCCTGGTTGCTATATTTTATTATTTCTGTAATCTTCTGCGTTTGAATCCTACAAAAGCGATCAGTGCTACACCGCAAAGTGCAATCATCAGAACGTATGGAAGAGTGTTCATGATGATACCAGTTACAGGTACATCGTTGTATGTATTGGTTACATCAACGATATTCTGTTTCTGACCTAATTTCTGACTTCTTACTGCTGTAAGTTCTGTGTTGTATGATGTTTCAGCAACAGAAGTCAGCTTAGTACCATTGATAGTGATTTCAGCACTACCTTTATAGTTTTTAGCTGCAGACTCTTTTACAGTAATTGTTGTTCCTACTGGAACACCAGTGAACTTCATGTTTTCATTTGCTTTCAACTTGAATGTGTATGTTCCGCCCTCAGCAAGTGTAACATCACCTCCATTAGCTTTGATTCCGCCAAGTGTGTTTGCATCTGTTCCTTTCGGGAATGCAAAGGTTGCTGTGAAAGCGAACTCATCGTCAGGAGTTGTTGCTGTACCATTTGCATTAACAATCTTTTTAGACACATTCAAAGAGCCAAACTGATTATAAATCGGATCTGGATTTGTAGGATCTGTACCTGTACCAGCTTCCTGTACATAAGTGTTAGTAAAGTTGAATCTATTAGTATCGGTATTTCCAATATCTACTTTACCAGTTGCTGTCTGACCTGCATCATCTTTCACTTTATTTACAACGATATTAGAAATTTCTGTACCAGTTGCACCATCTGTAACATATACATCCATTGTATACTCAGCCTGTGACATGATCATTTTTTCATGCTCACTGTTTGCTACTATTGGATCTGCTGTCTGTGTCTCTGTTACAGTATACTCATACTTTCCTGCTTCTGGATATGTCGGAAATGTAATCTGACCTCTCTTAGAAATTGTTCCTGTTTCAGTATCGGTAAATGATATCTCCGGCATAGTAACCGCTGCATCTGTTGTAATGATACCAGTTCCTGTCTTGACCTGCTCTGCTGTAAAGCTAAACTTCTCAGCCTTTCCGACCTCTGTGTAGTAGGTCTTAGTAATCCAAGCCTCGGTTGTCTTGCCCCCATCTGCCGCAAATGTTGGCATTGCCATTCCCATCGTCATGGCACCAGCAGCAACAACTGCGAGCACTTTTTTGAACATTTTGTTCATGCTCATAATGATTCCTCCCTTGTAGATAAAATATTATTTGTTTTTATTTGATTAACGGAGGAGGGTATTAGAGTCCTCTGGTCCGAATAACCGCAATCGCTTTTCCTTTGACGTCTTTAATATTAATACAGCCATAGATTCTGCTGTCTGACGCTTCCGGTCTGTTATCACCCAGTACAAATATCTGACCTTCTCCAACAGTGATTGGAAAGTCAACTCCATTTTGAAACTGTGTGGTGTCAAAATAAATATCCTGTGAAATCTGCGTAGCGCCGTTAATCATCAAACCGTCTTTTGTTATATCTACGGTATCACCTGCGACTGCTACGGCCCTGCCTGTGGTTGTTCTGCCATCTTTCTTAAATACTGCAATATCACCGGACACAAAACGCTTGTCCAGTCGATAATACATGACCAGATCACCATCTTTTATTGCTGGTTTCATAGATACGTCATTGATTCTCGCCATCCCGTACATAAATGTAAAAACAAGGATGACCGCCAAAATGATAAGAACAATCTTCAATAACAGTTGAAAGATATCTTCTCCCAGTGTCGTTTCCTGTCTGGGAAGCTGTTTCTCATTATTCTGTTCTTTCTCAACCTGTTTCTTTTTCATGATTCATTCCTGCTTCATATCAACTTAGATAATCAAGGTATTCTTTTATGTACTGGTTAAAGTATAGCACTTGTTTTTTGCAAAAATAATACAGAGAATAGGAAGATATTTTCACGTTTTGCTACAAAAAATTTGTAGTTATCGGTTTTTCGCAAAAAAAAGAAACCATACCATAGAGATATAGTTTCTCTTTGAATTACAGTGTTTCTGCCATTTTGAATAAAACGATTCCATTTCTAACAGCCAGCATCTCAGCAGAATTCTTGAAATCAATGCCGGAAATATCTTTTATTTTTTTCAATCGCCCTGAAAGAGTACGATAATTTACATAGAGTTTTTCAGCTGCTTTATTCGCACTCTTATCACAGTCCAGATACGCCTGCAACGTTTCAATCAGTTCTCCATCATGTTCTTTATCATACCAATATAATTTCACAAGTGACTCTGGCACATATTCCATCAGTTCATCACGATTTTTGATTTTTTCAAAAATCTGGAAAAAACCGAGCTTAGAAAAATCGGCTACCGATATATTCTTATCACCATAGAGATATCTGATCATATCCATATAGTCTATGATTTTCTTTGAATCCTTAAAAGATTTTTTCAAATCTCCATATCCATTAACAATACTTCCAATGCCAATCTGAAAATCCGTTGTCTTATTTCTGTGAAAAATCTGCTTCTGTACTGTCTGATATAATTTTTCCATTTCTTCCCGGAACCCTGCTTGTGTTTCCCCAGGCTTAATTTCATGAATACACACAATCTGATTCAGATTCCGGTAAATATGTTCATCCGGAAGTAATCTCTGAATCTCGCCTTCTATCACTCCGATTTCTTCTAATTCTTCTTTTGTATAATAATCTTCGCTATTGCTTGAAATCGTATGAAAACTTACCACACAATATTGAGCTGTATCTTTCAACTTTAGCATTCTTGCAGCTTTACTCAATTCATCGCCCGTTAATAAACCATTAAGCAAGCTATATCCAATATCTCGTTGATATTTTTTTTCTATCTGATTTTGAGCATATGTTCCCATAAAACTATACTGTAAAGTAAAAACAGCATTTTCCAATGCCATATAGTCCAGTATTGTTAATGGCATATTCACTTCCGTGACTACCAAATAAATTTCTGTTCGGCCTAACACATGTATTTTTGTAATATATTGCGTATGCTCTTTTCTCTGTTTTTTGTATTCAAATCTGGTAACAATATCCGGTTTATATTTCTCAACATTTTTCTCAAATACAAAATCAGACAGATCCTGCGTTGTGGACGCACAGCAAGTTAAGTTACTATAATATAACGCTACCGGATTGCCAATCATGGAAGACAATAGAAACAAAATATTTTTAGTTGGATCTTCAAAATTCTCTCCATCCAATAACATGTTAGAAATATTGTCGTGTGTCAATTTGAAATAAATCAACCGTGCGATATTTTCATCATAGATCTGCAGAATAACATATTTTATAATACCCCAATAATACTCATCTTCCGAAATTTCTATCACTGGAATATTACGTTCCGAACAAAACTTTAATAAAATATCATAATAATTGACTTTCTGTACCATGTCCGGATGCTGCTTTATAATAAATCCACTGACCTGTTTCTTCTCCAGTTCATTCAAATGTTTCCGAAACTCTCTCTCCGTTTCTCCGAAATACACTTTCATATTTGTAAGAAGAAGCTCTCCTCCAGTCAGATATCTTTCCATATCTTCTATTTCGATAATTCGTATACCTTTAATTTCCTGATTCAGATTTTCTTTACATATCACTAATCTCATATCAGGAAATTGTTTCGATTCTAATAATTGTTTTACCGTATAAGCCATTCAGCACCTCGTCAAATTCGTCTTTTGTTGTCTACATTGGTTGTACCAGCATCTGATGTTGTGTTTTCAAAAGTGGCATAAGTAAACAGTATAATTATACCCTCCCCCGAAATTTTCTGTCAATTTCTTCATGCGTATAAAATGCATATTTTATATAGATTCAAATAAAAAAGATAGCTCGCATCTTTGTCGAACTGTCCATTACTTCTTCAGGCTGCGGATAAAAGTCATAAAAATTTCTCTTTCCTTCTCATCCAAGCCATCCCAAATCTCAAGTATTTCTTTTTGCTCTTTTGTCAGATCCAATCTGCTTTCATCATCTGAAAAAAATTGTGCGATTGTAATTTCAAAAGCATCACATATTTTTTCCAGATTAGCCATCGTCGGCATACTCTTCTGATTCAGCATATTTCCCAGAGCCGTCTGCGTTATTCCTGTAAGCTGAGCTAACCTATATTTTGTATATCCTCGCTTCCGGCATAGTTCCGCAATTCTTAACGGAATATACTCTTCCACACACAAGTATATACACCTCTCTTCTAGTCTATGATACCAATATTGTACCTGTTGACCAGAAGATTTATTAGACATTTATTTATTGATTATATACTCTTGTACACAAGACTTTTTAAGTAAAAAATATAGCTAGACAGTCCACGATATTCAGTTGTTGCATATATTTATGATACTTTCTACGAGGAAATCTGTCAAATACATGTTGTTAAAAAATGATATTATAACTCAAAAAATCCTGATAGATAACTTTATCTATGCAGTTACCTATCAGGATGGGAATTTTATCTTACACCACGATTAGCTCCTCTCTCCGGCTTCTGTTGATATTGTCAGTATAGCAAAATAAGCTTTTGCAATATACATCCATAATAAAAAATTAAATCTTTATAATTCCCATTTTTGAGGAATAACACAAAATAAGGCCCAAAAGGGCACTTTCCCTTTTGAGCCTATACATTTTATCAACTAACGTATTTTGCTTTCATTTTTCCATGTCTACACATGACATTTTTCTCTTAAATCGCATCCTATGATAGTTCTTTCATCTTGCTGATATCCTTTGCCTGCATTTTTCTTGAAGTGCTATATGGTGGTACCAGTTTTAAAGACAACCGTCCCTTTCTGATCATATACGTTTCACTTCCATCCTCCGCAGATCCTTTCAACCAGCAATCATCCGGATACTTCTCAGCAAAGGTCCGTAACCGTTTCTGCAAACTCTGATTGAAGGTATACACATCATAGAATCCGTCATCTTCATTGGTCAGAATAATCGTTTCTTTTTCACACTTTAACCTTCGCATATTCTACCCCCGCTTTCTTTCCATTTCCTGATCCAGGTATTTGGGTATCGGCTTTCCGGACCGGCGAGCAATAGCAATCTGTTTCTGATGGAGTCGCTTGATCACAGATCTTCGTTTCTTAGGTTTATTATCCTGTTCATTTC
>OHKX01000665.1_pt1 | contig 14940 bp, 11 predicted proteins | sample 1568921 | NCBI WGS metagenome assembly OHKX01 (sample SAMEA3879564, study PRJEB24766) | human gut metagenome | biome: human-associated habitat; feature: feces | place: USA | collected 1985/1987
CAGGGCCGGTGGTGAAATCCGCCGTCCCTGCGGTAATGCGGCAGTTCTGCACCCCGGGCACCGGCTCCCCGGCCATGCCAAGGTCCACAGGAACCACTTCGCAGCGAGCCGTTTTTGCCATCTGGCAGACACTGGTGCGCCGGGCGGCAAGGTTCTCGGCCACGGCCCGGGTCACGCTCTGGTCCGTCTGGCTCACGCCCTGCGCCACCACGCCGTTGTCGGCGCAGAGCACCAGCACGGCCCGGCGGGAAAACGCCAGCTCTGCCGTACCGGTCAGGGCGGCGGCATCCTCCAGCATGGTCTCCAGCCTGCCCAGCCCGCCCAGCGGCTTGGCCAGGCTGGCCCAGTGAGCATGGGCGGCGGTGCGTGCGGTCTCGTCCGGCCGGGTGATCCTGAAAAGAAGCTGTTTCAGTTCAAGCTCTGTCATTGGTCCTGTTCCTCTTGATGATAGTGTGCGGCGGCATCCACGAACCGCCGGGGCAGGGCCGTGCCCGCCCAATACAAATGCGGGAAGCCCGCATAGAAATGCTCATTTGCAAAGCCGCAGTCCCATTGCTTCCCGTTGGGCTTTGCGGCGGTAAAGCCGGTGCCGTTGTCTGTGGAATCCCAGTGGTGGAACTCGTGCACGGGCAGACGCTCCCCGGCGCGGAACAGCATACTGTCGGCGTGGGCAGTCAATGCCGCGTATCCAAACCGCACCAGCCGCCCCACCCGGAAGCCCTGCCCCGGCAGAACGCCTGCCATGGGCCAGCGTTCCCCGTTGGCATCCTCCAGGCTCTGGCCCAGATAGAGAAAGCCCCCGCACTCGGCCACCGTGGGCAGACCGCGCTCCACAGCCCGGCGCACAGAGGCCAGCATGGAGCGGTTCGCGCTCAACTGCCCGGCATACAGCTCCGGGTAGCCGCCGGGCAGATAGAGCCCGCCGATCTGCTCCGGCAGGGCGGAGTCCTGCAGGGGGCTGAACCAGCAGAGTTCCGCCCCCGCCCGCTCCAGTGCTTCCAGCGTTTCGGCGTAGGTGAAGCAAAACGCCGCATCCCTTGCAACGGCAATGGGAACGCGGGGGCGCTGTTCCTCTCCTCCCTGGGGCAGCAGCTCTCCCGCAGAGGGGAGCCGATCTGTGTGCACCAAAGGCGCTGCGCCTTCGGTCAGGGCAAAAAGCTTTTCCCAATCCATCACCAGCGCATCGGCCATCCGGCTGATCTTCTGCTGTAAGTCCGCGATCTCCCCGGCAGTTTTCAGGCCTAAGTGGCGGCTCTCAAGGGCGGCATCCGGCAGGTGGGGCAGATAGCCCAGCACCGGCAGGCCGGTCTCCCGTTCCAGCATGGGAGCCAGCAGAGCATATAAATGGGGGGCGCAGTCATTGAGCAGGATGCCCGCCAGATGGCTGGGGGTGCGGAACTGTTTCAGCCCGTTGATCTGGGCCGCCAGCGTCAGGCTGGCCCCTCTGGGCTGGACCACCAGCAGCACCGGCAGGCCCAGCGTATCGGCCAGATGCCAGGCACTGGCGGTATCACTCACGCCGCCCAGTCCATCGTAAAAGCCCATGGCACCCTCGCACACGGCTGCCCCGTGCCCGGCGGCGGCCTGCGCATAGAGCGCGCGCACGGTCTCCGGCGCGGAGAAAAACAGGTCGAGGTTATGGCTCTCCACCCCCAGCACGGCCCGGTGAAACATGGGGTCGATATAGTCCGGCCCGCTCTTGAAGGAGCAGGGGTCCTGCCCCCGCCGCTTGAGCGCCGCCAGCAGGGCGCAGGTCAGTGTGGTTTTGCCGCTGCCGGAACAGGGCGCGGCCACAAGAAATTGGATCATTTGCGTTCTCCTGTGATAAGGAAGATGGGGTTATTGGCCATCAGCAGGTGGAGCCTGCCCGCAGGCCGGGTGCGGCTGACCGCGATCTGCGTCACCTCCGCAGCAAGGCCGTGGGCAGTCAGTGCGGCCACGGCGGCGCTCAGCGTTTCCAGCGCAATGGCAGAGATGCAGATGCGGGCGTTCGGATTCCGGGCAAGCACCGTGTCCACCACAGCCTCCATGCCCCCCTTGGTCCCGCCGATGAACACGGCATCCGGGGCGGGCAGGTCAGCCAGCGCGGCGGGGGCGCGGCCCTCCACCAGTGTCAGGTTGCAGGCGCGGAACGTTTCCCGGTTCTGCCGGATGAGCCCGCAGGCCTCCGGGTCACACTCCACGGCATACACATGCCCCCGGGGTGCGGCCAGTGCCAGCTCCACGCTCACGCTGCCGGTGCCCGCGCCCACATCCCACAGGGTATCGCCGGGCTGCACGGCCAGCTTGGCCAGCGCCGCCGCCCGCACCTCCTGCTTGGTCATGGGCACCTCTCCCCTGTGGAAGGCTTCATCCGGGAAGCCGGGCACCCGCCGGGGCGGCTGAGGAAGATGCTCCACAAGCAGAACGCTCAGGCTTGCAAACTGCTTTTGCGCAAACTCCTGCGCCGTGCCGAACAGGATCTTTTCCTCTGCCCGGCCCAGCTCTTCGCCCACCAGCACATGAGCATCGCCCAGCCCGGCAGCAGCCAATCGGCCGCAGAGGGAGGCAGGCGTTTCTGCCCCGCCGGTCAGGAAAAACACGGGCTTTCCCCCGGCTGTCAGGCACTCGGCCACCGGGTCGCAGGCACAGCCGTGGGCCGAAACCAGCTTCCACTCCTGCCAGGAGCGGCCCACCGCAGCGGCCAGCAGCTGAACGCTGGAAAGCCCCGGCAGCACCCGGCAGGAGATGCCAAAGGCCCGCAGCATCGGCAGCAGCTGGGCCGCACCGGAGTAAAACCCGGTGTCGCCGCTGTACACAAGGGCAGCATCCACCTCCGGGTCAGCCGCCAGCGCGGCAAGGACATCCTCAGGCTGATACAGGGCCTTCCGGTGTTCCGTGCAGCCCTGCGGCAGCTGTTCCAGCAGGCGCTTTGCCCCCAGGATCAGTCCGGCGTTCTGCAGGGCGGCAAGGCCCTGCGCGGTCAGGCTTTCCGGCGTGCCCGACCCCATCCCGATGAGTGTGATCATTGCAGCATCTCCTTACAATGTGTCAGGATCTGTTCCGCCGTTTCGCCCTGCTCGGCCGGGCGGCGGATGACGATGAGCTGTGCCCCGGTGTCCTGCGCTGCCCGGGCTTTTTCTTCAAAGCCGCCCGCCGCGCCGCCATCTTTGGTAACGAGGAAGCGGATGGAAAACTGCTCCATCAGTGCCCGGTTCAGCGCATAGGAGAACGGCCCCTGCATGGCGATGATGTTCTTATGGGGGATATCTGCCCCCTCGCAGGCGGCAATGCCCTCCCGGGTGGGCAGGACACGGGGAAAGAGCCGTGCCGGTTCCAGCACAGCAAAGGCAGAAAGCTCCTTGGCCCCGGTGGCAAGCAGGACATTTCCCTGCGTCCGGGCCAGAAATCCCGCCGCATGGGCCGCAGAGGCAAACACCATGCTCCCGGCAGGCAGCGGGCTTTCGGGCCGGAGCAGGCGGCGGTACTCCGTGCCCGCTGTTTTGCAGGCTGCCCGGATGTTTCGGGTGGCCTCCACCGCATACGGATGGGTCGCATCCACACAGAGGTCAGCCCCCTGCAGCAGGGCGGTCATCTCCTCCGGGGTCAGCCGCCCGCAGTGGACGGTGATGCCGGACCTTTCGCCCTGTTCCTCGGCCCCCAGCGGGGTGGCCACGCTGACCAGTACCTCGGCCCCCAGTGCGGCCAGCTGCTTTGAAAACATGCGGCCCTCGGTGGTGCCGCTGAATACCACGGCCCTCATGCGCGGTACCCCCGCGGCGTGACCATCCGCCCGCTCAGCTGACGGGTCTGGGCGTTGCCGACAAACACGGTGGTGAACATATCCACCGGGGTGGTTTCCAGCGCAGCCAGCGTCAGAACGCGGCTTTCCTGCCCCTCCCGGCCAATGTTCCGCACAATGCCGCAGACCGTTCCGGGTGCTTTGCCGTTTGCCAGCAGGATGCGCACCGCCCGCGCCAGATAGTCCGGCCGCCCCTTGGAGGAGGGGTTGTACAGCGCGATGCAGAAATCCCCCATGGCTGCTGCCGCCAGCCGCCGCTCAATGACCTCCCACGGCGTAAGCCGGTCAGAGAGGGAGAGCACGCAGAAATCGTGGGCCAGCGGGGCACCCAGCACCGCACCGCCGCTCAGGGCGGCGGTCAGGCCGGGCACCACCTCCACCGTCACGTCCGGGAAGTGCTCGGCCAGCTCCAGCAGAGGGCTTGCCATGCCGTAGACCCCGGCATCTCCCGAGCAGACCAGCGCCACCGCCCTGCCGCTCCGGGCCGTTTCCAGCGCCCAGCGGCAGCGGTCGATCTCCTTGGTCATGCCGGTGGAATAATAGAGCTTGTCCGGGAAGTAGGGGCGCACCAGATCCAGATAGACCGTATAGCCGCACAGCACCTCGGCTTGCGTTAAGGCGCTCTGCGCCTGTGCGGTCAGAAACCGGGGATCCCCGGGCCCAAGCCCGACAACAAAAACAACATTAGGCATCCTGCCACCTCCAATCCGGGGCAAAAGGACGAAGCGCCAGCGCAAAGGTCACGCCGTTGCCCGCCTGTTTGGGAAGAATGATCGTGCCGCCTGCCGCCAGCACCGCCGCCCGCTCGCAGACATTGTCCACACCGGTCACGCTCCGGACAAAGGCCGAAGGTGTGAACTGCCCGGGGGCGTTCTGCAGCTGTGCGGCAGAATAGAACTGCACCGGCCAGCCGTGGGCTCTGCAAAATTCCAGCAGGCCCGGCTCATGGGCTTTCAGGTCGATGCTGGCTGCCGCCGTGATGCACACTGCCGCAAGGCCGTGGGCCGCGCAGAACTGTGCAAAGGCCGCTTCCAGCTGTGCGGCGCTGGTCCCCCGCCTGCACCCGATGCCCAGCACGCCGATCTTCGGGATCAGGTGCAGCGCATCGCCCGCCGGGAAAAGGGTCAAGGCAAAGTCGGCGCGCTCTGCCTCCCCCGCTGGGACCACCCCGGCAGGGGCCTGCCCGGCAATGGGGAATTCCGAGCGGTACCGCACCGGCCCGCCTGCCAGCAGCCTGCTGCTGACGCGCTTGATGCGCCCCGGCTCCAGCACAGCGCAGTTCTGGTGCCTGGCCCACGCATCCACGGCAAACACACCGTTGGCATCGGTGGCCGTGGTAATGACCGGCACCGCACCGCAGACCGCCGCCAGCGCCCGAGCCAGATCGTTGGCCCCGCCCAGATGGCCCGAAAGGATCGGCACCGCAAAATGACCACACTCGTCCAGCACCACCACGGCAGGGTCCACCGCCTTGTTCCGGCAGTGGGGCGCAATGGCCCGCACCGCAATGCCCACAGCCCCCACAAAGATCAGGGCATCCGCATGGGCGAACTGCTCCGCAGCCCAATCGGCAAGGCTAGGCCCACCATGGCCGCAGCGGGCCACAGTGCCGGGCAGGGCACCGGCCAGCTTTTGGGCCAGCGCCAGCCCTTTTTCCGTAAAGGCGAGATAGGCGCGGGTCACTGGTCTGCCCCCTTGCGGAACTCCGTCGTAAAGGTTGGGTCGTAGAGCTTGCTCCGCTCATACCGGGTGCCCAGAAACTCCCCCACCACGATGAGCGCTGTCTTGGTGATGCCGTTGGCGCGGGTGCTCCCGGCCAGCGTGCCCACGGTGCAGCGCACCACTTTTTGTTCCGGCCAGCTGGCCTTGTAGACCACGGCGGCAGGGGTCTCCGGCGTGTAGGCTCCGCCCGCCAGCAGGGCCTGCTGCACCTTGTCGATGAGGCCGATGGAGAGGAAGACCACCATGGTCGCCCCATGGGCGGCAAGGCTGGCCAGCTTCTCCTTTTCCGGCACCGGGGTGCGCCCTTCCATCCGGGTGATGATCACGGTCTGGCTGATGGTGGGCAGGGTGTACTCGGCGTTCAGCGCCGCCGCCGCCCCGCAAAAGCTGGACACGCCGGGGGTATCATCGTAGGGGATGCCATCCGCATCCAGTGCGTCCATCTGCTCCCGGATGGCCCCATACAGGCAGGGGTCGCCGGTGTGGAGCCGCACGGTGGTCCCGCCTGCGGCTTCCACCCGGCGCATCACGTCCAGCACCTGTTCCAGCGTCATCTCAGCGCTGTTGTATACGGCACACTCCGGCTTCGCCAGCCCCAGCAGGGCCGGGTTGACCAGACTGCCCGCATAAATGATGCAGTCGGCTTCCTGCAGCAGGGCCGCGCCCCGCCGGGTGATGAGGTCAGGTGCGCCGGGGCCTGCGCCTACAAAATGTACCATCTCAATGCTCCTTCCATTCGTTCAGCAGTTGTGCGGCAGTATCGGTGGCTCCCAGCGGGCCGTGCTGGTTGGAAAACAGCACCGCCCCCACCCGGAACGCCCCGCAGGCCCGCCGGTCAAGGTGGAGCTGGACCGCCCTCAGCAGGCTTTCCAGCACCGGAGCCCGCAGGCCGGCGCTGTCCAGGAGTTCCAGACAGGCATCGGTGGTGGCAGCGTTCATCAGGGCGGCGCAGACTTCCCGGGAAGCGCCGCAGAGCGCCGCATGGGTGCAGAACAGCTCGGTGCGGCAGTCGGCAGTGTGGGAATGGGTGTTCATAATACCGCCCGCCACCTTGACAAGCTTGCCCACATGGCCCACCAGAAGCACCTCTTCAAAGCGGGCCGCAGCAGCCATATCCAGCGTGTCTCCAATAAAGTTTGAGGTCTTTACCACCGGAACAGCGTGAAACTCCGGGTATCTTTCGTGCAGATAGTCCAGCCCGTAATTGCCGGGGGCCAGGATGAGCCGCCTGGGGCTGCCCGCCCGGAGAGCGGCCTGGTTCATTTCCAGCTGGATGGTGTCCAGAATCGCCTGCTGGCTCATGGGCTCCACAATGCCGCTGGTTCCCAGCACCGAAAGCCCGCCCTCGACCCCGATGTGGGGGTTGAAGGTGCGCTTTGCCACCTCTTCCCCGCCCTCGATGGAGATGGTCACGGCAAAGCCGCCGGTGTAGCAGGCGCTCTCGGCTTCCCTTTGCAGGGCCTCGGCGATCATCTGCCGGGGCACATGGTTGATGGCAGCTTCCCCCACCGGCTGGTCCAGCCCGGCCTTGGTCACCCGGCCCACGCCCTTTCCGCCGGAGATGCGGATCTCGGTGGTATCGGGCAGCAATTCTACGGCGGCGATCACGGGCAGGCCGGTGGTCACATCTACATCATCCCCGCCGTCTTTCTCAATGGCGCATTCGGCACCGGCTCCGGCGGGGCGGCAGTACAGCGGGGCCACCTCCACCACGATGCCCTTCGGCGTGCGCAGGGCAACGCTCTCCGGGGCATGGCCGGTGAGCAGGAGCCGCGCGGCCCCCGCCGCACCCAGCGCCGCGCAGGTGCCGGTGGTGTACCCGCAGCGGAGCAGCTTCTGCCCACTGCGGACGTAATGTTCAAACTTTGGCCCGGCAGGCTTTTCCGGGCCGAACACGGCCTCGTACTGCTCTTTGGTCAGGCTGTACAGCGCCCGGATGTTCTCCGGGGCAAAGGCCTCCTTTGGGGTCAGCACCCCCGAAACGCTGTGCGGGAACACGCAGACCACCGCATCCGCGATCTTCTGCGCCATGTCCAGCTCGTGCAGGCTGACGATCACGGCCAGCCCCTGCTCATGGGCCAGTTTCTGCAGGATGGTCAGCAGCTCGATCTTTCCCTTGACATCCAGAAAAGAGGTCGGCTCGTCCAGCAGCAGAACTCCGGGCTGCTGGCAGATGGCGCGGGCCAGCAGAACGCGCTGGCGCTGGCCGTCGCTGATGCAGTTGAAATCCCGGCCCGCCAGAGGGGAAGCCCCCACCAGTTCCAGCGCGTCCCGCACGGCCTGCCGGTCGGCATCGGACAGGATGCCCAGCCGCCCGGTATAGGGGATGCGCCCGGCGGCGGCAAACTCAAAGCAGGAAGTCAGCTCGGTGCGGCGGGTGTGGGGCAGCATCAGGGCCAGCTTCCGGGCCCGGGCCGGGCCGGTGTAATCGGTCAGGCTGCGGCCATCCAGCAGGACAGCCCCGCCCAGGGGGGCCAGCTGGCCCGCCAGCGTTTTGAGCAGGGTGGATTTGCCCGCGCCGTTTGGCCCGATGAGGGCCAGGATCTGCCCCGGCACCGCCCCCAGCGTGATGCCGGAAGCAAGGGGCGCACTGCCATAGCCGATGGCCAGTTCTTTCGTTTCACAGCGGTATTTCATCGCACACCCTCCTGACCCCGGCGCACCAGCAGCCAGATGACCACCGGTGCACCAAACACTGCCGTTACGGCGCTGATCGAAAGCTCGGTGGGGGCAAACATACTGCGGGCGATGAGGTCGCACAGCAGGCAGAAGGCCGCCCCGCCCAGGCAGCACCCGGGCAGCACCACCAGCGGCCTTGCGCTGCCGAACAGCTGCTTGACCAGATGGGGCACCGCAATGCCCACAAAGGAGATGGGCCCCGCAAAGGCCGTGACACAGGCGGCCAGCAGGCTGGAAAGCAGCACCAGCAGCCGGGAAAAGGCTTTGACATTGATGCCCACGCTCCGGGCGTAGGCCTCCCCCATCTGGTAGGCGGCCATGGGCTTGGAAAGGCAGAACGCTGCCGCCAGAGCGGGCAGCACCACCAGCGCCGCCGCCCGCACATTGCCCCAGGTCATGCCGGAAAAGCTGCCCTGAGACCAGTTGTGGAGGTTGACGATGTTGCTGTCCTGGGCAAAGGCCACCACAAACTCCGTGACGGCCGAACAGATGTAGCCGATCATTACGCCGCAGATAACAAGGATGCTCATCCGCTGCACCCGCCGGGAGACCGCCAGCACAAAGGCCATGGAGGCCATGGCCCCCGCAAAGGCGGCTGTGATCAGGGTAAGGGAGCTGGTGAGCAGGCCATGGTTCAGAAAAGCCACCATAACCAGTGCCACGGCCAGCTTGGCCCCGCTGGAAATACCCATGACAAAAGGCCCTGCAATGGGGTTGGCAAAAAAGGTCTGCAGCAGGTAGCCCGCCGCCGAGAGCGCCGCCCCCAGCAGCACCACCATCACGGCCCGGGGCAGGCGCAACTGGGTGATGATGCCCACGCTCAGAGCGTCCTGCCCGCGGCCGGTCAGGGCCGCCAGCACTGCCCCCGGTGTCAGGGACACACTGCCCCAGAACAGGTTGGCGGCAAACAGCACCGCCAGCAGCAGGGCAAGGATGCCGTAAGAAAGGATCAGGCGCTTTTTGCTGGTCATAGGTTACTCTACTTTCCTCAGAAATTGCAGGTCGGCGGGGTCGTTCTCCGTAAAGACACGGTGCAGGTCGAGTACAAAATCGACCAGCGCCGTGCTCTGCTGGAAAAAGCTCTGGGTGGTGCACCAGACACTGCCGCTCTGCACAGCCTTGAACTCGGCCAGCAGGGGGCATTTTGCCACCAGTTCCTCCGTGGTATGCACCACGCCCTCAATGGTGCTGTTGTAAAGGAGCACATCCGCATCCTTTGCACCGGCGTAAAAATCCTCCAGCGGCAGGTTCATGGTGGAAAGGTTGTTGCCGTTGTCGGTCAGGTCCGCAAAAACATAGTCACCGCCCGCCATCTCGATCATCTGGGCCACATAGTCGCCGCCCTTGCGCACATTGGCAAGGTTGTTGGCTGTGATGGAGAAAAAGGCACAACGCTTGCCGGTGGAAGCCTGCCCGGTCAGCGGTGCAAGGCGCTCCACCTGCCGGGCGAATTCCTGTTCCGCCAGCTCCTCTTTCCCCAGCAGGATGCCCCAGAACTTGAGCCATTCCAGCCGGGCCAGCGGGCCGCTCTCATAGCTGGAGCGCTCCACCAGCACCGGGATGCCGAACCGTTCCAGCTGCTCCTTGACCTCCGGGGTGTGGTAGATCATGGTGTTCTCAATGGCAAGACCGCAGTTGGCCGCAAGGATCTTTTCGTAGTCCGGGGCGCTGTACTTGCCCGCATAGGCAATGCGCCCGTCCTCCATGGCGGCTCTGGCCTCATCCAGATACCATCCCTCCGCCTGGGTGCCGGAAAGGGTCACGCTGTCCAGCCCATCCAGCGCGAGGAACAGGTCCATCACCGAGGTGGAGACAAGGTAGATGTTCCGGATGGGCTGACGCAGCACGGTCACGCTCTCGGGCAGGCCTTCCACCGCAGCGGCATCCTCCGGGGTCACAAGGAACTGCTCCCCCGATTCGGTCAGGGTCAGCATGGTATAGCCGCCCTCATAGCAGTCGGCAGTAAACTGCGTGGCGTAATCCAGCGGGTAGGCATGGTCAAAGACCAGTTCTTCTGTGCTGGCGGGAGCCGTTTTGGAGGCGGCGCAACCCGACAGGGCCAATACTGTAACAGGCAGAACGCGCAGGAATTGTTGTCTCGTCAGTTTCATCAGTTCAGCGCAAAGGTCAGCGTATACTCGATCTCATGGGGGGTGCTCATGGCTACGGTATCGGCAGTGACAGCCAGCGGGGTGCCCAGTGCAGAAACAGGGATCTCAAAGGTGGAGTTGCCCTCGGTGTTGGTGGGCAGATACTTCTCGCCGTCCACAATCATGTAATCATAATTAGGGCTGCTCCACAGGATGACAGCGGTCATTTTGCCATCCGCCACGGTCAGGGCGGCAGGGCTTTCCACGGTGGCACGGCCAGAGCCGCCCTCCAGGGTCACATTCACGCTGTATTCACCGTCCGCAGGGGTCTCGGCAGCTTCCTCAGCCTTGGGCTGTGCATTGCGGATGCTCACAGTGTGGTCATACCACTTGCCCTTGGTCCCGAGGAGTGCCAGCTGGAAGTCCTGGTCCACAGCGGCCACGGGGATATCATAGCCGTAGACCTCCTCCGAGGTGCCATCAGAGTAGGTGACGGTGTCGGTGGTAGGCAGCAGCCAGTCTGCCTTGTTGGCCTCGGCATCGGCGGCCATGCCAACATACAGGTTGACGATCTTCTTGGAGGCCAGACTGACGTGGAAGGTCATCTGCCCGTTCTCCACGGTCAGGGTGCCCATGCCATTGCAGGCTTCGTTGGCGTGGAACATGCCGCTGTCGGTGTCGAACTCAGCCGTGTACACGCCGTCCGGCAGGGCGGCTTCGGCAGGCTCGGATGCGGCGGCAGCGCTCACGGCAGAAGCGGCTTCCGAGCTGACAGCAGAGGAAGCAGTGGAAGAAGCCCCGCCGCAGCCGGTGAGAGCAGCGGCCAGCATCAGAGAAGCAACGGACAGGGAAACAAACTGTTTGCAGTGCATAAACAAAATACCTCAAAAATTCAGAATTTGAAATGGGAGTGTTTCTCCTCATGCGGGGAAGCTCTCCATAAAAAATGCCCGAAAAGATCTCTCCCTTCGGGCATTGGAATGCGGAATATTAGCCGTTCAGGGAATCAATGGCGGCTTTGGTGTGCTCAATGTAGCGCTGCTGGATGTCCTCGATCTCACCCAGACCGGCGATCTGGCACTCCACGGACGCGAAGTCACCGGAGGCCTGGAACTGGCTCAGCCAGGAATCGTCATCCGCACCGGCCATATCGTTGTTGGCGTGGTCACCGGCAACGACCATCAGGGGGCGCAGGATGACCTTGGTGTAACCGGCGGCCTTGACAGCCTCGATGACGTTCTCGCAGGCGGTCTCCTCGGGCTCACCCTCCACCGTGCCGATGAACACGTTGCTGTAGCCCAGGGTCTGCATGGCGGTCTGCATCTGGCTGTAGCTCACCTTTGCGGTGTGGGAGGTGCCGTGGCCCATAAAGACAAAGGCGACCTTCTCCTCAGCGGCGGCCTCCAGGCTGTCGAAACCGGCATCCTTCACAGCGGCAGCGGTAACGGCCTTGGCAACAGCTTCCTTGTCGGCGTTGATGACGGCAGCGTCGGCACCAACCTCGCCCAGCAGGGGCTCAGCAACGGCGACACTCTCGAACTGATCCTTGTACTCGTCGATCATCTCCATCATCTCGTCGTACTCTGCACCGTGCATCAGGTGGGTGGGCTGGACGACCAGGTTCTTCACGCCGTTGGCCACAGCGCGGTCCAGAGCCTGCTGCATGTTGTCGATCTTCTCGCCGTCGCGGGCCTGAACATGGTTGATGATGATCTGTGCGGTGAAGGCGCGGCGGACAGACCAATCGGGATAAGCGGCCTGCAGCGCATCCTCGATGCCCTTGATATCCTTCACTCGGCTGTCGTTGAAGGAGGTGCCGAAGGAGACCACCAGCAGCTCATTCTCGCCGATGTCGTCCTGATTGCGGCTGTCGTCCTTGGAAGCATCGCCGGTGTCGCGGCCAAAGTAGTCAGGGTCAGCCTCTTCGCCCTCGACCAGCTCCTTCTGGGCATCGGTCAGGGCATCCCATGCGGCCTTGGCGGCCTCACACTGGGCATCGGTGTCATCGGTGCGCTCCTGCACATAGATGGCATCGATCAGGTCTGCAACGTTCTTTGCGGCCAATTCGTCAGCCTCCTCGCCGGAAACCTCGCTGCTGGCAGCAGTTCCTGCCGTGCTGGAAGCAGTGGTGCTGCTTGCGGCACCGCCGCAGCCGGTCAGTACACCGGCGCAGAGGGCCAGAGCGGTCAGAGCGGCCGCTGCTTTGTGGATGGTGCGTTTTCTCATTTTTGTTCGTTCCTTTCCTGTTTTTGAACATGATTTTTGCTGAACAGAAGGTACAGGAAAGAGTGCCCGGCAAAAAAAAAGGGGCCTTTCTGCTTGCGGGATGGCAAAGCAAAAAGGCCCTTTTCAGTTTTTTCAGGCTTTTTGGGTACAACCAATTCCTCGTGATCTGGGGCTTGCGCCCCCGTACCAACAGCGGGCAGGTTTCCTGGCTGAAAGCTCAACATCCACCGCCGCCTTCCCGGAACATGGGCTCCAGTGACCGGTGCAGCTGCACCCTGGCGGTAAACTCCCTTATCACAGTGACGAGATCGTGCGGGATTTGCACCCGCTTCCCTTTTAACGTGCCTGCCCCCGGCCAGAGCCGCGGGCGGTACGCACCTGCTGTTTTCTATTCAGTTCGCTGTTCAGTATAACATACTCAACGGAGGAATGCAATCACCACTCCGGGGAAACTTCCAGGCTCACAAGCGGTGTTTTTTCCCCGATCAGGGCCACCGCCACATCGTTGACATTGGTGCCCGTTGCCCCGGTGATGATCAGGCCATCCACTGCTTTCAGGGCGTGGTAGGAATCGTTGTTCTGCAAAGCAGCGTATCCGCTCCAGCCCCCGGCCTCCAGCGCGGCAAGGGTATTCCCATCCACATAGCCGCCGGCGGCATCGGTGGGGCCGTCTGTGCCATCGCTGCCCACAGAGAACACCGCCGCGTTCAGCCCGGCAATGGCAGGCGCAGCCGCAAGGGCCAGCTCCTGATTTCTTCCGCCAAGCCCTTTTCCGGTCAGGTGAACGATGGTCTCGCCGCCCGCGATGTAGGCCAGCTTTTTCCCCTGCCCTGCTTGGGTGCGGACAATGGAGCCAAGAAAGCTGCCTGCTTCCCGTGCTTCGCAGCAGAGTTGGTCGGTCAGGAGAACCGGTTCATATCCCAGATTCCGGCAGGCGCTGGCCGCGGCACGGCAAAGCTCCCGCACGCTGCCGGTGATCCGAGTGGTCACATTGTCCAGCGTTTTAGGCGTTTCCTGCGCCAGCAGGGCCCGGGCCTGTGCTGAGAGTGCCAGATGATACTTTTCGGCAACGGCAAGCGCCTGGGCGCAGGTGGAGGTATCCGGCACCGCCGGGCCGCTGGCGATCATATCCAGCGGGTCCCCCAGAATGTCGCTCAGCACGATGCTGAACACCTGCGCAGGGGCACAGCGCTGCGCGAACCGCCCGCCCTTCACACCGGAGAGCCGCTTGCGGATGGTATTCATCTCCACAATGTCGGCCCCGCTGGCCAGCAGCTGGCTCGTGATGTCCTGCAGCTCTGCCCCGGGAACGAGCGGCTGCTCGAACAGCGCACTGCCGCCGCCGGAAAGCAGGAACAGCACTGTATCCCCGGCGGTCAGCCCCTGCACCAGCTCCAGCGCCTTTTGGGTAGCCGCAAAACCGTTTTCATCCGGCACCGGGTGGCCCGCCTCATAGCAGGTCACCCCGGGGATCTCACCTTTCACATGGCCGTACTTGGTCACGACCACACCACCGTCCACCCGGCCCAGCACCCTGACAGCCGCATGTGCCATCTGCCAGGCCGCCTTGCCCGCAGCCACCAGAAGCACCCGGCCCTTCCCGGGCCGGAGATCCCGCAGCGCGCGGCGCACCGCCTCATCCGGCAGAACAGCGTTCAGGCTGGAACGAAGGATCACATCCGCATCCCGGCGCAGTGCAGCATTCATAGACTCGCCCTCCTTGCAGCGGTGCCCGCCCCTCCGGGACAGCGCACCAGAAACAGCCGAATAAAAAATCAAGACCGACGATCTCTTTTGAAATCGTCGGTCTTGTTCCAATCCAGCAGAGCTGGACAAATCCGAACTTTTTTCCTCCGCTGAGTCAGCGGTCAAAGTGTCCTCAAGCCGGACAGTTTGGGTGCCATCCTTGTAGTTGAACGTGAGCAGCATCCGGTCATCGTACAGGAAAATGGCATTGACAAAAATTTCAATCAACGCTTTTCGTTGCTTTTTCTGCGAAATATCGAACTTTCTAAATTTCATCAGCCAGAATCGGATGAAATCCTCATTGAAGCTGGGCTTCTTCAATTTTTCATCTGCGATTTTTACAGTCAACTCATCTTTCTGGCTTTCCAGCGCTTCCAGACGCTCTTTCGTTGTCCGGGTGTACAAGCCGTCCTCGATCGCCTTCATCAAGTTGTCCAACTTTTTGTTGACCTCTCGCAGTTGCTTTTCCAGCAGCGGAATCGTGGTGTTTTCCTGATTCTGGACATCCATGACGAGCTGAACGATCTTGTCGATCACCGCATCGTCCTGAATCAACTTCATAGTCTCCCGGACGACCATATCTTCCAGCCAGTCCTTCTGCACGGTCTTTTTGTTGCAGCCCTTGCGCCGTTTGACGTTGGCGCATTTATAATAATAGTAGGTGCGTCCGGTGGCACTGGTTCCGCTTTCGCCGAA
>OHKX01000666.1_pt1 | contig 14930 bp, 13 predicted proteins | sample 1568921 | NCBI WGS metagenome assembly OHKX01 (sample SAMEA3879564, study PRJEB24766) | human gut metagenome | biome: human-associated habitat; feature: feces | place: USA | collected 1985/1987
GGCAATCAGGCCAACTGATATAAACAGAGTGCCTTCTGAGATTAAGGAGTCACTGTCGAGAGACCAGTTCAGGCTTTATCAGCTTATCTGGAAGCGTTTTACTGCAAGCCGTATGGCAAAATCCGAGTACGAGACTACTACAGTAAAGCTCTCAGTCGGAGATTATGTATTCAGCTTTGCTACCTCAAGACTGTTATTTGATGGTTTTGAGCTTGCATATACTGCCGCAGACGATGCAAAGAAAGAAAAGCAGCCTGTTCTTAAAAATCCTCTGACAGAAGAATCGCTTCTTACAGTTGAGGAGCTTTTGCCTAAGCAGCATTTTACCCAGCCCCCGGCACATTACACTGAGGCTTCTTTGGTAAAGACGCTTGAAGAGCTTGGAATAGGACGTCCGAGTACCTACTCTCCAACAATATCTACAATACTTGCCAGACGCTATATTACCAAGGAGAGTAAAAATCTCTATGTGACAGAGATAGGAGAGGTTGTTAATTCTATTATGAAGGAATCATTTCCTACTATTGTCGATGAGCATTTTACAGCCAATATGGAGTCGCTTTTAGATGCGGTAGCCGAGGGGAAGGTTAACTGGAAGACAGTTGTTGAGAATTTTTATCCTGATCTTAAAGATGCAATCGACAAGGCTGAAAATGAGCTTGAGAAGGTTACAATACATGATGAGGTGACAGATGAAATCTGCCCTGAGTGCGGACGCAATCTGGTTATAAAATACGGACCTCACGGCAAGTTTTTGGCATGTCCGGGATTTCCTGACTGCAGATTCACTATGCCTTATCTTGAAAAAATCGGCGTCAATTGCCCTAAATGCGGTAAGGATGTTGTGCTTAAGAAAACAAGGAAGGGAAGAAAATACTATGGCTGTATTGACAACCCTGAGTGTGATTTTATGAGCTGGGGCAGACCAGTTGCAGAAAAATGCCCTCGTTGTGGAGGATATATGATTATAAAGGGAAACAAGATTGCCTGCGCAGATGAGCAGTGCGGCTACGTAACAGATAAAAAGCCCGAAAGAGAGGAATAACAATTAATGGGAGTACAATTATTAGATAAGACACGTAAGATTAATAAGCTTCTTCACAACAACAATTCATCAAAGGTTGTGTTCAATGATATATGTCAGGTGCTCACCGGGGTGCTCGACTCAGACATACTTGTAATCAGCAAAAAGGGCAAGGTGCTTGGCTCAAGTATCTGCAAAGGCGTGGATGAGCTTCATGAACTGATAGTAGATGAGGTTGGTGGCTATATTGACACTGAGCTCAATGAAAGACTTCTTGGCATACTTTCAACAAAGGAAAATGTAAACCTCGAGACACTTGGCTTTGGTGAAGATACAAGAATGTACAAGGCTATTATCACACCGATTGATATAGCCGGCGAGAGGCTTGGAACTCTTTTTGAGTACAGAAGTGACAGAGAGTATGACATTGACGATATCATTCTTACAGAGTATGGCACGACAGTGGTTGGGCTTGAGATGATGAGATCCGTGAATGAGGAGAATGAAGAGGAAAAGAGAAAGGTAGCGATTGTCCGTTCGGCTATCAATACACTTTCTTATTCTGAGCTTGAGGCTATTCTTCACATCTTTGATGAGCTTGACGGCAATGAGGGTATACTTGTTGCCAGCAGAATAGCCGACAGAGTAGGCATTACCCGCTCGGTAATCGTAAATGCCCTTCGCAAGTTTGAGAGTGCAGGCGTTATCGAATCACGCTCATCCGGCATGAAGGGCACATATATCAAAGTAGTAAACGATGTAGTTTTTGATGAGCTTGACAGAATCCGAAATAAAAACAAGTAAATAAATTTAAGTATATTTTAAGGACTTATGTTTGAAAGAACATAGGTCTTTTCTATGTTTTCGGCATATATATAGTGCGTCTGTCGACAAAAAAATACAATATAATGTAAAAAACAACAAAAACATCTTGTGTTTTGTCGATTTTACTTTATAATATATATATTAGAGTACTTATATAGTATTTTTTATAATATGCAAAAAGTGTATTGGAGGAATATTTATGATAAACTCAACAGCCTTTGATTATGTCAATGTATTGACCAAAGCGGCTGATGCAAGCTACCAAAGAGAAGCTATACTTGCAAACAATATATCGAATGTGGATACCCCGGGCTACAAGCGCAAGGATTTAAATTTTGAGGGGGTACTGTCACAGGAGCTTGGCAGATGCAAGCATCAGTCGCTTGATAAAAAAATAAGTGAGCTTGATACCTCAAAGCTGACGGCCAATGTATATACAGACCATTCCAATTATTCATACAGGATGGATGGCAATAACGTGGATATAGACACTGAAAATGTCGAGCTTGCGTCTGAGCAGATTAAGTATGAAGCACTTACAAGCAGCATAAGCTCGCAGTTTTCACGAATGAAGAGCGTGCTGTAGTAATTATGGAGGTTTAATGATATGGGATTATTTCAAGCTTTTAATATAAGTGCGTCCGGCATGACGGCTGAACGCTTCAGGACAGATATCATTGCACAGAATATTGCCAATGTAAACACTACGTCCACAAAGGAAGGCACACCGTACCGTAGAAAGATTGTGACTTTTTCCGAGAAAAATGTCACACCTTTTTCACAGATATACTCTTCATCAAAGAAGGCCGCTGTTGGAAACGGTGTAAAGGTAAGCAGCGTGACATCAGATTATTCTACTGATTTTATCAAGGAGTATGACCCATCAAATCCTGATGCTGATGCAGATGGTTATGTTTCTTATCCAAATGTCAATACAGTCACAGAGATGACCAATCTGATAGATGCCACACGTGCATATGAAGCCAATGCAACTGCCTTTGAGGCAAGCAAGTCAATGGCACAAAATGGCTTACAAATAGGCAAATAGCCGGCTGATACATACATAAAGGAGCTTTTTGATGGATATTTCAAACATTAATGGAATTTCAACAGGAGATATTAAATCTTTTTTTAATAATACCTCTCTTACGAAAACTGACAAGACTGATTCATTTTCTGATGTACTTTCTGCTGCCATGGGAAGCATCGGTGAGACAAATGATCTGCAAAATGCAGCTGAGCAGGAGGAAGTGAGATTTGCACTTGGCGAGTCTGATAATACACATGATCTGCTTGTTGCGGAAACAAAGGCGGCTGTGGCATTGCAGTACACTGTTGCTGTCAGGGATAAAATAATTGACGCATACAAAGAACTTATGCAGATGTCAATATAAGGAGTAATAGAAAATGCCAGAACGTTTAAAGGCTATTTTGGATAAAATAACTGCATGGTGGAAAAAATTCAATACTAAGCAGCGCTCCGTGCTCATAAGCATAGTAGCTGTGGTTATAGTGGCTCTTGTAATACTTGGCGTAGTCATATCAAGACCTACACAGGTTGAGCTGGTCGAGGCACAGAGTGCATCAGAGGCTTCCACAATAAAGGGAGTACTTGAAGATAACAATATAAGCTATGAGGTGGACAGCAAGCTTGTGTTTTTTGTCAATAAATCAGATGAGGTAAATGCCATTATGGCACTGGGTGATAACGGCATCCCTGCGCAGGCGTACTCGATAGACAATGTCACAGACGGCAGCTTCTCAACAACCGAGGCTGATAAGCAGAAAAAGTATCAGGTGTATCTGGAGGATAAGCTTAAGGATCATCTGGAAAAACAGTCATACGTAAATGAAGCAAGCGTTGATATCACTATGCCTGACAAGGATGGTACCATTCTTAAATCAAAAGAGGAGGCAACTGCGGCTGTCACTCTTGGACTTAAGGATTCGATTACAGATGATCAGGCCTACGCAATAGCACGTCTTGTTGCAACAGCTCTTGGAAACGATACCACAAAGGGCATTACTATCATCGACAAAAAGGCCAATGTACTTTACTCGGGCGGAGATTCCGATACCTCGGCAGGTCTTGCGACATCACAGCTTTCTTATAAGCAAAAGCTGGAGGAGCAGGTGAAAAATGAAGTCAAAAAGACCTTAGAGAGCTCAAATATTTTCTCGAATATTGAAGTTGGCATGAATCTGGACATAGATTTCAGTAAGACTGAAACAGCCCAGAAAAATTACACTTTGCCTGATGGACAGACCGATACAGGTCTTTTGGACAGTGAGTCGAATTACCAGTCGGATGCAACCAATGGTCAGGCTGCGGTTCCCGGAACTGATTCAAACAGCGATGATACTACATACACTACACAGGATGGCACTCCATCAGAGTCGTCAATTACAGATAACGACAAAAAGTATTTAAATGATGAAAAAATCACTACAAGTAAAAACGATGGAGGCTCAATCAAGTATGATTCATCTTCAATTACCGTAGTTGCCACCAGGTATAAGGTATATGATGAAAGCACTCTTGAAAAGAACGGAAAGCTCAAGGATACAAGCTGGGAGGAATACAAAGCAAAGCATGCAGATCCGGTCAAGGTGACGGATGTAGACCAGGATCTTGTAACTTCCGTGCAGAATGCAACAGGTATCTCACAGATTTCATTCCTTGTATATGAGCAGCCGGAGTTTGTTGACAAGGCATCTGGCGTGCGTTCGTTGAGTGATATTTTACAGATTGCAATCACTGTCCTTATTTTTGCACTGCTTGGCTTTGTGGTATTTAAGAGCACAAGAAGCAGTGAGGAAGAGCCAAAAGAGGAGGAGCTGTCTGTAGATTCTCTTTTAGAACAGACTGCTGAGAATAATGAGCCTCTTGAGGATATTGGATATAACGAGAAGACGGAGACACGTCTTCTGATAGAAAAATTTGTTGATGAAAATCCCGAAGCGGCTGCGCAGCTGTTGCGTAACTGGCTTAATGAGGATTGGGAGTAGTTACATATGATAGATGATTACAGTGGTTTACAAAAAGCTGCTATTCTTTTAATTACACTTGGACCTGAAAAGGCTTCAGCCATCTTCCAGCATTTGAAGGAAGATGAGATAGAGAGTCTGACACTCGAAATAGCAAACACCAGAAGCGTCTCTCCGCAGGATAAAGAATCTGTTTTGGATGAATATTATCAGGTGTGTCTCGCGCAGCAGTATATTGCTGAGGGCGGCATCGGCTATGCCAAGGAGCTCCTTGAAAAAGCTCTTGGCAGTGAAAAGGCTCAGGGAGTTATTTCCAAGCTTACAGCATCATTACAGGTCAGACCATTTGAGTTTGTCAGAAAGACTGAGCCTGCACAGCTGCTTAATTTTATACAGGACGAGCATCCTCAGACAATAGCCATGATTCTTTCTTATCTGTCGTCTTCACAGGCTGCCATGATACTCGGTGCTTTGCCTCCGGAAAAGCAGGCTGATGTTGCCAGACGTATCGCCCAGATGGACAGAACATCACCTGATGTCATAAAGGAGGTCGAGAGAGTGCTGGAGAGAAAGCTTTCATCTCTTGTCAATCAGGACTATACAATTGTCGGTGGCATAGATTCTATTGTCAATATATTAAACAGTGTAGACCGTGCTACAGAAAAGCGTATTATGGAGTCACTTGAGGTTGATGAGCCTGAGCTTGCAGAAGAAATCAGAAAGAAGATGTTTGTATTCGAGGATATCCTTCTCCTGGATGACAGGTCTATCCAGAGAGTGCTCCGCGATGTGGAGAATGCGGATCTTGAGCTTGCACTTAAGAGTTCTACAGAGGAACTACAAAATGTCATATTTAGGAATCTTTCAAAACGACTTGCCGCTATGATAAAAGAGGATATGGATTTCATGGGACCTGTACGTATGAAGGATGTTGAGGAGGCGCAGCAAAAGATAGTTGCTGTTATCAGAAAGCTTGAGGATTCGGGTGATATTGTCATTTCAAGAGGCGGAGGTGATGATATAGTTGTCTAATATATTAAAGCAGTATCGTGTTGCCGGAGAAGATAAAAATGTCCGTGTGATAAATAGCAATTCCATGATAAAGCAGATTTTTGCCGACTCCATAAGCCGCCCCGCTGATAGTTATACAGGCATATCATCTGATGCACAGAGCAGCTTAGAAAAAACAAAATCGCTAAGTCCGGACACGCAGGAGAGCGGCTTCAATGATGGCATAAATGCTGCTGTAGTCACAGAAATAGATGTTTCAGCTGAGAAGGAAAGGCTCTTAGAGGAAGCAAAGCTTGAGGCTGATAGCATATTGGACAAAGCAAAGGCAGAGGCCTCAAGACTTTTAGATGAGGCTAAACAACGTGCACAGATTCTATATGCTGATAACAAGTCAAAGGGCTATGAGGATGGTCTGGCTGAGTGTCAGAGAGAGTTTGACGAAAAAGAAATATCTTTAAGACAGGAGCTTTCAGATAAAGAAAGCGCTTTGAAATCAAAATATGATGCTTATTCAAAGGAGCTTGAATCAGATCTGATAGATGCAATAATTCAGGTTTTTAACAAGGTCTTTAAAATACAGTTCGATGATAAAAAGGATATCTTGTTTCATCTGGTTGAAAATACCATGTCAAATATAGAGGTGGGCAAAGAATTTCGTATACATGTAGCTTATTCAAACTATAAGTTTATGATGTCGCATTTGGATGAGATTCAGGAACGCATAGGCAATGATATTGATATCGAGGTTGTAAATGACGCAAATCTTGACACGAGCGGCTGCTTCATTGAGACAAGCTTTGGAGTGTTTGACTGTGGAATTGATATGGAGCTCAACAATCTGGTGAAGGATATACGCTCACTTTGCAGCTGATATAGCTGTATGAGTGTTGGAAGAAAGGGATTTTAATTGTTAGAGGTAGCACAAAAGTATTTACAATTAAAAAGCGGTGAGTACTATAAATGCTTTGGCAAGGTGGACAAGGTTGTCGGTCTTACGATAGAATCAATTGGTCCCAAGGCTAAGCTCAATGATCTTTGCATGATTTTTCTTGACAAGGAACGCAGGGATTATGTCATGTCTGAGGTGGTAGGATTTAAAGATTCACATATTATTCTGATGCCGTTTGACAATGTGGAGGGAGTCGGTGTCGGCTGTATAGTTGAAAATACAGGACATCCTCTCACGGTAGCTGTCGGTGATGAGCTTTTAGGCCATACAGTTGACGGAATAGGCCGTGTAACTGACTGTGATGAAAAAGACCTTAAGCTTGACAGTGAATATCCGATAGAAGCACCGCCACCTGATCCGATGTCCAGAGAAATTATCAGTGATGTGCTTCCTCTGGGAGTGAAGGCAGTAGATGGCCTCATCACAGTAGGCAAAGGACAGCGTATCGGCATTTTTGCAGGCTCAGGAGTCGGTAAAAGTACTCTTCTTGGTATGTTTGCCCGCAACACAAAGGCAGATATCAATGTAATTGCCCTGATTGGAGAGCGAGGCAGGGAGGTTAGAGAGTTCATAGAAAGGGATCTTGGCCCTGAGGGTATGGCACGCTCTGTTGTAGTAGTTGCAACCTCTGACAAGCCGGCTCTTATAAGAAACAAGGCTGCAAAGACAGCTACAAGCATCGCTGAATATTTTCGTGACAAGGGTGAAGACGTGCTTTTGATGATGGATTCACTGACACGTTTTTCCATGGCTCAAAGAGAGATAGGACTTGCATCCGGAGAGCCCCCTGTGACGAGAGGATATCCACCAAGTGTGTATTCTGAGATGCCAAAGCTTTTAGAGAGAGCAGGAAGAGCTGATAAAGGCTCTATCACAGGGCTGTACACTGTGCTTGTCGATGGAGATGATTTCAATGAGCCTATTACAGATACGGCGCGTTCTATTTTGGATGGCCACATCATGCTCGATAGAAAGCTGGGACATAAAAATCATTATCCGGCTATTGATGTACTGCAGAGTATTTCGAGAGTTATGAGTGCTATAGCAACTAAGGAGCACAAAAATCTCGCCGGCAGATTAAAAAACGTGCTAGCCACATACACGGAGGCTGAGGATCTTATCAATATCGGTGCATACAAAAACGGCTCAAATCCAGATATCGACTATGCTATTCAAAAAATTGGTGCTGTTAACTCATTCCTTTGTCAGGGAACAGATGAGAAATTCAGCTTTGAAGAGGAACTTGAGCTTTTAGAGAAGGTGTTCGAGTAGTATGGGAAAATTCAAATACAGCATGCAAAATATACTTGATATAAAAATAAAGCTTGAAACACAGGCAAAGAACGAGTTTTCGGAAGCAAACCGTGCTTATCTGATTGAAAAAGAAAAGCTCGAAGAGCTGTTTAAAAAGCGTGCAGTCTATGAAGCTGCTCTTAAGGAACAGCTTTCAGGCAGCTTAAATATATCTGAAATTAATATTTGCAAAAAAAACATAAATTCACTCAAATCGGCTATCCGCACACAGCTTATGAATGTAAAGAAAGCGGAGGATATGCTGGAGGTTAAAAGAGTGGCATTGAATGAGCTTATGAAAGAGCGTAAGACGCATGAGAAGCTGCGCGATAAGAAATTTGAGGATTTTCAAAAAGAGGAAAAAGACAACGAATCCAAAGAGATAGACCAGCTTGTGAGCTTTACCTATAATTCGTAGTCCGGAGGAAATATGGCAGAACTAAACGAAGCAGAATCAACCAAGGATACTAAGAAAACAAAAAAAGAAAAGAAAATGGAAGAAAAAGCCGCTAAAAAGGCGGCTAAGAAAGCAAAGAAGAATCATGAAGCCGATAAGCCCGATGCAGAAAATGATGACAGTGATTCTGTCTCAAGCAAGATAGTCATGGTGCTTGTTACTATACTTATTATTGCAATATGGCTTGGAATATTTGCAGTTTTTGTAAAAGCAGATGTGGGTGGCTTTGGCTCGACTGTGCTTGCGCCGGCACTAAAGGATGTGCCTGTACTAAGTAAGATACTTCCTGATTCCGGCAATATCACTGCATCTGAGTCCAAAGAGACCGCAGGCTACACAAATTTGGACGATGCGGTTTCGAGAATTAAGGAGCTCGAAAAGCAATTGGATGATGCCAATAGCAAGAATCAGGCAGATGCCCAGACAATCAATGATTTAAATGCCCAGATACAGGATTTGAGCACCTATAAGGAGGAGCAGGCAGCCTTTGAGGAGGAAAAAGAAAAATACTATGAGGAGGTTGTTTTTTCAGATAAAGCACCCGATATAAAAGAATATAAGAAATTCTACGAGCAGGTAGATCCTGCCAATGCAGAAATCTTATATAAACAGGTGTGTGAACAGCTTGAACAGGATGATGAAATTAAGGATTATGCCCAGACATATTCCAAAATGAAGCCTAAGGAGGCCGCAGCTATTTTTGACAGCATGACCGACAATCTGTCACTTGTTGCCAAGATATTAAATGCCATGGATGCCCAGTCGAGAGGTAATATCCTTGGTAAAATGGATTCGGCTACGGCGGCAAAGGTTACTAAGATTATGAATCCTTCACAGAACTGATAGCATATCTGGTAACAATAATAAAAGAAAGGAGGAGAATATGGCAGACAATACAATATCACCTGTTGTACCAAATGTATCAGGTGGACGGACTGTTTCGACAGGGCAGAAGGCTGTAACGCAAACATCTGCACAATCCGGTATTGACTTTAAAAGCTATCTTGGCGGCCGGACAGCTGTGCAGGATAACAGCACTACATTTTTAAAGCGAAGAAACTCTTATACTTTAAATAAAAACAAAACTAAGGAAATAAGCATCAAAACTGCATCAAAAAACAGCCCTACAGAAAGCGAAGTTAAAAAAATCACCGATGATATATCTTCGCAGATAGTTGAAAAAGTAACTGATGACCTCGATATATCTGAGGATGAACTTAATAATGCAATGCAGCTTCTTGGACTGACAGCTATGGATTTACTCAACCCTGCAAATCTGTCGGCATTATATTGTGAGGTCACCGGAAATGCATCTGATCCACAGGCACTTGTTTTAAATGCCGACTTTACTGCACTGTTTAATGATGTGTCTCAGGTTGCATCTGAAAATGATGCACAGCTTGATTTATTATCACAGCTTGCTGCTTCAGATGATGGTGAAATACTAGATGCAGATATAGTTTCTTCGGCTGATACAACGGAAAAAACGGTTGACAGCAGCTATGACGATACAGCAGCTTCGGGTCAGAATATAAACGACACTGCTGATGAAGCTGTTAAGGTATATGATGGCGGTACACAGGACAGTTCTTACCAAAACTCGGACGAAGGCACTTCTTCAGGCGAAACAGGCAATGGTATTACATCAGATGAAAATACAGAAAAGACTCAGTCAAAGTCTCAGGTTGACAGTAGCTTTGATGATTCAGGTGAGCGCGTGTTGCATCATGATGATGACGCACACTCAGACAATTCAGTACTTCATGCATCTGTCAGCGAACAGCTGAATGCTGATACTTCATTTGAAATGTCACAGTCACAAAGCCGATTACGTGTTGATACGACCGATATCATCAGACAGATTGTCGACAGTATGAGCATATCAAACACCACTGAAGAATCGGCAATTAACCTTCAGCTTACACCTGAAAGCCTTGGAAGAATGTATATCAACGTATCTCAGAAGAACAGCGAGATATCTGCAAGAATTGCAGTTTCCAATGAGGCTGTAAAAGAAGCCTTACAGACACAGATGGTCAATCTCAAGGAAGCCTTAAACAATTCAGGCATCAGGGTAAATGAGGTGGAAATCACCGTTGCATCACATGAGTTTGAGAGGAATCTCGAGCAGGGTGCTGCAAACGATAGCAGACAGCAGGAGAGCACAAATTCCTATAATGGTTCAAACAGCTCTGACAGCGGCATAGACAGCGATATGATGCAGGATCGCGCTGAAGAAAGACTTGTGACACAGATTATGAGAGATAACGGAAATTCAGTAGATTTCACAGCATAAGGTGTCATGAAAAAGGAGGACAAATGGCAATTACAGCAAATGTTACAAACGGAAAGCTAGACAAGACAAATACCACTCCGACACAAAACAGAAAAACAAGCAGTGCAAAAGCAAGTGGCTCAAATCTTGGCTATGATGATTTCTTAAAGCTTTTAAGTGCAGAGATGCAGTACCAGGATCCGCTTGAACCAACAAGCAACACCGACTATGTGGCACAGATGGCTACATTCTCACAGCTGGAGGCAACTCTTTCTATGAAAGAATCCATGGCATCATCAAATGACCAGACTACAAAGAGTGCAGCACTTTCACTTGTAGGCAAGGAGGTTATTGTTACTGATAAGGATAGTGCTTCCGGATACTACAGTGGCAAGGTAGACTATGTCACATATAAGGATGGCAAGATTCAGCTGTCTATCAATGAAAAAATGTACGACTACTCGAGTCTCTATTCTGTATCAACGGATGAGTACTACGATGCAATTGTAAACTCAAGTACATTTTCAAGTCTTATAGCAAAGCTTCCAAAGATAGAGGATCTGACGATAGATTCAAAGGGCAGCATAGAGGAAGCAAGAAAGCTGTACGACGGACTTTCGGATTATGGCAAGCAGTTTATAAATGCCAGTGATTACAGCAAGCTTCAGGCTTATGAGGATAAGCTTAAGGAGCTTATTGCGGCAGATAAAAATAATCAGGCTGACAGTAAAGAAAACGATACGAATCAGACTGCGTGAGGTGGATTATGAAGAATATCGTTAATAATTACTCATCCATAGAGCAGCTGACAAATCAATATCTAAATAAGCAAAAATCTACAGACAAAAAGATAAATGGTATATCCTTTGAGGAAATATTAAAGCAGCAGACACAGCCGGTTAAATTCTCAAAGCATGCATCAATGCGGCTGACACAGAGAAATATTAATCTTTCCGACGACCAGAGCATGCGTCTTCAAAAGGGGATAGCAGCTGCAGATAGCAAGGGTGTAAACGATTCACTGGTGCTTGTAGATGATATTGCGTTTATAGTAAATGTGCCAAGTAAGACCGTTGTCACTGCAATGGACCAGGCGGAAACTAATTCAAATGTATTTACAAATATTGATGGCGCGGTAATTATGTAGCCGGACCTTTTAAGGAGGCAGAGGGCTTTTGAATGACAGAAAAAGCCCATACCGTCCATCTATACTATAGGAGGACAAACAACTATGATGAGATCACTTTATTCTGCTGTGTCAGGACTCAAGACACATCAGACAAGAATGGATGTTATTGGTAACAACATCGCAAACGTAAATACTGAGGCCTTTAAGGCATCTTCAGTGCGTTTCAGTGAGATTATGTACCAGACTACATCGGGCGCTTCGGCCGGAAACGGAGAAAATGCAAAGCAGATAGGTCTTGGTGTAAAGTCGGGTGCCACTGCTGTAAATATTACCGGAGCCGGTTCTGCTGAGACTACCGGTAATCCATTTGATCTTAGATTAAATGACAAAAACGCGACTAACTTTTTTGTGGTAAGTGATGGAACAAACCGTCTTTTCACCCGTGCCGGCGATTTCTATGTAGATGGTAACGGTTATTTATGTATGAGCTCTACAGGATATACATTGCAGGGATGGCAGGTAGATGCAAAGGGCAACGTGATAAAGGATACGGTATCATCACTGCAGGTAATGTCGTCTGCCACTAAAACCTCAGCTCCGGAGGCTACAACAAAGGCATATGTATCAGGTGTGCTCGATAAAAATGATGCCCAGGCAGCCGACACCGGAAGAATCATCACTATAGGCTTTTTTGATGACCTGGGATACAACTATACTGCAAAGTTTGGTATTAAAAAGACAAATACCGATGGTACATATGATGTAACGCTTAAGGATATCGTTGATTCTAAGGGAAATTCAATATTTGATGTGGACAAGGATGGTAATTTTATTACAAGCCAGGGACCAAACGGACAGACAATGTACTCGTATAAAGGAAGGGCTGTAGATCCCCAGACTATATTTGAGGACGCTTCGCTCGTTTTTGACCAGAGTGAGGGTACTTTTACATCAATTTCAAGTGCAAATTCACCGGCTGCAAAGACAATAAACCTGAATCTTTCCGTCTTAAACACACAGGATGCCTCAATCAACGGAAGTAATTTCAGTAATATAGAAGTGGATTTCAGCAAATCCATGAACTATAATAATAACGGAACCTCTACTATCGGAGGTATGAACGGTGACTTGCAGGGCGATGGCAAGGGAAAAGCACTCGGAGCACTTACAGGCATAACTGTCAGTGACGATGGTAAGATATACGGTTCATATGACAATGGTAATACAGTTTTACTCTGCCAGATAGCTGTGGCACAGTTTGCCAATGCATCAGGTCTTGAAAAAATCGGAGACAACTGCTATCAGAGCACATTAAACTCAGGTGAGTTTGATGGAATAGGAGTTGAAATATCAGCTGACGGAGGCTCTATCTCATCAGGAGAGCTTGAGATGTCAAATGTAGATTTGTCTTCACAGTTTACGGATATGATAGTAACTCAGCGTGGATTTCAGGCAAACTCACGTGTCATCACTACATCTGATACACTTCTCGAGGAACTTATCAATCTTAAGAGATAATAATTTCGCAAGGTATTGGGGGATGGCTTAGGTCATTTCCCAATATTTTGTGTATTTTTTATTAAAAATATTATTTTTACATAGACATTTACACTAAAATTTAGTAGAATTATAACTAAGGTCATTCGACAAATATTTATTTATGGAAGGTGTGTATAAGTGGATATAGCATCTCTTTTAGGAGTAATTCTTGGTATCGGAATGGTTTTGTTCGGTATCATTCAAAATGGTGGGGTACCTGCATTATTAAACTTTCTTGATGCGCCCTCTGCAATTATCACGATAGGTGGTTCACTCTCGGCTGTGCTTTGCTCTAACAAGCTATCGGGCTTTATAGCCGGAATCAAGTCATTTGCACTTCCTTTTAAGGAAAAGAGCGTAGACCCTGGAGAGACAATAAATAAAATAATAGAGCTGTCAAATGTCAGCCGTAAGGAGGGACTTTTAGCCCTCGAGGAAGCTGCCGGCAGTATAGACGATGAATTCTTAAAGAAGGGTATTATGCTTGTAGTAGACGGTACGGATGCAGAGCTTGTGAGAGGCATTCTTGAAACAGATATGCTAAGCATGGAGGAACGTCATAAGAAAACAATTTCTTTCTGGGAATTCTGGGGAGAGCAGGGTCCTGCCTGGGGTATGATCGGTACACTTATCGGTCTTATCAATATGCTTAAAAACCTTGAGGATTCTTCAACAATAGGTCCGAATATGGCGGTTGCCCTGCTTACGACTTTGTATGGTTCGTTACTTGCTAACTGGTTATGTGTACCTATTTCCTTCAAACTTAAAATGAATAATGAGTTGGAAATTAAAATGAAGGAAGTTATGGTAGAGGGGCTTTTATCAATCCAGGCAGGAGAGAATCCTCGCGTGATCGAGGAGAAACTGAAGTCCTTCCTGGCACCATCTGTTCGTGAACAGATCAATGAGCAGGATGGAGCCGCAGAAGGTGGTGAGGCGTAAATGGCAAAGAACAAAGAAGAGACAGAAATTAAGACAGACGGATGGAAAGATACGTTCTCTGATCTGATGAATTTGTTGCTCTGCTTCTTTATTCTCTTGTATTCCATGTCTTCGATCGATGAAGCGAAGTACGCTGAACTGGTCGCTTCTCTTTCAAATAGCGTTAGTATATTTAGCGGTGGAGAAAAAGCAATTGGTCAGGGTCAGCTTATTTCCAGCGGTGCAACACAGTTGAATAATTTGGATGAATATTATTCAGATATGGGTAAACAGGCTCAGGAAACTGAGAATGCAGATGATCCAATGGCAAAGCTGGAGGCGAAACAGGCACAGGAAAAGAAAACCGAGGAGACCGCAAAAGAGAATCAAGAGGCGAAGGCAGAGGAAGCAGAAAATGCGGATGGAGAAGAAACTTCGGCAGAAAATGAAACTGCACTTTTGTCAGGAGAAGAAGGAGATGCCGGTGTAAGCATGCAGAATGGAGAAGAAAACACGGCA
>OHKX01000672.1_pt1 | contig 14828 bp, 17 predicted proteins | sample 1568921 | NCBI WGS metagenome assembly OHKX01 (sample SAMEA3879564, study PRJEB24766) | human gut metagenome | biome: human-associated habitat; feature: feces | place: USA | collected 1985/1987
TGGACTGTATGCACGAACCCCCCGTTCAGTCCGACCGCTGCGCCTTATCCGGTAACTATCGACTTGAATCCAAACCGAGAAGACACGACTTATCGCCACTGGCAGCAGCCACTGGTAACCGAATTAGAGGAGTTAGCCTTGAAGTCATGCGCCTGTTAAGGCTAAACTGAAAGAACAAGTTTTGGTGACTGCGCTCCTCCAAGCCAGTTACCTCGGCTCAAAGAGTTGGTAGCTCTGAGAACCTTCGAAAAACCGCCCTGCAAGGCGGTTTTTTCGTTTACACAGCAAGAGATTACGACGAGATAGAAAGGATCTCAAGTTCTCATATCATAAAAACAAGCTGACACATCCACGATGTTATACCTTTTGAATCGCTACAGCTTTAAACCCTTTATCTGTTTTTTCTAATTTAAACCTAACTAAAATACCTTTACATATATCGACATCATGCCCTAAAAACAAAAAATCATCATACCGAAAGAAAACATCACGTCCACGCTCACGCCTTATAAAGCCATACCCTTTAACATGGTCATAAAAATTAACAAATCCATTTTCCATATAATCACCTATCTGGAAGTAATGCCACGAGCTTACGTCTATATAGTTTTGCAAGATTCTTATTAGTCCGCCCTACTATATCAAAATCATAGAGCATCCTATCTATTTTCCTAATCTGATCATCAGTTAAAGGCGGCGTAAACTTATTTAGATAGTGCTTAGCCATCAACTTTAATTTAGATATCTTGTAATCATCATAAACTGGCATTATCTCAGAAAGAATCGCCCTCAATTCAACCGCCTGGACATGCCCAAGCCTCGACATTTGAGCAACCTTGCCAGAGCATCTATTCCATAAATCATGGTACTCTTTCGTATGACGTTCATAAGCACCTTGTTTTTTACATATATAAACTAAGTACCTGATATAACGTCTATTTTCTTTTGTTAACTTAGGAACACCATGCTTTACCCACAACCCAGTGACACTAAGTTTAGAAGACGAATCTTTTGAGTGCTCTATCGTTGTCTTACTTTCATTTATTGAAAGTCTGTACTGATTCACCATTCCGTGAACGAGTTTTATTACTTTTGTTTTTTCCTCTGATGAAAGATCCTTATCAGAGGATATAGTAATATCATCTAAAAGCCTTGAATATGAAAGTCCCATAGACTTCAATCTATTATAGAGATTATACTCACTATTAAAAAATAAAAGATTTGCAATATAACTAGAACAGCACCCACCCTGAGGGACCTTATTATTCAACGTCACAAGTTCCGTTAAGCATAAAGAAACATCAGGAGAAAAACGCATTAAATTTTTAAAAATAGAACAAACATCTTTTTTACTAATGCTGGGATAAAAATTGGTGATATCAAGACATATAACTGTTCTTTTCCTAGTATGAACAGCGGCATTAGATATATAATCGCGACCACTTAACGCCCCATGCAAATAATGAGGGTAATCAATTTTCTCAAAAATCTCTTTATTTATTTTTTTTTGAATTCCTTTCAAAGATCTCTTGGGTTCAAAAATTTGCCTTTCTTTTTTATTCTTCCCTGTTTCAACCTTAAACTGCTTGTACGACATCGATACAGACTTGACTATCCAGTCCAATCTTTTTCTTTCTATGCCTAACATCGCAGATAAAGAATCCAAAGATGCAACAGGAGTTCCATTAAACCTGGGTTTATTCATGATGTTTGAGTTAAAAGTCGATTAGTTAAAAAGTTTCGATACGTAATCTATTACTTTAAACATAATCAAGCACATAGAAAACAAAAACTGTGTTTTTTTCAGTGCCTCCAGAGAGCCAACCTCTCTTTTTTTCTTCATCTGACCGTCTCCAGAACAAGATGAAGAGCTCTTGGTTACGTTAATGTTGATGTTGATAATAAACATGATGCAACTCCTATTGGTTATGAAATTTTGCCAGACCAGTAGGAAAGCAAGGAAAAACTCTATTGGCTCTTTGGGACTTTTAACTCACATTGCCAGACAATCGTCGCTATTCTTTTAGTGCTGATACACGCTCAGGGGCGTTCTCACCATTAATTAGCGGCCAGGCCGGTCATGATCTCATGCGAGATCGCCTTAAAAACAAGGCATCGGTTTCCTTGCGCAACATACACGTAACCATTTGTTAAAGAGCGAGAGCCAGGCGTGGTTCGCCCGCTTCGCTGATTATTATAAAGTTTTTTATCTTTCTGTCACCAACAAGAAAGCGCCTTATCCTGCCAGCGATAGGCTAAAAGGTATGCAGCATGAGATTCAAATCAACTCAGCTACAAAGGCCATAACAACAATCCCAACCTCAGCATCGGCACTCAGGATAATTTTTGAACTAGCATCTCTTAAATTCTGACCGTCAAAGGTTGCTACTTTTTTTAAAGAGGCATCCCTTAAAACCTTGCCATCAAAAGTCGCCACTTTTTTTAAAGAGGCATCCCTTAAAACCTTGCCATCAAAAGTCGCTATTTTTCTCGAAAAGGCATCTCTTAAGGTTTTACCGTCAAACCGAGCAACGGTTTTTAAGTCATTGTTTTTTATTGAAATATTCATTTCTCACCAATAGTAATTGGGGTCTGACGCTCAGTGGAACGAAAACTCACGTTAAGCAACGTTTTCTGCCTCTGACGCCTCTTTTAATGGTCTCAGATGTCCTTTGGTCACCAGTTCTGCCAGCGTGAAGGAATAATGGCCGAGCATATTGATATGTCCGTGGCAAAGCGGGGAGAGGCGTGCGATATCTTCATCATTCAGTGTTTCACCCTGCGCCCGGAGATGATCCAGGGCTGCCTGCATATAAATAGTGTTCCATAACACGACGGCGTTAGTGACCAGCCCCAGTGTGCCCAGTTGATCTTCCTGACCGTCGGTATATCGTTTTCTTATCTCACCTTTTTGACCGTGACAGATGGCTCTGGCAACGGCATGGCGACTTTCTCCCCGATTAAGCTGGGTCAGAATGCGCCGGCGGTAATCTTCATCATCAATATAATTAAGCAGATACAGCGTTTTGTTGATGCGCCCCACTTCAATGATTGCCTGAGTCAGTCCGGAAGGACGTTCACTTTTCAGCAATGAACGGACCAGCACTGAAACCTGTACTTTGCCCAGCTTCAGGGAGCCAGCGGTCCGGATCATTTCGTCCCACTGAAGGACTATTTTTCGGGGATCTGATTGCCCTCTGGCAATATCATTCAGCACGCCATAGTCGGCATCATGGTCCATTCGCCAGAAAACCGAAGCACCGGCATCAGCCAGGCGTGGAGAAAACTGGTATCCCAGCAGCCAGAAAAGGCCAAAGACAAGTTCGCTGGCACCTGCTGTATCGGTCATAATTTCGGTTGGATTCAGCCCGGTCTCCTGTTCCAGAAGACCTTCCAGCACAAAGATAGAGTCCCTCAGCGTCCCCGGTATAACGATGCCATGAAAGCCGGAATACTGATCGGACACAAAGTTGTACCAGGTGATCCCTCTGTTATTACCAAAGTATTTGCGGTTCGGTCCGGCATTGATTGTTCTGACTGGCGTAACAAAGCGCATTCCATCTGCAGATGCCACTTCTCCTCCACCCCATATCTGTGCCAGTGGCAGCGTTGCCTGAAAATCAACCAGTCTGGCATTAGCGCTGGTGATAGTTTCAGCCCGCAGATAGTTCGCTTTTGTCCAGTTCAGCCGGTGTCGGGTCAGTGCAGGAACATTTGATCTGATCAGTGGTTCCAGACCGATATTGCAGGCTTCAGCCATCAGCACGGCGCTGATGCTGACGGGCAGATCATCAACTCTGGCACTGGCTTCACTAGCATGGAAAAACTCATCAGCAAATCCGGTATGGGCGTTAATTTCGAGCAGCAACTCCGTTAAATCCACCGGAGGGAGTAGATCACTGATCATTTTGCTCAGTCGTTTCAGACTGTCCGGCTCATCAAGACTGGCGAGGGGAGAAATTGTCAACCGGGGCTTCGGGCCAGAAACATCGAGTTCGACAGCCTCATTTTCGCAAAGACGTGCAGCAACCTGTCTGTAACGACTATCAAGCTGATGACCCAGAGATTTTATTGCTTCCTGCGGGTCTGTCGGGTGCCCCAAAGAACGATAAACCTTAATCCGGTTTGCCTGCCAGTCAGCACCCTGTAGTAATCTTGCACGAGGATCTCCCCACCGGTTACTGCCGGTAACGTAGACATCCCTCCGCCTCAGACTATCCTGCAGTTTACTGAGAAAGCAGAGCGTGTATCCCCTGCGGGTGATATGTTTTTCCTTGTTAATCACCAGCCGTTTCCATGACCGACTGATAATTTCCGTTGGTGCGTCGTCAAAAAACTGCCGCCGTGAGCTGAACTCCCGGCTGAGGTAGTCACAGGCATTCAGAGTGGTAACCCCGGCAGGTGCGGATGAAAATTTAACGGTATTCAGCAGATGGGGCAGGAAACGACGAACGCGCCCGTACTGCTCCACCATTTCTTCATGAAAATTATCGTCTGAGGGCCGGGCAATTTCACGGACAAGCGTGATGATTTCAGCCAGCTTTTGCCTTGGGATGTAGCTGAACACCTCAGCACGAATCGATTCGTCCGGTGTTTCTTCTTTCAGCAGGTACGAACATGCGCTGGCGAGCGCCAATGCAGATTTATCCAGATCCTTCAGCGAGCGGAGCCGTTTTTTCTGCCCAATCTTTCTGGCGTCACGGATGATAACGGCCAGCATGGCGTCCAGAACGTCCAATGCATCATCCAGCGCCAGCGTTTCCCATGCAAGGACAAAGGCAACCAGAACCGCCATCCTTTTCTGCGGTGACATCCTGGCAATATTGAACACCGAAGTCATACCAGCATAACGTGCGAGATTTTTCAGGCGCACAGCCGGGAGTGTACTCAGGTTTTCAGCATGCAGGCCAAAATCGTTCAGAGTTTTCCAGCGTTCAATTGCTTCATTAAACGCCGGACCACTGATGGTCACAGGGCCCTTTTTCAGTGATTCCAGTAAAGACAGGCGGCTGCAATCAGTTGGCCCCAGCAGCATCTCCAGCTGTGAACGCTGTTCGGCTGACGGTATCAGTGCCAGTTTGTTCCACAGGCGCAACGTCGCCTTTTCCCTTACCTCTGAAATCAACCGGGTCAGCGTAGTGGCTCCGGGGAGAATAATACGATGTTGCATAAGCCACCCTGTCGCCAGATCGAAAAGCAGGCCAGGACGTTCGTTGCTTATCCAGCTCCGGGTATATAAAAGACGGGTAAGGCGAAATGTCCAGGGCCAGGCAAATTCACGATACTGATAGTGCTGACGTATCAGCGCTGCATGCTCACGGCGGGTATTTTCCCTCTGACCGTATTCTGCAAGAACGGTGATATCACGAATCCCGAGCTGTCTGGCGGTAAAATGCCGGACGCCGGAAGGAATATGATTCATATCGGTGAGGAAGGTGCCCAGAAAACGGACACATCCAATTTGCAGGGCAATGCCCAGACGGTTGTGATCACCTCTGCTTTTTCCGATAAATTCCTTGTCTGCTTCATCAAGGTGAAAATATCGTGCCAGCTGAAGCTCATCCGGTTCACCGGTGAATCTGCCATAGCTTTCAGTCTGCTCAGTGGTCAGAAAGTCAACGGGCATATCGGCCTCCCTGCCTGACGGGCATTTAGTAACATTTTTCCAACCGTACGAAATGTTATAAATTATCGGACATCGTAAAACTGTTACATTAATATGTCTATTAAATCGTAAATTTGTAATAATAGACATGAGTTGTCCGATATTCGATTTAAGGTACATTTTTATGCGACTTTTTGGTTACGCTCGGGTCTCAACCAGTCAGCAGTCTCTTGATCTTCAGGTCAGAGCACTCAAAGACGCAGGTGTGAAAGCAAACCGTATATTTACCGATAAGGCATCCGGCAGTTCAACAGACCGGGAAGGGCTGGATTTGCTGAGGATGAAGGTGGAGGAAGGTGATGTCATTCTGGTTAAGAAGCTCGACCGTCTTGGCCGCGACACTGCCGATATGATCCAACTGATAAAGGAATTTGACGCTCAGGGCGTGGCAGTCCGGTTCATTGATGACGGGATCAGTACCGACGGTGATATGGGGCAAATGGTGGTCACCATCCTGTCGGCTGTGGCACAGGCTGAACGCCGGAGGATCCTAGAACGCACGAATGAGGGCCGACAGGAAGCAAAGCTGAAAGGAATCAAATTTGGCCGCAGGCGTACCGTGGACAGGAACGTCGTGCTGACGCTTCATCAGAAGGGCACTGGTGCAACGGAAATTGCTCATCAGCTCAGTATTGCCCGCTCCACGGTTTATAAAATTCTTGAAGACGAAAGGGCCTCGTGATACGCCTATTTTTATAGGTTAATGTCATGATAATAATGGTTTCTTAGACGTCAGGTGGCACTTTTCGGGGAAATGTGCGCGGAACCCCTATTTGTTTATTTTTCTAAATACATTCAAATATGTATCCGCTCATGAGACAATAACCCTGGTAAATGCTTCAATAATATTGAAAAAGGAAGAGTATGAGTATTCAACATTTTCGTGTCGCCCTTATTCCCTTTTTTGCGGCATTTTGCCTTCCTGTTTTTGCTCACCCAGAAACGCTGGTGAAAGTAAAAGATGCTGAAGATCAGTTGGGTGCACGAGTGGGTTACATCGAACTGGATCTCAACAGCGGTAAGATCCTTGAGAGTTTTCGCCCCGAAGAACGTTTTCCAATGATGAGCACTTTTAAAGTTCTGCTATGTGGTGCGGTATTATCCCGTGTTGACGCCGGGCAAGAGCAACTCGGTCGCCGCATACACTATTCTCAGAATGACTTGGTTGAGTACTCACCAGTCACAGAAAAGCATCTTACGGATGGCATGACAGTAAGAGAATTATGCAGTGCTGCCATAACCATGAGTGATAACACTGCTGCCAACTTACTTCTGACAACGATCGGAGGACCGAAGGAGCTAACCGCTTTTTTGCACAACATGGGGGATCATGTAACTCGCCTTGATCGTTGGGAACCGGAGCTGAATGAAGCCATACCAAACGACGAGCGTGACACCACGATGCCTGCAGCAATGGCAACAACGTTGCGCAAACTATTAACTGGCGAACTACTTACTCTAGCTTCCCGGCAACAATTAATAGACTGGATGGAGGCGGATAAAGTTGCAGGACCACTTCTGCGCTCGGCCCTTCCGGCTGGCTGGTTTATTGCTGATAAATCTGGAGCCGGTGAGCGTGGGTCTCGCGGTATCATTGCAGCACTGGGGCCAGATGGTAAGCCCTCCCGTATCGTAGTTATCTACACGACGGGGAGTCAGGCAACTATGGATGAACGAAATAGACAGATCGCTGAGATAGGTGCCTCACTGATTAAGCATTGGTAACTGTCAGACCAAGTTTACTCATATATACTTTAGATTGATTTAAAACTTCATTTTTAATTTAAAAGGATCTAGGTGAAGATCCTTTTTGATAATCTCATGACCAAAATCCCTTAACGTGAGTTTTCGTTCCACTGAGCGTCAGACCCCTAATTTAACCAATTGTATTTACCATAATCCCTTAATTGTACGCACCACAGAATCGCGCTGAGCGCGATTCTGACACAGACACTGCAAAAAGAGATGTTTTACCCTAAGAAAACCGGGGAAATGCGTCAGGATCGTTTTCAGCTCGCTGCATAGCTATGCATGAAAGCGAGTGGTGATCACTTTGGGAGCTTACAGTGTTCATACCGTCTGTTTTCGACAGTTTTCTCCCCTGGAAGCTAATCTGCCATAAGCCTGGATAACAGGGCACGGTGATACTCCGTAATAGCGATCAGCACCTCCGCATACTCCCTGTCCCCGACACGCTTGCCGTCGATAAAGAGTTTTTTCTGTAACGCCCCCAGTCTCATAACTTCTTTCAGTACCCGATCATCAGTCAGTGAGTTAACTTTCTTACCGAGAGCTGCCGCCCGTAAAAAACCGGAAACGGTCTTGCCGCATTCAGCAGCCCTTTTTCTGATTTCCTGGTCTTCTTCTGCCGTCAGACGAACAGGGCGACTGATAGCCCGCCTGCGCGTATTACTTCCACTTCGTTTTGTCATAAAACATGGCTCCGTATCTGACATGGGTGTCGGGGCAAAGCCCTGACCAGGGCAATTGTAATAGCGTGCATGTATGCGCGGTATAACAATTGCACATCCTGTCCTGTCAGCAAGCTCGAATTACCGACAAAGGCACGGCAGTTTTTTGGCAGTGACAGTGTTGTCTGACAGAAATGCCCGTCAAAGAGTCAGACAGCAGAATACCGACGGTAAAACAGTCGAAAAGTGGTACGCGATATAATCACACAACGCAGATGACAGAAAGAACGGAGAAAACAGAAAGATGAACAAGCAGCAGCAAACCGTACTCAACATGGCAGGATTCATAAAAAGCCAGAGCCTGACGCTGCTCGAAAAACTGGACGCACTTGATGCTGACGAACAGGCCGCCATGTGTGAGAAGCTGCACGAACTCGCGGAAGAACTTCAGAACAGCATACAGACACGCTTTGAAGCGGAAAATCTTACCGGGATATAACGCATCCGGACAGGATGCAGAACGGCATAGAGGAGCGTAAGGAGAAAATGTCACATAAGGCGCTCTTCCGCTTCCTCGCTCACTGACTCGCTACGCTCGGTCGTTCGACTGCGGCGAGCGGTGTCAGCTCACTCAAAGGCGGTAATACGGTTATCCACAGAATCAGGGGATAACGCCGGAAAGAACATGTGAGCAAAAAGCCGAAGCCAGGGACAAAGGCCGCGCCGATGGCGTTTTTCCATAGGCTCCGCCCCCCTGACGAGCATCACAAAAACCGACGCTCAAGTCAGAGGTGGCGAAACCCGACAGGACTATAAAGATACCAGGCGTTTCCCCCTGGAAGCTCCCTCGTGCGCTCTCCTGTTCCGACCCTGCCGCTTACCGGATACCTGTCCGCCTTTCTCCCTTCGGGAAACGTGGCGCTTTCTCATAGCTCACGCTGTTGGTATCTCGGCCCGGTGTAGGTCGTTCGCTCCAAGCTGGACTGTATGCACGAACCCCCCGTTCAGTCCGACCGCTGCGCCTTGTCCGGTAACTATCAACTTGAGTCCAACCCGGAAAGACACGACAAAACGCCACTGGCAGCAGCCATTAGTAACAGGAGTGCACGAGAAGATAGATTAAGAGGTCTTGAAGTAGAGGCCTGACTGCGGCTACACTGAAAGAACAGTTTTGGTAATGGCGGTCTCGTGAACCCTGTTACCGGGTTAAGCAGTTCCCCAACTGACTTAACCTTCGAACAAACCGCCTCCCCAGGCGGTTTTTTCGTTTACAGAGCAAGAGATTACGATTCATTGAAAAGGATCTCAAGAAGATCCTTTGTAGATTACTATCAATTAATCTTCCGAACATGACACCAGTCACTGTTGATTACGGTTAAACCGCTCCGTAACAGGTTTCCCTCGTATTGGTGACTTGCAGCACCAAAGAAGCAAAAAAGATAAATATATCTACTTATTGAGAGATGATATATTTATTTCCAAAATGCTACAGATACATCATCATGAAACGGATCACCGCAAACAGGTTACTCGCCTGGGGATTCCCTTTCGACCCGAGCATCCGTATGAGACTCATGCTCGATTATTATTATTATAGAAGCCCCCATGAATAAATCGCTCATCATTTTCGGCATCGTCAACATAACCTCGGACAGTTTCTCCGATGGAGGCCGGTATCTGGCGCCAGACGCAGCCATTGCGCAGGCGCGTAAGCTGATGGCCGAGGGGGCAGATGTGATCGACCTCGGTCCGGCATCCAGCAATCCCGACGCCGCGCCTGTTTCGTCCGACACAGAAATCGCGCGTATCGCGCCGGTGCTGGACGCGCTCAAGGCAGATGGCATTCCCGTCTCGCTCGACAGTTATCAACCCGCGACGCAAGCCTATGCCTTGTCGCGTGGTGTGGCCTATCTCAATGATATTCGCGGTTTTCCAGACGCTGCGTTCTATCCGCAATTGGCGAAATCATCTGCCAAACTCGTCGTTATGCATTCGGTGCAAGACGGGCAGGCAGATCGGCGCGAGGCACCCGCTGGCGACATCATGGATCACATTGCGGCGTTCTTTGACGCGCGCATCGCGGCGCTGACGGGTGCCGGTATCAAACGCAACCGCCTTGTCCTTGATCCCGGCATGGGGTTTTTTCTGGGGGCTGCTCCCGAAACCTCGCTCTCGGTGCTGGCGCGGTTCGATGAATTGCGGCTGCGCTTCGATTTGCCGGTGCTTCTGTCTGTTTCGCGCAAATCCTTTCTGCGCGCGCTCACAGGCCGTGGTCCGGGGGATGTCGGGGCCGCGACACTCGCTGCAGAGCTTGCCGCCGCCGCAGGTGGAGCTGACTTCATCCGCACACACGAGCCGCGCCCCTTGCGCGACGGGCTGGCGGTATTGGCGGCGCTGAAAGAAACCGCAAGAATTCGTTAACTGCACATTCGGGATATTTCTCTATATTCGCGCTTCATCAGAAAACTGAAGGAACCTCCATTGAATCGAACTAATATTTTTTTTGGTGAATCGCATTCTGACTGGTTGCCTGTCAGAGGCGGAGAATCTGGTGATTTTGTTTTTCGACGTGGTGACGGGCATGCCTTCGCGAAAATCGCACCTGCTTCCCGCCGCGGTGAGCTCGCTGGAGAGCGTGACCGCCTCATTTGGCTCAAAGGTCGAGGTGTGGCTTGCCCCGAGGTCATCAACTGGCAGGAGGAACAGGAGGGTGCATGCTTGGTGATAACGGCAATTCCGGGAGTACCGGCGGCTGATCTGTCTGGAGCGGATTTGCTCAAAGCGTGGCCGTCAATGGGGCAGCAACTTGGCGCTGTTCACAGCCTATCGGTTGATCAATGTCCGTTTGAGCGCAGGCTGTCGCGAATGTTCGGACGCGCCGTTGATGTGGTGTCCCGCAATGCCGTCAATCCCGACTTCTTACCGGACGAGGACAAGAGTACGCCGCAGCTCGATCTTTTGGCTCGTGTCGAACGAGAGCTACCGGCTCGACCAAGAGCGCACCGATATGGTTGTTTGCCATGGTGATCCCTGCATGCCGAACTTCATGGTGGACCCTAAAACTCTTCAATGCACGGGTCTGATCGACCTTGGGCGGCTCGGAACAGCAGATCGCTATGCCGATTTGGCACTCATGATTGCTAACGCCGAAGAGAACTGGGCAGCGCCAGATGAAGCAGAGCGCGCCTTCGCTGTCCTATTCAATGTATTGGGGATCGAAGCCCCCGACCGCGAACGCCTTGCCTTCTATCTGCGATTGGACCCTCTGACTTGGGGTTGATGTTCATGCCGCCTGTTTTTCCTGCTCATTGGCACGTTTCGCAACCTGTTCTCATTGCGGACACCTTTTCCAGCCTCGTTTGGAAAGTTTCATTGCCAGACGGGACTCCTGCAATCGTCAAGGGATTGAAACCTATAGAAGACATTGCTGATGAACTGCGCGGGGCCGACTATCTGGTATGGCGCAATGGGAGGGGAGCAGTCCGGTTGCTCGGTCGTGAGAACAATCTGATGTTGCTCGAATATGCCGGGGAGCGAATGCTCTCTCACATCGTTGCCGAGCACGGCGACTACCAGGCGACCGAAATTGCAGCGGAACTAATGGCGAAGCTGTATGCCGCATCTGAGGAACCCCTGCCTTCTGCCCTTCTCCCGATCCGGGATCGCTTTGCAGCTTTGTTTCAGCGGGCGCGCGATGATCAAAACGCAGGTTGTCAAACTGACTACGTCCACGCGGCGATTATAGCCGATCAAATGATGAGCAATGCCTCGGAACTGCGTGGGCTACATGGCGATCTGCATCATGAAAACATCATGTTCTCCAGTCGCGGCTGGCTGGTGATAGATCCCGTCGGTCTGGTCGGTGAAGTGGGCTTTGGCGCCGCCAATATGTTCTACGATCCGGCTGACAGAGACGACCTTTGTCTCGATCCTAGACGCATTGCACAGATGGCGGACGCATTCTCTCGTGCGCTGGACGTCGATCCGCGTCGCCTGCTCGACCAGGCGTACGCTTATGGGTGCCTTTCCGCAGCTTGGAACGCGGATGGAGAAGAGGAGCAACGCGATCTAGCTATCGCGGCCGCGATCAAGCAGGTGCGACAGACGTCATACTAGATATCAAGCGACTTCTCCTATCCCCTGGGAACACATCAATCTCACCGGAGAATATCGCTGGCCAAAGCCTTAGCGTAGGATTCCGCCCCTTCCCGCAAACGACCCCAAACAGGAAACGCAGCTGAAACGGGAAGCTCAACACCCACTGACGCATGGGTTGTTCAGGCAGTACTTCATCAACCAGCAAGGCGGCACTTTCGGCCATCCGCCGCGCCCCACAGCTCGGGCAGAAACCGCGACGCTTACAGCTGAAAGCGACCAGGTGCTCGGCGTGGCAAGACTCGCAGCGAACCCGTAGAAAGCCATGCTCCAGCCGCCCGCATTGGAGAAATTCTTCAAATTCCCGTTGCACATAGCCCGGCAATTCCTTTCCCTGCTCTGCCATAAGCGCAGCGAATGCCGGGTAATACTCGTCAACGATCTGATAGAGAAGGGTTTGCTCGGGTCGGTGGCTCTGGTAACGACCAGTATCCCGATCCCGGCTGGCCGTCCTGGCCGCCACATGAGGCATGTTCCGCGTCCTTGCAATACTGTGTTTACATACAGTCTATCGCTTAGCGGAAAGTTCTTTTACCCTCAGCCGAAATGCCTGCCGTTGCTAGACATTGCCAGCCAGTGCCCGTCACTCCCACTCTTACATTGTTCGCAGTATCTAGGTACATGTTATTGCGTGCACCTTCATGATGTATAATGTTATTAATGACAGCAGAAAGATCGACAGAATTAATATTCTTCGTACCTGGGACAGTTATCGGGTGTCGGCCAGTGATGAGACCAAAGGATGCAGTATAAGATGAACCACTACTATTATCATGGCCACCATTACCACCACCGTTAAAACTACCTCCCGAACTTCCAGAGCCGCTATGACCATCATTGTAGGGGTCATTTGGTCCCATGTGACCAAAACCACCGACAGTACCGCTATTTAACTCTGTACTCATAAAATTATCCTCTTTGACTTTTAAAAACAGCAAAAACTGTATTTATAACAATGTGTTTATATACAGTATTCGAAATACTACGCCCGTCAAAACCACACCGTCAACAGGTTTTTTGTGTATTTTTCACGCCTCACGGGCAGCCTCAGACCTTTTGTGTTAAAACAGTAATATGTTCTGCTGTTACAATACGGTACACACAGGAGACACTGTCACTTTTATGGCATGGCACACAGTTCAAGAGACACTGAAATTAACAGGAAAGTCGCGCTCGCAATTATATCGTGACATGGCTAAAGGCCTTGTCAGCTATCGCACAGGAAAAAATGATCGCCGGGAGTTCGAGACCAGTGAACTGATTCGGGCCTATGGCGAGCTGCGCACTTCTGAGACACCAAAAAGGCACAAGGAGGGACACTCCAAATCTGTCGTTAGCCAGGCGGAAAATGCTCAGCTAGACGTCATTCAGCAGAAACTGGACGCTCTGCAGCAGACTGTTACCCTAATGCTTGAAGACAAGATGGCGCGGGAAGCAGAAAACCGCCTGCGAAATGAGGAGAGGGAACAACTACAGGCCGAAATTAGCCGTCTGGCTGACGCGCTGGCACAGGAAAAAAAGCGGGGATTCTGGTCGCGGCTGTTTCGCTCCGGTTCAGAGTAACAGTGCAGGTGACTCTGATTTACCATAACATCTGTTATCAGCACCGCCTGAGAGGCCCTCAGGGCGTTTCTGACGGGAAACCGGTAAAACAGGCAACAAACCACCCGAAAACCCGCCAGAAACGCGCAGGCTCTGTTTTTACGGCATGCATGAGTATGCGCACAAGTGCATAGCGCGGAAATTCACACCATTCAGCCGGGGTAAGTCCTGTTTCCGGCGTTCTTCCCATCCGAAAACGGTGAACGGGGACGCAATTTATTGCGTGGCCGTGAAGCGTTGCCGGCGCAGCCGGAAAACCCGCTGTCAGCACGTTCAGGAAGGGGGTGATGTACAAATGGCACAGAGGATGAAAGTGACGTATGAGCTGAAGGAATGATGTAAAAGTGATGTATAAGTGATGTAAAAGTGATGTATGAACTGAAGGAGCGATGTAATTCTGTAGTCAGGAAGAATAACCCGTTCATGCAGGCATGAACGATACAGTGAGGAACGCTTTTTTTGTCACGATCTCCCCTTAACCTGCGTAAATCACCCGCCATGGTTGATTATTTTTCAACCTCAAAATGGTCATACACCTAACGCAGCCGCGATTTTCATCGCAACTGCATGAATTAAAAGAAAAAAAAGGAATATTTCGTTTTCACGAGTAATACCCGGGTATTAAAAATCCACTGTAATTACATGAAAATAAAGAAATAAAAGGTAATACCGGAGTATTACCACGTACGCGGGCAAGCGAAAAAGCTATAACGCTTCCCGGCCGACAGGCGACCCAAAATCCACAGGGGCATGCAGGTTCTCTTCAGTAACCTGCGCCATTAAATCAAAAAGGTCATATTCGCCGGGAAGCTGCGTATCAGTCGAATCCAGTTGTTCATCATATTCAGATGGCATGGGGTGATATCCAGTAGCTGAGAGGTTGTTAGCGGGTTTCGGGGCGCAGCCCTGAACCAGTCATGTAGCGCTAGCGGAGTGTATACTGGCTTACTATGTTGCCACGATTGCGAAAATCAGTGAAGTGCTTCATGTGGCAG
>OHKX01000680.1_pt1 | contig 14690 bp, 9 predicted proteins | sample 1568921 | NCBI WGS metagenome assembly OHKX01 (sample SAMEA3879564, study PRJEB24766) | human gut metagenome | biome: human-associated habitat; feature: feces | place: USA | collected 1985/1987
CGGCAGTCGGGTCCCACCCTCCGGACACTTGCTTGGGGAGCACCCCGCCGTCCCTCCAGGCAGGTCTGCTGATATAAAAATCCCCCCTGCCGTTATACAGCAGAGGGGAGAAAGAAGATCAGAGTGTTTACAGCTTCTTGCCGGTCAGGAGCTCATAAGCTTCCTCGTACTTGGCAATGGTCTTGTCGATGACATCCTGAGGCAGATCGTAGTTGCTGTCGGGATTGGCCTTGAGCCAGTTGCGGACGAACTGCTTATCGAAAGAGGGCTGACCGTGGCCGGCCTCATAGCCCTCCAGCGGCCAGAAGCGGCTGGAATCGGGGGTGAGCATCTCATCGCCCAGCACCACGTTGCCGTTCTCATCCAGACCAAACTCAAACTTGGTGTCGGCAATGATGATGCCGCGGCTCAGGGCATACGCGGCGCACTTCTTGTACAGGGCAATGGTGTAGTCCCGCAGCTTGGTGGCGTAGTCCTCGCCATGACCGGGGAACTGCTTTTCCAGCACCTCAATGCTCTTTTCGTAGCTGATGTTCTCATCGTGGTCGCCGATCTCAGCCTTGGTGGAAGGAGTGTAGATGGGCTCGGGCAGCTGCTGGGATTCCTGCAGGCCCTCGGGCAGGCGGATGCCGCAGACAGTGCCGTTCTGCTGGTAGCTGGCCCAGCCGCTGCCGGTGATGTAGCCGCGCACGATGCACTCGATGGGCAGCATGGTCAGCTTGCGGCACTTCATGCTCCGGCCCTCAAAGGCAGGCGTGCGGAAGAACTCGGGCATATCGGCGGTATCCACGCTCAGCATGTGGTTGGGCAGAACATCCTTGGTGTAGTCGAACCAGAATCTGCTCATCTGGGTCAGCACCTTGCCCTTGTTGGTCACTTTATTTTTCAGGATCACATCAAATGCAGAGATACGATCGGTAGCAACCATAATGAGGCTGTCGCCATTGTCATAGATCTCGCGGACTTTGCCTTCCTTGATGGGCTTGAATTCAGTCATAGCAAACACTCCATTTTTCCTGATAGCTCTTTCATCAACGTCCTCGCCCGCTCCGGCATTGCAAAGCAATGGCGGACAGGGTGAGCCGTTTTCCGTTTACCTATTCAGTCTATCACACTTACTGTCCGTTTGGAAGAAACAGATTCCAAGGAAAATCGCTCGCAATTTTCGATTTCTTCGTGAAAAGTGTCAAAAATCAGCAACATTTTTCGTCGAATTGACGGCTAAAGTCGTACTTTCCCGGTTGACAGCGGCTCAGAACATGGTATCATTGAATCATCAGAATTCAACTGCATCAGGAGGTAAGACCTATGGGCAAATTCCCGAAAGACTTTTTGTGGGGCGGTGCCACTGCCGCCAACCAGTGCGAGGGCGCTTACAACGAGGGCGGGCGCGGCCTGTCCAGTGTGGACGTGGTTCCCTTTGGCCCCGACCGCTTTCCCGTGGCGCTGGGCCAGCTAAAGATGCTGGACTGCGATGCCGAGCACTTCTACCCCTCCCACGAAGCCATTGACATGTACCACCACTTCAAGGAGGACATCAAGCTCTTTGCCGAGATGGGCTTCCGCTGCTACCGTCTGTCCATTGCCTGGACCCGCATCCTGCCCAACGGTGATGACGCGCAGCCCAACGAAGAGGGCCTGCGCTTCTATGAGGAGCTCTTTGATGAGTGCCACAAGTACGGCATTGAGCCGCTGGTGACCCTGTGCCACTTTGATACCCCTATTGCCCTGATCAAAAAGTACGGTGGCTGGAAAGACCGCCGGATGGTGGATGCCTACGCTCACTACTGTGAGGTGCTGTTCCAGCGCTTCCGGGGCAAGGTCAAGTACTGGCTGACCTTCAACGAGATCAACATGCTGCTCCACATGCCCTTTATGGGAGCCGGTCTGCTCTTTGCGCCCGGCGAGAATGTGCAGCAGGTCAAGTATCAGGCCGCTCACCACGAGCTGGTGGCCAGCGCAAAGGCCGTCAAGCTGGCCCATGCCATCATGCCCGATGCCATGGTGGGCTGTATGCTGGCCGCTGGTCAGTTCTACCCCCGCACCTGCGCCCCTGCCGATGTGCAGGCCGCTGCCGAGGCTGACCGCGACAACTACTTCTTCATTGATGTCCAGTCCCGCGGCGAATACCCTGTCTGGGCAAAAAAGCGGATGGAGCGTGCAGGCATTGCCCTGCAGGTGGAGCCGGGCGACGAGCAGCTGCTGAAAGAGGGCACTGTGGACTTCATCTCCTTCAGCTACTATTCCAGCCGCTGCACCACTGTGGACCCCGAACTGATGAACAAGGCCAGCGGCAATGCCATCATGGATGCCGTCAAGAACCCCTACCTCAAGGCCAGCGATTGGGGCTGGGCCATCGACCCGGTGGGCCTGCGCATCACCATGAACAGCCTGTATGACCGCTACCAGAAACCGCTCTTCATCGTGGAGAACGGTCTGGGTGCGGTGGACAAGGTGGAAGCAGATGGTTCCATCCACGACACCTACCGCATCGACTACCTGCGGGCCCACATCGAGCAGATGGAAAAGGCCATCAACGAGGATGGCCTGCCCCTGCTGGGCTACACCACCTGGGGCCCCATCGACCTGGTCAGTGCTTCCACCGGCGAGATGAAGAAGCGGTATGGCTTCATCTATGTAGACAAGGACAACGAGGGCAAGGGCACGCTGGCCCGCAGCCGGAAGGATAGTTTCTACTGGTATAAAAAGGTCATTGCCTCCGACGGCGAAGATCTGGCCTGAGCCAACTGTAAGGAAAGGAATCACAGCACAAGATGACGACACCCCAAATCATTGCGCACCGCGGTGCATCCTATCTGGCCCCTGAGAACACGCTGGTCGCCTTCCGCAAGGCGATGGAGATCGGCGCGGACGGCGTGGAAATGGATGTACAGAAGACCTACGACAACGAGCTGGTCATCCACCACGACTACATGGTGGACATGCACACCGACATCTCCGGCCAGATCTACGACCTGACCATGGGCGAGCTGAAGGCTCTGGATTTCGGCAGCTGGAAAGATGCCATCTACGCCAACGAGAGGATCGCCACGCTGCAGGAAGCGCTGGAGCTCTGCGCCGGCATGGAGGGCACGCAGGTACAGCTGGAACTGAAAAGCCCACTGCAGGACGACCCCGACTTTGTGCCCCGGGTGCTGGATGCAGTCCGCGCCGCCGGGCTCACCGATCGGCTCACCCTCATCTCCTTCCACCACTCTCAGCTGCGGCAGGCAAAGCAGCTGATGCCCGAGCTGAAGGTAGGCGCGCTGACCTACGGCGCTTTCCTCAGCATGGTGCTGCCTCCGCCGGTGGTGTGGAAGGATCTGGGCCTTGTGAACAGCATGGATGAGCCCTTCAGCGAGGAAAACTGCATCGACCTGCGGAACAATCTCATCTACCGCACTGTGGCTGACAAGGTGGATATGCTCCGCGCCAACTTCCCCGGCGAGACCGTGGAGCAGGTCATCGGCCATCTGGAGGAGCAGGCGGATGTGGCTGCCTACATCAAAACGCTGGATTTCCCTGTGGACATCGTCAGCTGCGAGTACCACACCGCCTACTCCAACCCCGAGCTTGTGAACCAGCTCCACGCCATGGGCATCCAGGCGGCGTTCTGGACCGTGGATACCCAGGACGCTGTCCGTTCCCTGCTGCCCCTTGGCCCCGACTGCATCGTCACCAACCGGCCTGACCGCGTGCGGGAATGGGTGAATGCGGAAATGAGGAAATAAAAAGATCACAAAACGTCCCCGTGCAGGATATCAAAACTGCACGGGGACGTTTTCTATGTCAGCACTGTATTATCTGATGTCCAGCATCGTTATGACGGCGCTCTCCTTGCGAGCACGCTCTGCGCAGAAGACCCCCAGATGTCCATTGATCGAATCTTTGATCGTCGTGCAGGAGATGGAAGGCTCCTCACCCTGAAGCACATGAACAAAGTCCTCCACCAGCCGCAGGTCGCCGCCGCCATGAGAGCCTGTCATGCCGCTCTTATCTCCACCGATCTTCAGGTCTACCACTTCCTCGTTCCAGCCCTTCTCACTGGTGGTATCTATGGTGCGCACAGTGAAAACAGAATCGTCAAACACACCCTTGATCTCACCCTTCGTACCAATGATGTGGATGTTGCGCTCCGGTTTCGCTGTGCCGCCGATCATGTTCAGGGTCGCAGTTGCACCATCCGCAAAATTCATCAGCACCGATTGATGATCCACCACCGTATGTTCACAATCCCACACACAGCGTCCATGGATATTGTCTGTCATCAGCGACTTGCGCTTGTCCTCCAGCGTCGGCTCCTCAATATTCTCCAGGCAGTCCCATACATAGAACGCCCACCGATCCGGGTGATCCAGATAATGCTTTTTGGCAGAGTACAGACAAGTCTCCTCGCACTGGCAATCCACCAGGCAGCGCTTGCCTGCCCCTGCGGGCTTTTTGGCAGGATCAAACTGGAAGTCACTTCCAAAGCTTGCGATCTGTTTGGGCGAAACGCCGCTTTTCAGCCACATAATGAGATCCATGTCATGGCAGCACTTTGCCAGCAGCATCGGAGCCCCGCATTTTTCCTCGTTGCCCCATTTGCCGCGCACAAAGGAGACGGCCAGATGATGATAGCTGACATGTTCTGTGGCCTGAATATTGATAATATCACCGATCTCCCCGCTCAGCAGTCTCTGCTTGATTGCGACATAGAAGGGCGCATACCGCAGAACGTGGCAGATCATCATCTTCCGCCCGGTCTCTTTTACCACCTTATATAAATAGTTCACTTCCTCCTCGCTGATCGCGAAGGGCTTTTCCAGCAGCATATCATATCCTGCACGCAGGAGCGGAACCGCAGTGGGCACATGCTGGCGGTCCATGGTTCCATTGATCACCGCATCTGCCAGCTTAGGCCTTTCTGCCAGCTCCTCAGCGTTCCTGAAGCACATTTCCTCCCCGAAGCCATGCATCTCCGCAACCTTTTTCCGCCGGATCGGATCCGGATCTGCTACGCCCACGATCTTCAGCTCGTCCGGGTGTTCCAGCGCATACAGGCTGTACAGGATCGCCCGATGGCCCGCGCCCACGATGATGGCTGTGATTTGCTTACTCATAGTTTCTCTCTTCCTTTCTTTTGAATGGATCTCCGATTCCAATTTTGTTTCCAGCATATCTTTTTGTGCCGGAATCGTCAAGGTGAAGGAGCATGACATTTCATCCCGCACCATGACAAAAGGAAGAAAAAACGCATCTTTGTGGATATTGCGCAACAATCACACTCAAAAATGAGAAAATCTTTTGTGCGCTTTGTATCAAAAAATGTTGCAATTCCCAAAAGAACATGATATGCTTCTGAGTAAGGAAAAACCACTGGTCGGCAGCGTACGAGCTGAACGGAGGTTATGGAAGCACGGGGATCTTCCCCGTCCCATTCCATAAATCAAGGAGGAAAAGATTTTATGAAAGAAAGAAAAATCAGCAGACGCGCCGTATGCAGCGCTATGGTCGCTTCTCTGGCATTGGGCGTTCTGGAGGGCTGTGGCAGCTCTTCCTCTACTACTTCTTCTGCTGCCGGTTCCGGAGCAGCTGCTTCCAACGAGCGTATCACTGTTCGCATCCTGAAATCCAAGGCCGCGAATGAGGTTGCTGCCGAGCAGATGGATATCTGGAAGGTCCTGGGCGAAAAATTCAATATGGATTTTGAATTTGATAATCCCCCGCAGGACAACTACAACGAGCGCCTGAACCTTGTGATGATGGATGCTCAGCTGCCGGATATCATTATGGATATGCCCACCACCGAGGTGCTGAAATACGGCGAGTCCGGCGTGATCCTGTCCCTGAACGACTACATCGAGAACAACATGCCCAACCTGAAGAAGGAGATCGACAAGCGGGACGGTGTCGAAAAAGCACTGACTTACAGCGACGGCAATATTTATTATATGCCCATGCTGGATGAGAAGGTCTCCGGCAATATGCCCTACATCGTCCGCACCGACTGGCTGGAAAAGCTGGGCATTGAGAGCCCCGTGACCCTGGAGGACTGGGAGAACTACTGGCATCTGGTCAAGACCACCGACCTGAACGGCAACGGCACCAACGATGAGATCCCCTTCAGCTCCTACGATATGACCGGCCTGCGGAACTTCTGCACCGCCTTCGGCTGCCTGGATGACTTCTACACCGACCCGGACGATGGCGGCAAGGTCCACTACGGCCCCATCGACCCCAAGTACAAAAAGGCCGTGACCTGGATGCATGACATGTATGAGAAGGGCTATATTGATCCCGAGATCATCACAATGGACTACGCTTCCTTCGTGCCGAAGCTGGCCCAGAACGCGGTGGCTTCCTTCTACGGCCCGCTGGGCGGTATGCTGGCTGCACAGAACGCCACCATGCCTGCCTCCTTTCCCGGCTTCCATGTTGAGGCCACCGTACCCCCCAAGGGCGATGCACAGATCCACTCCTATATTGATCAGGAGCCCCGTGCAGTCGCAGCGGCTACCATCACCGCAAGCTGCAAGAACGTTGACCGCGTGGTCGCTCTGCTGGATTACATGTACAGCGACGAGGGCACCCGGCTGATCAACATGGGTATTGAGGGCACTCACTACACCATGCAGGACGGCAAGCCGATCTTCACCGATTATGTTATGAACAATCCTGACGGCCTGTCTCCCAAAAACGCGATCGGCACCTTCACCTTTGCACAGAGCTCCGGCCCGTTCATTCTGAGCCAGGATGAGGTCACACAGCTGGATGATGAGTCTGTCAACCGCGCAAAGCAGGACTGCATCATTCCCTTCCTGGAAGAATCCAAGAAGTACGTCATTCCCGGCTCTACCTCCTTCTCCTCTGAGGACGATGCCGTCCGCCGTGCTGTGATGGCAGACGTGGATACTTACGTTGATGAGATGATCATCAAGTTTGTTTCCGGCCGTGAGCCGCTGTCCAACTGGGACACCTACGTTGAAAAGGTCAATGGCATGGGCATTGCAGAAGTCGTCGATATCTACCAGAAGACGCTGAATGGCTGATGCCCCAGCAGGTACCTATTTTTTGATCCAGTAAAATAACGGCCGGGGCAGGAACACCCTGTTCCCGGCCTATTTTTTCCTGGGTTCTTCAGAACGAAAACAGGAGAATACCACCATGAAAACAGCCACCGCAGCAAAACCGATCACACTGCCAACAGCGAACCGCCTTGATCATGCCTACAAAAAGTTCTGGCGCAGCCGTTATCTGCTTTTGATGCTGCTGCCCGCCCTGATCTGGTATATCGTGTTCATGTACGCGCCCATGTACGGCGCGCAGATCGCCTTCCGGGATTTTTCTCCCGTACTGGGCATCACGGGCAGCAAGTGGGTCGGCTTCAAATATTTCATCCAGTTCTTTAAATCCGAGTATTTTGGCCGTCTGATCAAAAACACACTTGGCATCAGCCTGTATTCCATTATTGTGGGCTTTCCCATTCCCATCATTCTGGCTCTGCTCATCAACGAAGTCCGCGGTAAATTCTTCAAACGCAGCGTACAGACCGTAGTGTACCTGCCCCATTTCATCTCCGCCGTGGTCGTTGTCAGTATTCTGAGCGCCCTGCTTTCTCCTTCCAGCGGCCTGATCAACCAGCTGATCACTGCCTTTGGCGGTACGCCGATCCATTTTATGGCCGAACCCAAGTACTTCAAGACGATCTATGTTCTTTCTGACATCTGGCAAAGCGCCGGCTACGGTTCCATTGTGTACATGGCGGCACTGACCGGCATTGACCCCTCTCTCTACGAGGCCGCCACCGTTGACGGTGCTTCCAAATGGGACAAGCTGATCCATATCACGCTGCCCGGCCTGCTGCCCACGATCATCATCATGCTGATCCTCCGCATGGGCTCTATTTTCTCAGTCGGCTATGAAAAGATCATGCTGATGTACAACCCTGCAACCTATGAGACTGCCGATGTGATCTCCACTTACGTTTACCGCCGTGCCTTTGAAAGCGGCGATTACAGCTTCTCTGCGGCTGTGGGCCTGTTCAATTCTGTGATCAATTTTACCATTATCGTGCTGTTCAACAAGTTCAGCAAAAAGATCAGTGAGGTGAGCCTGTGGTGATGAAAAAAAATATTGATGCGATGAATCACCCCACGAAAGTGAAGGAAAGCATCGGGGAACGGATCTATACCATTGTTGTGTATCTGCTGCTGATCCTGATCAGCGCAACCATTATTCTGCCGCTTCTGCACATCATCAGCGGTTCATTCAGTGATCCCATGCAGCTGCTGACAGGCAATGTTTCCTTCTGGCCCAAAGGCTTTACGACCTCCATGTATGAGAAGGTTCTGAAGGATGCCAGCATCTGGACGGGTTATCTGAACACGATCCTGTATACCGTGCTGGGCACCCTGATCAGCGTGACCCTTACCGCCTGCGCCGCCTACCCCCTGTCCCGCAAGGATCTGTTCGGGCGCAATGTCTTTATCAGCCTTTTCATCTTTACCATGTTTTTCAACGGCGGCATGATCCCCACTTATCTGATCATTCAGAAGCTGGGTATGCTGAATAAGATCTGGGCGCTGGTGCTGCCTTCCGCCATCAGTACCTATAACATGATCATCATGCGCACCTTCTTTGAAAACACCATCCCGAATGAGCTGATCGAGGCCGCAGCCCTGGACGGCTGCAACGATATCACGACCTTCTTCCGCATTGTTCTTCCGCTCTCCGGTGCAGTGTTCGCCGTTATGGCGCTGTTCTACGGCGTTGCGCAGTGGAACAGCTGGTTCCCGGCATTGCTGTACATTCGGGATCGTTCTCTGTACCCTTTGCAGATGATCCTGCGTGAGGTCCTGATCCAGAGCGACATCGGCAACATGGCCGGTTCCACCGGTGATGTCGAGGTCATCGGCGATGGTCTGAAATATGCCACCATGGTGGTTTCCACCCTGCCGATCATGTGCCTGTATCCGTTCCTGCAGAAGTACTTTGTTGCCGGTGTTACCATTGGCGCGGTCAAGGGCTGATGGGAGGATATCACACCATGCAATCACATGACCTTTCCTTGCCTGCGTGGGGCCCCTACACCAAACGATACAGCGGCATTTCCCATGTTCCTGCGGCCAACGACGGCGTTCGGTTTGACCTGTCCGTTTTTCCGGGAATGTATCGCCGCCGGGTCGATGTGCCCAATGTACGGTTTGAAAGCGGCTTTCACCCCTGGGCTGCGGCTCCGGACCTGAGCTGCTACACGCTCCGCCACGAGCTCCTGTGGAAGGATCAGCTGTATGCGGACATCTCTTTTGCCCCTCTGGGGGAGGATGCCCGGCTGATCCGTGCTGAACTCCACAACAATACAGATGCTCCGCAGAATCTGGTGCTCCATTACATGGCTTCGGCCTGGGACCCCGTTCCGTCCTACCGCGGCTTCTCCCTGCCGGGCTGTGAGGTATCTCTGCCGGAAAACGCGGCCTTTGTCTGGGCAAAGGATTATGACACCCTGGATTTTTCCATCCACCGTCCCAATGAATGTCTGACCTGGGATGGTCTGCGCCGGGGCGAAGAAGCCGTTCCCGGCTTTGGTCAGGGATACGGCATTGGCATGGGGTTCGGCTGTTCCGAAGGCAAAGGACCTTTTGGGCAGGTCATGCCCAGTGGAAAAGGGGACACCGTTACCTTTACGCTTTCCCTTGCCGCGCCCCTGCATACCCCCTGTCTCTGTGTACGGTATTGGAATCCGGCAGATGAAAGTTCCGAGTACGATGTCAATGGTCAGGACACGCTGCGGCTGCCGCCCTGTCAGAAGCCTTCTATTGCCATCCTGCCGCTGAATGCTTCCATTCCCGCCGGAAAATTCACTCTGACCCTGACTGCTGCCGGTGTTGGAGGGGCGAAGCTGGATTGTCTCGCTCTGTGCGAGCAGGCGGACGCAGGCAGCTTTACCGTTACACTGCGTGGAGATGGCTCCCGGCCTCAGGCCGAACCCGCCGCAGATGAGAACTATCTGACCCTGCAGTATCCCCACATTCAGGAGTGCTACGGGATCCTGTGGGATGATATCACCACCCATATTCGCACAATCGAAAACGACGAACTGGATATCTTTCTGCGTGACACCGTACACGACCATGTAAATGCCACGCTGCGCGGCAACGGAAAAGGGCATTACGTCAATCTCTTTATGGGGCCGATCCCCTTGGAGGCAGGACAGACAAAGGTGATCTATGGAGCGGTCTGTGCTGCTCCGGATGCTTCTGCCGCCGCGCTGCGCTGCCATGAGCTGCTGACTCAGCGCAGTGATTGGGAGCATGTATGGCAGCAGGCTTCTGCCTCCCTTGCAGCACCGCCCGCTTTGCCGGCTGCCGAATCGCTTGCCTTGGGCCAACAGTTGATGAATGCTGTTCTCTGCACCAACGTTGTGTATCCGGTGTACACGCGGGGACAGTATATCCGCCACTACACTCCCGGACGCTGGTGGGACTGTGTCTACACATGGGATTCCGGATTCATTGGAATGGGCCTGGCTCAGACCAGTCTGCGCAATGCCTTTGACTGCCTGAACACCTACCTGATGCCCCCGGATTCTGTGGATGCTGCTTTTTTGCACCATGGCTCCATGGTGCCAACGCAGTTTTATCTGTACGCCGAGCTGTTGAATCGCACCAGCAGCAGAGAACTTGCCGCCTACTGCTATCCACGCCTAAAGCTGTACTATCGCTTCTTCACCGGGCAGGAAGGCGGCTCCACTACCGCCAACCTGCACAGCGGCCTGCTGCGTCCCTGGGATTATTTCTATAATTCTGGTGGATGGGACGATTATCCCCCACAGCAGGAGGTCCATCGCCGCCGTTTGCAGGCCAGCTGCGCGCCCGTGGTCACAACTGCCCATGCGATACGCTGTGCCAAGATCCTGGCGTACACCGCCCGCCTGCTGGGCGAGACAGCCGACGCAGATGCTTTTGATGCCGATGCGCTTCGCTTGGGGCGCTCCCTGCAGACTGCATGGGACGAGGAAAGCGGTTACTTCGGGTACCTCCTGCACGATCCTTCTGGTGATGCTGCAGATATTCTGCGCACCGAGCAGGGTCTGAACTACGATATGGGCATGGATGGCGCTTCGCCGCTGTTTGCAGGTGTCTGTACAGAACCGCAGAAGGAACTTCTGTGGCAGAAGCTGCAGAGCCCAGAACACCTGTGGTGTGCCTGCGGCCTTTCTACCGTGGATCAGAGTGCGCCGTACTATCGGCGTGACGGCTACTGGAACGGCGCTGTATGGATGCCTTATCAGTGGATGTTCTTCAAATCTGCACTGGATGCGGGCCTTGCCGATTTTGCTTACCGCATTGCCGACACCGCTCTTACCCTGTGGCAGAACGAGTGTGCCGAAAGCTACTGTTGTTTTGAGCACTTTATGATCGAGAGCCGCCGTGGTGCCGGCTGGCATCAGTTCAGCGGGCTTTCTTCTCCCATTGTACAGTGGTTTTCCGCTTACTACCGCCCCGGCACCCTCACGACCGGTTTTGATGCCTTTGTCCGGCATACGGATTGGGCACCGGACAACAGCGCCTTAAATGCCACGCTGGATTTTACCGCAGCGGGCCGCAGCACTGTTCTGGCTGTTCTGCAGCCGGGTTCCAAGGCTGTTACAGCCTCTGTTCCCTGCACCGTGACCACACGCCATGATGGGCTGCTTGAGCTGACCTTTGCATTGGATGCTCCCTGCACTGTTACCATAAGCATCCATCCCTGAATCCACCTGTAAAAAGAAACGAACGATGTCTGTCCGAATGGGATGACATCGTTCGTTTTTTTGCACTGAAATCAGTTGTCTCCTTTGCGAACTGCAGAAGGCGAGAGCTGATACTTCCGCCGGAATGCCTTATAGAATGTATTCGCCGTGGAGAAGCCGCACTGTTCTGCAATATCCGTAATATTCAGATCTGTCGTTCTCAGCAGCTGCATCGCATGATCCAGACGCAATTCTTCCACATACTCTGTATAGCTCTTTCCGGTTTGCTCCTTCAGGAATTGCGAAAGATACTTTTTCGAGATCTTGAACTGCTCTGCCGTCATCGCCGCATTGATCTCCGGATTCTGGAAATTCTGTGCCAGCCAGTCCAGAATATTCTTTTGAAGCGCATCATTGTGGCTATGCTTCAAGAATTGCACATGGTTGCAGATCTCCACACAGCAGTCCTGCAACCGGCTCAGCATCTGGCGGGCAGTCAGTTTTGAGTCATAACTGCACAGATAGGCGATATCCGGACAGCATACCCTTTCCGCCGTGTTCAGCAGAATGCCGCCTGCCGTGTAAAAATCCTGCTTGAAGTTTTCCGGGTCCAGATTATCCACCGAGAACAGTTCACTCAGAAGCGAAACCGCTTCTTCCGTGCATCCGGAAAGCAGATACTCCCGAAGCCGCGCTGCATTGGTTGCATTGACCGTGGTACCGCGCTGCGCACTGCTGTTCCCCAAATAGCAGATCTTCTGTGTCGGGTCCGCATAGGCCGCTACGTTGCGGGCCTTCCAGTAAATATCTGACAACTGCTCCATTTTCTCAAAAGGATCGCTCAATATCAGGGGAGTTGTCAGATGCAGCGCATCATACAGCTGCTCTGTGCGGAAACACATTTCCCGCAGTTCCTCTGCTTCATCCGTTTCCTGCGTCAGGATCACCAGGATCAGGTCATCTGCCGTTGCCTGTACATAAAATCTCTGCCCGTAAATTTGACGTATCTGCTCTGACACCACCACAGTACGCAGCTCTTCTTTCAGTGTGCACTCGGCGTTTTCCTGAAGAGATGGGATCAGCAGCAGGAAGTTATAGGCTTTCAGCTGCACCGTATCCGTCAGCTGCTGAAGGGATTCCTGACTTACAGACCCTGTACGCAGCAAAATTTCCATTTTGCCATGTTCCAGCTCGCTGCGTGAATGCTCCAGTTCCTGTGCCAGTTTATGCTGACTGTTCACATTTCGGAGAAAGATCTCATTCAGCACTTTCCGTGATGCCAGATCCGATTCGTCCAGCGTATCCAGCATCGGACGCAGGCTGTTCATGTCCTCCAGTGTCATGCAGACGCTGATCAATACACAGCCCAGAACGCCCACGATCAGATACAGACAAATTGCACGCTGTACTGCCAACAGACCCGCTTCGTAGAGCGACGGCGGCATTCCAATGACCGCCGTTGCATTCAGAGATGCCACATATCGCGCTACCATCAGATAGCACTGCCCCTGATAAATTTCCCAATCCGTGTCATCTCTCGTCAGGGGAAGCGACGTTCCGTCATAGTTATTTCCCGCCAGGATCGTTCCGTCATCGGAGATCAGGCAGAAAAGCCCTTCCTTGCGCCATTGCTGCTGCGAAAGGAACATTGAAACAACATCTTTTTCCTTGATCAGCACCGTCATTGCGCCGCAGAGGCGGCCCGCCGTGTTCACATAGGGCTGATATACCGTGATATATGAATTGCCATAGCTGGAATGCATCAGTTTGACAACATGGGCGGGCTTTATCGTCGTTACATCGATCCGATTCTGTGCATCCCATTCCTCCTGAGACACATCCTCATACTCAAGTGCTCCCGGGTAAAAATTGCTATGGCTTTCATACGCGCTCCGGTCATCCAATATGATGCCATTCCGCTCAAATGTAATATAGCTGTATGTGATCACAGAGGAATCGTAGGTCTTATCCTGTAACGATTTGCTTGCTCTCGTCAGTGTCTGATAATCTCCCAGAATACTGTTATCATAACTGCTGGCAAGCAGAGTATACTCCGTTTCGCTGAACAATTTGTTCGTTGTACTGCGGATGTTGCTCAGGCATCGCTCCAACTGGGTGGTGCCGATCGCCAGCATTTCCATCGTGCTGGAGGACTGCGCTTGGATCGTCTGGCGGATCATCAGGCTATACAGAGGAACCACGACCAGGAAGAACCCAACCGGAATACAAAGATACCTTAAAAGCCTTCGGATCCAGTTTCTAACAAACAGTCTCTTACGCATCTGCAAAAGCTCACTCCAAGCAATGATGATTTCTATGGAACTGTTGGCTGCACCTGTAAGGCGTTTATGGAGCCGGTGCATACAGCACAGATCCTCCCTCCGCAATTTCGCAGCATCTTTTTAATTATTTTACCACAGAAGGATTTTTTCCTCAACATTTTTATTGATTTGTAACAAAAATCCACTTTATCACCATGATTTTCAATGCTTGAAAATCTCTGTCAGATGGTCTATCACTTTGCTCCGCAAACCGTGTTGTCGTTCAAAGCCACCACCCGGGGCCTGATTGTCTGAGGGAACTCGAATCCCTGGCCCTCTGATTAAAAGAGTCCAAGGTGCATCATTCGTCAAATATCAAAAGTGCGAAGAAACGTTAATTCTATCGCATCATCGTAAAATTCATATTTGCACACACCGCATTGTTTGCACGCAGTGTAATGCTTTGCAACCGTTATCCAGCTATTCAGGTGTGCAAAAAATGTGCAAAAATGTGCAGACGGGCAAAACAAAGCCCAATGGACAAATCAACCACCGGTTTTATGGCAGGGTTTAGGACATCCGAACAGACACCGTTTGATATAGAAGTGAGGTTCACCATGAACAAACTGCTTTCCTGCCGCTTCAATATGGACACCAACCGGGTGGAAGCCCGGTTCGAGGATGGCACCACCCTTGCCATCGAATGCATCGCCATT
>OHKX01000691.1_pt1 | contig 14312 bp, 10 predicted proteins | sample 1568921 | NCBI WGS metagenome assembly OHKX01 (sample SAMEA3879564, study PRJEB24766) | human gut metagenome | biome: human-associated habitat; feature: feces | place: USA | collected 1985/1987
GTTCAGGGGGCGCTGGACCGAGCCGCCGCGATCTATCGGGCACTTCCGGCGGTGCCGGACCTTCTGCGGATCGACGGGTATCCCGATGAAGAACCCGCCGAGTCCCTGCTGACCGTTATCCGGCAGCGAGTGGGCCTCCCAGTTCCCGATGAACAACTTTCGGCCACAGAGCAGGATGAAGATGGGGATACCCATGCACAAGTGCAGTTTTACTGGGATCTCAGCAAGATCAGCTTTCAACCAGAGCTGCTTCTTCGGGAAATCATTCTGGGGGACATCGGCGGCTGGAACGGCTTTGTGTCCAGCGTCTATCTGGCTGGGCCGGGGCCGTTCCTCTACCATTTGTACGATGACCGTGGGCTGGATGTGCTGGGCGGCTCACAGAAGCTGCTATTGCCTCTCTATCATCAATTTCATGACTGGATTTTGGAATACGATCTGGAGAAGATTGACCAGATGTTCGCTCCAGCAAAAGAATGACTGCATAACAGAAAAGGAGACATTGCTATGGGACTTGATATTTACGCCGGGCCGCTGACCCGGTACTATTCTCACAACTGGAAAACTGTTGTTCAGCAGTGGGCGGAGGAAAACGGATACACCTTTAACCGGATCACCCCGGATGGAGAACCCGCCGACAACGAGGAGGAGCTGTCCCCGGCTGAGATCCAGGCGGCAGTGGAGGACTGGCGGGATCAGATCTTAGCCGCCATTTCCCAGCCGAACCAGCCGCACTACACTCCATGGCCGGAGGACAACGAGCGGCCCTATTACACCGATAAGCCGGATTGGGATGCCTTTGGCGCTATGCTGCTGGTGGCTGCCTGTCATACATACGAGGAACCGGTGCCTCTCACCGTGGAGAAGGACTGGGACTTCGGGGAGCATCCCCTGATTGCCCGCCTTGCATCGGACGAGGAGCGGGTGTGGTCCCTGCTTCGGGGCGCGACTTGGTGGCTTCCCCTCACCGACAGCTTTCTATTCCAAGGCCCTCTGCCCACCGATGATCAGACGATGATCGCCACCTTGGGCGGACTGCGGAAGGAGCTGGAAAAGCTGAACCAGCTGGCATGGCAGGCCGATGAGGACACTATCCTTGGTTGGGCAGACACGGAGGGATACCCGGTAGACGGAACCGTAGACTCAGATGGACAGTACAGCAAGGCAGACATCCCGGAACACACCCAGTATGACACCCAATCCTTGGCCAAGTTTGCCTTCTCCGTGTTCTGGCGGGCCATGCGGTTTGCCGAGGAGCAGCAGGTGCCTATCCTGCTTGACTATTAAAGAGAATTCGTCAGGGGGTGGAGACCGTGGAACAAAAACGGCCGGCAGATATAATTCAGGAACTTCTGGACTACCTGTGGAACGGCCTGGGCCTGGAGGAAAAGGGCTGGAAGCGTCTGAAAAAGGGCGACTTCAAAAAGAAAATGAAAAACGGGCTGACCTATCAGATCTGGTTTGACCGGAGCCGCTACAACTACATAGACTACGAAATCGGCCATGGGAATGTGGAGGTGGGCTTCACAGGCATTGACGATGATATCCACGTCGGAGCGGTTCATCAGGTCTTTCAGGATGCCAAACTGCTTTTTGGTACCAGCAGACACCAGATTTTCATTATCTATCTTTTTGTATTAAGGTCTACAGCAATCTAATCCCACGTTAAAACGAGAAAATGCTTAATTGTTCTCCTCAAAGTTCTCTACCTGTTCCATGACCTTTTTGAGAACTTCGGGGCTGTACTGCGGGGGATATCACGCTTTTCAAAGAACGAGCCGGAGTTGCGCGCAGCGCGCAGATAATCCCGGCAGTTAAACAAAATCTAATCAAGGTTGAGAGCTTTTTCTTCAGCCTTCGTCTTTGCCATGGCGTTTTTCTCCAATCTGAAAATTACAAATTGCGGACAAAAAGGACGCATTGTTGTGGCAAGCAGTGCAAGCTGGTACCAACTTGCAATTTTTGAATCCGATTTCTAAAAATCAAATTCAAAATGCTTGTTGGGCTGTGCCCAAACCCCTTGTGTTCTGCATCCAGTGGATGCAGGCTGCACATTTTTGAAAAATGCTTTTTAATCTGAGTGCCGATGCCTGTGGTATCGGCACTTTTTGCACAGATGGATTCCCGGAAGCAGAAAATAGTGCTATGCAGCACATCCGGGATTGTGCTATACTTGATTTACATAAACTTGTTTGTCCTAAAAAGTTGGAGGTGTTCATGGCAACACGAACCATTTGTTTTCCCATATCCGGCTATCCCTATTGCAGAGAACAGCCGGTGACATTCACATGGATAAAAGGCAGCAAGCGGCAGAATATCCGTGCCGTCCATGATGCCGTCCATACAACAGACCCTGATGTTTCGATTCTGGAAGTCAGCTCTGCATCCGTTCAGCCGGAGGGTGAAGCTGTTTCTTCTCTGCGGCTTTTGCTGCATCTGGATTCTGTTGCGCAGGATGTACCCATCAGCACGGTTTTTGAAGCCACCAAAGTGTTTGAACATGGTGGGCCATTCGCTGACCTTCTGACCTGTGAGCCACCCAAAGTCCATAAGGACACTCGGCTGCGAACCAGTGGAGAGCTGCTACGTTACTCTCTGGAAGGAAACGAGTATCCGACAGAGCCGTACATGGATTCGTTCTTTGAGTGGCTCTACTGCCGTGCGTTGAAGCAGTTCCCGGAAAAGGCGGAGCCGCTGAGCAGATATAATGCTTTTTCTGATATTGCTGCCGCAGCGGATTCTAAAAAGTATTATGGCGATTCCTCACGGGCGGCTGCGATTTATGTGGGACTTGCAGCGGCAGGAAAACTTTCGTGCATCGATTCCTATGAATTATTTATTGCTGAGGTCTATACGGAGCCGAAACCTTTGCCCAAGTCTGGAAAATCTGAGGCTGCTTCAAAAATGACACCCGAAGTTTCTGCACCAGCAAAGGAGACTCCGGCAGACGAATTGCCGCAGCCCGATAACGCAAATGCGGAAGTGATTCCGGACGCTGCGCAGATGGAGCATATCCTTGAGCTGCCCAAAGCGACCTGTCTGCTTCTCTCTTTGGCAAAAAATGCTGGCCTTTCTGCAAATAGTTCCAGTGAGCTGACATATAAGGGAAAGGAATTCCTTCTTGACGCTTATCAGATAGCGCTGAAAAATAAAACGCTCCAAATCAATATCCAAAAGAACAAAATCACATTTCCGATGGAGGAACCGGACAGCGGATTTCATGCAGTTGGTGTGTTGACCCGTTCGCCTGCTTGGGAATACGGATGGAAGTTTAACTATCTGACTGAGAATACATCCGGTGCAGAAAAGTCCGAAGTTAAAGAAAAAATCCCTCCGAAGCCTTTGACCGCATTGGAGCATCTGGAACGCTGTGGGTATAGAATCGTTCAGCAGGTCGTACCGAAAAAACTTCCGCCGATTGCCGTTCAGCGGATGGCATGGAAAACAGGCGAAGCTCTTTGCGACCCGGTAGTGGTGGATTTCTTGCAGTTTATTCGGACACATATGCAGAGTGACGGCTCTTTTTCGTTTCGTATCCCAAAGGGTACTTCCAAGAATTCGTTTGCCACACTTTCGGAAATCGCTCAGACGTGGGATAAAATGGGACTTTTTGCATCCATTGTGATCTATCCGCAGAATATCGTCTATGAGCTTGCGCAAAATGAGACTGTCCGGCATTTCCTGAGCGGGAAGTGGCTGGAACTTTTTGTGGAGCATCAGGTTCAGCAGATTTTGAATCGCTATCAGGAGGAGCAGGGTGCAGAAGTTTCGGTTTGCTCCAATGTGATTCTTTCAGAAGCGGCATCCGCAGGGAGCACGCATGAACTGGATGTTGCGTTTTCCATCAACGGAAAATTCTTCTGGGTGGAAGCCAAATCGTCCAGCCGAAGTATTGATTATGGAAAATACGCTTCTCTATGCGAAAAGCTGAAAGTAACCTCCGACCGACTGCTTTTGGTCAACAGTGATTTGTCCGTTGAGGAGTGTGAAGGCGTTTCTTACTTCTGGAATTATCGTGTTGCAAATTGTGCAACGATCACGCAGGAACTGGAAAGCATGATTGCTAAACAAATTGAAATCACCGCTGCTCTGAGTACAGACTGAGTAATAAGCAAAAAAGCCCTGAGAACCCTGCCGGATAAGCGGCAAAGTTCTCAGGGACTGTTTTATCGGATCTGCTCGACTTGCTTGGAGTCCTTTTCCTCCGCAAAGAACAGTTCCACGTTCTTCTGTGCTTTTACGATTTCCTGCATCTCATCCCGTGCCTTTCGGTACTCCGGGTAGAGTGCTTTTTTCATGGTGAGCAACGCAGAATACTCTGCATTCAGTTCTTTTACCTTCGGTAGCTTTTTCAATCTTGTTTCATCAAAAGCGGCTTTGGCGGCTCGGTGCAGCGTGATTTCCTCCCGGTGTGCTTCCAGAAATTTGGAACTATACCCGGATTTGCGGTAGGCATCGTACACTGGCCGGGTCTTGGCGTAGTTGACGATGTGCGCACGGAGGACTGCAATCTCGGTCATACGTTGCTCTGCGGCCTTGATAGAATCGCCCAGTTCGTGATAGCGAGAAAGTGCAGTATCAGCACGCTCTTTCAGGTCATCCGCACTGCCGATTTTCTGCTCCTGCAAAAAAATCAGCGTTTTGGACATCTCTTTCAAGTTGTACTTCTTCGCCCAGCGTTCGTAGCCGCCACTTTTGCCCTCGGCAAGTTTTGCTTGAATGTCAACCAGCAACTGGAACGGCTGCTCTTTGGGAGGTTGCTTCTGATGTGGGCGGTGTTCGGCTTTTCCAGCAATGACTGCTTTGATTTCATCCTCGCTGTACCCGGCACCCAGTGTCTTGAACCGGATAAAGCGTTTCTGCCGTGCGCCTTTAACGGAAGTGTATTTGCCGCGTTTGATTTCATAGCCCTGCTGTTCCAGCTTTTGCAGAAAATCTTCGTAGTCGGTGGGCTTCTGCTGCAAAATTTCGTCGATGACACCGCACAGTCGGTCGCGGTTGCTTTCCCTTGGCGGGTAAGTGATACGCTTCTGCCGCTCCCGATAAGGCTTCTTTTCAATTACGGAAAGCTGATGCTCCAGACAAATCAGGTCGCTTAACCGCTGCACTGCCAGCCCGGAAAAGAAAAAATCCCGAAATTTCCGGGTACCATCCAAAGCGGTCGAATTAAAGATAATGTGATTGTGGATATGCTCCCGGTCGGTATGAGTGGCAACGATAAAAGCGTGTTTGCCTTTCAGAAAGCGGGAGGCCAATTCGTAGCCAACTTGATTTGCTTCCTCTGCTGTGATTTCGCCGGGTCGGAAGGATTGCCGTATCTGATAGGCGATGACATTGCTTTTCTGGCTGCGCCCGGTGGCTTGCTCGTATAGCTTTTTTGTGAGCATGAACTCCTCATCCACGGTAAGCGGGCTGCATTGATAGCTGCTGACAAGTTCGCCCCTTTCAGTCTTGTCGGGATTCTGCGCATAATCAGTGCGGTCTTTCAGGCAGGCGGCGATAGATTTTCCTTTGTGCTGATGCAGTGCAATCAGACGAGTAGCAGCCAGAGCAAATCACCCCCTAAATGAAAAAGCCGCCCGAAGGCGGCAAAAGATTCAAAATCAAATCACGTCCCGGAGCCAACCGCTGAATCGTTCAACGCCCGCCACCATCGCAGTTGCGCTGACAAAAAGAACAAAGCAGAGAAATTCAGCAACCAGCAGAATCAAAAACTGATCCCAAGTCTGGCGGTAGACGGTGTAGATGCCGCAGCCAAAGATATACAGCATCAACGGCGCGACAACATAGCTGGACAGAGTAAGCAGCCACTTTGCCATCAGAGCCAGAAAAGCCACAAACAGAGAGACCGGGGCAAGCACCATTTTGAACAGAAACCTCATATCGAACACCATCCTTCCTTTTTCCGCCCCAATTATAAAGGTATCGGCTACTGCCTTGCAAGGATGTCAACCGTTATGTAAGCCCGCAGTCCTCCTGCTGCGGGATTTTTTTAGAGTTCCGAAAGTTTGGCGAGAAGTTGCTTGCCGATAGCTATCAGCTCATCCAACCGACTACGCAAGTCCTCTAAATCGGCGGCATAGAGCTGCCCGCTTTCATTGGCCCGTTTCGCCACCTGATTCAGGTTGTTGCTGCAATTCTGAAGAAGGTACGCCATCCGACGCAGCTGTGGTAAATCAAGATTCAGGCAGTAACCATCCAGAGCCATTTTTCGCAGATAAGAGCCAATGCTCAAAATACCGCAACTTTCCATCTTCTGACGAATGCGTTCCAGTTCGACTTTGCTGACACGAAAATGGATCTGCTGGTCACGGTGCTCCGTCACCGGGCATCACCATCCTTATCCAAGTAAGATTTGAATGGTCGGACAGGCTCCACTTTATCAGCCTTTTCTTCCAGAGCTGCCAGCACAGAGGGGCGGGCATCCGGCTTTTCTTCCGCTTCGGGTTCTGTCCGGCTGGACTGATGCTCCATGTTCAACAGCGCATCCAATTCTGCAAGGCGGGCAGATTTGGTTTGCAGTTCTTCCTCCTGCGCAAACGGCTTGGCGATTTCAACCTCTGCGGCCTGCTTCTGCTGTTCCAGAGAATCCAGTGCGGCATCAGCATCGGCAATGCGGTCGGCAAAATTGCCGATGGCATTGTCCAGACGGACGATGTTGCCGCGAGGGTCATCGCCCAGCGGTACCGGATAACTCAGCTCGCCGCGGAGAACGATTTGATGCTCATTCTTGAAACTGTCAAAGCGAATGTTCAGCTCAAAGCCGCGATAGGTGCCCAGCAGCATCATATCCGCATTCGGCATCTCCTTGCAGGCGAGCATCAGCCGCTCACCAGCTGCTTTTTTCTCATCGAACACCATGCCCTTGATCGTCATGCCGCAGAAGTTCTCCTTATCCTGCGGGTGTGCGTCTGCGATTTGGGCATCGTTTTTCAGAGCCGCAATACGGTTCTTCGCTTTCTGAATTTCCTCCGGGTAATGCTTGAGCAGCTTATCTTCCAGACGATATTTCTGGTTCTGGTAATCCGAGCGCAGCACCTTGAGCTTTGCTACCTGCACATCCAGATCCATCTTTTCCCGGATGCGCGGGTCGCCTGCGCATAGGGCCTTGACCTCGGCATACGAAAGAGCCTGCTCATCCACATCATCACAGGAGCGCATCGGAGATTTGCTCGTCATGATCTGCGAAATAAACTTCTGCTTGTTTTCCAGCGTTTGCCAGAGGTAGGCATCGAATGTCCCCTCCGTGACGTAATTATAGACGTAAACTTGTTTGTTTTTGTTGCCCTGACGGATGATTCGGCCGTTGCGTTGGGTCATATCGGACGGTCGCCAGCCTACATCCAGATGATGCACGGCCACCAGCAGGGTCTGGACATTGGTGCCTGCGCCCATCTTTGCAGTGCTGCCCAGCAGGACACGCACCTTGCCGCTGCGGACTTTGGAGAACAAATCCGCTTTCTTACCTTCAGTATCAGCGTTGTGGATGAACTCGACCTCCGATTCCGGCACCCCGGCGGCAAGCAGCTTTGTGCGAATATCATCGTAGACATTGAACGAGCCGTCTCCCTTGGGCGTGGACATATCGCAGAAAATCAGCTGCGTCAGATTATCCTCTTTGGTTTCGTTCCAGATACGCAGAACATTGTCGACGCAGGCATTCAGCTTGCTGTCCGGGTCATCCGGGGTGAGCGGATTCATCAGCCGCTGGTCAAGGCCGATTTTACGTCCGTCCGAGGTGATCTTCAGCATATTGTCCACCGAGGGGTCAACCGCACCGCTATGCACCTCAGCAGCACGTTCGCTCAGGGATTTCACCATGTCCTGCTGGATTTCCGAGGGTTTGACCACGACAGTTTCAAACTTGGCTTCCGGAACAGGCAGATGCAACTGGTCGGAAGTCTTGATGTCCGCTGCCTCCTTGAACATATTCATCAGCTCCGGCAGGTTAAAGAACTTGGCAAAACGTGTGCGCGCACGGTAGCCGGTTCCTTCCGGCGCAAGCTCAATGGCCGTGGTGGTCTCGCCAAACGTAGAAGCCCATGCATCAAAGTGGGTCAGTTGTTTCTGCTGGAGAGTGCTGTACTGCAAATAGCGCATCAGGGTGTACATTTCCGTCATGGAGTTGCTGATGGGCGTTCCCGTTGCGAAAATCACGCCGCGCCCGCCAGTCACTTCATCCAGATAACGACACTTGCCGAACATATCGCTGGACTTCTGTGCTTCGGAGGTAGAAAGGCCAGCAACATTGCGCATCTTGGTGTAAAGATATAGGTTCTTGTAGTTCTGGCTCTCGTCCACAAATAACCTATCTACGCCTAATTGTTCAAATGTGACCACATCATCCTTGCGGTCGGTGGACTGTAGCTTTTTCAGTTTCACCTCCAGTGTTTTCCGTGTCTTTTCCATCTGTTTCACGGTAAAATGCTCACCGGACTGTTCTTTGGCCTCTGCAATGGCTTTTTCGATTTCCTCGATCTGATCTTCGATGATCCGTGCCTGCCGTTCCGCAGAAAGAGGGATTTTCTCAAACTGCGAGTGGCCGATAATGACGGCATCGTAGTCGCCGGTTGCGATGCGGGCGCAAAAACGCTTTCGATTGGCGGGTTCAAAGTCTTTCTTGCTGGTAACGAGCAGCTTTGCATTGGGGTATAGCCGCAGGAACTCGCTGGCCCACTGCTCGGTCAGATGGTTGGGTACCACGAACAGGCTTTTCTGACACAGGCCCAAACGCTTAGATTCCATTGCCGAAGCTGCCATCTCAAAACTTTTGCCGGCACCCACCTCGTGGGCGAGCAGGGTGTTCCCACCATAAAGCACATGAGCAACTGCATTGCGCTGATGTTCCTGCAGATTGATCTCCGGGTTCATACCGACAAAATGGATATGGCTTCCGTCATACTCGCGGGGCCGGGTACTATTGAACAACTCGTTATACTGCTTCACCAGCAGATTCCGCCGCTGCGGGTCTTGCCAAACCCAGCCTGCAAAGGTATCCTTGATGGCCTGCTGCTTCTGCTGGGCAAGCATCGTCTCCTTCTGGTTCAGGACACGCCGCTCTTTACCGTCCTCCTCAATGGTATCATAAATGCGGCAGTCCCGCAAATTCAAGGTGTCCTCCAAAATCTTGTAGGCGTTGGCCCGATGGGTGCCGTAGGTTTCGGTGGACATGATATCATACATTCCGGCGGCAGATTTGTTGCCGATGCGCCATTCGGACGTAAATGGAGAGTAGCGGACTTGGATCAGGTTGTTATAGCGGATGCGGTAGGGCGGCTGAAAAGTCTCCATCATAAACTGCTGCACAATGGCGGGATTCAGCCATGTGGCACCCAGTCGGATGTCGATTTCTGATGCTTCAAGGTCCTTCGGCTGCGCTTTGGTCAAAGCCTCCACATTGATCTTGAACTCCGGGTGGCTTTCAGCGGCAAGCTGAGCCATGCGCAGTTTATTCCGCACATTGCCGGAAAGATACTCGTCCGCAGTCTGCCAGCCTGCTTCCGGATCATCTGCATCCGCAGAAGGGTCTTTGAAAATCACGCCTTGCAGCTCTGTGGTAATACGCTCATAATCGCCGGGAGAGCCGAGAAGTTCCGCCATATAGGGCAGATCAACACGGCCATGTTCTCCAATGGACACTGCCAGTGCTTCGCTGGGGGTGTCCACGCTGGTGACGGTGCGCTCCGGGCGAATCGTTCGCTTGGTGAACATATCCGCCTTGCTTTTGAGCTGTTTATTCTCATCGAGATTTTCCAAAGAGCAGAGCAGATAGTAGGAAGAATCATCCTCAAACAAACGCCCATTTTTGCGGTCGTTGAGCAGACCGTATTTTGCGGTAAAAACGTCATAAGCTGTGTTCAGCTTTGCTTGGGTTGCCTTAATGTCCTCATCCGGGTAATCGTCCAGCTGCTCCTGAATCAGCTGGTTGACGATCTGCCGCAGTTCCACCATGCCGGTGACACGGGCTTTGGCATTATCGGACAACTCCACCTGCGTCATAATCGAATTTTCTCGGTAGTACACCTCACCGTCCACCACGGCATAGGAGAAATTCTTTACATCCGGGTCAGCGGGGAGCGTCTTGCGCTCGACTTCTGCATCCGCAACATCTGGTGTTTCCACCTCGACTTCAACATACTGGCCCTCAATATGCTGTACCGCTTCGGCAAGCTGGTCGGCCAGCACTGCGCCCTCAATGGGCACAACGGTCAGTTCCTCCCGTCCGTACTGGGTGCTTTCGGCGGTCAATTCACCCAGCACCATCTCCGGGTGGTCTACGAAATACTGGTTGATGGCAAAGCCGTCCTCGGTCTTGCCAAGCTGCACCCAGTCCGGCTCAATATCCGCAGGACGGTCACGCTTCTGCAAAAAGATAATGTCACTGACAACATCTGTGCCTGCGTTGGCACGGAACGCATTATTTGGCAGACGGATTGCACCCAGCAGATCGGCACGCTCTGCCATGTGCTTGCGGGCGGTGCTGTCCTTGCTGTCCATGGTGTAGCGGCTGGTGACGAACGCCACCACGCCGCCCGGACGCACTTGGTCGATGGCTTTCGCAAAGAAATAATTGTGGATGGAGAATCCCAGCTTGTTGTACGCCTTATCGTTGACCTTATACTGACCGAAAGGCACATTGCCCACCGCCAGATCATAGAAATCACGGCGGTCGGTGGTCTCAAAGCCAGCCACGGTAATGTCAGCCTGCGGATACAGCATCTTGGCAATGCGCCCGGTAATGCTGTCCAGCTCCACGCCGTACAAGCGGCTATCTGCCATGGTGTCCGGCAGCATTCCGAAGAAGTTGCCCACGCCCATGGACGGCTCCAAGATGTTGCCGCTGCGGAAACCCATGCGCTCCACGGCATCGTAGATACCACGGATAACGGTGGGGCTGGTGTAGTGGGCATTCAGCACGGAGCTGCGGGCGGCAGCGTACTCATCCTCGGAGAGCAACCCTTTCAACTCCGCATACTCTTTCGCCCAACTATCTTTGCCGGGGTCAAAGGCATCTGACAGACCGCCCCAGCCCACATACTGGGAAAGCACCTGCTGCTCCTCGGCGGTGGCACCACGGTGCTCCTGTTCCAGCTTGAACAGGGTGCAGATGGCTTCAATGTTCCGGGCATATTTCTGTTTTGCGCCGCCCTCGCCCAGATGTTCATCTGTGATGTGGAAATTCCCGACAGGTTCAGACTCAGGTTCTGCGTTGACGGCTTTATCCAAAGCTGCGGCATCCGGGAAAGTCTGCACTTCGCCGTCAATGACCGTTGAGATCGGCAGTTCATCCAGTTCTTCGTCAGACGGCTCCGGCTCGTCCTTGTCTGCTAAAAATTTTGCGTGTTCGACTTTGAGCCACTCGGCGGCTTCTCTGTCTGCAACTTCTTTTTTCAGATTTTCCAGATAAGATTCTGCCTGCTTCTCGTCAGAAAACTGTGGAACGGCGTGATTGGTTTCATAGTAGTCATCATAAAGATCATCCCAGATAGCAAAAAGCGGCATTTTACCGTCAACGACTTTTCGGACAGAGAAACGTTCGTATTCAGGCACTTCGGATTCCTTGGCGATGGCTTCTGCCTGCGCCAGCATTTTATCCACACGCTGAGCAGTCGCACTCTGTCGCAGCCCCTGCTCAAACTGCTGCTTGTTAATAACCTCATTGTCCCAAGACTGCCCGTGCGCACTGGTGTCGATGCGCACATCGGTTTCGCCAACATAGCCGATGGTACCTTCAATCGTTCTGGTGGGCAGGTCTACCACAACTTCATCCCCGACATTGTAGTTGGATGCTTCCTGTCTGGTAGCACGCTGTTCCTTTTCCTCATCTGTCAGATAGCGGTCGGACTGAATCATAAGGTCGATATACTTTTCCACCTGCGCCCATTTCAGGGTGATTTTCTGGTGGTCGGGGTAATGGTCAAATTCCAGTCCCTTCCAGTCGTGATTCACAAAACCCCGGCTTCCGTCCAGAAAATCGTGGGAGTGCCCACCGATGCCGTACTCCTTTGCCAACGCCTTGGCACGGAGTTTTCGGTCAGGCTGGGTCTGGTACAGTGCCATAATGCGTTGCTTGCCGCCTGCAAACCCTGAACCATGCCGCCGCAGCTCGTTCTCAATTTCAGCCTGCGACAAAACAAAAGCGGAGGGCGTTTTTTCGCTCTCCGCTTGGTCGATCTTCTCGATTTGCTGGGCTTCCGTAGGGATGTTCGCATCCAGAAAACTTAGCTGTAGATCAGCTCCGTCAGCACCAGTTCCTCGGCCTGCGCTTTCAGGCTGTTCATGTGCTGCACCCATTCCATTTGCCGGTTCTCCTTGTCCGGGGCCGAGGTCTGTTTCAGAAGCTGCTCCATGGTCTGCTGCATCCGGCTCTCTGCCGTCTGCTCCACCTCCATCAGGTGCGGGTACAGGCTCCCGTTCAGGAGCATCGTGTTGTACAACACTGGGCGATGATTCATCAGATACGTCCGGCGCAGCCTGCCATACTTGCCCAGCGGGGTCTTCGGCTGATGGAGGGTCAGGTTCGGGAGAAGATAATCCCCGGTCTGCGTGTAACTCAGATTGCTGCTCATATTCATGCTGGCTCCTTTCATTGTTTCGGCGGCGAATGGTTGTTTTTACGGTGCGCTCGATGTTTCGCAACACCTCCCGGCTCATATCGCTGACGGCTGCGCCGAGGGCGTAGACACTATCCGGGGTGGAAAAATTGTAGACTGCCTGAAAATCGTCCTTGTCGAACCACCCGGCAGGCTCAATGCCGCAGCGTTCCAGCAGCGTGTAGGTGACGCTGATGGCGGCGGCAGACTTGAACTGCATCTCCACCCCGGCTTCATCATAATCCATCAAGAGCGAACCGTCAACGATGGCACGAATGTCCCCGCCGTTGTTGTCCCAGTAATCCGCCACCAGTTTCCCCGCAACATCCGCAAGCTGCTGGCTGACACGCTCTCCGCTGATGCCGTAGGTCTTGCTCAACATTTCCGAAACCGGCTGCACCAAATCGGGACCGAGCTGCCACACCTCCGGGTCACGGGAATTGCGGCGCACCCCGGTGTCGCTTACGTCAAAGACGTAGTGCAGCCGGGGGAATCCGCTGGATTCGTCCAGCAGGGCGATACCCTTGGCACCCCGGCGCACATAACGGTTCATCCGGTTGTTCCAGATGTCAAAGTCGGCGCAGGCGGTGGCATCCGGGCGCTGGGCGTAGATCATCAATTGGTCCGCAAAACTGTACTTGTACAGCCGGGAAGCGGTGGTCAGATAGTCCGTCCAGCTTTCCCAGTACCGGGTCAGACCATTCGCCGTGCGCTGGGCAAGGGCGAGATATTCTTCGGTTTTGCGTGGCATAGTGTTCCTCCCTTCGTTTTTTGAGCATAAAAAGAGCGGGCAACCGTTTTGTGGCCGCCCGCTGGAAAGTGTATCGAGATAAGATTATTTGCTATTGCCCTTTATGTACTTCATAACGCAGCACCCCATCACGATGACGGGAAGCACGGTTCGTAAACCGAGGTCGCCGACCCGCACATTTACATCAATCACAAGCCCTGCAAACCATGCCGCTAAAGTGAAAACAGTTGCCCATCCATAACTCATGAGAATTCATCTCCTTAATCTATAAAGTTACAGCTTCATAATGAGAAAATGTTTTGCGAACATCAAACACGCCAATGACTTTATTGTATTTTTTGCATAGAAAAGCGTTTGGTATCTTTGTCTGTCCTAATAAAATGCTGGAATTGCCAATACTGTGCCATTCCTGATAGGAAATTCTTCTAAGTCCTTTTTTATCAAACTCGTCTTTTGGAACCCACCCAACTGAGATACCAGCGGAAATCAATCCTCCCGCAAGCATTTCTTCTCCACAAATAGGACATTTCATATCAGCGTCTCCTAATCAATAGTACACTAAAAGATTTGATTTCACCACTTGATCTTAAATGGAATCAGTTCGCCAGAAACAATCCCAAAGAAATACAAAAGCCCGATTTCGATAGCAACACAGATTATCAGCAGAAGATTTGCAAGAGCTTTACTGTCGCTCAATTCTTCAATATTTTTTCGGTATTGGACAAAGACCCACATTTCAGAGGTGAAAAACAAAATGTAAAGGAGGCTGCTCCGAAAAAAAGCCATCATATTCGATAGCGCATAATTGATAAGAATAAGATTTATGGAATGAATAGCGACATCCAAAATCTTTGGGAATTTTCGTTTCATACACAGACACTCCAAACCTACAGTTCGGTTTCCACCGCAAGCTGCTCCTGCTTCTCTTTTTCATCAGCGATTTGGGTATCAACATCTTCGCGCATCTT
>OHKX01000692.1_pt1 | contig 14296 bp, 12 predicted proteins | sample 1568921 | NCBI WGS metagenome assembly OHKX01 (sample SAMEA3879564, study PRJEB24766) | human gut metagenome | biome: human-associated habitat; feature: feces | place: USA | collected 1985/1987
TACGATCAGTTTCTATGTAGCAGAGTGCATGGAGTTCCCGGTCATGGGTGAGTACCATAATAATCTTACTCTGGAAGAAGCAATCAAAATCTATGAAAGTATTCCGGCAGAACGCCTGCATGGAATCAAAGGGATTGGTTTTGATCTGCAGGACGGGGATGAGGATTATTCCGGGGAATACGGACTTATGAGTGGAGACAGGATAGACAGGGATCTGATTGATATGATTCCACATTATAAGGAAAGTCCATTAGTACAGAAAGCAATCAATGACATGGAAAAGTATCTGAATGAGAAACATGGAAAAGTGCAGGAGGCAGAACAGACCGTGGAAGTGAAACAAGAAGTTTCAGAAACACCAGTCAAGAAAGAATCCGTATCAGTAGAACCGAACCGGGAACAAAACAAAGAGCCTGCAAAGGGTGGAAAAGGGGAACTGAAAAAATCCGTGCTGCAGTCGTTAAAAGAGTTCCAGGCAAGAGCAAAAGCACAGGAGCAGAAAGAAATGGCAACTGAAAAATCCAAAGCACATGAGAAGGGGGATGTAGAATTATGATGAATCTGGCAATGAACTTTGATACAGATGAATGCTTAGTGACCGCAATGTTTGATAAAGGCAACCGAAATGATACGATGGAAGCTATCAACAATATTATTCCATTTCTAAAAGGGGATGCGGATATGATCGGACTGATCCGTAATACCATAAGAAAGCTGTTTTGCATGAGCGATGAAGACTATGAAATTTTTCTTATGGATTTGGAAGATAATTATAAAAAATAGAGAATATTTTGTGTGAATTAGTGTTAGATAGAATTTATTTAAATTGGAGAAAGTAGCCAATCCGATTGAGAAACTGGCACATATTATTAATATGATAAATTTTATTATTGGCTTTTAAATTTCACAATGCATCATAGTAAAATAAAGCGAGTATGTAAAAGAGCATTGTAATTAATGATATAATAAAAAGCAAGAAAAATATTTTTGACTATCTTTTTGTACAATTTATTCGTTATATATAATAGAAAGTGCTTTCAGTAGAAAAAGGAGGAAAGAAGTGGATGCAGATTTTCTTTTGATTCACAAAATGAAAAATGGTGATGAAGAAGCTATAGAGGTATTCGTAAAAAAATACTATTCAACTATACGGAATTATTGTCGATTACATACATACACAGACTGTGATGCAGAAGATATTACTCAAGCAACATTTGAACACTTTTTTCGATCATTTAGATCGTATCATCATTTGGGAAAGACTGCTAATTATTTGTATGTGATTGCTCGAAATTTATGTCGGGATAGTTATAAGAAAAAAAGAGATATTGTGATGGAAGCGTTACCAGATAAGGGAGAAAATCCAATTGCTGTAATTGAGAATAAAATAGATATAGAAGAATCAATAAAAAAACTTCCAGAAGATTTGCAGGAAGTAGTTATTCTACATTATTTTCAGGATTTGAAATTAAAAGAAGTAGCAGATATTATTGGCATAGGACTTCCTCTTGTAAAATATAGGATAGGAAAAGCAAAAGAATTGTTGAGTGTTTATCTGGGGGATAAGAAATGATGATGACAGTTGATGAAAAATTGCATGCGTATGCAAAAAATCAGAAGGATAGAAATATAGATGAGAAAAAATTACAACAGACCATTATAAAATCGAAAGAAGCATATTGGGATGGAGAAATCGAAAGAAATATGTCATGGTTAGAATTTTTATATCAGCAAGCTTCGTATATACAGAAGCACTGGTGGTTTGCTCAAGGGGCAGTATTACTAATCCTTTGGATGACAATGTTCTTATCAGACAGTAGTATTTATACAAGGCGCTGCATGGGGATTTTGGCACCGAGTTTTGTAATATTGATACTTCCGGAACTCTGGAAAAATAGAAGCAATGGGGCTATGGAAGTAGAAGGTGCAACATTTTTTTCCATAAAGAATATATATGCCGCACGAATGCTACTCTTCGGCATGGTAGATGTTTGCCTATTGAGTGTGTTTTTGATAACCAGCACTTTTGTGTTACAGATTGCATTTATGGATATCTTAATACAATTTATTTTGCCAATGAATGTGACATGCTGCATATGTTTTCGATTACTTTGCAGTAAAGGAGATGATTATGTATCTTCCACATTATTTTCCTGTCTGATTTGGATCGCTGTTTGGACGCTTGTAGTTCTCAAAGATAGTATTTATGGGCATATATCTACATCAATATGGTGTGGAATGATGATATTATCTGTTTTATATTTGTGTTACAGTATTTGGCGAGTATGGAAATGCAGTGAAAGATATTACGAGAGTAATGGGGCAAGTGTATAAGACTATTATGGTGTCAATTACGAGAAATCACACAACGGTCGTAATCAGAGAAATGTGAGGAATTTGATTATGGAATTAGAATTGAAAAAATTAACAAAAGAATTTCAGGGATTTAAAGCAGTTGATGATATCACGTTGACGATGAGTAATGGAGTTTATGGGCTTCTTGGTGTCAACGGTGCTGGAAAAACAACGCTGATGAGAATGCTCTGCACACTTATTAAACCTACTTCGGGAAGCATATTATGTAATGGAAAAGATATTTTTGCATTGGATGGCGAATATAGGAGAATTCTTGGTTATTTACCTCAAGAATTTGGATTTTATCCGGAGTTTTCGGTTCATGATTATTTAATGTATATTGCGTCAATTAAAGGAATGCGAACAAGTATTGCACGAAAGCGTGTAACAGAACTTCTGCGGCAGGTTGGGTTGGCTAAAATGCAGAATAGAAAAATGAAAAAATTGTCTGGAGGAATGAAACGCCGTGCAGGGATTGCCCAAGCTATGCTAAATAATCCAAAGATTTTGATCCTCGATGAGCCTACTGCAGGTCTGGATCCGAATGAAAGGATACGTTTTCGAAATCTGATCAGTGAATTGTCACAGGATCGTCTCGTGCTATTATCAACACATATTGTGTCGGATATTGAATACATTGCCAACCAGGTGTTATTGATGAAAGATGGAAAGATTAGCCATTCAGGAACACAAGAAGAGATTATTCAGTCAGTACCAGTAAAAGTATGGAGTTGTGTAGTTGCAAATAATGAAGTTGAAATGTGGCAAAAACAGTTTAAAGTCTCAAATATGAAAACACTTTCGGATGGAATAGAATTACGCATTTTGTCTGAAAAATCTCCACACTATAATGCGAAAGAGGAAACGATGACTTTGGAGGACATATTCTTATATTATTTCGGAGAGAAAACAGGTGATGATTATGACGTATTATGAAATTAAAAAAGTTTTTTCAAAAAAAGGAAGTAAGGTTGCGCTGATATTTATTTTTATTGTAATTTCAGTAGTCTTGTCTTTTATCATCGGGGATAATAAATATGTGAATCATAATGGTGATGCGGAAAGTGGAATATCGGCTATGTTAAAGGTTCGTGAGTTGAAAAAAGAATGGTCAGGAGAACTGACAGAGGATGTGCTTAGAAAAATTATTGAAGAAAATGTCAGGATTTCACAGACACCGGAAGCAAAGTCGAATGATTTTAGACAGAATGATATAGCATATAGTCAAAGACAGGGTTTTATGGATATAAGGGATTTACTAAATTTTGATTATGGAGAGTTTAACGATTATAATTATTATCTGGCAGATTCTCTTTCTCCTGATGAAGCAGTAGATTTTTATTCTAATCGTATCAAAAATTTGAAAAATTGGTTAGAAACTGATGGAAAGGATCAGTTTTCTGAAAAGGAAAAAAGTTATTTAATAAGAGCGTATGAAAAAATGAAAACCCCTTTATATTATGATTATCAAGCGGGATGGAAAAACTTATTTCAATATTCACCCTCAATAATTATGATTTTGACATTGGTATTAGGTTTCCTTTGTGCAGGTATTTTTTCAGGTGAATTTCAGCTGAAAGCGAATGCAGTTTTTTATTCTTCTTATTATGGCAGAAATAAGGCTGTATGGGCAAAAGTGAAAGCAGGAGCAATCATAATAACGGCTATTTACTGGGCGGTTATGTTGTTATACACTATGCTTGTTTTGGGAATTCTTGGTGTAGACGGAGCAAATTGTCCCATACAGTCTAGTATGAGTGGGTGGAAGAGTATTTATAATATCACGAATGCTCAGGAATATATTTTGATAGTTCTTGGTGGATATCTGGGATGTTTATTTATGCAATCTCTAACTATGTTGGTTTCTGCGAAGACAAACTCATCAGTAATAGCGGTAATCGTGCCTTTTATTTTGATTTTTCTTCCATCATTTTTATCAGGAACAAGTCTACCATTATTGAATAAAATTTTGGGACTTCTTCCAGATCAAATGCTTCAAATGAATCAGGTAGTTAAATTCTTTAACTTGTATGAAATCGGAGGAAAAGTGTTTTGTGCAGTTCCTATTTTAATAATATCGTACTCCATTCTGCTATTATTGATTGTTCCAGTTATTTATTTTATATATCGCAGAAAAGAAGTTTATAATTAGATGAAGAAATATCTGTTAGAGGGAGTGAAAACATAGGAAAAATATTATTATTATCGTTTAAAGATAGTGAAGAAGAAATGATAGAGTCTGTTCTTGCTGCTTTGAAAACCGGACGAAATATATATTGTGATGAAAAAAATATAAATCCATTGAAAATACATTATGGAGATATTGTTATTTTATTAGCCACAAGAGAATTATTCCGAAAGCAGAAAAAAATAGATTTGTCTTTTACAGAGTTTGAAATTTTGCATTTATTAATGCGAAGTCCTGGAAGAGTGTTTAGTAAAGAACAAATATATGATATAATCTGGAATGAACCCTATTCGGGTGATTACAATGTTGTTATGCGACATATCTGCAACATTAGAGAAAAGATAGAAGATGATCCTGGACATCCGGTATATATACAAACGGTGCGCGGTGTAGGATATCGGTTTAACGGAAATTTAGGCAGCGAGTGAAATCGCTGCCTATTATTATGGTTTTACAAAGAAGGGAGTTGGTTATGAGAAGATCTTTGTATTTCAGGAGCATCCTGTTTGAGATATTTGGACAGGTTTTGATGTATCAATTCCAACTCTTTTATTTCTTGCTTAAAAGAAACGTATTGAGTATTTAGTGATTCCTTTCTGGAAATAAGATCTGCAATTTGCTCTTGTAACTTATTGGAATTAAGATGTTTCAGGTTTATACCATTTTCCTGTAAAATATGTTCAGCACCCGCGAAAAGAATAATTTGAGATTCATATTTACGGAAATAACGATCTGGATCTTTGGAGCTTTTATAATGGTCGTCGTAAATTTTATTTTTCTGATATTGTTCGGCATATTTTAGCATTTCTCGAAGATGGCGTATCTGAGACTCGAGAGAAACAACAGAGGTATTTACCTCTTTTTGCTGCATATGTAACAAGGCTATGCGGTCTTCAAGTTCTGAAAAATTATGTAGATTATGTGTGAGCATCTTGTTATATTCAGCAGAGACAATTTTTAAATTTTCCTTATTTGCCCATTTCTGAAGCCCAATGTTTCCTGCTATATTGGGAGCATTGGTATCTATTAATTTGTTATGAACAGAAGGAAAAATAGCTTTCTGACGTTTATTTTCAATGCGTTCTTTGATACGTTCTTTAGTAAAATTTTTTCCTAAAGATTTAGCACTTCCACGCACTGGACGGGACATATCGGGAGAACGAAAGGTAATGTATTTTCTGCTGTTTTCGCCAAATTCTGCGTTTTTTATTTCATATCCTTTAGCTTCCATAAATGCAAGAAATTCTGAGTAAGTGGAAACAATTCGGATTGTCTGGTTGATATCTTTTCGCAGCTGCGCTTTTTTACTGGATTCAGATTTATTTGCAGCCCATTCATTGTATTTCATTCCTTTTTTACCATCTGGCATAATTGTGGACAGGTTATGTTCCTGGCATAAAGTGTCGCTGAGATTTCGTATTTTCCAGTAATTCTTTTTACAGTCATGGTAATGAGAAAAAGTGATGTTATCTGCAGAACAGAAAATTAAATGGTTATGTACATGACCTTTATCAGTGTGTGTTGTCAGAACATAGGAGTATTTTCCCTCCAGTAAGCGATCCGCAAGTTCTTTGCCAATTTGATGGGCTTCTTCATAGGAAACTTCACCAGGGGAAAATGCCTGAATCAGATGAAATGAGTGATGAAGGCTATGAGACTTTTCTTATGGACTTGGAAGATTATAAATCGGAACTGGAAGAGAGGGAATGAATTCAAGCCAGAGTGCAGTATAGCAGGTGAAAGATGAGAAGCGAAGGAAAAAGTGTCAGCATTGAGAAGTGTTAACAGGTATATATTGGAAGAATTCAGCCAGGGGAACTCTGGCTGATATAAAAACACATCTGCAGAAATAGTGACTGAAGAAATTTTGAGTAGTGGAATTGGGAAGAAGTATTTAGATACTATAATAAAGAGATTAGCTGGCTTGTATACTAACAGAGAGGACATAGTAAACAGATTTGCGTTATTATCAGGGATTGTAGGGAGATTCCGAAGAGCTTTTGTTCAGATGATGAAACAATAGGATTGGTACAGGAAATATATGGAACAAAAGTTAATAAAGGGATTTGTTGCGTTTTCTGCTATAATAATCTGCCAGCAAAGAATGTGTTGTCTGAATATGTTTGTGATTATAAGAAACGAGCAGGGTTATTTCAAAGATCAGCAGATTTAGAGTAGTTCTTTTTTTTCTGAGAGAAAATTAAAAATCGTTTTTGGTTCTTCTGGAGAGTGATTATAGCGTTTGGGAAACATCCGGAGAAACCATTACCTCAGAGTGTCGTAAAGTTCTTTATCAAAGAAGGCTTTGAGATGCCCTTTCTTTTTTATGCAAATCTTTTCTCTTGTCTACATATATAAACCTAAGAAAAAGCTTGACGTTTAAATATTACAAGTGTAATATTTAAGAAAATATGAAAAAAGGAGAAATAAAACTATATGAGAAAAAAGAAAAGAAAAAAACACACGAAGATTATTACAAAAATAGTTTTATTTAGCGGTATATTGATTGGTGGTGGAATCGGTATTGTAACAATAATGAATTGTAATGTTCCTGAAAAAAGACTAATGGAATATATGAAATATATTGAAAAAGGGGAATATGAGCAAATGTATGCCATGCTGGATCAGAAAAAAAGCAGCATGAACAGTAAGGAAGAATTTATAGAACGAAATTCTAAAATATATGAAGGCATTGAGATGTCTGATCTGTCCATAACCGATATTACAGTAAAAAGACAAGAAAACGGAAATGCGGCAGTTTCCTATACAACAAATATGCAGACTGCTGCAGGAAATGTAGAATTTACCAACGATGCGGTATTTTCACATGATTGGACAGGATATCATTTAATCTGGCAGGATCAGTTGATTTTTCCAGAGTTATCTGCAACGGATAAAGTTCAGGTAACGTCAGAAGAGGCAAAGAGAGGAGATATTTTAGACAGAAATGGTCGTCAGTTGGCTGGAGAGGGAACTGCATCTTCGGTAGGAATTGTTCCGGGCAGGATGGAGAACAGAGAAGATACAATAAAAAAACTGGCAGAGTATCTTGGAATTGGAGCAGACGAAATTGAGGATAAGTTAGAAGCCGGTTGGGTAAAAGCAGATTCTTTTGTACCAGTAGCAACAATTCCTAAAATACAAGAGGTCGATCTTCTGACAGTGAATCCGGATAAAACTGTTCTGGAAGAAAAAGAAAAGCAGGACACATTATTGAAGATTCCAGGTATTATGTTATCTGATGTAAAAGTACGAACTTATTATCTAAAAGAAGCTACCTCTCATCTGGTAGGGTATGTACAGGCGGTTACAGCCGAAGATTTGCAGGAACATAAAGGGGAAGGGTATCGTACAAACAGTGTGATTGGAAAGACTGGACTGGAAACGCTTTATGAAAAAGAACTAAAAGGAACAGATGGGTGTGAAATCTGTATTGTAGATGCAAATGGAAATAAAAAAAGTGTTATTGCATATGAGCCTAGAAAAGATGGAGAAGATATCCATACTACGATTGATGGTGATCTTCAAAGTACTCTTTATGAACAATTTAAAGAAGACAGAGGATGTTCTGTAGCTTTGAATCCTTATACAGGGGAAGTATTGGCGTTGGTAAGTACGCCATCTTATGATAATAATGATTTTGTACGTGGAATGGACAACAGCCAGTGGAGTGCATTAAATGAAAATGAAGACAGGCCTTTATACAACCGCTTTCGCCAGACATGGTGTCCTGGCTCAACTTTTAAACCTGTAATTGCTGCAATTGGATTAAAAGTGGGGGCATTTACTGCAAATGACGATTTTGGAAATGAGGGTCTGGCGTGGCAGAAAGATTCCTCGTGGGGAGATTATACAGTGACTACACTTCATGATTATGAACCTGTGATCTTGAAAAATGCGCTTATTTATTCAGATAATATTTATTTTGCAAAAGCAGCATTAAAAATTGGTGCGGATCAACTGATGCAGTCTCTAAATCAAATAGGATTTAATCAGGAACTTCCATTTGATATTAAAATGTCAGAGTCCCAATATTCTAATATGGACAAGATAGAAACAGAAATCCAGCTTGCTGACAGTGGGTATGGACAGGGACAGATTCTGGTAAATCCTTTGCATCTTGCAAGCATTTATACGGCTTTTCTAAATGATGGAAATATGATAAAGCCATATCTTCACGCGGATGGTGGAAGCACTTCCAGTGAAATCTGGATAAAAGATGCTTTTTCACCACAAATTGTTTCGGAGGTTATGGAGGGGTTAGAGGGTGTAGTGAATAACCCGGAAGGAACTGGTTATGGAGCATGCCGGGAAGACATTAGATTAGCAGGAAAAACCGGAACAGCGGAACTGAAAGCTACAAAAGAAGATACATCTGGAACAGAAATTGGCTGGTTTACAGTTTTTACTACAGATAGAGATACAAAGAATCCTATTTTGCTCATCAGTATGGTAGAGAATGTGAAAGATATTGGAGGAAGCGGTTATGTGGTGGAAAAGGATAAGGCGATACTGGATGAATATCTTGGTAATGAATAATTTTTACCTTTAAATATTACAAATGTAAGAGGAAAATGATATGAAAAAAATTTGGAAAATATTTGTGGGAGTTATTTTTCTTGCTGTCTGTAGTGGATGTGGCATAAAGAAAGAGCAGAAAAAGACAATTGAAGATACGAAAGAAAAAATTTACAGAGAGTGTGAAATGCTAGCAGAAGGCTATCGGAACATATATGAGAATGCTGTGAAAGAAAATGCACTATATGAGCTGAGTACAATACAAAAAAGTATGGATTATTTTGGAAAATATGGATATGCAGTAATTGATTCCTACAATCAGCTGGATATGGTTCAAAGTATTAAAGTAGATGATTTTTTGAAAAAAGCAGAAAAAGAGAAGAATGGAAAAACTACTATATTTCAAGTTATAGCAGGGGATTATTTTATCCGGTATGATCTGAAAACCAAACAGGGGAAAATAGACGTTGAAGTAAGCTCTTTTAAATGGAAAGAGGACACTTGGCAGGAAACATATTATCATGAGTTTAGAGCTAATTCATGGAAATATACAGAAAACGGGCATTTCTTTATAGAAGAATATCATCCGGCAGGATATGATGGACCGTCTGGATATCGGGACTTTCGGGTAGCACCGTTAAATAAAAAATGTCGGGAGTTGAATCGAAAATATATACTTCCTTTTGGATATACACTTAATAAATTGTTTACTTCTAATTGGAGTGAAAAAAATTATGATGGAATAAATTTTTATGATGTTTTTGATCGTTTACTTTCAATGGAAGAAAAAACTGATGAATTTAAGGAAGGAAAGACTTATGAAATCCCAAAAGAATCATTTGAAACGATATTTCAAAAATATTTTAATATAAGCGCAGAGATACTGCAGACAGGAACGGTATTTCACACGGAAACACAGACATATCGGTATCGAACCAGAGGAATCGTATATGATTTTGCTCCCACACCATATATTCCATATCCGGAAGTTGTTTCCTACATAGAAAATCAAGATGGAACAATAACACTGGAAGTAAATGCGGTATGGCCACAAAAAGAATTAGATCAGGCGTTTTGTCATAGCGTAACCATTCGGCTGTTAGATAAAGATAGATTTCAATATGTATCCAATTATGTATCAAGGTCAGAAATAGAGGTTACCTGGTATACGGAAAGATTATCAGACGAAAAGTGGGAGGAATGTTATGGAGATAATTGATATGATTACAAAAAGAAAACTGAAAAAGATGATGAGCGTTTTATTTATTTCGGGATGCTTTTTCATAGGAAATACAAAATGTAAAGGGGCTGATTTAGAATATATTTCACAGGAAACTGCGAATTATGCTGTACAAGAAAGAGGATATGATTTGCCAGTAGATGAAGTCGTGAAAGAAGAAGCTATTGAAGATTGTAAGAATGTTATGAATCAGATGAAAGTCATTTATCAAAAGGCGGATAAAGGGACTTCATCGAATATAGTAGTTTCTGAGACAGTAATGGAAGAAATGCAGGAAGTATTAAAGGAAAAAAATGTCCCCGTTATTACATCAGCACCGTATTCAAATATGGCTAATTATTCTAAAATGGAAGAATTTCTTTTCAGGGCAGAACAGGATCTGACAGGAGATATCGTCTTATATAGGATTAACAGGGATGGTGGGATAGAAAGACTCAAATTCAATTATGATGGGACAGATATGTATTTGCTGGCTGTGAAAGCTGTTTGGGGTATGAACGACAATCCATCTATTGTATATGTTTCGTATACAAGGATAGAAGAATGGAAATATACAGAAAAAGGCTGGTTTGGTTATACGCTATGCGTTCCAAAGTATCCGGAAGTATCAGAAGCGGTTGATGGCAGTTCTATGATAAGAATTAAACCTTTAAGTGATGAATGCAGGGAAGTTTCAAAGAGGTGTGTGTATTTGCTTGGATATCAGGGGAATAATCTTTTATGTTCTGATTGGGATAGATCTGATATGGAAGGGTTAGATTATAATGGTTTATATGAATATTTATATGCTATGAAATATAAAAAGAAATTTAATGGAAAAAAATATCCAAGTGGAATACCCAAAGATCAATTTGAGCAATTGATCATGGAATATTTATATCGAATGAAATACGGGGAGAGATATGAGTTTTCAGGTAACTCAAGTGGAATTCCGGCAGAAGAGTTTGAAAATCTGATAATGGAGTTTTTGCCGATAACAGCAGATCAAATTAAAAAATGGGCAGTATTTGATTCGGAACATCAAACTTATGACTGGGAACGATTAGGCTGTTTAAATTATAGCCCTACTCATTTTGGAACATCTTTACCGGAGGTCGTTGAAATAAGAGATAGCGGAGAGGGAAACAGTGTGTTGGTTGTTGATGCTGTATGTGATACATTTATATGTAATGATGCCGTTATTACAAGTGAGCTGACTGTTAAGTTCAACGATGATAAGAGTTTTAAATATATGGGGAATAAAATTCTGAATAATGGTACGAAAGAAGTTCCCAAATATCAATATAGAATAAAAAGAAAGAACTGATAACAACTATCAGCCCTTTCATATTTGTTAATTCCATATATGTAATTTTTTTAAGATATCAGAAGTGATTTCAAATGCTTTTTTGCCAGTTGCATTAGAATCACTTTGGATATTGGTTGCAAAATAATAGCTGTTATCGGAAGTTTCTACATATCCGATAAACCAGCCGTTGATATCCTGTCCGTTGACACGACCGGTTCCAGTTTTTCCGTAGAAATTACCATTAGGTGTACTGGCAATTTTTATAGCATTTTTAACAGAAAATACATTTTGGAAATTTAGATGGAATTCATTTGTGTTAAATTTTTTTAATAATGTTACTTGCTCTAAAGGCGAGATTTTTAATGAAAAATCGGACCAGTATAAATCCAGATTTGAACTGGTTGTTTGGTTTCCATATTCTATTTTATTCAAAAATTCCTGGACTCTGTTAATTCCGAGCTGCGAATCAATTGCCTGGAAATACCAGTTAACGGAATTTTGCATAGCAGAGTTTAAATCCTGATCAGCTTCCCAGGATGGAAAAGGAAAGGCATCACCATTCCATGTCATGGAAGAGTGTTCTGGTGTGATGATTCCGGATTCCAACCCTAATAATGCATCGTATATTTTGTAGGTAGACTCTGGCGGAATACGTTTGGTGGCTTCTTCAAGATCGTATATTTTCCAGGAATCCAAATTATTGTCATACAAAACAAATGATCCATCATATGTTCCAAATGTTTCGGATATATCTAACAGGGAGATATTTTTGTCTGTATCACTAAAATGATATACGTTTTGAGTAGAGGCATCAATGGATAAAATGGGTGTACATCCAATAAAAACAGCACTAATGACCAGATAAATTATCAATGCTCTCATTTTTTGATAAAGAGTTTCTTTCCTAAAAACGGCGATGTTGAGAATACGTCGTTTCATCTGCCTGAAATTTCCGGACATTCCAACTGCCAGTGGAGAGGAAAAAGAGGATATTTTTTCTGCAAAATTAATCAGTGTAGTTCCATAAGCTTGGTATTCATCAGCAGAAATCATCTGCAATACAGCAGAATCACAGGCTATTTCACGGTCACAGAGAATTTCTTTTAAAGTGTACCAAACAAAAGGGTTAAACCAGTAGAGTATATTACTTATGACCATGAGGAAGCCAATAAATGTATCTTTGTGACGGTAATGCTGTAATTCGTGTAGCAGCATAAAACGCATATCATCAGGATTCAGTTCGGAAATTAAATGGATGGGAATGTAAATTCTGGGATGTATTATTCCGATTAAAACTGGTGATTTTAAAAATGCAGTACTGTAGACTGATACTGGGTGAGAGATTTTAAGTTCCTTTAAACAATTGTAATAAATAGTTTTTACCTGCTGATTTTGAAGCGGGAGAGCAGATCTTTTTATGGAACGTACATAGTTTAATGAATGAAGGGTGAGGACTGACATAATCATAACACCCGTTATCCATATTAGAAAGAGTATGGTATTCAAGCCTCCAGAAAATTGACTACTGATGGAAACTGAAAAATCATTCACCTGGTTTAACAAAATATTTTGTGTATTACTGGTAAGTTCGGATAGCGTGTCGGTACCAGAGTTAAGTCCTGAGTCAGTTTGAAAAAAATGTAACCATGAAAAAAGTTGTGAGCCATGAATCTGTACAGGAAAAAATGGCACGGCAAGTAATAAAAATAAAAGAAAACAGAGATGGTACTGTGTAGTCGCAGATAAATATTTTTTCAGAAGTTTTTTTGTTCCGATTATTACAAGTGTAAAAATACATATGAAGATATTACTGATTAAAAAGTGGATGATCCAGTTGCTCATTCAAAACCTCCTATTTCTGATGTTTTGATAATAAATGGCGTAAGTTATCAATTTCTGTTGAAGAGAGCTTATCGTCTTCAAGGTAAGAAGCCAGCATAGAAGAAAGATTTCCATTATAATATCGCTTTAAAAAAGAATTGCTTTCCTGGCGTATATATTCATCTTCTTGGACTAATGGAGTATAGACAAATACCCGGCTTTGTTTTTCGCAGGAAAGAGCTTTTTTGGAAACAAGTCTCTTGATAAGAGTTTGAATTGTTTTTGGACTCCAGCTGGTAGTTAGAGTAAGTTTTTCTGTAATTTCATTTGTATTGATGGGAGCATATTTCCATACAATTTTCATAACTTCAAATTCGGCTTCTGAAATCTGGGGTAGTGACATAATAAAATCCTCCTGCTAAATCCTACATATGTAATAAATATATTATATTACTTGTAGAAGAAAAAAGTCAAATGGCAGATGATATATAGAATATAAAATTAATAATGTAGAGGCAATAAAGGTGAAAAAGATAGAAATTATTGAGAGAATCACAGATGCTAATGGAAGCATAAGTGAAAACATATTGACTAGCTGGGAACATAAAAACCAATTCATACCGGAAATTATAAGGTTTGGAGAATTAAAAATATATCTACAGGAACGAATTGTTAAAAAGAATGATAGTGATGTTCATCTTTCAAAATATGAATATGATATTTTACTTTTTTTAGCGAAAAGTCCAGGTAGAATATTTGGAAAAGAAATGGTTTATGATCTGGTATGGAATGAACCTTATTCCGGTGATTATAATGTGGTTATGCGACATATCTGCAATATCAGAGAAAAAATAGAAGATGATCCTGGACAACCATTATATATACA
>OHKX01000705.1_pt1 | contig 14020 bp, 7 predicted proteins | sample 1568921 | NCBI WGS metagenome assembly OHKX01 (sample SAMEA3879564, study PRJEB24766) | human gut metagenome | biome: human-associated habitat; feature: feces | place: USA | collected 1985/1987
AAACTAAGATGCATTCCGGAGTTAAGGAACATGGAACTGACAATTTCAGCCAAGATTCCTTTGGCTGTACGGGTGATTCCAGTATAATAAAGCAGATGGCAATCCCGATATTCCGGCTGCACAAAGAGCTGGTCGGGTAACCACCGTACTAATGGATGTTGTTCGAAGCCGGATTCGGATTGCAACAGTTTTACGCCGGGGAATACGCCGCCGTATTGATCCTGCCATCCGCCGCCGGTACTCATAATCTGTTCCATATTCAAGACCAGTTCATACACCTGGCTGTCTGACCAGCTCTGCCCCAGGAACTCTCCGATGGCTTTCACACAGGCCCCGGAAAGGATACTGCTTGTTCCAAGTCCTGACCCCTTCGGTACATTACAAACTTTGGTGGACAGATAAAAGCCTCCGCCCATTTTTTTCAAAATTTCTCTCAGCTCTGCATGTCCATCAAGCGGAATCACTCCGCAGGCGATCAAGGCTGCTTTATGTAGCGCAAATGAATCATATGGGTTATGGCAGTCTTGAATTTCTTCCACCGTTTCCGCTTTTCCATATGCATAAAAGTCCAGACTTGCAAATTCAATTCGATATTCCGGGATCTTTTTTATTTCCACCTCAATTGGCTTTTCTCCTTTGAGTAAAATCGGTGCATTTAAAACTACTCCTCCGTTTTCATTGCAGTATGGCGGAGTATCCGTCCAGCCGCCGCCCCAGTTTACCCGGACCGGAAGTTTTATCTGTACTACTTCTTTTGCGATCTTATAATCTGCCGCATGACGAATAAAACTTTTCTGAAACAACATCTTCTGTATTTCTGAAAAACATTTTTGTTCCACCAGATCATATGAAGCACCATGAAATGTGACTGACTGATATTTCATGGAGCGTGAAATTGCATAGAGCACTCTGATTTTCTCTGAAAATTCCATATGATCTGCTTTTTCCATCAAAATTTCATACTGCTTTTCATTCAATTCTTCTTCACCGAAGATTTTCAATGCCGCGATATAATTTTCTCCGCCTTTTAGTGCCTTTAAAAAGCGTTCAATCAGGATTCTGTTTTCCAGTTCTTCATTCCATTCTACAAAATGTGCAGTATCCCCCTGTGCAAAAGATTCACACAAGCTATATCGTTTTCTTGCCTTCCATGCACAAACTTCCTCTTCGTCTGCCTCTTTGCAGCTCATCTTCCACAAAAGCAGCGCTTCCTCGGCCGCCTGATCTTGTGCAGGATGTGCAGAGTAAAGCTTTGCATTCCAAAGAGAATGATCCTGTGTATCCCAAAGATCATCTGTACATAACCCGTTGTCTTCTAAAAACGTCTGCAATGTCCCTTTTAAAAATCCTGCGTTTTCTTCCAGGGTCTTCTTCGGGTTATCCGTTACTGCATATGTACGCACAAGATATGCGTTTTGCTCTTTCAGACGGATCCCATGCCACACGGTGTCTTCCGGCACAGTCATATCCTGCAGGATCATTTGGGATACGATTGCCCCCCTTTTTACGACCGTACTGCCTGCAAGCCAGCTGCTCTCAATATAACATCCGTCTTCCAGTACCACGTCTTTTTCCAGCAGCCCGTCATGGATGGCGCTTTCCACTCTCTGTGTATTGGTAAATACGTTGGGTCTCCAGTCCAGAAATTCATAATCATTGATCTCTTCTGTCAATAATTTCAGAAGTTCTGTTGTTGTTCCAAAATGAATAAACTCTGCCGGCGACAGGCACACCAATTTCATCTGGAATTTACAAAGTGTTTCCCAGATTTTTTTTCTGCATACCATCAGCTCTTCGCAGTAAGTTCCTTCCGGCTGCTCATTATAATACTGTTCCAGTGTGGAATCTGACGCAAGAGGATATAAAAAATCCCCATAAAAACTAATTCTTGACTGTTCATTGACAAACATCTGATATTTTTTTTCATTTACCTCTCCGTGGTCTGAGATCAATGAAAATAATGCCGATACAAGATTTGCATCACACAAAACTGCGCCTGTATCCAAATCTACATTTCCCTGATCATTGACAGCGCCTAAGTTCAAAAGTGTATCGAGAGGTTGTTTATGTAAAAATTTTTTGACGTGATCCGTTCCGTCGTTTAAGAATACGCCGTGATCTTTCCCGATCTCAGCCGGTGATTTCATAGAAATAGCTGCAGCACCTGAAAACTGTGCATCAATCTGCAGCGGATTGAACAACAGCAGCACATCTCCGGAAAGCACCAGCATCCCCTCCTTAAATCTGGACGGGACTCCTGACATTCCGATCAGAAATTCATCAAATAGCGTAGATCCTCTTCCATCCGGCAATTCCCTTGGCACCGGAGAGAATAATTTTCCACATACGGAATACTGCGGAACACGTTTGCTGTCTCCGCCGGAATGTATCACAAGAATTCTCTTTCCATGAAAATCCCCCAAAAATCCTTCCCGCTCAGAAAGCGTCCGCAAAACATGCAGCGTTGCGCCACCGGAACCAATCCGTTTTCCATCCGGATCTGGAATTACCAGAAATTTTGTGGCGTCTGGCAGCACACCTTTTTCACTTCTATATTCTATCTGCTTTTGGAACGCCTTTCCCTGCTCTTCATTGGACGCTGTCAGGACAATATAATCCCACTTCGGAAAACTTTTTTTCAAAATACTTCTTTGATAATCTTCCCAGGCATCCAGATAGCTTTGCCTCAAAAACAGATTTTTCAATCTTCGATATTTGTTCATCTGATTTTGCATTTATTTTGCTCCTTTTCCTCCGAACACTCCAAACACTGTCTTTAACAAAATCTTCATATCCAACCCCAATGACCAGTTGTCTATATATTCCAGATCAAGCGCCAGGACTTCTTCAAAATCTGTAATGTCACTGCGGCCTGTGGCCTGCCACATTCCCGTGATCCCCGGACGGATACTGAGTCTTCTTTTATAAAATGTTTCATACTGCTCGAATTCATCCAGAGTTGGCGGCCTTGTTCCAATCAGGCTCATATCCCCTTTCAGCACATTCCAAAACTGTGGAAGCTCATCAATGCTTGTTTTTCGGATAAACTTCCCAACTTTTGTAATACGCGGATCATTTTCAAGCTTAAACATCAGGCCTTTCATTTCGTTCTGTGCCATCAGTTCCTTTTTTCGTTCTTCTGCATCTTTATACATAGATCGAAACTTATACATCTTAAACTTTCTTCCGTTCAGTCCTACCCGCACCTGTGAAAATATAAGCGGCCCCGGTGATTCCACCAACAAGACAGGCGCAAGAAATACAGTCACAATTCCTGTGACAATAAGTCCGACAATTGCACCTATAATATCCATCATGCGCTTAACAGCTCTCATTTTCAGACTGGAAACGCTCTCTTTGAATGTGATTACATAATAATCCCCAAAAGCTCTTAACTCTTTGGATTTGCATTTTAAATTCACATCATAAATCTGAAGATTCAAATTCACAGCAATTCCGATTGCCTCATACTGTTCGATTGCCTTGGCAACATGAATCCCTTCCGAATAGGGAATATGAATGAAGATTTCATCCACAACTCTTTGAGTGACACAGTCATACATATTGTTATAATTTCCCAGAATCGGAATGCCACAGCATTCTGTTCCAACTGCTGTGTCCGGCACATCCAGCAGGATCAAACCTTTTAAAAGATAGTTCCACATCTCGTCCATGCCAAGACGTTTTTTTATTTCCTCTACATTTTCAGCCATTGTCAAGATGACCAGACGCTTTGTATTGATACTTTTTTTGGCAACATGCAATAAAAACCCTTTGTAAATACTTCTGAATACAAAAACAAGGGTAATCGCAAAAAAGTAAAATAAGAAAAAAGCGATTCTCGAAATTTCGGATGCAATTTTAAAACAAAACATACTTGCAATCAAAAGTGCTGTATATTGTGTCACCTTAGCAGTTACTTCCACCAGCTCTTCCCATGGTCCTCGTTTGAAAAAATCCTGTTTTGAATTTTTCAAAAAGGCCAGCAACAAATAAAGCAAGATCATGTACAATATTGCGGTAGACAATTCTATGTCAATGTTTTCATACCAAAATCTACGATTTCTAATATAATTTGCACTTAAAAAGCTGATCATAATTCCTGCAATATCCAAAAGCGATAACACTACAATCTGTATCTTATGTTCTTTCTGTTCCATCATATTCCATTCCCCTGAAAATTCCTCTCAAAAACAAAAAAGACACTTTCATTGACAATGCTCATGTCAATGAAAGTGTCTTTCTGGTAACGTAAATAAGACCTCTGTATTCAGAGATCTCAACAAAGTCAGAGTGGTATACCCTCCCCCCCTAAAATTTTCTCTTTTTTACTTCTATTCAGACTATATTTCTGTATTTTTTGCATTTTATACTATATCCCTTTATTTTAACCTTTTATAACTATAATACATTTCTTAACATTTTTCAACATTTCTTTTGGTTTTTCCATTTTCACTTCTCAACTCGGGAGTTTGACAGTTGAATAATAGAAAAACACCTTGCAGGCCTTGTAATACCTGTATTTTTTTGTCAAATTTTAAGTTTTAGTATGTACTTGTTTGTAATAGTGTGTTATAATAAAAGAAAAGGAGTTTTTCTTATCATGTATATCGCAGTTACAGGTAGTAGAAATAATAAAGATGTATACATTTATCAATCATTTCGAAAAGAAAACGGGAAGTCCTCTTCTCGCATCTACAAAAAGCTCGGAAAGTACAATACTCTCTTAGAACAATTCGATGGTAATGTAGACAGGCTAATGGCATGGGCAAAAGAACAGGCTGCCAAAGAAACTGAACTTTATAAACAACACACCGGGAAAATCGCTGTGGAGTTTTCAAAAGCTGCAACCATACCAAGGAACAAACAACGTTCCTTCAATGTTGGGTATCTTTTTCTTCAGGATCTTTGTACACAGCTTCGTTTAGATAAAATCTGCAGAACAATTAAAGGACGCCATAAATTTAAGTATAATTTAAATGCAATCCTCACAGATTTAGTTTATGCACGAATACTCTCTCCATCCAGTAAACTGGCTAGCTACGAGTATTGTCAATCCTTATTAGAATCGCCAAAATACAGTCTGCAAGACGTTTATCGTTCCCTCTCTGTGATTGCCGAAGAATCCGACTTTATTCAAAGCGAACTCTATAAAAACTCCAACTTTCTTCATCCCAGAAATAACCGGATCCTTTATTACGATTGCACAAACTACTACTTTGAAATCGAAGAAGAAGGTGATTTCAGGCGTTATGGGAAAAGTAAAGAGAACAGACCGAATCCAATCGTAACAATGGGATTATTCATGGATGCAGATGGGATTCCTCTTGCCTTTGATATTTTTCCGGGAAATCAAAACGAACAGACAACCCTGAAACCCTTAGAAGCAAAGATTCTTCAGGATTTTAATTGCAGCGAATTCATCTATTGCTCCGATTCCGGGCTTGGCAGCGCAAGCAACCGAAGATTTAACAGTCTTGGAAATCGTGCTTATATTATTACTCACTCTCTTAAAAAGATGAAAAAGGAAGATCGTGAGATTGCTTTAAATCCAACCCAGTTTCGTAAAGTAGGATCCCAAAAGTTCATAGATCTCCGCACACTGGATGAAACAGATGAAGAAGTTTATCACACGATTTACTACAAAGAAGTACCTGTTGTTACGGGCAACATGGATGAAACTTTGATTATTACTTATTCTCCAAAATATAAAGCTTATCAGAGGAAAATCCGTGCCCGCCAGATTGAACGTGCACAAAAGATCCTTGCAACACCTGGTCGCAAACGGAAAGGAAAAAATCAAAATGATCCTATGCGGTTCGTCAAAAAAACTTCGATTACTTCTGAGGGCGAGATTGCAGAAAAACAAGTTTACGATCTTGATGAAGAACAAATAGAAAAAGAAGAAATGTATGATGGGTTTTATGCGGTCATCACAAACCTGGAAGGCGACATTTCAGAAATCATAAGAATTAATAAACAGCGATGGGAAATCGAAGAAAACTTCCGAATCCTGAAAACAGAATTCGAAGCAAGACCGGTATATGTCAGAAGAGAGGACCGGATAAAGGCTCATTTCATGACCTGCTATATAAGTCTTCTGCTTTATCGTTTACTGGAAAAGAAACTCAGAAATGCTTATACAGCTAGTCAGATCCTCAGGACATTACGTTCTATGCAGATGACACTGTTAAATACAGCCAGCGGATATATTCCATCTTACACAAGGACTGAATTAACAGACACATTACACAAAGCATTTGGTTTTAGGACTGATTATGAGTTTATCACAAAATCTTCTATGCGAACGATTATTAAAGATACCAAACAGATAAAAGCAAAAACATCATAATATAGCACATATCGTTACAAAAAGAGAAGCGGCTACGAACCTCATATTTACTGAGGTTGTAGCCATTTTTTCACTTTCCAACTGTCAAAGATGGGATTTCTTAACATTTTTCAACATTTCTTTTGGTTTTTCCATTTTCACTTCTCAACTAACGCAAACAAAGCGCACAGATATTCTGCACGCTTTGCTTCATCACTATTTTTTACTGAGCTTTGCTTCCCAATGTCACATCAACTGTCTGTTCCTGATATTCTCCACCATCTCCGGGAACCTGAAGCGTCAGTGTTACCTTTTCGCCTTTCTTATAGTACTGGAGCTGCTCCTGCAATGACTCCATACTGTCAATTGTGATTCCGTTGAATCCTACAATGATACTTCCTTTTGTAATTCCTGCATCAGCTGCTCCGCCTCCGCGTGATACTTCGGAAATATAAACACCTGTCGGCATTCCATAACGCTGAGAATCAGAATCTTCTACATCCAGTCCTGTAATTCCGAGATATCCTCTCTCTGCCTCAGATACTTTTGTCTTTGTCTCCTGATTCATCAGGTTTGTAATAATGTCTGTGACATCTGAGATTGGAATTGCATAGCCGATTCCTTCTACATTCTCTCCGATCAGTTTTGCAGAGTTGATTCCAATGACTTCTCCATTTGCATTCACAAGAGCTCCTCCACTGTTTCCGGGATTGATCGCTGCATCTGTCTGAATCAGTTTTACATCAGAAGATCCTGTTGTCTCTCCTGTTGCACTGTCTGTTGTCTGGCTCTCTCTGTCTGTTGCACTGATCACTCCTGTTGTCACGGACTGTCCGTATCCCAGTGCGTTTCCGATTGCAATGGCAGGTTCTCCTACTTTCAATTTTGTAGAATCTCCAAGTGTCGCTACTGAAATTTTGTCCAGTGTATCATCCGAAATCTTATCCAGCTGAACTGCGATCACAGCCAGATCATGTGCGGAATCTGTTCCTTTGATATCTGCTTCCACACTGCTCTGATCGTCAAATGTCACTGTCAGCTGATTGCTGTCTGCAACGACATGATTATTTGTAACGATCAAAAGCTCTGAATCTGTCTTTTCAATGATAATTCCTGTTCCTGCACTGGTCACTTCCTGCTGGGAGGTTCCTCCAAAGAAGCTCTGCACCTGCTGAACACTCATATTTGTGATGGATACAATTGATGGCATCACAGATTCCACAACACTGGAAACATCCGATGTAACTACACTGGACGTCTTCGTCAGTGTCGCTTTATTCTGTGTTGTATTAGATACTTCTTTTGCAGCCTTCTGATCCAGTCCCAGCACTTTGTTTCCGACTACATTTGTTGTTAAAAATGTGGCACTTGAAACCACTCCGAACAGCAACGCGCATCCTGTCACCACAACGGCCTTTGGCATCTTCTTTTTTGGTTTTTCATGATGCTCCGGGTTCGGCTGACTGCTATAAGATGAATCATTCTGCGGTTCCTCAGAATGGTAATAATTGTATTGATTCTCCATATCAATTCCTTCTTTCTCTTGTATTTTATACTGCTATCATACCGTCCTTTTGTGATGAAACTGTGTTCAATCCTTTAACAATTCTTGAAACCAGCTTTATTTATTCTACTGTTACAGATTTTGCCAGGTTTCTCGGTTTATCCACATCGCATCCTCTTCCGACGGAAATGTAATATCCGAACAGCTGAAGCGGAATGATCGCCAGAGAATTTGCAAAATATCGATTGGTCTGCGGAATGTATACAACGTAATCTGCCGCTTTTTCAATCTCATGATTTCCTTCATTTGTAATGGCAAGAACAAATGCTCCTCTGGTCCTTACTTCCACGATATTGCTGATGCTCTTTTTGTACAGCTCTTTCTGTGTAAGAATCGCTGTTACCAGTGTTCCCTCTTCGATCAGAGAAATGGTTCCGTGTTTCAATTCTCCCGCAGCATATGCCTCTGAATGGATATAAGAAATCTCTTTTAATTTCAGAGATCCTTCCATGGAAATCGCATAATCGATTCCTCTTCCGATAAAGAATACTTCTCTCGCTGCCAGATAACGGTTGGCAAACTTCTGGATGCGATTCTTGTTATTTAATAACAGCTCCACCTGCTCCGGAAGTTTCTGAAGATCTTCAATATATCCCCGCATTTCCGAATCTGTGATTTCCCCTCTCACAAATGCAAATTTCATGGCCAGCAGATACAATGCGATCAACTGACTGGAGTATGCTTTTGTTGTCGCAACCGCAATCTCCGGTCCCGCCCATGTATACATGACATTATCTGCCTCTCTTGCGATAGAACTTCCGACAACATTGACAATTCCAAGTACCTTTGCCCCTCTCTGCTTTGCTTCACGCAGTGCCGCCAGAGAATCTGCAGTCTCTCCTGACTGGCTGATGATCACAACCAATGTTCCGTCCTCCATGATCGGATCACGGTATCTGAACTCAGAAGCCAGATCTGTTTCCACCGGAATCCGAGCCATTCCTTCCATCACATATTTTGCAGTAACTCCCGCATGATATGCAGATCCACAGGCCACGATCATGATTTTGCGGATTGCCTTGATTTCCTCATCAGACATCCCAAGCTCTTCGATCACGATATCATTTCCTTTGATGCGCGGTGAAAACGTATCCAGGATTGCTTTTGGCTGCTCATACATCTCTTTCAGCATAAAATGCTCATATCCGCCTTTTTCTGCTGCATTGGCATCCCACTCAATATGCTCAGGAGTTTTCTCGATTTCTTCTTCATCTACATTGAAAAACTGCATCGAATCTTTTTCCATACGTACAATCTCTTCATTTTCAATAAAATATACATCTCTTGTATATTTCAGCACTGCCGGAACATCGGATGCGATCACACATCCGTTTTCTGTCTCTCCCACGATCAACGGACTGTCTTTTCGCACTGCATAAAGTTCATCCGGATGATCCTGGAACATGATCCCAAGTGCGTAAGACCCTTCTACTCGATGCATTACCTTTGTAATCGCCTGCAGAGGGTTTCCCTGATAATAGTAATCCAGAAGATGTGCCAGTACTTCGGTATCTGTCTCCGACACAAACTCATACCCTTTTTTCTCCAGCTTCTGTTTGAGTTTCAAATAGTTTTCAATAATTCCATTGTGCACAACAACAATATTTTTATTTTTGTTATAATGTGGATGTGCATTTACATCTGACGGTTCACCATGTGTTGCCCATCTGGTATGACCGATCCCGATTGTTCCAGGCATTGTCTGTCCGTCATGTGTCAGTTCACTGAGCACCTTTAAACGACCTTTTGATTTTTCTGTCTGAATCTCTGCTCCGTCATAGACTGCAATTCCGGCTGAGTCATATCCTCTGTATTCCAGCTTTGATAATCCATCCAGCAAAATCGGCGCTGCCTGCTTTTCTCCTACATATCCTACAATTCCACACATATCTTTCTCCTCCTTATACTCTCCTTAAAGTGACTATTTATAAATAAAATTGGGGCATACCACAGACTTTCTCTGTTGTTTGCCCCAATTTCTTATAAATCTATAAAATCTACATCATAACTGTCTTTTTCTTCACGAGCAGACGATCTTCGTTTTGGCTGATACTCCGGAACATCATCCTCTTCTTCGTCATCATCATAGTCCTCATACTCATCGTATTCGTCGTCATAATCATCATCTTCATACTCGTCATCGTCGTACTCTTCAAAATCATCCTCATATTCATCCGAATCGTCCTCGTATGTGTCGTAATCATCTTCCCCATATTCGTCATCATCTTCGTACTCTTCGTATTCATCAGGATCTTCGTCATCTGTTTCCTCTTCGTCTTCGAAGTCATCTACAAAATCATCCTCTTCGTCCTGATATCCTTTGAACTGTTTACGAGATTTTTTCTCAACAACTGCACGACTTCCTTTTGAATTCCCGATGGATTCATGCTCATCGTAGAATTCATCAAGTTCTTCATTTCTTCTGCGTAATTTCACGCCGACTACAATAATAATGATGATCAAAATTAAAATAACCGCCCAGGCTGCTGCTACAACAATCAGCACCTGATCCTGAAGAAAGTTTTTTACTTTATCTATCAGTGTTGTCGAAGAACTTGTACTCTTTTCTTTTACATCTGTGACTGGATATCTCTGGTACGTTTCATCCTTTGTATCATACTGGTAGAACGATTCCTCTCCTGATTCGTTCATCGCATACATCAGATAAAAGTCCTCACTCTCTGAATTCTGCCATACCGGGAAAGTCAGTGTGCCGACTGTCAGTTTTGTTTTCTTAAACTGAGACGGCAGTCCTTTTCCATCATTTGTTCCCAACAAAAAGATATAACTGGAATCTGTAATCGACACCATCTCTGTAATCGCAAATGAGTTATCTTTTTCATTGTAAAGTGCCATCACTGGGTCTTTGTCTCCCTCAACCAGATACACAAAATACTTTCCGGAAGTTTCCTGCAAAATCGCGTTTACAGTTTCTCCGTTATACTCCATCGTAGTTCTGCTGCATCCGTCCGGAACAAGCGCGTCGGAAAAATCATTGTAAATTGTGTATGTGACTCCGTCGATCTCTACACTTCCCGTTCCTGTGGCCACCGCAGTGGTCCCTGCTGAGCTCTCTGACGATGTTCCGTCCCCTGCCTCCACGGTAACTGTGGAATCACCTGTTGTCAGATTTAAAGTTTCATCAGAATACAGATAAGAGGTATAATCTGACACCTCCAGCTTTGTTGCTCCTTCTTTCAGCGCTTTAAAGACCATGGTATACTCCAGCTCTGAAACAGTTCCATCCCCGGTAGCCTCCAGCTTCACCGTTCCGTCCCCACCGGTTGCATTGGTTCCGCTGACAAACTCCAGTGCTGCTTTGTCATATGTTACTGTGACAAAACCATCCCCGATTGCTTCTCCACCAGTACTGATCTTAGCTTTGACTGTAACATCCTCTCCTACTTTTGCTGTAGGATCCGAAAACTGAAACGTTCCTTCTGCCGCATGTACAGACACTGAAGGATACAGCATCAGAAAGCACACTGCAAACAAAAGAATCCCTATCTTTTTCAACGACTTCATGTACATCTCCTCTTTCCTGTCTCTCGACTTTTCTTCGTATAAATAAAAACTGTTTTTCCCTTATTCTAAGCTCTCTCCACCGGTATCACCACTGTCGCCGGTTCCGGTATCCGGTATCTGGGAATTACTGTCGCTGCTTCCACTGTCTGTACCGCCGCCATCTGACGGAGGTACATAATCACCGCCGGTATCTTCTGTATACCCATTACCAGAGCTGCCATCTCCATAGCCACTGTCCTGATATCCGCCAGTTCCATAACTGTTATCTGTGTAGCCGCTGTCATATCCGGAATAATCCTGAGAATATCCATACTCATCATATTCTGTATCGTAAGATTCTCCCGTATCATACGTGGAGTTGGAAATATCCTCACTGATACTTTGTACCGTAGAAGACGGTGTATAATCGTTCTCTCCAAATAAGAACTGGTGCAGCTTCGTCACATCGGATGCCAGATCTGTCGCTACAACAGAATTTCCAACATCAAGATCAGCCGTTGTACTTTCATACGGAAATCCCTGCGTCTCTCCAAATATATAAGACTTCACGTCTTTTGCATAAGCAATCGTCTCCGTCAGTGTAAAATTCGTCTTCACGTTGTCAAACACTTTATCAATGATCTTGTTGATCGTGGAAAGTTTTGCTTTCTGCGCTTTTATCGCAATCTGCTCCAGTACTTGCCGCTGTCTCTCTGTTCGCTTATAATCGTCACCGCCGCCGTATCTGAGACGGGCATAAGCCGTTGCCTGTACTCCATTCAAATGCTGCTGTCCTAACTGCGTAAACGGAGCTGAATCCACTCCTGTATTTTTAATCACTTCTACAACATAGTTGTTCAGATACGGAATGATGTCCATGCCATTTTCCGCTTCTTCTACATTAATATCAATTCCGCCAAGGGCATCTATCACATGAACTAAAACGGAAAAATCCACTGACACATAGTGCTCAATATTCAGATCCAGATTCTTATTGAGCATAGCAACTGCTTCTTCTTCACCGCCGTAAGCATAGGCTGCATTCAGCTTATCCCAACCAGCCCGGCCCGGGATCTGCACCTTGGTGTCACGCGGCAGCGAAAGCAGCGCAACCTTATTATCGCCGGGGTCAAAGCTGGCCAGCATCATCGCGTCAGTTCGCTTTGGTTCATCCGGAGCAGCATCACTGTCACCGTCATCTATACCCAAAAGCAAAATATTGATGCGCTTGTTCAATTTTTCATTTTGGGTTATCTTGTCGCTGGCACCAACAACATCAACCTTCGGCGGATTGATAAAATTGTCATAGATCCAGACTGTTCCCCAAAAAGCTCCCGTCAGCAGTACCGCCAAAACCAACAGTACAAATACCAGCCTGCCCCAACGTAATTTACGTTTCTTGCGGACAGGCCTGATCTCTCTATTTTCTTCCACAGACATTGGCATCTCCTACAAATTCAATTTAAGCCTTTTAAACTTAGCCGCCAATTCGTTATACCCCTCTATGCAATGAGGGTGTACCAAAAGGTCGTATTCCAGCAAATAACGTATCGTCTGCGCATAAGCCTTTATCATGGCCTGTTCCAGGTCAACCTTAGCCAGCCGGCGCATTTCCTCGATACCTGCAAAATCACGAGTCGGCTCCAGCAGATCAGCCAGATAGACAACCATCGCCATCTTGCTCATGCCTGCCGCACCAGTAGTATGAAAACGGATAGCATCCAAAATTTCCTGATCGGTAACGCCGTATTTTTCCCGGGCGTAATATACGCCCAGTTTGGCATGCAGTAAAATAGGCTGATTCCTTTCGACATCATCCATTGGTAAACCCAAAGCAATTGTATGCATCAAAAGATCACGCGTAGGTATCTCACGCCCGCAATCGTGCAGTAATGCCCCAACGCCAACCTTTTCCTTATCCAGTCCGTAAACAGCTGCCAGTTCAAGAGCAGTATCGTATACAGCCAAAGAATGTTTAAAACGCTTATGAGGCAAAGATGCTTTAAGAAGTTTTTTCATTTCTGTGATATCCAGCATGATAACAACTCCTCTCACTACCATTAAGACTGGTAGAGATGCTCCTCTAAAATATACTTTTCTACACTTTCCGGCACCAGACCCTTAATAGAAAGTCCTCGTCTGACACGTTCACGAATGCCAGTCGAAGAAATATCTACTTCAGGAGTATCCAAAAGTATAATTTTATTCTTAGCAGGCTCGCCAAAAAATTCGCAAACCTTGTCAATAGTCTGCCCATAACCGGGCCTGTCAGCAGCTATAAAAGTCACTTCTGCCAGCAATTCCCTGATGCGGTGCCAGGTGTTCAGCATCGGCACAGCGTCGGCACCAATAATAAAATACAGCTCATATTCTGAATAGCGGGCCTTTAACTCCATAACCGTATCATAAGTATAGGAAACTCCGCTGCGCTGCAATTCAATATCAGTAACTTCAAAATAAGGATAAGGCTCCGTTGCCAGCTCCGTCATCCGATAACGGTCAGCAGCAGGTGCAAACTCCAGACCAACCTTATGCGGCGCAATAAACGCAGGAACAAAAATTATTTTTTCCAAGCCCAGATGCTCGTAAATAAACTTGGCCGTCTGCAGATGCCCCAAATG
>OHKX01000715.1_pt1 | contig 13883 bp, 8 predicted proteins | sample 1568921 | NCBI WGS metagenome assembly OHKX01 (sample SAMEA3879564, study PRJEB24766) | human gut metagenome | biome: human-associated habitat; feature: feces | place: USA | collected 1985/1987
GTGTCAATCAGCGGAGTGATTGACACGGGAGTGAACAGTAACTTCCGAAGTTCTCTTTAGATGTAGAATACCACACTGCCATTCTTTTTTAAACCGTTATTTTCCACTACATCTGTCGTTCATAATTTGTTCATTTATCATTTAAAAATCTTTCATCTTCTTATCACTTTTTCTTCATTTCTCTCACATATACTATAAGCATCAAAGGAAAAAACAAAAAACTTTGAATAAACTTTTTCATAATACATGCCGGGAACCAGTAAATGGTTACCCGGCATCCTCCCTTTTATGGAGACTTTTTTCTTATTCCGGAACAACCGGATCATTTATCACTTCTTGTTTCGTTTCCTGTTGTATTTCCTCTTCTACAGATTTTTCCACAGTTTCCTCTGTTTGCTGTTCTGTCGTTTGCTCTGTTTCTTCCTTGTTTTCCCCGTTATTCTCTTCTTTCGTCGTTTCTTCTATCTTCTTTTCACATGCTTTGACCGATTCCAGAATCTCCTGAACCCGTTCCTCCATCTCTTTCTTCCATTTCATATCTTCCAATGCTTTTTTTCTTTCCTGTTCAGTTTCACTATGTTCTTCTGGTATTGTTTTTACATCGTCTGCTTTCTGAGCTTGCACTGCCGTTTCACTTTTCCCAACTGTATTGTTGCTTTCTCTTCCCCGGCTCATCCCAATTCCTGCTGCCGCAATTACTGCCCCGGCAGCAAATAAAAGAACCGCCAGTTTGACATTCCGAAGTTTTACTTTCTGTTCCAAATTCCATTCCTCGCGTTCCTCCGGAAGATCACGTATCACCTGGCTGATCTTGTCATAATGCCGTCTTCCGCCACCGGTACAACGTTCAATGATCCGCTCCAGTCTGCGTTCTTCACTTCTGCTAAGTTCCGGGATCTGCTCTGTATATGCCAGTAAAAACTGCAATATTTTACCATATCCGAACAAATCCACGGAACAATTTTTCCTGCTGCCTGACGCTGTCGGGCGGATAAAATGACTTCTCACCGCTTTCTGCTGCATCTTCTTTATAACAAATTCATTTTCCTGTGCATCCGGATTTAAAAGCAGCAGTTCTCCTTCTTCTGTCACAACAATACTATATGGGGTCAGACAACGATAATTCTGCCCACGTCTCGACTGCTGATACTTTCTTATTTCTCCGGCAATTTGTCGGAACCATTCAAATAACACCGCTTTATCTAACTGTGTATTATCCCGCAGATAATAAATCAAAAGTTCTCCCTGCAGGCAATCGACACTTGGCTGGCATTCGGTTCCTTTTTCCACGAAGCGAAGTACTTCATACATTTTTTCCATATTTAATTCTACTGCAATCTGTCATCTAAACGTGTGCGGCCCCACACCGCACACGATACAATACCTGTCCAATTGAAAATTATCAGAATCTGATACGAACTACTCTTCAGAATCTTTCCTGATTCTTCAGTCAGAACGACTGAAGTGTGACTCTCATATTAATTGAATTCTTCCAGTCTGTCAAGAGCTGCGGCAACAACTTTATCCATGTCATAATATTTATAATCTCCCAGTCGTCCGCCAAAGATTACATTTTCTTCCTTTTCTGCAAGCTTCTTGTATTCTTCAAACAATGCATTATTCTTCTCATCATTTACCGGATAGTATGGTTCCATGCCGACACTCCATTCTGATGAATACTCTCTGGAAATAACTGTCTTCTCCTGCTTGCCAAACTCAAAATGCTTATGCTCGATAATTCTTGTATACGGGACTTCACGCTCTGTGTAATTGACAACAGCATTTCCCTGATAGTTCTCACAATCAAGAACTTCTGTCTCAAATCTGACAGAACGATACTCCAATGCTCCCAGCTGATATCCAAAATATTCATCGATCATTCCTGTAAAAATAATCTTCTCTGCAATCTCCGGATTCTCTTTTCTGAATTCAAAGAAATCAATCCCTGTGCGAACTTCTGTCCCTTCCAGCATCTTCTCAACGATTGCTGTATAACCGCCAACCGGAATTCCCTGATATCTGTCATTGAAATAGTTATTATCGTAAACAAAGCGGAATGGCAGACGTTTGATAATAAATGCCGGAAGTTCTGTACACTTTCTTCCCCACTGTTTCTCTGTATAACCCTTGATCAGCTTCTCATAGATATCTCTTCCGCCAAGAAAAAGTGCCTGTTCCTCCAGATTCTGTGGATCTGTGATTCCTGTCTCTTTGCGCTGTTTTTCAATAATCTCTTTTGCTTCCTGTGGTGTGCGGATATTCCACATCTTACTGAATGTATTCATATTAAATGGCAGGTTATAAAGTTCATCTTTATAAACTGCTACCGGTGAATTGATGTAATTATTAAATTCCGCGAACTGATTCATGTAATCCCATATCTTTTTATCAGACGTATGGAAAATATGTGCACCATATTTATGTACATGGATTCCTTCTATGTCCTCACAGTAAATATTTCCTGCAATATGATCTCTTCGGTCAATCACAAGACATTTCTTCCCTTTTTTCTTTAATTCATGTGCCATGACAGCTCCATAAAGACCTGCTCCGACAATCAGATAATCGTATTCTTTCATTTACTCCTTCTTTCCGCAGAACGATTATCTGGATCCGGTAAAATTCAGAGATAACCTTTCTGCCTTCTTTCTTTTCATATTACGGTGTGCTTATGATAACACATTTTCTAATAAATTTGAATCTCTATCAAAAATACGGTATACTTAACAGCAAAAGGAGGATGAATTATGCTTATAAAAAATGGTTTTCTAATTGATCCTGCATCTGATACAGAACGTCTTGTCGACCTTCGCATCACAGACGGTCTGATCCAGACACTCGCAGATGCCGGAACTCTGACACCTGAAAATGGAGAGGATGAGCTTGATGCTGCAGGACTTATGATTTCTCCAGGACTTGTTGACACACACATTCATTTCCGTGATCCCGGATTTACTTATAAAGAAGATCTCCATACCGGATCTCTTGCAGCTGCTGCCGGTGGATTTACTTCCGTGATCTGTATGGCAAATACTTCACCGGTCATCGATTCTGTTCCGGTTCTCAAAGAACTGATGGAACGGGAGGCTTTGGAAGACATCCATATTTTCCAGGCTGCTGCTGTCTCCTGCGGACTCAAGGGTGAAGAGATGACTTCTATGAAGGAACTTGCCGCTGCCGGTGCCTGTGGATTCACAGATGACGGAATTCCTCTTAAGAATGCTGCCTTTCTCTATAAGGCAATGGAAGAGGCGAAGGCACTTGACCTTCCGATCAGTCTTCATGAAGAAGATCCTGCATTTATTGAAACAAACGGAATCAACCACGGACCTGTATCTGATGCGCTGGGCATCTACGGATCTCCTTCGATTGCTGAAGAATCTCTTGTTGCCAGAGATTGTCTGCTGGCGCTTCGTTCCGGTGCACAGGTCGTGATCCAGCATATCAGCTCCGGACAGTCCGTTGAACTGGTACGCACCTTTAAAGCTATGGGAGCAAATCTGCATGCAGAGGCAACTCCGCATCATTTCACTTTGACAGATGAAGCTGTATTAAAATACGGCGCACTTGCCAAGATGAACCCACCGCTTCGTACAGAAAATGACCGCCTTGCTATCATCGAAGGTCTCAAAGACGGTACGATCGATCTGATTGCTACAGACCACGCGCCACACAGTACGGAAGAGAAATCCCGTCCTATCACACAAACACCAAGCGGTATTATTGGTCTTGAGACTTCCCTTGCTCTTGGAATCACTTCCCTTGTACGTCCGGGACACCTGACATTAAGCCAGCTGATCGAGAAGATGACGATCAATCCTGCCAGCCTGTATCACCTTCCGTGCGGTTCTGTCGCAGAAGGAAAATCAGCTGATCTTGTACTGTTTGATCCGAATGAGAAATGGACTCCTGAGACTTATGCTTCTAAGTCTTCTAATTCTCCATTTACCGGATGGGAATTGTATGGAAAAGTAAAATATACAATCTGTGATGGAAAGATTGTATACAAGGATTAATCTAAGAGGTCCCCTGCAGAATCTTTCATTTCCGCAGGGGACCTCTTCTTTGCTCATTAATCCTCGATCGCTGTTACTGTATAATCTTTGTCTTCGACTGTCTTTTTCAGCACTTCATTACTGATTTCGGAATTCAGTGTCACAACCGCTGTTCCAGCCTCATGGCTGACTTCTGCTGTATCAACCTGCTCAAGTGCCTCGAGAGCTTTCTTCACAGCCGCCTCACAGTGTCCACACATCATTCCTTCGATTTTCATTGTCTTTGTCATCTTTGTCTCCTCCTTGTTTTCTGACTCATTTTTGTCTGCTAAGACAATATCTGAAACAGTATTTTCTGCTGTTTCTACCTTTTTCATCTTTCTTTTTCTGTCTTTGCTGGCATCGTGCATTTTAAACAGATTCAGTCTCAATGCATTTGTTACTACACAGAAACTGGACAGGCTCATTGCCGCCGCTCCGAACATCGGATTTAATTTCCAACCAAAGACCGGGATCCAGATTCCTGCTGCCAGTGGAATTCCTATCGCATTATAGAAAAATGCCCAGAACAGATTCTCATGAATGTTGCGCAATGTTGCACGGCTCATACGGATTGCCGCCGGCACGTCACTTAACCGGCTCTTCATCAGCACAACATCCGCTGCATCGATTGCAATATCTGTTCCCGCTCCAATGGCAATTCCCATATCTGCCCTGGTCAGTGCCGGTGCGTCATTGATACCGTCACCTACCATCGCAACCTTTCCTTTTTCTTTCAGCTTGCGGATCACCTGTTCTTTTCCTTCCGGAAGAACACCTGCGATCACTTCATCCACACCTGCCTGCTCACCAATTGCCTTCGCTGTGCGCTCATTATCTCCGGTCAGCATAACAACATGGATTCCCATATTCTGAAGTTCTTTCACTGCCTGTGGACTGTCTTCCTTGATCACATCCGCAACTGCGATCATGCCAAGGAACTGCTTATTCCTTCCAAAGAACAGCGGTGTCTTTCCCTGCTGTGCCAACCGTTCTGCCTGTTCTTTTATGCTGGCAGAAATCTTCATTTTGTCAGAAATGAATTTAAAATTGCCTCCGTACAGCCAGTCCTCTCCAAGTTTTCCTGACAGACCATTTCCCGGAACTGCCTGAAACTGTGTGATTTCACTTTTCTGCTCTGCTTCCCCATTTTCTTCTGCCTTTGCAAGGATTGCCCGGGCAAGCGGATGCTCACTTTTCTTCTCCAATGCATTTGCAAAAAATAATAATTCATGTTCTGTCATTCCGTCCGCAGGGAGCAGATCCGTCACCTTCGGTTCTCCACTTGTGATCGTTCCTGTCTTATCCAGTGCGACAATCTCCGTCTTTCCTGTCTCTTCCAGCGAAACAGCTGTCTTAAACATGATTCCATTCTTCGCGCCCATTCCATTTCCAACCATAATTGCAACCGGAGTGGCCAGACCTAATGCACACGGGCAGCTGATCACCAGAACAGAAATTCCCCTTGCAAGTGCAAATCCAACAGGCTCTCCGACAAGCAGCCATACGATCATTGTGACAACTGCAATAGAAATAACTGCCGGAACAAATACTCCTGAAACTTTATCTGCCACTTTGGCAATTGGCGCTTTTGTTGCTGCCGCATCACTTACCATCTGAATGATCTGTGATAATGTCGTATCCTCGCCAACTCTCGTCGCCTCGCAACGCAGAAAACCTGACTGATTCATTGTAGCCGCAGACACTTTATCCCCTTCTGCTTTATCTACCGGTATACTCTCTCCGGTCAGGGCAGCTTCATCTACTGCACTGTTTCCTTCCAGAACAATTCCATCCACCGGAATATTCTCCCCCGGTCTTACAACAAACTGATCTCCTCTTCTCACCTGGTCAATCGAAACTTCCTGTTCTTTTCCATCACGCAGGAGCGTTGCTGTCTTTGGTGCCAGCTTCATGAGGCTTTTTAATGCATCTGTTGTCTTTCCCTTTGAATGCGCTTCAAGCATCTTTCCTACTGTGATCAACGTTAAAATCATTGCTGCTGATTCAAAATAAAATTCATGCATCAGCTCCATCACATGATCCATATCGCCTGCCGTCTGCGCTGCTGTCATAGCGAATAATGCATACACGCTATATCCATAAGATGCACCTGCACCAAGTGCAACCAGCGTATCCATATTTGGTGCTCTATGGATCATGCCTTTCCATCCACTGATAAAAAACTTCTGATTGATCACCATAACGATTGTCGTTAACAGGAGCTGCGCCAGCCCCATCGCCACATGATTCCCTTCCAGAAATACCGGAAGTGGCCAGCCCCACATCATATGCCCCATTGACAGATACATGAGCGGAATCAAAAAACACAAAGAAGCGATCAGACGCCTTTTCATCTTCGGTGTCTCCCTGTCTTTCAACGCATCTTCCGCACAGTTCTGCTCACTTTGATTCATCCCATGCCCTTCATTCTTTGCAGATTTCAACGTTGCCCCATATCCAGCTTCCTCAACAGCCGCAATGACCGCATCTACTGTTGCTGTGCCTTCCACTCCCATGGAATTCGTCAGAAGACTGACTGAACAGTTCTCAACTCCGGGGACTTTTCCAACCGCTTTCTCAACACGGGCACTGCAGGCTGCACAACTCATTCCCGTCACATTATATTGTTTCATCTTACTCCTCCTTCAAGTTGTGATCCGGACTTTTTGTGCCAGATCTCTCTTCAGATCTTTTATCGCATCAATTTCTGAAGTGTCGTCACGAGCTCGTCAATCGTTTCATCTTTTCCATCCCAGATATCATCTGCCACACATGTCCGGATATGGTTTGCCAAAAGCACTTTATTGAAACTATTCAGAGCCGCATTCACCGCAGATACCTGAATCAGAATATCCGGACAATACGCGCCTTCTTCAACCATCCTTCGAACTCCCCTGACTTGTCCTTCAATTCTACTCAGACGATTCATCAGATCTTTATATTCTTTTTCCGGTCGATCCTTTGTCTTGTGACAACATCCCGGACAGACTTTCTTTTCTTCCATTGTATTTCTCCTATCGTATAACCCCCAGGGGGTATATTTTCTAATTATTAATATATACCCCCTACAGGTATATTTCAAGTGCTTTTTAACAAAAAGTTACTGTTCATGCTACGTGCGGTTGCTGCTTACGCTATATGCGGCCGGCAACAACAAAGAAGCTGTCATGGAACATTTCACAATTGTATCTATGTTCCATGCAGCTTCTCTGCAATCCATTATTATGTTCGTTATTATATTTCCTGACAAATCTGTCTTATTCTACACTCTTGAGTGATTCAACCATGTTAATCTTCTTTAACTTAAAATACATCACTCCATTGACAAACAATGAAAAAGCCACTGTCAGAAGAAAGGCATACAGGAAACTCGGTGGATCGATATTTCGTCCAAACATAACCGAATCAATCTCCACTGTCTCAACAATAAAGCGATGCAGAATTTTTCCGATCAACAATCCCGCCAGTGCCCCAATCAAGGTCAGCAGGATATTCTCTCTGTAAACATAAGAAGAAACTTCCTTGTCATAAAATCCAAGTACCTTTAATGTTGCCAGTTCTCTCTTGCGCTCTGTAATGTTAATATTATTCAGATTATACAGCACTACAAACGCCAGCATTCCTGCTGAAATAATCAATACAACAATCACGATGTCCAGACTCTCCAGCATATGATCCACCTGCTTTTTCAGGCTTGTCGTATAGCTGATGCTAAGTGTTCCATCACACTTCATTATATTTTCGCCGACATCCTTTGCCTCCTCTGTTGTACGGTCCTGAGTTCTATAATAAATTGAATTATAGGCCGGAGCCTCACCGAATGTCTTTTCATAGACTTCAGATGTCATATAGAGATAATGTCCCATATAGTTCTCACAGATTGCGCTGATCAAGACTGTTTTCTCTCCATCATCTGTATCAATCGTTAATTTATCACCGACATCGACTTCCAGCAGTTTCGCTACTTTTTCAGTCAGGATTGCTCCTTTATCATCCAAGGAATAAATTTCTTTTGTCTTCCGATCCCGGATCACGACAAACTTTTTGAATGCTTCCACATCTTTTGGTACATCTAAATAAACTTCCTGAGAAGACTCTCCTGAACTGACCTCAATATTTTTCAAAAGATTTTCTGCAGTCACTGATACCTTCTTATCCGTATCCAGTTCTTTCTGAACCTCAATTCTCTCTTCTTCTGTCACATCTTCCTTTAAGATAACGTCTCCATCATAAAGCTGAATCTGTTCGTATTGAAGCGGAACGATTGCTGAAATAGAATCTTTTAATCCAAAACCAAACAACATCATGCCCATACAACCGCCAATTCCAAATACTGTCATGAAGAAGCGTTTTTTATACCGCACCAGATTACGCACGGTCGATTTCCATGTAAAATTCAGATTTTTCCAGATAAACGGAACTCGTTCCAAAAATACTCGTTTTCCCTGTTTTGGTGTCGGCGGACGCATCAATTCTGCTGCCTGCTCTCGTAATTCTTTCATACATGAGAACAGTGTTGCGATTACTGTACATGCAAGTGCCGCTGCACATGCTGTTACAGCATAATACAAATTATACGGGATCACAATATCTTGCATATGACGATACAGGATCTTATATGCAGTGATAATGATATATGGAATTATCTTTTCTCCAATCAGAATTCCGAAAACACCACCGGTTAATGTCGCAAGGATCGCATACCAGAGATATTTTCCAACAATTGAAGCATTTCCATATCCGAGAGCCTTCAAAGTACCGATCTGCGTTCTCTCCTCCTCTACCATTCGTGTCATTGTTGTCAGACTGATCAATGCTGCAACAAGGAAGAAAATGAGTGGGAACACTTTACCGATTGCCCGCATACGGTCTGCATTATCTCCGTATCCACTGTATTCTGTCAAATTGTTCCGATCATAAACATACCACTTTGGCTTTTCAAGATCATCAATCTTCTGCTGTGCTTTCGCAAGCTCTTCTCTTGCTTCTGTAATCTGCCGCTCTCCATCTTCAATCTTCTTCTGAGCTTCTATACGACCTTCCTCATACACTGCCCAACCGTCTTCCAGCTCCTTTGTTCCGCTGCTTAACTGCTGCTGTGCCTCCTCAATCTTCTTCTGTCCCTCACTGATCTGCTGCCATCCGCTGTCAATCTGCTGCTGACCGGATGTAATCTGCGACTTTGCCTGATCTATCTGCCGACTTGCGGTAAGGATTGCAGCATCTCCCTGTGTCAACACATCCGTCAGTTTCTGTATATTATCCTGCAATACCGGAATACCTTCTTCAATCTGAGCTATCCCGGCTTCAACTGCTGGAAGCCCTTCGTTAATCTGCGTCAATCCGGCTTCGATCTTTGTCTGGTTTTTCTGAATCTCCGCTTCGGCAGCTTTCGCCTCCAGTTCCATTTTATCCAGATTTGCTTTCAATTCAGTCAACTTCTCTTCCATTGCTGTTTTTTCAGCTTCCAACTGTTCTAACTGAGCCTTTAATTCTGGATCTTCTTCTCCTGCTTCCTGCTTCCGGTCGTATTCTTCTTTCAGTGCCTCATAGTTCTGTAAAAGAAGTTCATATTGTGTATTTAGTTCTTCATAAGACTGTTTCAGCGGCTGATAAATCTGCTGATACGCAGACTGATAGTCTTCTGCCTGTTGCTGCAATTCTTCCTTTGCTTTCAGAAGCTCGTCTTTCTTTTGCTGCATCTGTGTCTGTTGCACTAAAAGTTCTTGTCTCTGATCTTCCAGACTTTCTTCCTGCTCTTTCAGTTGTGCCAGCTGATTTCTTAATGTTGTAAGTACAATCTGTTTTTCGCTAAGTTCCTGTGCACCCTGCTCAACTTGTGCTTTGGACTGATCCAGCTCCTTTTGCTTTGATATCAAAAGATTTCTCGACTGCTCCAGTTCAAGCTTCGAAGCTGCCAGCTGATTTCTTCCTCGTTCAAGCTCTTTCTGCGCTGCATCAAGTTTCTCTCTTGCACTTGCAAGTTCTTCTTCCGCCTCTTCTTTTCCATCCGCCAGATCCTGCTCTGCCTGAGCTAACTCTTCTTGTGCTTCATCCACTTTTTCCTGCGCTGTCGAAGTAATCTCATCATATCTGGCCTGTTCTCTTTCCGCTTTAATTGCCTGAACCTTTTTCAGCACAGAATCCACATGTTCTTCATATTCTTTCGTAAATGCAGTCGCTTCCTTTGCACCTTCAACCTGCACTGTAATCTCTGTATACACATCTAATGAAAATGCTTTCTCCGGAACGCAAAGAAAGGCACTGACACTTCCATTTCCAATTGTTGTACTGCCTCTGTGAAATGCAATATACTCCGGACTGCTGACCGTACCAACAATGGTAAATGTATCTGTCTTAAGTGTATCTTCCAAAGAATCCGAAGTCCCACTTGATAATGTGATCCTATCCCCAATCTTCAGATTCTTTCCATCCAAATAATCTGCATCTATTACACATTCATTTTCCTTTTCCGGAAGCCTGCCATCTTCTAACTGAACTTGATTCATCTTATCCTGGAGCGCCATAACATGAACTGCTACCTGGTTTCCCCGAATCGTACAAAGTACATCTGTTGCATAACTTCCTTCTGCATCCAATACACCATCCACAGCACGAATTGCATCCAGATCATCTTCTGTCAGTCCCATTGTACTCATTACCTGAATATCCATCAGGTTCTTCTCATCGAAATATGCATCTCCTGAATATCTCATATCCGGCTCTGATGCACGGATTCCGGAAAAGAATGCACATCCTATCGCAACAATAAAGAAAATGGATAAAAAACGTCCAAGGCTATGACGGATCTCCATATAAAAGTTTTTTCGTAATGCTTTCTTCATCCACATCCCCTACCATTCAATTTCATCAATCGAAGTCGGATTCTCATTAGATTCCATTCTTGCTACCTGTCCATTTTTTATATGAATCAATCGATCTGCCATCGGCGCAAGTGCCTGATTATGTGTAATGATAATAACTGTCATTCCCTTTTCTCTACACATATTCTGAAGTAATTTCAAAATTGATTTTCCTGTATTGTAATCCAATGCACCTGTTGGCTCATCACAAAGCAAAAGCTTTGGGTTCTTCGCTAATGCTCTCGCGATTGAAACTCGCTGCTGCTCACCGCCGGAAAGCTGTGCCGGAAAATTATTCTTCCGTTCCCCCAGACCAACTTCCTCCAAAACTGCCTGTGCGTCCAACGGATCCTTACTGATCTGCAACGCAAGCTCAACATTTTCCAATGCGGTCAGATTCGGCACAAGATTATAAAACTGAAAAACAAATCCGATGTCATCTCTGCGGTATCCTGTCAGCTGTTTGGAATTATAAGCTGTAATATCTTTTCCATCTACATACAGCTTCCCGCTTGTTGCCGTATCCATTCCGCCGAGAATATTAAGCACAGTTGTCTTACCTGCACCACTTGGTCCAACGATTACAACAAGTTCTCCCTGCTCAATCGAAAAGCTGATGTGATCCACTGCATGAATCTCAACTTCACCCATTTTATAAGTTTTCGTGATATCCTGCACTTTAACGAATTCCTTCATCTACATTCTCCTGACTCTTTTTCTCTTCTTCTGCATCTCTCCTGGCAAGCAGTCTGTTACTCTTTTCTTCGATTCTCTACAGACGCAGTTTCTCCCACTCTTCTCCTGCACCGAATGTCTCATGAAAACGTTCCGGAAGCGGTGTATCCTGGAATAATTTCTTCTGATACTGTACGATCAGACTCGCAGCTAACGGCACTGCACCTGAATATTGCCGTTTCAAAACCTTACAATATTTCTGACATAACGGATCTGGCTTTACACTCATCACTATGTCATGCAATGAATCGTATTTTCCCACTGCCTTCATCACAAGAAACAACGCTTTTCGCTTTCCAGATGTCGGTGCCAGAAACAGCTTATGATAAAAAACCATCCCTTTTAATGCCTTATAGATCTGCTCGGCTGTTACATCTTTGAAAAATGGTGCGATCACTTCCGCATACTCCATCTTAGGATGAATATGCTTCGCTGTCAGATAGCGCAAAGGATCATGATAATCTTCCGTCAGCATCATTCGATCCAGTTCCATCTCAATCTCATTATGTGAAACTCTTCCTACCTGCATAATTTTTTCAACATAAGGATGACATTCACTGTCTAAAGCAAAATGACAGATAAATCCATAAATATATGCACGCGCCGCTGCCGGATCTTTTGCTTTCTCAATCACTTCAACAGCATGATGGAAAAACTCATCGGCAAATTGTTCATGAAGTGTATGCCCCTGTTCATTCACCGGATCTTTCTTTAATGCATTATAATAAAATAAGATATCCGGTCCATGTAACCCAATATCAAACAACTCTCTATGCGCTTCTATAGAATTCTGAAGGGGTCTTGGAAGTGCGCTGAGCACCTCTTTTCCGAATTTATAATGTGCGTATGTTGTTGGCATAAGAAACCTCTCCTTTTTCCGAATTTTCTTGTTAAGATTTATAATTACTCATATTATTATATTAACACATTCTTCCCTGTCTGACAGTAATTATCTTTATAAAAAATATGTGAAATGAGATTAAAAATGCTAAATTTTTACTGCTTTTTCACTTCTTTTAATGCAATAATCACTTGACATTTATATTTCTTTTTACTATATTAGTATGTACAGCACACAAGAGAATGTGTCTGTTACAGTAGAGAGTATTTATTACTCTACCCTGATCAGGGCTTGTACTGGTTTCGACAGGGATCTCGAAGATGGAGAAGCTATCCGTAGGCTGATGCGTTAAATCGCAAACTTAAAATTAAACGCTAACGATAATTTCGAATTAGCTGCAGCCTAAATGCTGCATGTCAGCCCTGAAGCACTCACACTTTAGGAATCTGGCACCGACTATGTGAGAAACGATGACGGCAAAGCTTTGAGCCGTCAGGCGTATTATGAAGCTACTGAACCCGTAAGGATGTTAGTTTTCGTACGGCAGAGGGAATGTCAAATAACTGACTATGATAGTAGAAGTACATGGGACAGGTTTTTGGACGCGGGTTCGATTCCCGCCAGGTCCATAAGGGGTATTAGCGCAGTTGGGAGCGCGCAACATTCGCATTGTTGAGGCCAGGGGTTCGACTCCCCTATACTCCATGGAAAAAGCGCCCACACAAAAATCATTGTTTGAAAAAACAGGATTTTTGTGTGGGCGCTTTTTGTATAGCCGGCAAGCCAAAGTCCGGAATTGTTCAAGATCCCGGCGGCTGCTTTAGAATAAATTTCATTTTACATAGATTTAACATAGCGCTGATTTTACATTTTACATTTGTTATTTATGATAGTCAATGTGCAAAGGAGCACAAAAGAAAACAGCGAAATGTGAAGTTGGTTTTAGGTGTTTTCGCTGAATAGAAAGAAATAAAAAAGAATAAAAGAAAACAAAAAAATGAAAAAGCGGAAGCAAAAAGGAGATTGTAAGACTATGAAAATGAAAAAGTTTATCGCAGTTGTATCTATGGTAGGAATGTTGGCAGCAGCTATGACAGGCTGTGGATCAGGAAGCGATGATGCAAAAGATGCGGATAAAGGCGGAGATGCAAAATATGCAGGAGACTGGGACAGCGCAAATGACATTACAGTTGTTTCCCGTGAGGATGGTTCGGGAACAAGAGGCGCGTTTATCGAATTGTTCGGCATTCAGGAAGAAGTTGACGGAGAAAAAGTCGACATGACGACAACGGAAGCGCAGATCACAAACAATACTTCGGTTATGATGACAACAGTGGAAGGAAATGAATATGCGATCGGATATATTTCTCTTGGATCTCTTGATGAGGACGCTGTAAAAGCACTTAA
>OHKX01000719.1_pt1 | contig 13785 bp, 10 predicted proteins | sample 1568921 | NCBI WGS metagenome assembly OHKX01 (sample SAMEA3879564, study PRJEB24766) | human gut metagenome | biome: human-associated habitat; feature: feces | place: USA | collected 1985/1987
AAGTAGACGGACAGATGTTCATCTGTGCTGACCACGGAAATGCAGAGCAGCTGATTGATTATGAGACAGGAGAGCCATGGACTGCTCATACAACGAATCCGGTTCCGTTCATTCTTGTAAACGCTGATCCGAAATACACTCTGAGAGAGAACGGATGCCTCGCAGATATCATCCCGACTCTGATTCAGCTGATGGGAATGGAACAGCCTGCAGAAATGACGGGAGAAAGTCTTCTGGTTGAGAAATAATCACAATATCTAAAATAAACAGAACTTTGAACAAACCTCTGAGTCTTAAGATTCAGGGGTTTGTTACTATAATGCTCCAACCCTCGGAAAAAGAATATAAAAAAGCAATAAATTAAGGTGCAAAAATACAGAAGTATGTTATAATGGAAACGTTACAGGAAAAAACAGGATAAATAGATGGTTGTATTCAATTGTTTATATTCAGGGAGTATATTAAATGAGCAACAAAGAAATGAAAGACGGACTTCAGGAAGACACTTCTGGAGTGTCGGATGAGAATACAGGCATTGAAGAAGAAATCAATGCAACCATGGATAAGATCATAGTTCCACCGGAAACGGACGAAGATGAGATGGATGATCTTGGAGATTATGATGATTCTGCAGAGGAAGAACCAGATCCAGATCCACAGCCGGTAAGACATCATCGCAAATCTGCCAGACCAGGTCCGGTTGTATATGTTCCGGTAGATGATATGGAAATGCCGGATCAGACAACTTTCAGAAAGAAAAAATCCAAAAAAACAAATACGCAAAAGAACAGATCAACAAAACCAGAGTATCAGAATCCTAAACCTGTGAAGAAACACAAAGGGGCGCGGATTTTTGGCCTTATTATGTTGATGATCGTAGTTCTTGGTGGGTGTGCTTATGCGGCTGCAAGTTATTATTTTGCGGACAGATTTTTTGAAGGTACGTGGATCAATGGTGTGAACTGTTCTCAGATGACGGCAGCAGAGGTAGAAAATCTTTTCAAACAAAAGTTTGAGAATTATACCATTGAAGTTTCAGCCAGAGATCAGGCACCACAGACGATTTCCGGAGCGGATATCAGCTATCAGTATCTTTCTACAGGAGAGGTTCTGAAGCTTCTGAAACAGCAGAAGCCATATGAATGGATCAAAGGACTCTATGAACAGAAAAGTTATACTGTATCCGAGAATACAGGGTATAACAGAACACAGTTGCAAGAACAGCTTAAGACTCTCAGCTGTGCCCAGGCAGAGAATCAGACAGAACCGGAAAATGCATATGTTGCATATCAGAACGGACAGTTTGTGATCGTACCGGAAACCGTGGGAAGTAAACTGAATATCAAAGAAGCATATAAAGTACTGAATGCTGCTGTAGATGCAGGACAGACTTCGGTAAATTTTAGTGATACACCGGAGGCATATGTGAATGCAGAGGTTACACAGGATGATCCGGCACTGCAGTCTGCACTGGAAGCATGCAACAATTATACAAAAGCAAGTATTACTTATACATTTGGCAGTCAGACAACAACTCTGAATGGTGACACGATCAAAGACTGGCTGCAGTTTGATGAGAAAGGTCAGCTGATCTGGGACGATAATTCCTTCCAGCAGCATGTTGCAGATTATGTTGCACAGCTTGCAGCTACTTATGATACGGTCGGTACGGAGCGTGAGTTCCAGACCACAAGTGGCAGAACCGTTTACGTTTCCAGTTCTGTATATGGCTGGAAAATCGATCAGGCTGCCGAGGCTGCTCAGCTGAGCAAGGAAATTCAGTCTGGTACACAGACGACCAGGGAACCTGTTTATTCACAGACGGCCAATTCTTACGGAGTGAATGATCTGGGTGACACTTATATAGAAGTAGATTTAAGTGAACAGCATATGTATTATTATCAAAATGGTTCCGATATCTTTGAGTCAGATTTTGTATCTGGAAACATGAGTTATGCTGATCGTCAGACACATGCAGGTATCTTTACACTGTACTATAAGAAAAGTCCGGATGTACTGAGAGGAACCATGAAAGCAGACGGAACTTATGAATATGAATCAGAGGTACAGTACTGGATGCCATTTGATGGAGGTATTGGATTCCACGATGCGTCATGGAGAGATGAATTCGGCGGTGATATTTATCTTACAGACGGATCTCACGGATGTATCAATCTTCCACCGGATAATGCAGCAGTTCTGTATGATATCATACAGTATGGTGTGCCAATCGTATGCTTTTACTAATATATAATTACAGGAGATAAAAAATGGACAGATCATTTGATTTTATCCTTGCGGGAATAGCATTGATCGTTGGAATCATGCTTCTGACAGGACATGGTGATATTTTTCTGAAGGGTGGAAACACAAAACTTCGCAAAGAAAAGTATGATGAGAAAAAAATGACTAAGGGATCCGGAGTGACATTGATTCTGTTTGGTATCGTGACATTTATAGATTCTTACACAACAAGTCTTACTGCAAAGTTTATTTATATTCTTGCAATTCTTGCGATTCTTGTAGGATTTGTGGTATACCTGAAAAAGAAATGCATCAAGAAATAAATACAAAGATAAAACAAGGCATGGGAGATAAAAATCTTCCGTGCCTGTTTTGTTTGAGAGAATTTATAAAGAAATATTGACAAGATCCATTGGTTTGCAGATGCGCGCATCCGGTTTTGGAACTTCTCCGAATCCGTATTCAGCGAAGATAAAAGGAACATTTGCTTTCTGGCATGCCTGGTAATCGCCAAACGTATCACCGACATACACGGGGGATTTCAGATCATATGTGTCTGCAAGTTTACGGATATTGGAGCCTTTGTCCAGACCGGTATCTCCATTACAAAGATGACCTTTGAAATATTTTTCAAGACCTGATGTCTGAAGAAAAACTTCAATATAGCCACTCTGACTGTTACTGACAATATAGAGTGGACATTTCTTATACATGATCTGCAGCATTTTTTCAAGATCCTCATAAAGTGGGGCACATTTTTTTAAGAGAGCTTCATGTTCGGCCTGGCAGCATCCATCAATAAGGCGAAGCTGTTCTGCTTCTGAACAGTCAGGGAAAATCTGGCGTGCGATATCAGACAGAGTCTGTCCAAAAAGTGTCATCAGACGGGCTGATGTCAGGGTAATATCCATATGTTCTTTTTCCTGCAGATATGCGGTCCAGGACTGAGCAACACTTTCTGTTGAATCCCACAGAGTTCCATCAACATCAAAAATAATACTGTCCATAATAGGGTCCTTTCGTATCAAAAATAATATTAATTTTAGTAATGGGAGATAATTATTTACAGGTATAATCCCAAGTAATAACATTCTATCCGGTAAAATAAAAAAAATCAACTGGCATTTAGCTGAAATTATGTTATACTAAAACATACTGAGGGTAAAAGATGAAAAATGATCAGATAAAAGACAGAAGCATGCTGAATGAAATCGTACAACCTCTTACAGACTGGTACAGACAGAATAAACGGATTCTTCCCTGGAGAGATCAGAACAATGCCTACTATACGTGGGTATCGGAGATTATGCTTCAGCAGACAAGAGTTGAGGCCGTGAAGCCTTATTTTCAGCGTTTTATCGGAGAGCTTCCAGATGTCCAGGCTTTGGCAGAATGCCCGGAAGAGAAGCTGATGAAGCTCTGGGAAGGTCTGGGATATTATAATCGCGTCCGCAATATGCAGACGGCAGCCCGGACGGTAGTTTGTGAATACAAGGGAGAACTTCCGGCTTCTTACGAAGAACTGCTGAGTCTGAAAGGAATCGGGAATTACACAGCAGGTGCGATCGCATCCATTGCTTATCAGATTCCGGTACCAGCAGTAGATGGAAATGTTCTTCGTGTGATATCCAGAATTACAGAGGACAGACAGGATATTATGAAACAGTCAGTACGCCGTCAGATTGAAGAAAACCTTTTGGGGATAATGCCGGAAGAGACACCAGGAGATTTTAATCAGGCGCTGATGGAACTTGGGGCAGTGGTTTGTGTGCCGAATGGACCAGCACGCTGTGAAGCATGTCCGGTGTCGGAGTACTGTCTTGCATACAGACATGGAACAGTAGAGGAGCTGCCGGTCAAAGCACCGAAGAAGGAGCGTATTCTGCAAAACAGGACAGTGCTTGTGATTCAGGACGGAGAGAAAACTGCTATACAGAAACGACCGGAAAAAGGTCTTCTTGCCGGATTATATGAGCTTCCGAATCTCCTGGGCCATCTTACACGGGAGGAAGTGCTGGATAAGGTAAAAAATATGCAGCTGGAACCGCTCTATATTGAGAAACTTCCGGATGCGAAGCATATTTTTTCGCATATTGAATGGAGGATGACCGGATATCTGATTCGGGTGGCAGCTCTGGACACAGACAGAGGATTGCCATTTATTTTTGCTGAGAAAAAACAGTCTGAAAAGCAGTACGCGATTCCGTCTGCATTCAGAGCTTATGTAAAATACATGAAGGAGGAATCTGGAAAATGAAATTGTTGAGTATAGCAATTCCGTGTTATAATTCAGAAGCATATATGGAGAAATGTATCGAATCTTTGTTAAAAGGTGGAGAAGAAGTGGAGATCCTTGTGGTCAATGATGGTTCTTCTGACCGAACTGCTGAGATTGCGGATACTTATGCCGAAAAATATCCGACGATCATAAAAGATATTCATCAGGAAAACGGTGGTCATGGTGAAGCGGTAAATGCCGGAATCCGTAATGCGACAGGCCTTTATTTCAAAGTTGTTGACAGTGATGACTGGGTAAATGAAGAGGCATATAAACAAATCTTAAAAACACTTGAAGAACTGACAAGAGGACCAAAAACACTGGATATGCTGATCAGCAATTTTGTATATGAAAAACAGGGTGCTTCCAGAAAAAAAGTCATGCAGTACAGACGTTGTCTTCCGGTGAATGAAATTTTCGGATGGGACAGTGTGCATATGTCAAAAGGTAAATATCTGTTGATGCATTCTATTATTTATCGTACAAAACTGCTTCACGAATGTGGATTGGAACTGCCGAAGCATACATTCTATGTGGATAACCTGTTTGCATTTGAGCCGCTTCCGTTTGTGAAGAACATGTACTATCTGGATGTCAATTTTTATCGTTATTTTATCGGAAGAGATGATCAGTCTGTCAATGAAAAGGTGATGATTAAGAGAATTGACCAGCAGATCCGTGTCAATAAATTGATGGCGGACGCATTCCATAATTGTCAGTTTGACAGTAAACATCTTAAGAAATATATGCTCAGCTATCTGGATATCATTACGACCGTGTCCTCGATCATGCTGGTACGTGCAGGTACTCAGGAAGCACTGGATAAGAAAAAAGAAATGCTGGAGTATATTCGTGAACAGGATCTCTGGCTGTATCATAAACTGCGTTACAGTATTCTGGGACGTGCAGCCAATCTTCCGGGCAGAGGTGGACGCAAAATGTTTGTAGCTGCTTACAAAGTATGTCAGAAATTCTATGGATTCAACTAAAAAACTTCCCCTTTATGGGGAAGTTTTTTGCGTTGCAGAAATTACTTCTATGAAATCATATTGATTTGTTTCGGTTCCATACATACAGAAAAATCATGCAAAAGACCAGCGGATTCTCCGTCTTTATGTACGGCCAGTCTGGCTTCACTGTGGATATCAATTTTTTTACAGCGAAAAATGTGGATACCATTGAAATGTGTATGTTTTCCGAAGAAAGCAGTAGGAAGACAACATATTACTTTGGGTTTGCTCAAACTGTCTACAACGATCACATCCAGATAGCCGTCGGAAGGACTGGCATCGGGACAGAATTTGAATCCACCGCCTTCGTATTTCTGATTCATGATGGCAGTAAAATATACTTTGGAAAACTCTTCTTTTTTATTGTCATCCATGAGCAGTGTCATAGAAGATGGCTTCAGGAAAAGCAATTGTTTCAATGCGACAAAGAGATAGACCAGTTTGCCGAGGCCGATTTTGTTCAGGACTTTTTTCATAGGAGTGACGCCAACTTCATGGCATACCGCTGCGTCAAAACCGATTCCACAGCTGATCGCGAAACGACTGCTGCTGGAACCACAGGAAATATGAGGAACGTCCATCAGATGTGGACGTTTATCGGAAAGAATCAGTTCGAGTGCCTTCATAGGATCCTGTGGAAGTTTCATACTGCGGCAGAAATCGTTTCCGGATCCGGTGGGAATGTAGCCGAAAATGACACGGGAAATATCTTTTACTCCGCTCAGGACTTCCTGTATCGTACCATCACCGCCAACGGCAATCAGCTTGATTTGACTATCTTCCGGAATCGAGGCAGTAATGGAAGCAGAAAGCTTAACAGCATGTCCTTTATATTCTGTAAAAAAAGTTTGGTATTTAATATTCCGTTCACGCAGAATGTTCTCCAGATCCCTCCAGATCAGAGCACCTTTGCCGGAACGGGAGTTGGGATTTATAATAAAATAGTACATGAGTTCCTCCCTTATGTTCTCGTTTATCATAGCATGTTCGACAGAAATTTACAAACATTTAACACTGTGCAGGCCGGAAATTTAACGTTCATTTTTTATACTTTGCAAAAAGATAAAAAAGAACCTGTTTGTGAAGAAACAGACAGGCAGGAGGAAATAAATGATCTATCTTGTAGAAGACGATGAGAGTATTCGTGAACTTGTAGTATATACATTAAAGAGTCAGGGAATGGATGCAAAAGGATTTGAACGACCGTCCCTGTTCTGGAAAGAACTGGAGAAAGAAGTGCCGGCATTGATCCTTCTGGATATCATGCTTCCTGAAGAAGACGGAATATCGATTTTACGAAAACTGCGTACCAGACCGGACACACGCAAGATTCCGGTAATCATGTTGACGGCCAAAGGCACAGAATATGATGTGGTCATGGGACTGGATAGCGGTGCAGATGATTATATCCCGAAGCCGTTTCGTATGATGGAGCTGATCTCACGTATCAAGGCACGGCTTCGTCGGGCAGAGGATAAAGGCGCAGAAGAATATCATCTGGAAAACCTGTATCTGTGTCCGGGAAGACATATAGTGACGGTGGATCAGGAACCTGTTAATCTGACATTGAAGGAGTATGAGATGCTGGTGCTGCTTCTGAAAAACAGTGGAATGGTTTTATCAAGAACACAGCTTCTGAATCAGATATGGGGATATGAATTTGATGGTGAAAGCAGAACTGTGGATGTACATATCCGGACACTCAGGCAGAAGCTGGGAAGCGCCGGAGATCTGATTGAAACAGTGCGTGGCGTAGGATATAAGATTGGAAGGTGACATACCTTCCTTTTTTTGTTGGGATATGATATACTCACATCAAAGCAGATTTAACTGAAAGCTTGCTGGGAAAACAGACAGCAACGGATAATAACCTGAGAAAGAGGCAGAAGTATGAAGTCATTGGTAATAGCAGAGAAGCCATCTGTAGCAAGGGATATTGCAAGAGTACTCCATTGTACCCAGAAGGGTAACGGAATCCTTGAGAGCAAAGAATATGTTGTAACATGGGCCCTGGGACATCTTGTGACACTTGCAGATCCGGAAGAATATGATAAGAAATATATGAAATGGGATATGGAAACTCTGCCGATGATGCCGGATAAGATGAAACTTGTCGTTATCCGACAGACTTCCAAACAATATCAGGCAGTGAAGACACAGCTGTTCCGAAAAGATATCGGTGATATCATCATTGCAACCGATGCCGGAAGAGAGGGAGAACTGGTTGCCCGCTGGATTCTGGATAAGTCCGGATGTCACAAACCAATTCGCCGTCTGTGGATATCTTCAGTAACCGATAAAGCAATTCGTGACGGATTTCACAATCTGAAAGACGGCAGAGATTATGATAATCTTTATCGTGCGGCAGTTGCCAGAGCAGAGGCAGACTGGCTGGTTGGAATCAATGGAACAAGAGCGCTGACCTGTAAACATAATGCACAGCTTTCCTGCGGGCGTGTACAGACACCGACACTTGCAATCATTGCGAGAAGAGAAGAAGAAATACGTAAGTTTAAACCAGAGGATTACTTTGGAGTAACTTTGCAGGCTGGTGGAATACAGTGGACCTGGAAAGATGCGAAGAACGGAAGCTATCGAACTTTTCAGAAAGAGCGTGCGGAGGAGATCCAGAAGAAGATTTCCAATACGGATCTGGAACTTGTATCTGTGGACAGAAAGCCTAAGAAAACAATGGCTCCCGGACTTTATGATCTGACGACTCTGCAGCGGGAAGCAAACCAGAAATATGGATTTTCCGCAAAAGAAACACTCAATATCATGCAGAGATTATATGAGAATCATAAGGTACTTACGTATCCGAGAACGGATTCCCGTTATATCGGCAAGGATGTTGTCCCGACGATCAAAGAGAGACTGAAAGCCTGTGGAACCGGCCCATATCGAAAACTTGCCGGTGCGCTGCTTACCAAACCAATCCATACAAACGGAAGTTTCGTGGATGATAAAAAGGTCAGTGACCATCATGCAATCATTCCGACAGAGCAGTTTGTACAGCTGGATCATATGACAAATGAAGAGCGCAAAATCTATGATATGGTTGTGCGGAGATTTTTGAGTGTTCTTTATTCTCCATTTGAATATGAACAGACTTCCATGGAAGGGAAGGCAGCGGGACAGAGTTTTGTGGCAAGTGGCAAGACGGTTGTGAGTGCTGGCTGGAAAGAAGTTTACGAAGGCGGAAGCACGGACGATGACGAAGAAGAGCAGACACTGAAAGACCAGAAGCTTCCGGTATTGAAACAGGGAGAGAAGTTTTCGATAGACAGTGTTCGACTGACAACAGGTAAGACTAAGCCGCCGGCACATTTTACTGAGGCAACGCTTCTGGCGGCAATGGAGAATCCGGTGAAATATATGTCCTCAAAAGATACACAGGCAGCAAAGACACTGGGAGAAACCGGTGGACTTGGCACAGTTGCCACCAGAGCAGATATCATTGAAAAACTTTTCCACACCTTCCTTATGGAAAAGAGAGGCAATGAAATCTATCTGACTTCCAAAGCAAAACAGCTCCTGGACCTTGTACCGGAAGATCTTAAGAAACCGGAACTGACAGCAGACTGGGAAAAGAAACTGTCTGATATATCCAAAGGCAAACTGAAACAGAAAGTCTTTCTTGATGGAATTCGCGAATATACCAAGGAGATCGTTGTTGAGATCAAGACAGGAACAGGAACCTTCCGTCATGATAATCTGACGAATAAGATCTGTCCGAACTGTGGTAAACGAATGCTCGCAGTAAATGGCAAGAACAGTAAGCTGCTGGTGTGTCAGGACCGTGAATGCGGATACAGAGAGACAATTTCACGTACAACAAATGCACGATGTCCGAAATGTCACAAGCGAATGGAGATGCTGGTCAAAGGCAAAGAAGAAACATTTGTATGTGTATGTGGATATAAAGAGAAACTGACATCTTTCCAGGCCAGAAGAACCAAAGAAGGAGCCGGTGTCAACAAAAGAGACGTACAGAAATATCTGAAAAAACAGCAGAAAGAAGCAGCAGAACCAGTAAACAATGCGTTTGCACAGGCACTTTCCGGGATTAAACTGGATTAAATTTCTGCCGGAAGTTTCACAGATAATAATAGAATAAGGTAAAAATAGAACTGCTGTAAAGGGCAGTAATAAAAAGGAGTGTGGGCTTTATGAAGTTACAGAAATATCAGAAATGTTCAAAAGTAACCCGTGGACTGAGAAAAGCAGAATTTGTACTGAAAAATGCCCGTATTGTGAATGTTTTTACCAGAGAGATCCTGGAAGGTGATATTGCGATTCAGGATGGAATGATCGTTGGAATCGGAAACTACCAGGGTGAAGAAGAAACAGATCTGGGCGGCAGGTATGTCTGTCCGGGATTTATAGACAGTCATCTGCATCTGGAATCTACACTTGTGACTCCGGCAGAGCTGGTAACAGTGGCGTCCAGGCATGGAACGACAACGTTTATCGTAGATCCACATGAATCGGCCAATGTGTCCGGATTAAAGGGCATTGATTATATTTTGAATCAGACAGAAGACGTGAATGCCAATGTTTTTGTTATGATGCCATCCTGTGTTCCGGCAACTGCGATCGACGATAATGGATGCACGCTTACTGCACAGGATATGGAACCTTATCTTTCAAAAAAAAGAATTCTCGGACTGGGTGAAGTCATGGACTACATATCAGTTGTAAAGGGTGATGAAGCCATGCACCGGAAACTGGAACTGTTCAGTGATAAAGTCAGGGATGGACATGCACCATTTCTTTCTGATATGGATCTGCAGGCATATGCGATGGCCGGAATTGCTACAGATCATGAATGTTCAGATTTTGCATATGCGATGAAAGAACGTCGAAATGGCATGATCGTACATATTCGTGAAGGGAGTGCTGCAAGAAATCTGAAAGCAATTGTGAATGGAATCGTAGAGAATCAGATGAATGGAGAGGGATTCTGCTTCTGTACAGATGATAAACATATCGAAGATATTGAAAAAGAAGGTCATATTGACCATAATGTACGTAAGGCTATCGGACTCGGAATGAATCCGATAGATGCAATCTGTATGGCAACCATCAATTCTGCAAAATGTTATGGATTAACACATCTTGGGGCGATTGCACCTGGATATCAGGCAGATCTGCTTGTTGTGGATAATCTTGAAAAGATGACGATCCAGGATGTTTACTATAAGGGCAGAAAAATTGATCAGGACGGAGAGATCATTGTAAAAGAATGTCCATCAGAACTGAAAAATACAGTTCATGTTGGAGAATTCTCAAAGGAAGACTTGCGACTGGAATCTCCGGATGGTATATTCAATGTAGTCGGAATGCAGGAAGGTGAAATTACAACTGTCCGTAAAAATGTACAGATACTTCATGAAATGGGAGTATTCACCGCAGATGAACAGTATCAGAAGATTGCGGTGGTTGAAAGGCACAAAGCAACTGGAAAAACAGGTGTCGGTGTTGTGAGTGGATTTGGTATTCAGAGTGGCGCAATTGCGTCAAGTGTATCCCATGATTCTCACAATATTATTGTAATTGGTGACAATGATGAAGATATGTATCTTGCTGTACAGGAACTGATCCGTACGCAGGGCGGTTATACACTGGTTGCAGATCATCATGTATATGATACACTGGAACTTCCGGTAATGGGACTGATGAGTGATGCAGGTTTTCAGTACAGTCATAGAAAACTGGAACGAATGATCCGCAAGGCACACGAGATGGGTGTGCCGGATGCTATGGCGCCATTTATCACTCTGTCCTTTATGGCTCTGCCGGTCATTCCAGAGATACGCGTTACTCCACGGGGAATCTATAATGTGTGCAGCGGTGAGTTTTATCAGAATTAAAGACAGATAAGTGATTACAGATTCATGGTAATCATTGCAACAATACAAACAATAAAAGAGGAGCAGCAGTTTATTATGCCAGTATTTGATTTCAGCAACAGCAAAACAGAAAAGAAAGATCCGGAATGTACTTATACGACGTTCCAGTCGAATGAAAAAGTACCGTCACCGGAGAAACCGATCCTGATCATTGATAATAATAGTCGTCAGTGGAAGCATCATTCCTGTGGTGTCTTTTCCAATCCAAACCAGAAATCTTCTTTTGAATTCAAAGAACAGGACGGTGTTTTCCCGGCAGATATTCTCAAAATTGATGCACGTTTTGTGAGCCTCGTAAAATGGCTGGGCGAAAACCATATTAGTGTACGATTATCTGGACAGAATACAGAAGATGGATATGCAATCTATAAGATTCGTGAAACTGCGTTTGGGGGAGCCGGAAAACTTTCAGCAGAAGATGGATTCCTGCAGTTTATGATCGAACGTCTTCTGGCAAGTAATGCACCGGCAGAGCTTCCGGATGGAGATGAGGAAGATGAAGACGGCGATGATATGAAGTTGACCAGTATTCAGAGCATCACGGATTTTATGACCTGTGCAGGAAGGACCATGCCGGATAATATCCGTCTCTGGGCAAGAAGAAACCTTGCTGTTGCGAGATCTCATGAGGTGTCGCAGGAAGAACGCAGACATGCACAGAGAGCACTGTCCATTATGATGAATATTCAGTGGAAAAATAACTATTTTGAATCCATTGATCCAGTAGAGGCGCGCCGTATTCTGGATGAAGAACTCTATGGAATGGAAAAAGTAAAACAGAGAATCATTGAGACGATCATTCAGATTAACCGTACGCATACACTTCCAGCATACGGGCTGCTTCTGGTTGGTCCGGCAGGAACCGGCAAATCCCAGATTGCTTATGCAGTTGCACGTATCCTGAAACTTCCGTGGACAACATTGGATATGAGTTCCATTAATGATCCGGAGCAGCTTACCGGAAGTTCCCGTGTCTATGCCAATGCAAAGCCTGGAATCATTATGGAAGCATTTTCCATGGCAGGCGAGTCCAATCTTGTATTTATTATCAATGAGCTGGATAAGGCAACCAATGGCAAGGGAAATGGTAATCCGGCGGATGTACTTCTGACACTCCTTGATAACCTTGGATTTACAGATAACTATATGGAATGTATGGTTCCGACTGTCGGTGTTTATCCGATTGCGACAGCCAACGACAAAGCACAGATCAGTGCTCCGTTAATGTCCCGCTTTGCGGTCATTGAACTTCCGGATTACACAGCAGAAGAAAAGAAAGTTATTTTCTCCAAATTTGCACTTCCGAAAGTATTAAAACGCATGAGCCTCAAAGAAGAAGAGTGCGTAGTGGCTCCGGATGGACTTGATGCAGTGATCGATCAGTTTGCTGATACGACCGGTATCCGTGATCTGGAACAGGCGGCAGAACACATTGCTGCAAATGCTCTGTATCAGATTGAAGTAAATCATGTATCTTCTGTGATTTTTGACGCGGATATGGTGAAGAAGTTATTTGAATAAAATCGGTAAATACTTATTTCATACACAGTAACTAAAATTTTACTCCGGAATGTAAAAATATACTTGCATTCCGGAGTCCTTTTTGTTATACTACAAAAAGTTTCATAAGTAGATTTTTATGAAATGTTTTATAAATTTCATAATTGGTTCGAAACCCTCCCAGTATAAAAAACTAGGTCATGCAGGTATCTTCCGATCGTCGATACCTTTTTCTGTGGAGGATTTTTATAAAAATCACCTGGAAGAAGGAAAGGTTGGAAGTTTTTTTATGCGTAAAATTATTATAGACTGTGATCCGGGAATTGACGATGCACTTGCAATCATGCTTGCTGCAAATTCTCCGGAACTTGATATTCTGGCAATCACAACAGTATCAGGTAATGTGCCATCTGATATGGGGGCGGCTAATGCACGAAAGGTTCTGAAGCAGCTTGGCAGAATGGATATTCCAATCTATATTGGAGAAGAAGTTCCGCTCCGGGAAGAATATATTGATGCGAGGGATACCCATGGGATGGATGGACTTGGAGAAAGCTTTTTTCCGGAAGTGGAAGGTGAATATGAGAAGAAGAATGCAGTTGATTTTCTGACAGAACTTCTGGAGAGAGAAAAAATATCCATTATCGCACTTGGCCCGATGACGAATCTAGCAAAAGTATTTTCGAGAAAGCCGGAACTGATCGCTAATGTAGAAGAGATGGTATCCATGGGAGGAAGTTTCAAGAGTCATGGAAATTGTTCGCCGGTAGCTGAGTATAATTACTGGTGTGATCCGGATGCGGCAGCGAAAGTATATGATGCAATGTATCAGAATGGACGG
>OHKX01000721.1_pt1 | contig 13738 bp, 10 predicted proteins | sample 1568921 | NCBI WGS metagenome assembly OHKX01 (sample SAMEA3879564, study PRJEB24766) | human gut metagenome | biome: human-associated habitat; feature: feces | place: USA | collected 1985/1987
CAGATATCCTTGCAGGCTGTGCAGGGAGTGCGGTGGGGGTGCAGGTTCCAGCACTGCTTGCGGTTCACCTCGGGGTGGGTGGTCTTCATCAGCGCATCCATGGCGTAGCGCGTAAAGATACTCATAGGATCACTCCTTTTCAGGGTCCATCACCGTGGTGATGTCGGCGTTGTCCAGCAGGAAGCGCTGGACTTTCTGTGCAACCAGTGCGGCGGCAAGGGTGTCCGGGCTCAGCACCCGGCGGATATCGGCCTCCGGGGTGTCCTGCAGCTGGGACAGGCGGCGGTACTCGTTGTTGACCTCCAGCGTGCTCACGGTGATGTTCTCGGCCTCGGCAATGGAGCGGGAGGCCAGCATGGAGCGCAGATTCCGCTCGGCAGCGTCACGGTAGCCTGCCCGCAGGGCGGCAGCGGTGGTGTGGCTGTTCTTGCAGTGCTTTTCCAGGGTGATGTTGCTGCGGGAGAGCCGCTGCTCCAGCATCCGCATCTCGTTGTCGGCGGTGCGGTCCAGCATGGCCTCGGGCAGGTCCACGGTCAGGTTGGCACCGGCCTTTGCCAGCAGTTCCTGCCCGGCGGCGCGGTCGGCGGCATCTTCGTGGATCATCCGCTTTTTGGCCCGCACGGCCTCGCGCATGGCGGCAAGGTCTGCATAGCCCTGTGCCCGGGCAAATTCCTCGTTCAGCTCCGGGGTGGTCTTTTCGGCCACGGAGTGCAGCTTGATCTCAAACTGCGCGGTCTTGCCGGAGAGCTCCTCCACCCGGAACTGCTCAGGATAGGTGAAATCAAAGCGGAAGGTCTCGCCAGCGGTGTGGCCGTAGATGGCATCCTCGGCGGCAGGCATCAGCTTGCCGTCCCCCAGAACCACCATCACCTTTTCCATCCGGCTGTCGGGGATCTCCTCCCCGTCCATGAAGCCGACAAAATCCAGCAGGACCCGGCTGCCGCGCTTGGCGGGGGCGGTGGAGTTGTGGTAGACGGAGCGCATCCGGGTCTGGTGGACCATCTCCTGGTCAATGGTCTTTTCGGAAAGCGGCCGCACATGACGGGTGACAGCCAGCCCCTTGTACTGGCCTAATTTTACTTCCGGCAGATTTTTTGCGTTGTTGGACATATCGTTTTACTCTCCTTTTATAAACCATGAACAGCCAGCCAGTTTTCCGCAACTGCGGAAAACATTTCTGGGTATTTGGCGTTTTCAGCATCAAATTCATGGAGATAGGTCTCCACTTCCTCACGTGTCACGGGAGTGGTGCGTTCCCAGATCGTGAACACCGTGCCGTTGCCCATATCGAAGGTCGCAACTTGCTGGTGGGTAGTCTCTCTCAGCTGAAGAAAAACGGCGTTGAACCGGTGGCCCAGTTCCGTGTCTGGTGCCAGCGAGAGGGGGAACGGGTCAGCGGTGATGACATACTTTGCGTCAAAGAAACCGGTGGGGAAATAGTGGGTGCCCGGCACCGAGAAGCTGTCCGGCAACTTGCCGTCCAGTGCATGGTTGGGCAGGTCACAGTTCCGCAGGTGGCCGGGATTGTAGAGCATGTCATCCGGGATCATATAGGCGACCTCGCCCTCCCCCAGATGTTCAACCAGCCATTGTGCCATGGCCTGGATCTGCGGTTTGTCCTTGCGGTCATAGGTCAGCTCGTCCAGCCGCTGATACTCAGCAAGGTCTGCCGGGTGGAACGCATGGATAACGAACTCTGGCAAGGCCATGACAGTGAGCGGGGAGCACCGCACCGACACGGCGAACAACAGTGTAAAGACCCAGAAACAAAGCTTTGGTATTTTGAAATGCTCGATACTCTCTGCCAGACCCGCCGCACCGCAGAGAAACAGAATGACATAGGCGGGCACGTACAGCAGCATCTGGTGGGAGCCGGAATTCTGCACTCGGGTAAACAAGAGCATACTGAGCATCAGCTCACACAGCGCCAACACAGGCAGGCTGGGCTTTTTCCGCTTGACGCAGAGCCACAAACCAAACAGGATCAAAATAAGGTTCAGCAGGCCGGTGCGCATGGCATGATAATAGAGCTCTACTGCAATGCCGCCGACATTATAGTACGAGTAGCGGTCGGAGTAGTTAAAAGCCAGGATCTTGCTGACCATGGGCCAGAGCAGAACCACCATTGCTGCCATGGCGCAGACACCAAACAGGATGAGGTTGCGTACTCGGCGCAGGGCAAGGCCCTTTTGGCCCTGTTTTGCGAGCTTTGCACTGCTTACAAAGAGCAGAAGCGCATAGGAAAAATAATAGCCCACCACAAAATATAAGTACCAGCGGCGGCTCAGGATAATCGCGGCCGTTGCCAGGAAGATGAGCACGAACCGCCCCGGCTCCAGCTTTTCAAAACGGTAGTCCAATGTAAGGAGCAGAATGGCAAAAGCGAAGATCAGACCGAACCAGTCCGGCTGTGCCAGCATAGCGCTCATTCGCAGGAACGGATAGGTCAGCACCCAGGAAAAGCCGATGATAAAATACCAGAACTTATTCTTGACCTCCAGAATCTGCCCGATTTTGATCGTGAGACCAGCCAGCATCAGCATAAGGCTGGGGAGCACACAGAAAACCTGCGCAAAAGCGTAGCTGTCACCCGTTTTTGCGGTGAGGCAGAACGGGAACTCAGTGAACAAGGTGATGAAATTGGTGTAATCTTCAGAAAATGTGCTTATGATATACTTAAAACCGGCCACCGGACCCAGCGCAAAAGCCGCTTCGGTATTGAACTGCTTCTGAATGTAGTTCACATAATCCCAGGCGTAGATAAACTGCCGCCGCCCCAGCGCCCAATAGAAGTAGAGCACAGCTCCGGCCCAAAAGGCGATGATGGCTGCGCGGTGGAAGAAGTCCAGCTCCACACCGGCAGTGTGCAGCACCCACAGCGCGCCGTAGAACAGCACACAGCTGCACCACAGGCTCACCAGCGGGAAGAACGCCGCCGCGGTGGGGAACAGCAGGCCCACCAGCACCAGCAGGAGTGCTCCGGCACCCAGCCCGATGCCGCCCTTTGCCCAGGGTGAAAGGGTCTTCTTTTCAGAAAGTATCGTTGACATTGTACATGCTCCTCGGTTTTGAACCACAATATTACAGCTTACAGTATAATGATTCCGGGCGGCACAGGCAAGAGGGCAGGCCCCCGGAAGATAAAATATCCCGTCTGTGTTTCAGCAGACGGGATATTTTGAATGCAATATTACTTTTTGGAATTCTGCTTTGCCGCAATGGTGGCCTTGCGCTTCTGGGCGGCGGCCTTACGGGCAGAGACCTGCGCGGCCTCCGGGTGGGGAGCCTCCGGCGTGATGCGGTACATCCGGCTGCCCATGGCGGGCAGATCCACGCTCAGGGTGTAGTCCCGGCCGTACACGCCGCCATCGGTGGTGTGCAGGTGTCTGGTGCGGCTGCGGTCCGCACCGTTCCAGCAGGCAGCCTCGCTGTTCAGCAGCTCATCGGCGGCGCAGGGATATTGGAAGTAGAGCGGGAACTTTTTGTGGGCGGTATTCTGGGTGTTCATCACACAGAGGATGGTCTGGCCCGCGCCCTTCCGCAGCCAGGCGTACACGCCCTCGTCCCGGCTCTCGCAGGCAATCCACTCAAAGCAGTTCGGGTTGTATTCGCCATCGTAGAGGGCGGGCTCGGTGGCATACAGGCGGCCCAGCTCGGCAAAATATTTCTGGAAGCTGTCGTGGAAGGGATACTTCATCAGGCCCCAGTCCAGCTCCTTTTTCTCATCCCATTCCCGGAAATGCCCCAGTTCATTGCCCATAAAGTTCAGCTTTTTGCCCGGGTGGGTGTACATGTAGAAGTAAAGGGTGCGCAGCTGGGCACATTTTTCCTCGTAGGTGCCCCACAGCTTATCAATGATGGTCTTTTTGCCGTGCACCACCTCGTCGTGGCTGAGTGCCAGCAGGTACAGCTCGTTGTAGAAATACTGCATACTGAAGGTCAGCTTGTGGTAGGCATCGGGCCGCTCACCAAAGGGCGTGGCAAAATAATCCAGCGTGTCGTGCATCCAGCCCATGTCCCACTTATAATCGAAACCGATGCCGTCGTAGCGGGTGGGGGCGGTGACCTTGAGGAAGTTGGTGGAGTCCTCGGCGGTGTAGATGCCGGTGGGCCAGCGCTCGTTCAGGCCGTGGTTCAGGTTCCGCAGGAAGGTAACAGCGCCCTCGTTCACGCCGCGGTTGGGGTCGCCCTGCCAATAAAGGGCACGGGAGATGGCATCCATCCGGATGCCATCGCAGTGGTAGACATCCATCCAGAGGGCAGCGGCGCTGTTCAGGAAGCTGCACACCTCCCGGCGGTAATAGTTGAAGTTGCAGGTGCCCCACTCGCTGTGGCCCACATCGCTGTCGTACTCGTAGAGGTGGGTGCCGTCAAAGTTGGCGAGCGCGTCGCCGTTGGCGGCAAAGTGGACGGGCACAAAGTCCATGATGACACCAATGCCCATCCGGTGGCAGGCGTTGACAAAGGCCGCAAAGTCGGCGGGGTCGCCGTAGCGGCTGGTGACAGAGAAGTAACCGGTGGTCTGGTAGCCCCAACTGCCGTCAAAGGGATGCTCTGCCAGCGGCAGCAGCTCCACATGAGTGAAGCGGTGATCCAGCAGCCAGGGGATCAGTTCCCTAGCCAGCTCCCGGTAATTGTACCAGCCGTCCGAGCCGTCCTCGCGGGTGGCGTTGGGCTTGTGCTTCCAGCTGCCTGCATGGAGCTCATAGATGTTCAGGGGCAGGTTGCGGCACTTGTCCCGCCGCTCCATCCAGCTGGAATCATCAAAGGTAAAATCCAGCCGGGCCAGTCTGCTGGCCGTGCCGGGCCGCAGCTCGGTGGAAAAGGCGTAGGGGTCGGCCCGCATCACGGTGCTGCCATCCTTGCCGTGGATGCGGTATTTGTACAGCTCTCCCTCGGCAAGGCCGGGCACAAAGCCGCTCCACACGCCGGTGTCGGCCTTCTGCATGGGAACGCCCGGCCCCCAGCCGTCAAAGCCGCCGCAGATCTCCACAGCCACAGCACCCGGGGCCCACACGGCAAACCGCCAGCCCTCCTGCCCAAAGTCATCCCGGCAGGGGTGCGCGCCCAGCACACGGTAGGCATCAAAGCATTCGCCCGCAAAGAACGAGCGATCGATGGTGGGAAAATTCATGCAGATTTCTCCTTTTCTCAACGGGATACACCCGGTCATATTTACCAATAATTTTTAATCAAAATCATCACACTTGCTGATTTTAACAGAGACTATGTAGAAAATTTATCAAATATCCACACAATTGGCGGAGTTTGTGGTATACTGAGCCTGCCGCTGCTGGGCGGCAGAAGAAATGATATGGGAGAGAGTAACTATGGCATGGTATGATACCGCAGTTTTTTATCACATTTATCCGCTGGGCCTGTGCGGCTGTGCGCACGAAAACGACGGCCAGCCCACACCGGGCGCGTTCGCAAAGCTGAACGCCTGGGCCGAGCACGCCGCCAAAGACCTGGGCTGCACGGCCATTTATATCGGCCCGCTGTTCGAGAGCGGCTCCCACGGCTATGATACCATCGATTATCGCCGGGTGGACCGCCGCCTGGGCACCAACGAGGAGTTCAGAGAGTTCGTGGCCAACTGCCACGCCAGGGGCCAGAAGGTCATTGTGGACGGTGTGTTCAACCATGTGGGCCGGGACTTCTTTGCCTTCAAAGACCTGCAGGCCAACCGCGAGAACGCCCGCTATAAGGACTGGTTCTGCGATGTGAACTTCTGGGGCAACAACGAGTACAACGACGGCTTTTCTTATGGCAACTGGGGCGGCTTCAACCTGCTGGTCAAGCTGAACCAGCGCAACCCCGAGGTGCAGAACTACCATTATGATACCATCCGCTTCTGGGTCGATGCATTCGACATTGACGGCATCCGGCTGGATGCAGCGGATGTGCTGGACTTCGACTTTATGAAGGGCCTGCGCCGCCTTGCCAATGAGGTCAAGCCTGAGTTCTGGCTGATGGGCGAGGTCATCCACGGCGATTACAGCCGCTGGGCCAACCCTGAAATGCTCCATTCCGTTACCAACTATGAGCTGCACAAGGGCCTGTGGAGCGGCCACAACGACCACAACTATTTTGAGATCGCACACACCATGCGCCGCCTGCAGGGGCTCTGCCACGACACCCGGCTCTATACCTTCTCGGACAACCACGATGTGGAGCGCCTGCCCAATAAACTGCGGAACAAGGCGCACATCCGGCACATTGCAATTCTAGTATACACGCTTTGGGGCATTCCGTCCATCTATTACGGCTCCGAATTTGGCATCGAGGGCAAAAAGGAGTGGGGCAGTGACTGGCCCCTGCGCCCCTGCCTGGAGCTGGACAAATTCCGGGATGACCTGACCACCAACCCCGTCACCAGTGTGTACGCCGCATTGGGCAGGCTGAAGGCCGAATACCCGGCCCTGAGCTGGGGCGAGGTGAAGGAGCTCCAGCTGACCACTCAGTGCTATGCCTTTGCCCGGGTGCTGGATGGAAAAGCCCTCGTGGCCGTATTCAACAACGGCGACGGCCCGGCTGAGATGGAATTCCAGCTGCCGGTGGAGGCCAACGCTGCAACGGACCTGCTGGCCGATACCGTGGGTGCGGAGAATGTGATGACCAGCCTTGCATCTGGCCGGATGAAGGTCCAGCTGCCCTCCAATTACGCCACGGTCCTGCGTCTGGATTGACAGGACACCTGTCATGCACTATTATAATAGGGAAAAATGCTGACAGGGGGAACAACAATGAACGCAGCACAGCGCCGGGAAAAGATCTTGCAACAGCTCCATGGGGCCAGCGCACCCATCAGTGCCAGTGCACTGGCCGCAAAGCTGGGGGTCAGCCGCCAGATCGTGGTGGGGGACGTGGCCCTTCTGCGGGCAGGCGGGGCCGAAATCGAGGCCACCCCGCGCGGGTATCAGTTCCACCCGACCCCCGGCGGCTACACCGGCATCCTGGCCTGTGTGCACAGGACTGCCGATGAGATGCGCACCGAGCTTTATACGGTGGTGGATCAGGGAGGCGTGGTGGTCGATGTGGCGGTGGAAAACCCGCTTTACGGCGAACTGCGGGGCAACCTGAATCTCGCCAGCCGATACGATGTGGACACCTTTATCACCCAGGCAGCCAATACCCCGGAGTGCCTGCTCAGCCGGATGACCGGCGGCGTGCACCTGCACACCCTCCGCTGCCCGGATGAAGAAACATTCCAGAGGATCGAAGCCGCGTTGAGAGAGAAAGGGATTCTCTATTGATATTGTAAGTAAACTCGAACAAACTGTCTATCCCCGAAAAACGAAAAGCGTTGGATATCCAACGAAACAATGAAAGTGGTGGATTATTTTGGACATCCGCATTGAAAAGACTGACCGCGCCATCGAAAAGGCATTCATGGAGCTGCGTGCCCGCCAGCCGCTGGAGAAGATCAGGATCAAAGACCTGTGCACACTGGCCAAGGTGAACAAATCCACCTTTTATGCCCACTATGAGGATATCTATGAGCTGTCCAGCCGGTTGGAGAACAAGCTCATCCATGTCATTCTGGACAGTGTGCCCAATGTGGGGCTTACCGCTGCACACACAGAGCAGCTGACCCGTGAACTGTTCCATGCCTTTGTTCAGAACCAGGAGGCGGTGAACATCCTTTTCTCCGGGGCAAGGCAGGGGATCTTTGCCAACTGCATTGAAAAGGGTCTGCGAGACCGTCTGGCGGCCCAAGACCCCACTTTTGCAGCGGACCCCGACCGGGGCATCCTACTTTCCTTCTGCGTGCAGGGCTGCTTCTATGCCTTTGCCAACAACAGCGGCCAGATGGACGTGGAACATCTGGTCGATCTGCTGGCTGTGATCGCCAAGGCGGCGCAAAGCCTGAACCGATGACAGAATCGTAATCATGAGAAAGGCTCCTGCTTTCGCAGGAGCCTTTCTCATTTAAAATACATGGAAACCGGTTCTTTTTATTGTTTCAATTCATGGCTCCGGCCTTTGTGAACATCTGTTCGACCTGCGCGGCGAGCAGGCTGTGCTCCGTCGCTTCCAGCAGGGGGTCTGCGGCCAGCAGAGCGGCGGCCTCGGCCTGAGCGGCGTGAAGGGTGCGGGTGTCGTTCATCAGGTCGGCAATCTGCAGGGTGGGCAGGCCGTGCTGGCGGCTGCCGAAAAAGTCGCCGGGGCCGCGGGTCTCAAGGTCGAACTGCGCCACGGCAAAGCCGTCTGAGGTGGAGCAGAGGAACTTGAGCCGCTTCTGGACGCTCTCGGCGGTGTTGTCGCTGACAAGGAAGCACCAGCTCTCGGCGGCACCCCGGCCCACGCGGCCCCGCAGCTGGTGCAGGGCACTCAGGCCGTAGCGCTCGGCATTCTCGATGACCATGACGGTGGCGTTGAGGACATCCACGCCCACCTCGATGACGGTGGTGGATACCAGTGCGTCCAGCCGGCCGGCTTTGAAATCGTCCATTACAGCGGCTTTTTCCTTTGGCTTGAGCTTACCGTGCATCAGGCCGACCCGGCGGTCGGGGAGAAGGGCTTTGGCAATGTCCTCGTAGTAACTCTTCACGGCGTTCAGCCCGCCGTCCGGCGTGTCCTCGATGGCGGGACAGACGATATATACCTGCCGTCCGGCTCCGATCTCCCGGTCGAGAAAGCCGTAGAGATCCCGCCGCTTTTTTCCGGTGATGCACCGGGTCTTGACGGGCTTGCGGCCCGGGGGCAGCTCGTCGAGAATGGAAATGTCCAGATCACCGTAGATCAGCAGGCCCAATGTGCGTGGAATGGGCGTGGCGCTCATCACCAGCAGATGGGGGTTCGCGGCCTTTTCGGCCAGCATCCCGCGCTGGCGCACGCCGAAGCGATGCTGCTCGTCAACCACAGCCAGACCCAGCCGGGCAAACTCCACGCCCTCGCTCAGGATGGCGTGGGTGCCCACCACAAGGTCGGCCTCGTCACTGCGGATGGCAGCCAGCGTGGTGCGGCGGGCGGTGGCCTTCATGCCGCCGGTCAGCAGGGCCACACGCATCCCGAAGGGGGCCAGCATCCGGTTCAGATTCTCTGCGTGCTGGGCGGCAAGGATCTCGGTGGGGGCCAGCAGGGCCGCCTGATATCCGCTGCGGATGCAGGCCCAGATGGCGGCGGCGGCAACCAGCGTCTTGCCGCTGCCCACATCGCCCTGCAAAAGGCGGTTCATGGAGGTGCTGCCGGACAGATCGGTCAGAATTTCGTCTACGGCCCGGCGCTGGGCACCGGTGGGGGAGAAGGGAAGCGATGCCCAGAAGGGGGCCGGGTCGAGCCGCTGCATGGGTGCACCGGTGGAGGCGCTGCCCCGGTTCTTCATTCGTCCAATGCCCAACTGGAGCACCAGCAGCTCCTCGTAGATGAGCCGCCGCCGGGCTGCAAAAGCCTCCTCTTCCGTGGCAGGGCAGTGGATGGCCCGCACGGCATCGGCCTTGGAGAGCAGACGGTATTTTTTCAGCATCTCCTCTGGCAGCGGGTCGGGCAGGAGTTCCGCATGGGGGAGCAGCTGCCGGATGCATTTTGCGATCACGGTGCTGGAAAGCCCCTCGGTCTGGGGGTAAACGGCCTCGAAGGGAGCGGCGGTGATCTGTGCCGCCGTGCGCACCTGCGGGTTGACCATCTGACGGCGAAGCATCCCGCCGGTCACGATGCCCTCAAAATAGTATTCCTGCCCCAGCTCTAGCTTCTGGGTGGCATAGGGATTGTTGAACCAGGTGATCTCCAGGCTGGAAACATCGTCCCCGGCGGTGATGCGCTCCATCCGCCGCCCGCCCGGCAGGATGCGCCCGGCAGGTTTGGCGAACACCTCGGCCTTCACCACGCACTCGGTGTCTGGCGGGGCCTCGGCAATGGAGTAGGGACGGGAAAAATCGATGTAACGCCGGGGATAGTGGCAGAGCAGATCGGCCAGTGTCACGATGCCCAGTTTCTCAAACCGCTCGGCGGTCTTGGGCCCCACGCCCTTGAGGTAGCGCACCGGCGTGTCCGGGGTCAGGGTGGTGTGATGTTCAGCGGGCATGGCAGGAGACTCCTCTCGTGGTTTTCTTTATTCTAGCACGTCCGGTGGCAAAAGAAAACAAAAAATCCCGGAAGCCGCAGCTTCCGGGAACTTTTGGAGGTGACGACCAGATTTGAACTGGTGGATGAGGGTTTTGCAGACCCTTGCCTTACCACTTGGCCACGTCACCATATTTGGAGTGAATATTTCCACTCCATTTGGAGCGGCCGACGAGGCTCGAACTCGCTACCTCCACCTTGGCAAGGTGGCGCTCTACCAGATGAGCTACGGCCGCACATTTCATGTGGTCTGCCGGGGTTTCGCTCCCGGCGACGTTGGCTATTATAGCGTAAAACGCAGGCTTTGTCAACAACAAATTTCCAAAAAATCAGACTTTTTGCAAAACACGCCTGTCTGCGCCTGTTTTTCAAAAACAAAGCCGAAACCGAAATGAAACCGAAATGTTTCAGCTTTGCGGCGGCAGACACAAAGAAAATTCGGTTGCTTTCCCTTCTTAGAGAGGTTATAATAAACTTGTCAAAAAGTTGCACAAAAACACGTCTGCTGTGCCGCGCGGGCGGGCAGACGTGTTTTTGTGCCGAGATTTTGCCAGAAAAAAGGAGCAACCGCAATGTACAAGATCACTGAAAAGGTCGCGCTGAACCCCACCGTGACAAAGATGGTCATTGAAGCCCCGCTCATTGCCAAAAAGGCAAAGCCGGGCCAGTTCATCATTGTGCGCCCGTTTGAGGACAGCGAGCGCATCCCCCTGACCGTGGCCGGTTACGACCGTGAAAAGGGCACTGTGGATATCATTTTCCAGATCGTGGGCGGCACCACCATGGAGCTGAACAGCCTGAACGCAGGCGACAGCGTCCATGACTTTGTGGGCCCCTTGGGCCGCGCCACCGAGACCGAGGGCCTGAAAAAGGTCTGTGTTGTGGGCGGCGGCGTGGGCTGCGCCATCGCCCTGCCCATTGCCAAGGAGCTGCATGACCAGGGCTGCACCGTCCACAGCGTCATCGGCTTCCGCAATAAGGATCTGCTCATCCTCGAGGACGAGTTCAACGCCTGCAGTGACGAGCTGCGCATTATGACCGATGACGGCAGCTACGGCACCAAGGGTGTGGTCACTGCCGCTCTGGACGAGCTGGTGGCCGCCGGCAACCAGTATGATCTGGTCATCACCATCGGCCCGCTGATCATGATGAAATTCGTCGTCAAGACCTGCCAGAAGCACGGGCTGAAGAGCATCGTCTCCATGAACCCCATTATGATCGACGGCACCGGCATGTGCGGCGGCTGCCGCCTGACCGTGGGCGGCGAGACCAAGTTTGCCTGCGTGGACGGCCCTGACTTTGACGGTGACCTCGTTGATTTCGACGAAGCCATGGCCCGCGGCACCATGTACCGCCCCTTTGAGGCAAAGGCCCGCGAGAAGGCCTGCAATCTGTTCAAGACTGAGGAGGCAAAGTAAGATGGCTTTCAATATGGATCCCAAAAAGTGCCCCATGCCCACCCAGGACCCCAACGTCCGCAACAAGAACTTTGAGGAAGTTGCTCTGGGCTATACCGAAGAGATGGCCGTGAACGAGGCAAAGCGCTGCATCCACTGCAAGAACAAGCCCTGCCAGACCGGCTGCCCCGTGGGCATCGATATCCCCGAGTTCATCGGTCATGTGGCCGAGGGCGACTTTGAAGCCGCCTATCAGGTCATTGCCCGCTCCTCTTCCCTGCCCGCCGTCTGCGGCCGTGTCTGCCCCCAGGAGAGCCAGTGCGAGGGCAAGTGCACCCGCGGCATCAAGAACGAGCCCGTGGGCATCGGCCGCCTGGAGCGCTTTGTGGCCGACTGGCACCGTGAAAACGTCCACACCGCCCCCATCGTGCCCGTATGGAACGGCCACAAGGTCGCCATCATCGGCGCTGGCCCTGCCGGTCTGACCGCCGCAGGCGACCTGGCCAAGCTGGGTTATAAGGTCACCGTCTACGAGGCCCTGCATGTGGCCGGCGGCGTGCTGATGTACGGCATCCCCGAGTTCCGTCTGCCCAAGGCCATCGTGCAGCAGGAGATCGACGGCCTGAAGAAGATGGGCGTGGATTTTGAGTGCAACATGGTCATCGGCAAGGTGCTGACCATCGACGAGCTGATGGACGAGTACGGCTACGAGGCCGTGTTCGTTGGCTCCGGTGCCGGTCTGCCCCGCTTTATGGGCATCCCCGGCGAGAGCCTGAAGGGCGTGTACTCCGCCAACGAGTTCCTGACCCGCTCCAACCTGATGAAGGCCTACCTGCCCACCAGCAAGACCCCCATCCGCACCGGCAAAAAGGTGGCCGTTGTGGGCGGCGGCAACGTGGCCATGGATGCTGCCCGCAGCGCCCTGCGTCTGGGTGCCGAGACCGTGTACATCGTCTACCGCCGCGGCATGGCCGAGCTGCCTGCCCGTAAGGAGGAGGTCGAGCACGCCGAGGAAGAGGGCATCATCTTCAGGACCCTGTGCAACCCCGTGGAGATCCACGCCAACGACGAGGGCTTCGTCAAGTCCATCACCTGCATTGAGATGGAGCTGGGTGAGCCCGATGCTTCCGGCCGCCGCCGTCCCATTGAAAAGAAGGGCAGCGAGTTTGAGCTGGACGTGGATACCGTGATCATGAGCCTGGGCACCAGCCCCAACCCCCTGATCCGCTCCACCACTCCCGGCCTGGAGACCAACAAGCACGGCTGCATCGTCACCGAGGGCGACGAGGGCAAGACCAGCCGTGAGGGTGTGTACGCCGGCGGCGATGCCGTGACCGGTGCCGCCACCGTCATCAAGGCCATGGGTGCCGGTAAGGCAGCCGCCAAGGCCATGGACGAGTACATCCAGAACAAGTAACCTTGATTCCTGGCTCCCCTATTAGGAGAGTTCCGCAAGGCGCTGGCACAGCCAGACCGAAGCGGTGAGAGATTCAGCCGACATTCCATTGTGGAGTGTCGGCTTTTTTGTTGTTGTATCCCATTTCTTATGCATCCTGCCCAAAAAACAGAGCAATATTTTGTCACTCAAACTTGGCGGAATCTGATTGATTCTGACTGAATTTTTGCTATAATAAGGGGGCAGGGCGGTCAGAATCCGCCAGCGCCAATCAAAATCAATCATATAAATCGAACAAGGGGGAATGTTCCCGATGCTGGCAGAAGAACGATTCAGCCTGATTCTGGATCTGCTGGCGCGGCAGCGCACCGCCACCGTACAGGAGTTGTGCGAGGCGTTGAACGCAAGCGAATCCACCATCCGGCGCGACCTGAACGAGCTGGGCAAGCAGGGCAAACTGAACAAGGTGCACGGCGGGGCCACCCTGCCGGACAGCCCCTTCCGCACCGATGAGCCCACCATGGCCGCCAAGGAAGAGCTGGCCGTCAGTCAGAAACAGAGCATCGCCCAGGCGGCGGCAGAACTGATCCTGCCGGAAGATTTCATCTATCTGGATGCAGGCTCCAGCACGCTGGCTCTGGCACGGGCGCTGAGCGGCCCGGCCCTGAACGCCAGCTATGTGACCAACGGCGTGGCCCACGCCCGCCTGCTGGCCCAGAAAGGCTGCCGGGTGTTCCTGCCCGGCGGGCTGCTGCGGCCCCAGACCGAGGCCATCATCGGGGCGGCTGCACTGACTGCCATCCAGCAGTACAATTTCACCAAAGCCTTCATGGGGGCCAACGGCGTGGCGCTGGGTTCCGGCTTCACCACCCCAGACCCC
>OHKX01000760.1_pt1 | contig 13010 bp, 10 predicted proteins | sample 1568921 | NCBI WGS metagenome assembly OHKX01 (sample SAMEA3879564, study PRJEB24766) | human gut metagenome | biome: human-associated habitat; feature: feces | place: USA | collected 1985/1987
TCCATGATGTCCGCCTAACTTATAAATATGTGTCCAGAATTCTGGGTACATATCACCGGTATGCTGCTCTTTGTTTATTTTTATATTATGCTTCCTGTTTTTCAAGAAGTTTCTTAACGCCCTGAATTGCTACCAGCACACCAAGGATCAGAAGTAATACTGCGAATACAAGCTGTAATGTATTTCCAAGATCAAGGCCTGTTGAGAGCAGTGCTTTTGAAAGTTTTGTGATCGTCATTCCAAGTGCTGTAAAGGTAACTGCCATCATAAATACCATCGGGATCCAGAGCATGCAGCCCTGACGTTTGGTCTTCTTTAAGAATACAGCACACGCAACAAGTGCAAGTACGGATAACAGCTGGTTTGCAGAACCAAACAGTGGCCAAATCTCAGCATATCCGACTTTGGTAAGCATATAGGCAAGTACCAGTGTGATGACGGTTGCAAAATATTTATTCGTTACTACTTTCAGGAACGGACTCATATTTTCCTCATCTGTATCAGAATCAAGGAAAAACTCCTGGAAGGAAAGGCGTCCTACTCTGGCCACAGAGTCAAGGGATGTCAGTGCGAATGCGGATACAGCAAGGTTGATCAGTGTAAATACCAATGAATGTGGCAGACCAACTACTGAAAGGAAGTTTGCGATTGCTCCTGCAAAGATCTGCGGCTGAGTAGTCAGTCCCTGTGCAGCAGCTTCACCATCTGCAAAAGATGCAACTGCAATCAGTGCGATGATAGCAAGCATACTCTCCATCAGCATTGCGCCAAACGAAACTGGAAGCATGTTCTTTTCATTTTTGATCTGTTTGGATGCCGTACCGGAAGATACCAGAGAATGGAAACCAGAAACCGCACCACAGGCGATTGTTACAAATAAGATCGGGAACATATACTGTCCGTCTACATTAAAGCTTGTAAATGCTTTAAGATTACAGGATGGATTTGCTACAAATACACCAATAACAGCGCCGACAATCATAAATATCAGCAGATAACTGTTCAGGTAATCACGCGGCTGAAGCAAAGCCCATACCGGAGCAACACTGGCAACCAGAATATATGCAAATATAATGATATGCCATGTTCCAAGGCTTACGTACATTGGGAAATTCAGTCCCAGTACAATTGCTGCTACTAATAATACGATTGCAACAGCTGTATTGATCCATTTATTAAACTTTGTATATTTAAGGAAAAATCCAAGTACAACTGCTTCTAATATGAATAACATGGAAGTAGTTGCAACCGCGCCGTTTGCGGCTACTTTTGTAACGACTCCTGCATCGCTTGTCGCAAATCCATTAAAGGTTCCTGCCACAACATCTGCAAATGCTGCGACGACCAGGATACAGAACAGCCAGCAAAACAGAAGAAATAATTTCTTTCCTAATTTACCAATATATTCTTCAATGATATATCCGATTGTACGTCCTTTGTTCTTTACAGATGCATACATGGAAGCAAAATCCTGTACGGCTCCGAAAAAGACACCACCGATCAGAATCCAGAGCATTACCGGAAGCCATCCAAAAATTGCAGCCTGAATCGGTCCGTTGATCGGGCCCGCACCTGCGATTGATGCAAACTGATGACCAAATACTACATTGGTATCTGCCGGTACATAATCCACTCCATCTTCCATTTCATATGCCGGTGTTTTTGCTTTTGGGTCAATTCCCCATTTGTTCTGGAGATAACGGCCATACAGAAGATATGCTCCACCAAGCACTACTATGGCTATTACCATCATTAAAATTCCACTCATAATCTTTCCCCTTTTCTTTTGGTATGGTTTATATAAAAAAACGCCTTTGTTATCCATTCGGATAACAAAGGCGGAATGTTCCGTGGTACCACTTTGTATTACCATATCTATTACTAAATATGATCTCTTGTTACTGTCTCTGTAAACAGTCTCTTCTGTAACGTGAAGACTACGTCCCAGCTTACTCAAAATTCAGTGGGATGCTCCCGGGTGATATCACAAAATACTTTCTGCCACTTCTCACCATCAGCGGCTCTCTGTAATCCGGTTTCCTTTTGTGACCTGTCCTGTTCGATGCATTTCTCTTTTTTATTTATCTAATGTTTTACTACTTTTCAGGCAAAATAGCAACTTTATATTTAAACATATTTCACAATTTTATTTACTGTTTTTTGTATAATTTGCACACTATCTTTTCCTATGCACTTTGTATTGCCCTTTTTATTCTTATCCTAATGCCACATCTAATATCATCATCAGCGTAAATCCAACTGCAAAGAAAATCGTTCCAATATTCGAATGTTCCCCGGCAGACATCTCAGGGATCAGTTCCTCCACAACAACATAGAGCATGGCTCCCGCCGCAAAACTCAGAAGATATGGCAATGCCGGGACGATCAGTCCTGCTGCCAGGATTGTGATCACTGCCCCGATCGGTTCCACGATTCCTGATAAAACACCACCAATGAATGCCTTTGTTTTTCCCATTCCCTCAGAACGCAGAGGCATGGAAATAATCGCCCCCTCCGGGAAATTCTGGATTGCAATTCCAAGTGACAGTGCAAGTGCCCCCATCAACGTAATCTGCACGTTTCCGGTCAGATAACCAGCATAAACGACACCGACTGCCATTCCTTCCGGGATATTATGAAGTGTAACTGCCAATATAAGCATAGTCGTTTTTTGCAGACGACTCTTCGGCCCTTCCGCCTTATCTGTTTGTTGATGCAGGTGTGGAATAATATGATCCAACAAAAGCAGGAATAGCACCCCTGCCCAGAAGCCAACTGCTGCCGGTACAAAAGAGAGCTTTCCCATTCCTTCTGACTGTTCAAGTGCAGGGATCAGCAGGCTCCACACAGATGCTGCTACCATGACACCCGCAGCAAACCCGGTCAGACAGCGCTGTACCCACTGGTTCAGGTCTTTTTTCATAAAAAAGACACAGGCCGCACCGGCTGATGTGCCGATAAACGGAATCAAAATTCCATAAAATACGTTTAAATTCATTCTTCTCCTCTCTTGCGCATTTTATGATTGTCATTCAGACACCCCAATCAAAATGCCCTTCTGTTTACAGTATATGCTATATCCATGAAATAGTTTTTTCATGGTTTAAGTTAGTTTTATTTAACTTATATCCATTATATTCTCTTTTTTCCTGATCTGCAATATTTAATTAACCATTTCGTGAATTCTATCTCCCCCAAAAAACAAAATGACCATCTTTTCATTTCTGAAAATTATCATTGACAATTCAATGAAATACCTTTATTATATCAACATATTTATTTGGTATGTTTGTATGATTTTGTTTGATTAAGGAGCGTGATCTTATGAATATCTTATGCTTTGGTGATTCGAATACCTGGGGATATAAGCCGGATAAATCCGGACGTTATGATGAAAATATAAGATGGACCGGACTTTTACAGAAAAAACTCGGATCTGGATATCACATTATAGAAGAGGGACTTTGCGGCAGAACAACTGTCTTTCAGGATGAGCTGCGTGAGGGCCGCCGCGGACTGGATCTGATTGGAGTCACAGTAGAGATGCATAACCCAATTGACCTCATGATCATCATGCTCGGCACGAATGACTGTAAGACACGCTACAGAGCATCCGCCAGTGTGATCGCAAAAGGACTTGATCAGGTAATCCGAAAAGCACGTCAGAATGCGTCCCGGCATTTTGATCTGCTTGTCATCTCGCCAATCCACCTGGGCGTTGGCGTCGGAGATGCCGATTTTGATCCGGAATTTGATGCAGCTTCTGTAGCGGTTTCCAGAAATCTGGCTAATGAATACCGCAAGATTGCACTCCAAAATCATGCTGCCTTCTTAAACGCATCTGATTTTGCTGCTCCAAGTGTTACTGACCGTGAACATATGGATGAAAAAGGTCATGCCGCACTGGCTGATGCAATTTATAATAAGATCCTTGCCCTGCAAAAAGGACTCTCCCATGTGATATAGAGATAAAAACAGATCCCTGGCTTGCTGCCGGGAATCTGTTCTGCTTTAGAAGGTAATTTTTTTTAATCCTGTTTTACATTAAATGCTTTCATGCCCGGATATACGGCACTTGCGCCAAGTTCTTCTTCAATGCGGAGAAGCTGATTGTATTTTGCCACACGCTCCGAACGACTTGGTGCACCGGTTTTGATCTGGCAGGTATTCAATGCAACTGCAAGATCTGCAATCGTTGTATCTGCGGTTTCTCCTGAACGATGTGAAGAAATTGCTGTGTATCCTGCTTTATGTGCCATCTTAATGGCTTCCAATGTCTCAGAAACAGAACCAATCTGGTTCAGCTTGATCAGAATCGCATTTCCTGCTCCAAGCTCAATACCTTTGGCAAGTCTTTCCGTATTTGTTACGAACAGGTCGTCGCCAACAAGCTGTACTTTATCTCCCAGTCTTGCAGTAAGTTTCTGCCATCCTTCCCAGTCTTCTTCGTCCAAACCGTCCTCGATGGAAATAATCGGATATTTCTCGCAGAGTTTAGCCCAGTGTTCAATAAGTTCTTCTGCTGTATATTCTGTACCTGCTTTTGGCAGTTTATAATATCCTTTTCCCTTTTCACTCTTCCATTCAGAAGAAGCTGCATCCATTGCGATCTTAAAATCTTTTCCTGGTTCATATCCAGCTTTCTTCACGGCTTCCAGAATCGTCTCAATTGCCTCTTCATCTGATTTCAGCGCCGGAGCAAATCCACCTTCATCTCCTACGGATGTTGCAAGTCCGCGTTCTTTCAGAATAGAAGCCAACGCATGGAACACTTCTGCGCACCATCTTAAGCATTCTTTAAAAGAAGGTGCTCCAACCGGCATGATCATAAATTCCTGCACATCCAGTCCAGATGAAAGTGCATGGCACCCACCGTTTACAATATTCATCATCGGTACTGGCAAACGATTTCCAGATACACCTCCGAGAAAACGATACAGCGGAATCTCCAGTGCCGTAGCTGCTGCTCTGCAGCATGCAATAGAAACTGCAAGAATTGCGTTGGCACCCAGTTTGGATTTATCTTTTGTTCCATCTGCTGCGATCATTGCCGCATCTACTGCATAAATGTCACTTGCATCGAGCCCTTCAATTGCATCATTAATAGTTGTATTGATATTTTCAACTGCTTTCTGTACACCTTTTCCAAGATAGCGTGCTTTATCTCCATCTCTGAGTTCCAGGGCTTCAAACTCACCTGTGGATGCTCCACTCGGTGCAGTTCCTCTTCCTACGGTTCCATCCAGCAGATACACTTCTGCTTCTACTGTCGGATTTCCTCTGGAATCCAGGATTTCTCTTCCTACTACTTTTTCGATTTCAAGGTACATGACCAATTCCCCTTTCTGTTACTCATCAGAAGGCGTCCTAAGCTCAGTGCTGTAGTCCATCTGATTTATTCACGCAAAAGTTTTCTTTATCTAACTCATTGGTTAGTATAAACTAATTCTTATGGTCATGCAAGATTTTTCCCGCTTTCTTATTGAGAAAATAATTCGTTTAGTCCCTTTGAAAGTCAAGCGGATATTCGCAATTGAAGCAGGGAACTTACTTGATTTTGGTAAAATAATAAAAAAGAAGAACAGTCGCTTTCTTCCCCAAACAGCTTCCAGAACTATTATGAATAAAAAGCACTATTCTTCTTATACATCTTATCTTATATTTTGTAATATCCAGCATACCATCGGCAATGTCATTATTCCACAAACCGTCGTGACAAACACACCGCCCAGCGCATAATCCCCATCGAGTCCGGATGCATTCGTCATCATGACGACTGCTGTCATTGTCGGCATTCCCACAATCAGCGCCATCGCCATCCGGATTTCCTCGCCGACCGGAAAGATTCCAAGAATCAGGAACAAAAGGATTGGTGCTACGATCATCTTTACCAGAACAATCCCATACAGTGAGATTTCCCGTATATATCTTCGAAAAGAAATCCCTGCAAAAATGCCGCCAACATAAATCATGGCAAGTGGTGATGCCGTAGAACCTATCTTCTGCAAAGCAGTATCCAGAAGTGCCGGTATCCGCACCTGTGCGAGCATCAGGATCATTCCAAGTAAGATCGCCACCGTCGCCGGATTGACCAGTTTTTTCAAGACAAACCACCCTTCTCCTTCCGGAGACAATAGCTTTACACCCAAAGTCCACAGCATAAACTGGTCCATGATCATAAATACGGATGCATATAAGACACCTTTTTCCGAAAAAACACCGGCAATCATCGGCAAGCCTATGAAACCAATATTTCCGAACAGCAGCATTGCCTGATAGATTCCTGCACGGTTTTTCTGCAAATGTAACAGCTTAACCATTCCTCGTCCGGCAGCATACATAAAAATATAAAAAATAGCTGCAATCACAAAAATCGGCCATGATTCATACAGCACCTGCCGCTCTACCCCATCTGTAATGTTGATAAAAACCATCACCGGAAGTGCCATTTTCAAGACAAACTTTGAAATTGGCTCCAGTGTCTCACGACTCAGCACCCTTGTTCTGACAAGGATCACCCCTGCCAGAATATAGATTATAAACAGCCCGATCTGCTGTAGCAGAATATCAAACGTATGCATTCGTTTTCCTGCTTTCTTTGTGCCTTGCCAGAATCAGAACCATTATAAGAGTAATCACTTCTGATGCCAGGAAAGACAGCCACACACCATTCATTCCCAAAATCATGGAAAGTACGATCGCACATGCTCCAATAGCAACTGCGCCTCGAAGCAAAGAACCGATGATCGCCGGACGTGCATTTGCGGTTGCAGAAAAATATGCGACAAGAACGATATTGACTCCGGCAAATAAGAATCCCAGGAAATATAACCTAAGACCAACATGCGCATATTCCAAAAGCAGCTGATTATTTTCACTGTTGAATACCGAAATAAACGGATCTGTAAAACTCCATACCAGTGCAACCATGATAACTTCTATCGCCACTACACAGGTCAGACCCCAGTGAAGAAGTTTTTTTACATCATCAAACGCACCTTTGCCAAAGCTTTCGCTGATCAGTGGCTGTACACCCTGTGCCATTCCGTTCATGATCGCCATTCCCACAAGTGACAGATTCGCTACCACTCCATATGCAGCAACTCCGGTACTTCCGGTAAGCCCAAGAATCAGCATATTAAAGATAAACGTGATCACCGCAGAAGAAATTTCTCCTACAAATGCAGAAACACCAAGCTGACAACAGGAAATCAGATGTCGCACGGACAGTTTTTTCCATTTGAAACCGATATTACATTTTTTACTCAGATAATGTCTGGAGCACACCAACATAGTGACAATCGGGCAAAATGCTGTTGCCAATGCAGCACCAGAAAAACCGAGTCCGACCGGAAAAATAAAGATATAGTCAAACACAATATTAAAAGCACTTCCAGCAAGAGAACCTGCCATCACGGTTGAGGTCGCATAATCATTTCGTGCAAATGCCGTAACAGAATAATTACACATGAAAAACGGTGCAAAAATAAGAATAATTCGCAAATACGTTCTGCCTAGCTCTATCAGACCTGCATCCGCTCCGAGAAGTGCCAGGAATTTATCCGGAAAGAAAATTCCAACCAGCATAAATGGAACACTAAAAAGTATCGCCCAGCTGAGTGACTGTGTAAAATAATGATCTGCCTCTTCACCTTTGGCTCTGTTGATTCCGTATCTCGTCGCAGAACCAATTCCAATCATTGAGCCTATCGCGAACATCATTCCAAATACCGGCAAAATCAGATTGAGCACTGCCAGTCCATCTGCGCCAGAACTTACCGATATAAAAAAAGTATCAGCAAGAATATAGACTGATTGTCCCATCATGCTTGCTACACTCTGAAAAACATATTTTGAAAATCTTTTTAACATTTACTGTATCATTTTCCTCTCCATTTTTGTCTTATCTCCTGCGCCCAAGTTCCCAGAATGCTACAGCACTTGCAGCTGCTACATTCAAAGAGTCAACGCCATGTGACATCGGGATCATAACTGTATAGTCGCAGTCCGCAATCGTCTGTGATGCCAGTCCGTCTCCCTCGGTGCCAAGAATGACTGCAAGCTTCTCTTCAGCAAGAAGTTCCGGATCATCAATGCTGTAGGAATCATCACGAAGTGCCATCGCCACGGTCTTAAATCCCAGATTTTGTATTTTCTTCATACCTTCTTCCGGCCAGGATGTTTTTTTCTCAAAATATGTCCACGGAATCTGGAAAACAGTTCCCATACTTACGCGGGCCGCTCTTCGATAGAGTGGATTGCTGCATCCTCCTGTCAAAAGAACAGCGTCCATATGAAGTGCTGCCGCACTGCGGAAAATCGCCCCTATGTTGGTCGGATTCACAATATTTTCCAGTATAGCAACACGTCTGGAGTTCTTACAGATTTCTTCTACAGAAGGCAGTGTTCGGCGTTTCATGGCGCAGAGCATCCCTCTTGCCAGTGCATAACCGGTCATTTTGACAAGTGTTTCATATTCTGCTGTGTATACCGGGATTTCCGGATAACGCGCAAGGATATCTCCTGCCTCTCCATCCAGATCTTTATGTTCAACCAGAAAAGAAAGCGGTTCGTACCCCGCTTTCAATGCACGCTCGATCACCTTTGGGCTCTCTGCAATAAAAAGTCCTGGATTTGGCTCATTATATCTAAGAAGCTGCACCTCGGATGTTCTCGCATAAACATCCAGTTCCAGTGCAGTAATGTCGTTGATTTCAATAATATTTTTCATACAATTTATTTCCTGTATTCCTCTATCTTACAGCTGTGTTCTTTTGTCTTTTTGTCATAATTAATTCCAACCAGCAAAAGTTTTCCATGATATTCTTCCAGACTTCTGCAATATTCTTTCTCTCTGATCTGAGTAATTGCACCTGCTGCATCTTTGTCCCATTTCAGTTCCACCACCAATGCCGGCTTATCCATAAAACGTTTTCTCGGAATAAATACCAGATCTGCAAATCCTTTTCCACCAGATAATTCTCTATGAAACGTATAAAAATTTCTTGCCGCATAAAGTGCCAGAGAAATCGTATAACTCAATGCATTTTCATCATTATACTGAATATGTGAAGTCTCAAAATGCGCCTGTCGAATTCCCTCTGCAACCTGTTTTTCCCGACCCTGCCAGATTGCCTGTAGCGTATCCGCTGAGTTCTTAAGGGCATTGGATACTTCTCCCCAATCTGATACTGAAACTGCATTCACAAATTCTGCACGAATTTCTCCATTTGGAATAAATACTGTCTTTGTCGCATAACGATACCCCAGATATCCCAAATGAATCAGCAGTGTCAGGACATCATCTTCTGTACGGAAGGTTGCCATATCATTCGTAAAACTTCCTGTATTTACTGGAACTTCCTCTCCTGCGAGCATACTTAAGATATCGTCCCTCAGACCCTCGAAATTCATATCGATATAAAGCTGCAGTGCTTCAAATGTTTCTGTCTGGTTCCAGTAATTTCCCAACCTGCCAAGCCTCATACAACTGATAACAGACTTTGGGCTGTATACAGACGGAACTTCTTCAAAAGAATATCCATCATACCAGTTTCTTATCTCGTCTATATCCATCTGGTATTCTCCGCAGAGTTTTTCTACTTCGCTTTCCGTAAAGCCTACATAAGAAGCCAGCGGTCCCGGATCGATCATGGAAAATTCATCAAACATATTCAAAGCACTGTGCGTACCATATTTTTTGATAGGAAGAATTCCTGTCATATATGCCAGATGAATATAGCTCTTGTCTTTGATAAGATCCCTCAGAAAATCCAGATATTTTTCCTGTGCTTCCTTATCATTCTTGAATTCTCTGAAAATACAGTCCCACTCATCTATGATAAGCACAAACGGACATTTACTTTCTGTGTAGATATCCTGCATAGTTTCTGCCAGATCTGTCGAATCAAATAGCTCTACATCCGGATATTGCCTTGTCAGCTCACGAATTACTCTTTGCTTAATTCTCGCAATTAATTCCTTCACATCAGAACTTCTGCTCAAAAATTCCTGTACATTGAGAAAAACCGTATCATATTTATTCAGGTATCCGCCAAAATTCTCATCTTTCGCAATTTCCAGGCCTGCAAACAATTCTCTGGAATCGCACCCTCTGCTGTAATACGCAGTCAGCATATCTGCCGCCATAGATTTTCCGAAACGTCTCGGTCTGCTGACACAGACATATGCCTGCATGGTATTTATTACACGATTCGTATATTTTATCAGTCCTGTTTTATCCACATAAATATCAGAATTTACCGCTCTCTGAAATTTGCTGTTATCCGGATTCAGATAATTTCCCATTCTGGTGCAGTCCTTTCTTGCTTTTTGTTCTATCTTACCACAAAGCTGTACCGGATTCTATGATTAGATTACAAAAGAACTATGATAGCATGGGCTGCTTAAGAATTCTGCCGCCACTGTCAGAAGAATACTCATGATAATCCACTTTAATATGCGCTCCAGATCAGGTGGCATTTCGCGGCCAGCTCTTCTTCTTTCTGCTGCGCCTTCTCAGGTTCATCCTGATAATCCCAGAGTTTAAAAGCCTCTTTTACATTTTCCGGATCTACATAATAAACATGTTCAATTCCTGTTGGAAAAGATGTTTCATCAGTAACTGTATCTGCTCCACGTTCATATGCTTCCTGAAAATCCTGCAGATTCCAGAGTTCATTTTCTGTGTTTGAATCGGATGGATATTCTTTGTGGGTCCACATAGTTTCTGACAGCATGTAAAACATGTTTTTTTGGTCTACGGACAGAATTGATTTCATCCTTCCCAATGGATTTACCGTAGAATATACTTTTCCATCCTTTACAGATATGTTTGCCTCGTCCCAGGAAATGTAATTTTCCTTATCATAATACCAATAATGCCCGATTCCACCGGCTGCCAGAACAATGGCAACTGCCAGGAGTACCGACGCAATTCTCTTTTTACGAATCTTACAGCGAATTTTTTTGAGCAGTTCTGCTTCCATTTTATTTGTCTGTACAGAATCACTGCCTTTTTTAACATCTGTCAGATGATTTTCCCTCATTATTTCTTCCTGCATTCTTCGGCATGTCGGACACGCTTTCAAATGCTCTTCCACAAGCTGTCTGCTGTCCTCACTGACCATATCGTCCACATAAAGCGGAAGCAGGTCCTCAATAATATTACAACTGATCTTCATGATCCAATTCCTCCCTGATCTTTTTACATGCTCTGTGATAAGTGACTCTTGCCCAGCTTTCACTCTTCCCAAACAGAGAAGATATTTCTGCAAATGACAGTTCTCCAAATACACGAAGTGAAAAAACTTCTTTATAGGGTTCTGAAAGTCTGTGAAGAACCTTATGAACCTGAAGTGCAGTTTCTTTATCTGAAAAATTCTGAAGCAGATCTGAGGGAAAGCTTTCTTCCTTTTCGTCCTGAGATTCCGGTGCATACTTCTTGTTTTTCTTCAGATAGTCATAGTACGTGTTTTTGGAAATCTGGCAAAGCCATACACGCAGGTCACAGTCACCTCTGAAATCGTCGACTTTTTTCAGTGCTTTGAAGAATGTTTCCTGCGTCAGTTCCTCTGCAATATGGGTATTGTGCGAAAGCGAGAGCAGATAACGGTATACGACAGTAAAATACTGCTCATATACTTCCTGAATATTCAGCATTTGTTTCTCCTCTCTCTACCAGTTTTGTCCTCCTTCACATATATGACGATATATGTATGGGAAACGTTACAAAAAATTTCACAAAAAGAAAAAGGCCTTCCGATTTATGGAACACCCTTTTCTTTTTTTATAAATTCCTGATCCATGTACACGCAAGTTCCATCCATGACTGGCATTCCGGCTGAATACATCCACCATCTTCATGACTTGTCTCTTCATTTGCAAGACTGAGCCCATGAACACCTGTAGGGTACAAATGCAGTTCTACCGGCACTTTGTATTTATGCAATGCCTCAAAAAATAACAGTGAATTCTCAACCGGGACACAATCATCCGTGACCGTATGCCAGAGAAAAGTCGGCGGAGTATCCGTTGTTACCTGAAATTCCAGCGACTGTTTTTTTCTTTTTTCAGGATCACTGCTGTCAGCTCCAAGCAATGCCTCAAAAGACCCCGTATGTGCAAATTTTCCGGAGGAAATGACCGGATAACTGAGGATCATGCCGTTCGGTCTCACCATTTCTGTTTCTGTATGCAATACTTCGGAGATAAATTTTTCCTTCCAGAATCCCCAAGACTTGCAGCCAGATGGGCACCCGCCGAAAATCCCTGCAGGATAATTTTAGCAGTATCAATATGAAATTCTTCTGCATGTTCTCTTAAATATGCGACAGACTTCGCAAGCTGCAGAAGTGCCAGTGGATATCTCGCCGGGGCTACACTGTAACGAAGGATCACTGCATGGTATCCTCTTGCAAGATACTGCATGGCAATTGGTTCTGCCTCCCTGTCAGAGGTCATTGTATAACCGCCACCCGGGCAGATCACGATGACCGGGCGCTTTCGATTCGGACGCATTTCCACAGAATTGTCCAGAATATAGGTATACAAATCCGCGTTTTCCTGATAACCTTCTACTTTAATCTCAACTTTCTTGTAAATCATTCAAACCTCCGTTTTTACAGCACATAATAAACTTTCTCCTCGTGTAAAATCTACAGACCAAATTTTTCCCGCACTTCGTCAAAATCTCTGATTGGTGACATCTCTTCCTGTGGAATTCCAATCTGTTTGTCCATGTACAAAAGTGCATACCATCTATTGAACTTATAGCCACAGTCTTTCAGCTCACCAGCATGCTTATATCCCATTTTTTCATGAAACTGTACACTATTAAAATCAGAATATTCATCTGTCGGCTTTGTAATCAATGAAACAGCATTTACAACGCCCTGCTCTCTCAGGATGTCTTCCATAAGAGTATACATATGTCGTCCTAAACCATTTCGTCGTATATCCTGTTTCAGATAAATTGTCATCTCCACATCCCATCCAAAAGCTGCCCTCGG
>OHKX01000761.1_pt1 | contig 13004 bp, 9 predicted proteins | sample 1568921 | NCBI WGS metagenome assembly OHKX01 (sample SAMEA3879564, study PRJEB24766) | human gut metagenome | biome: human-associated habitat; feature: feces | place: USA | collected 1985/1987
AAATCTTCCCACATACCTTTATATTTCCAAACGCTTTCTTTACATTTCTTGATGAATGGTTCCATACCGTATTCTTCGATCTGTTCTTTTCCGTCCAGACCAAGTTTCTTCTCTACTTCCAGCTCTACCGGAAGTCCGTGGGTATCCCATCCTGCTTTACGAGGTACCATGTAACCTTTCATAGTACGGTATCTCGGGATCATATCTTTGATAACACGGGTCAGTACATGACCGATATGCGGTTTGCCGTTTGCTGTCGGCGGTCCATCATAGAACATATAAGTAGGATCGTCTTTACGGTCCTCCATACTTTTTTCGAAGATATGGTTTTCTTTCCAGAATTTTTCTACCTGTTTTTCACGATCTACGAAATTCAGGTTCGTATCTACTTTCTGATACACAACAGATTCCTCCTTTAAATTCTTCAGAAAAATTTTCATCAATAGTCAAATGAAATAAAAAAAACTTCCGTCCTGTAAAAGGACGAAAGCAATTTCCACATTCGCACCACCTGTTACATTGTACGGGCCGGTAGTATAATCATATATGCCGATACATGTTCCCTTTAACGGCGGAAACACCGTCTCTCCTTACTTAAGATTTCAGGAAAGAAACTCCGGAGTGATCTTCCATCGAAATTACTTTCACCAGGCTTCCACCTTCTCCTGGCTCTCTGCAGATTTGGTTCCGATTTACTGTCTCCATCAAAGTTTTTACTTATATCTATTTGTGCTGTTTTATTATAAGGTTATATTTTTCCATATGTCAAGGTCTTTTTATGAGAATCACGGGGTTTTATAAGGATTTTGCATGGATTTAACCCTTGTATGCAGAAAATGATTACAGTATAATTGTAAAGAATGATATACTGTAAGAAAATATGTGCAGAAAGGTAATTACATGAATATAAAAAAGAAACAATTTTTCCGGCAGATTCTGACCGGTGTCCTCTGTTCTGCGGTTATCATCACACAGGCAGTCCCGGTCTTCGCCACAGACGAATACGGTGCTCCTCTGGTGACGGCAACTCCTACACCAGATCCGCACACTCCATATTATAAGCAGCCGGCAGACACAGATTCCATCAAGGACTGGACAAAAGGCCCTCAGATTGAAGGAGAATCCGCAATCCTTGTCGATATGTTTACCGGAGCAGTTCTTTACTCAAAAAATGCAGATAAGGCACAGTATCCAGCCAGCATTACAAAGATCATGACCGCGCTTCTTGGATGTGAAAACCTGGATCCAAGCCAGAAATTTACCATGTCACAGTCCGCGGCTTATGGAATCTCTGATTCTAACAGTTCCAGTATTTATGCAGACACCGGAGAAGAATTCACCATTGAACAGGCATTAATGGCTATCATGCTTCAGTCCGCCAATGAAATGACACTGGCAGTTGCGGAACTTACCACCGGATCCACCAAGAAATTCGTAGAACAGATGAACCTTAAGGCACGCCAGCTTGGCTGCACCAACACTCATTTTAACAACCCGAACGGACTTCCGGATGAAATCCATTATACGACAGCTTCCGATATGGCCAAAATCGCGCGTGCCGCATGGTTTAACCCAACCTTCCGCAAATTTGCATCCACGCAGTATTATGAAATTCCTCCGACTAACAAGTTTGCAGAGACACGTTATCTTCTGAACCATCATAAGATGATGAAGAATCAGGCATATGCATATAACGGTGTCTTAGGAGGAAAGACCGGTTACACCGAAGCTGCCGGAAATACGCTTGTTACCTATGCAAAGAATGACAATACTTATCTGGTTTCGGTCGTCCTGCAGTCTGTGAACGGTGCTTACTCCGATACAAAAGCTCTTCTGGATTATGGTTTTAATAATTTTTCCAGAACTGCGGTAAAAGATCTTCCATCAAAAATAACAAGACATCTTCTTCCGGCTGAAAAATATATTTTAAAAGATTATAAAGACGATATGCTCTTTGAAACAAGACGCACCGCCAGCGTATCTCTCCCATCCGGAGTTGATAGCAATGCTCTGGAAAAAACTTACTCTATAACAAAAAATCCGGCAGGTCTCCCACTTCTGACCGTTACGTATACGTATAACGATCATGTAGTCGGCTCTGCCAGATATTATCAGACACGGCTTCTTTCAGACCAGCTTCTCTGACTGACGTTTCGCCTGTCTCTTCTTGCGGAGGGAATCCCTTTTTTCACGGATTTCTTCCGCATCTTTTTCTTCTATCCTCTTTAACTTCTTGATTGCATAATATGCATCCTCGTCCGTATGGCGGATTCGCACCTTTCCTTTGATATATCCATGCTTCTGACAAAGTGATACACTCTCATATGCACGAGAATTATTCATAAACCAGCGGATCCTACGCTTGGCCGGCATATGACATACCGGACAGCGGGTACTTGCAACCTCCCGGTCTTTCATTACCTTTTCTTTGTCTGCAAACTCACGTGACACATACTGATCATAGGTCGGATATGAAAGAAAAATTTCTTCTTTTTTGCTCTTTGAGTTCTTTTCGCCGTACCATCTAAATCACTGCCTGCAGTGGCAGCTCCCGTGACCATATCATTGCTTCTGCCGTAGCTGCCCCTGCTGTCATCCCTGTCCGGTGTCAGCTCTCCAGCAAGAAGCCGAAGCAGCGTGGTCTTTCCAGCACCGTTTTTGCCGACTACAGCTATTTTTTCTTTTTCCTTTATATAAAAATCAACATGGGACAGAATCGTCTGACCTCCTGCCGAAACTGTCCCATCTTTAATCTGGTATAACATATTTTACCTCTATTTTAAGTCCTTAAGACTCTCCAAAAGCTCGAGATCTGACTGCTGCACCTTGATATTGGAGGTCACAGGCTCCTGTCCAGGCTTTGTAACTGTGATTTCAATAACAGAGTCTGCCGGGATGCCGCTGCCGAATGCATACTGTAAAAAGGATACAAACTTTGGGTGGTTTGCTATAAATGTATTTTTTTCTTTCATCATTTTCATTATGCTTGCTGGGTTCATGTATTTTCTCCAATCTTATCTATATGATATCTCTTTCGACGCACATATCTTTACGTTCGTTATATTATACCATGAGTTAATTCTATAATCTATCATTTTAGAATTATTTAATCAACAATCATCTGCTGATATACTGCATATGTGCCACAATATTTCCTAAATAAAAAATATGCCATACCTCATATTTCAATATACTAAAAAACAGATGACCCACATAACATATATGTAAGCCATCTGCTCTGATGCTAAAACTAATTAAATCGTTTACTCCTTCACGCCTCCAAGTGTGACACCGGCAATAATATATTTTGATAAGAGGAGATATACAACAATAATAGGCACGATAGCTACTGTTATCATCATATAGATTTTTCCCATATCGAAATTCATATAGTCCGCTCCTCGAAGTGTGGCAATCAAAATTGGTACTGTCATCTTGTTCTTTGACTGGATGATCAGGGCCGGTGTGAAGTAGTTGTTCCATGAACCTACAAATGTGAAAATTGCCTGTACTGCAATTGCAGGTTTCATGATCGGCAATACTATATGGTTGAATGTCCTAAACTCATTCGAACCATCAATTCGTGCAGCTTCTACAAGTGATAGAGGAAGTGATGACTGTAGATAGCTGTACATGAAATAGAATACCGCCGGCGATGCTATTGATGGAATGATAAGTGGAGTCCACGAATCATACATTCCCATATTTGTTATTAAACGCAGGAAGCCCATCGCAGTAACCTGTGTCGGCATAACCAGTATCGCCATGATAAATGTAAATGCAGCTTTCTTTAATTTAAAATCATAAGCATAAAGTCCATATGCTGTAAGCGATGAAAAATATGTACATAAAACTGCACATGAGCCCGATATAATAAGGCTGTTTACTATTCCCCTAAACATAGGGAAGGATCCGTCATTAGCTACAGATTTCAGATTATCCAGGAAATGCCCGCCCGGGATAAATGAGAAGCCCTTCTGCAGCTGTGCATGCGACCTTGTCGCATTGATTATAAGTATTACAAAGAAGAACAGGCATAAAAATGATAATAATATCAAAACTATATGCGCTATAACACTGCGGACATTAATTTTATGTTTTGGTTTCATTATTTAGCCGCCTCCTTTTTCTTTCTTCTAGCTTCTTTTGCAGCTCGCTTTGCTGCTGCCTTTGATCCGTCAGGATCGCTGTCATTTGTCATTCTGTATACGATGAAGCACAGAATTGCGCTGACTATAAACAGATATACCGACAATGTTCCGGCCATACCATAGTTCTTACTCTTTAAGTGGTTGTTCAGGAACATGATAAGTGTCATTGACGTTCTGTCCGGATTTCCCTGTCCGTTTGTCAGAATCTGAGGTACATCGAACATCTGGAGTCCACCGATGATTGATGTGATGAGTGTATATGCAAGTATTGGTCGTATACTCGGTAAAGTTATATAGAAGAATCTCTGCAATGCATTACATCCATCCAGATCTGCCGCCTCAAATACTTCTGTACTGATACCCATGACTGCTGCCATGAGCATAATAGTCGTATTACCGAACCACATAAGGAAGTTCATGAAGCCGATGAGTGATCTGGTTCCAAATACACTTCCCATAAAGTCGATAGGCTTGCTGATTACTCCCATAGACTGCAGGATTGAGTTCACAGGACCACTGTTCGAGAACAGTGTAAAGAACAAAAGTGCAAATGCAGATGCCATGATCAGGTTTGGCAGATAAATTACTACCTTAAAAAACTGTAATTTGTGAATTTTTAATCTGGCATCAGTGAACCAGTTTGCTAAAACAAGTGCAACCACAATCTGTGGAATAAATCCGATAACCCAGAGGATAAGAGTATTCTTACCATATGTGATCATATCCGATTTAAGAAGCTCGGCATAGTTAGCCCATCCCACAAAATTCGGTCCTATTTGTTTGATTCCGGATCTATAGTATTCAAAAAAACTAAACCTTACCGTATCTACTAACGGAATCAGAGAAAAAATTAAATATGTTATGAAAAACGGAAGAATAAAGATATATCCCCATTTTGCATAGCTTACGCTCTTTCTTTTCTTCTTCATGAGCCAAATTCCTTTCTACCAGAGTCACCTCTGCGAAGCCCAAAGGCTCCGCATGGTGTTTTATTTATCTTATTTCGGCCATGTAACCTTTTCGATATCAGGATAACGCTCTTTAATTGCTGTCTCAAAGTTTTTCTTAGCCTTATCATAATCAACCTTACCCTGTAAGTAATCGCTGAATGAGTTCTGGATAAGCTCTACACATCCCTGATCATATGCTGAAAGAGGTGCAATCTTGATATTCTCAGCTACCGGTTCAAAGTAAGCAAATGGGTTCTGTCCGCCAAGGAAGTCTGATGCGAATGAATCATCTTTTGCTGCTTCCTTCATTCCTGATTTTGTATTTGTGAAATCAGAGTAATCCTTAGAGATCTTGAGTAAGTTGTCTTTATTTGCTGTTAAAGCAAGGATGATATCCTTAACATGCTTAGGGTTATCTGTTCCTGTTGCTGCGTGGATGTAAGATCCACCCCAGTTATACTCCTGTGGTGGTGTTGTAACAGCCCATGATCCTTCTGCTCCATCCCAGTTTGGTGCAAGTGTGAAATCGATTCCCCATGCTGGGAAAAGGAATGCAAATACCTTTGACTGAGAACCCATTGCTTTGTTCCAGTCATCATTAAACTGGCCTTTAACTTTAGCATCAACATATCCTGCATCAAGCCACTCTTTTGAATCATCTACCCAGTTTGTAATCTTCTTATCCACTACAACCTCATCTGCTCCAGGCTGTACCCATGAGTTGTCGATTGAGTTTCCATATAAACGGAATGTATCAGCGTAAGAAGATAATGTGTAGTATCCCTTTGCCTTAAGTTCCGCTGCTGTAGCCTTTAATGTATCCCAGTCCTTTGTCTTCTCACCGATTGCTTCAGGATCATCTGTTCCGAATACATCCTTTGCAATATCGCGACGGTAAACTAAAAGTCCAGGACAGCACTGCCATGTTGAACCTCTCTGTACTCCGTCTGAATCAGAAGCTGTTTTTCTTGTGAAATCGAACTGATCAGCAAACTCTTTGTCGCAATCAATTCCAAGATCCTTAAGAGGCATTGCTACGTCTGCATCTTTATCTGTATATTTGAATACGTAATCTGTCTCTGATAAGAACATATCAATCTTGTCATCTGCTGCTGCATCCGCCTGTTTTGAAAGAGCTTCATCAAGCTTCTGCTGGTAAACACCATCCTGGTTAGGATTTACTACCCAATGGATTTCTGTGCCATCCTTGAGGTATGTAATTGTACCATCTTTAGAAGTTTCTTTAACCTCCGGGTAAACAGCCTCAACTCTTGTTCGAAACTCGTCGTTCCATGAATAGATATTGATAACCTTTCCCTCTGCTGCATTAGAAGCTCCACCTTCTGTTCCGTTTCCTGCTGTTGTTCCACATCCTGCAAGGAGTGTTGCCCCCATAGACAGTAACAGCATTGTGCTAATCACTTTCTGTTTCATTTTTCATTTCCTCCATAGAAACTGTTTTGATATCTTCTTATGAATTAATTTGATATCTCGTTTACAGTTGTAATATTACTCCTTAACCGTTTTCGTTTATATTAAATCAATTGTAAAAATATCAGATTCATGTCATAATAATAGAAAGATGACATAAATCTAATATTTTGTTGCAAAGGAGAACCTTTATGGCACTTTCAAAAGAATGGTATGACGCAGAATTTGTTGACAGCGAGAGCGAATCACTGCATCGTGCTCCAAGTATTGAATATAGTTTTTATAACGCAGTCAAAACCGGGGATATGGAATATGTAATAAAAAACTGCAAAGAAGATGCATTTATACACCTAGACGGAACAGGTGTATTATCCAGAAATACTTTACAGAATATCAAATATCACTTTGTTGTCACAACCGCCATGATCACAAGATACTGTATTGATGGAGGACTCGAGCCTGAGCAGGCATACCGTCTGAGTGACTTCTATATACTTAAGATGGACAGCTGCTCCACCGTACGCCAGGTTGCTGACCTGCATCACGAGATGGCAAAGGATTTCACAGGTAAGATGGTGCTGCAGAAGAAATCATCTATCCTCTCAAAGCCTGTTACCCAGTGTGTTGACTATATATACAGCAACATAAAAGAGCGTATCACAATAGCTGATCTAGCTGCATACACAGGGCTTTCCGAGAGCTATCTTTCAAGGGTATTCAAGCAGAATCTCGGTGTTTCGATAAGTGATTATATAAGGGAAAAGAAAATAGAAAAAGCGACTCACCTGCTCAAATACTCAGATAAGCCGATTATAGATATAGCCAACTACCTGTCATTTTCATCACAGAGCCACTTTATCCAGATATTCGAGGGTTTTACGGGGCTTACACCAAAGAAATATCGCGACAGGTACTACAAATCCATGTGGTAGCCTGATGCCAAAAGCCTTGTACTACGCACAAAAAATTCCCACGCAAACATGCGTGGGAATTTTATTTAGCTGATACCCAATGATACGATATCAAACGCTATTAATTTTATAAACTATCACTCTATGTATATCTCAACCGTATGACATTTATCTGTAGAAAGCATTTCAATAGCATGCCTTGGAATACGCACGCTGTTTCCTGTAACATTTTCCACTTTTACATCATCACAGAGTGCTCTTTTGACCTGCGCATCCCCAGGTTCGAGCTTATCAGGATTATGAACTAAAATATCAAATCCATGACCTGCAAATTCTAACGAAACTTTTGCATCACCTTTTTCGTTATACTGCTGTGGCATGAGTGCAGGCTCAATAACAAGATCTCCAAGCTCTCCATGGACTCCGTATACAGATGTTATCATAGTAAGCATATACCAGCTTGCGGCACCTGTAAGGTATGAATACAGACCTCTTCCATCATTATCAAAATACTCCGGTACTCCCGGATACATCCTGCTTCTGTCAAAGTCCATCGCAGTATCAAGAAGCGTCTTTAATACCTTGTAACCCTCTTTTATAAAGCCCTGTTTATAGAGCGCATTGGCATACATTACAGCCATATGTGAGAATACAGCACCATTTTCTTTTTCACCATATGCAAATCCAAACATTCTTCCAAGATCAAACTTTTCTTCCTTAAAATCAGTGTTTAGTCTGTAGCCACCGGCTTTTTGATCAAACAGATATTTGTCTGCACTATTACAGATTGCCTTGATCTGTTCTTTTTTTGCGGTTCCACTCATGATGGCAAATACCTGTCCTGTAAGCATCATGCGTACATCTCCACTCTCACATCGTTCCACCGGTCTGCCGTTATTGTCATAATATCCGTTGAACCAGCCTCCATCCGTGCCATCTGATATCCATTCGTTTTCGCGGATGTTTTTCATCATCCACTCAGCCTTATGCTCCAGGTTTTCGCAAATTGCAGCTATTGGGACAAGAACAGTGCTTCCGCTTGTGCAGTTCTCACATGCCTTTGCATAGCTCATGAGAAGATCCTGCTTTTTGTCAGGGCAGTTGTAAAGTATTTCGTCATCAGCAAGCAGCAGCTTAAGCTCATCTAACACCTCAATCCTGTTTATTCCGCTTATTTTTTCCACATTTCTTAAACACTTTGCTATATCAAGCAGATTTCCGGCATATGCACATGTAAATGCAACACTTTCGCCTTTGTCCCATGCCATATCGAGCGCATCGTTCCAGTCTGCACCGTGCAGCTTCATCTCGTTGTGCTCCCCAACATCATAGAAAGCGCACAGATTTTGGATCAGAATATGCTCTAAAACCGTTCCAAAATATATCTGACCGCCTGCCGTCCTTTGTTTGTTACCATATGTAGTATTCCATGCTTCATCATGGCTTGCGCCTCTCATGGACTGGTAATCCTTAAAGTACGTCGTATGCTCAAACAGTACATCTGTATCACCGGTCTGGTCAATATAAAGCTTTGTAGTTACAAATGGCCAGAATGCGTGATCCATCCATACACGTGTGATGTTATTTCTGTCAGCGATAAACTCGCCAGGCTCGTTTCCTATAATAGTCGCATTGGTTCCATCAATTCTCACACCGCCATAATTGTTTACAATCATCCTGCGGACATCCGAAGGCTCCATAAGTAAAAGTGCAAGACAGTCCTGCCATAGATCTCTCCAGCCTCTTCCACCTTTTCCATAATCATGATGTGGAAGGAATGAACAGCCGTATATTCTTCGCAAGATAGGTTGAAAACATATCCATTTAAGATAATTGTCCTCCTTGGCATTTCCTGTCTCAAAATCAATATTTACCTTGTCTATCCAGTGTTTCTTGACGGTGTTTAGTTCTTCTTTTACTTCAAGTACACTGCGGTACCGTCCGGTAATGGCATTTATGTCATTTTCTTTTTCTGTAAGACCTGCAAGCATGATATAGCTTACCGTCTCCAGCGGTTTTATAATACGGTTTGCAAATTTTATTGCTCCGACTGCTTCTTTTCCCTGAAATTTTTCTCCGGCCTTTGCACCTGCTTTTTCAGTTCTGACTGCCTCAGGAATAAGGAAAGAGCCTCCCTCTCCTATAAACTGCTCAACGGTAGGATAGAAACTCTCAGGACTTTCTCCGTTTCCGGATGAACCATATACGAAGTAGCTTATATCATTTTTCCGGTGTCCACGCTCATCAAATGAGAGGACAGGTGTAACCTCAATGCCGTATTGTGTGGTTTCTATTCTGTGCAAAAGTGATGTCACATGTCTGTGATCCCTGATATTGTCAGCACTTCTGCCATAGATTGGGATTGCCCCGATCGGGACTATCTCCATAGTCTCATCTGTCTTGTTAGTGATCTCCACAAGCATGACTTCCATGCTTCCATCAAGTGTGACAAATGATGTTGTGTCGGCCTCTAACCCATATATCTTTGAAGCACGGTGCAGCTTCTGCCACATTAAACCTGCCTCAAGCTCACTTTCATCCTGATTACCTGTAAATCTGTCGGCCTCCTGCTGTGCAGATGATCCGCATACTGACCAGAAGCCCTTTCCCACAATCCGACACCAGAAATTTCTGGTGCCTTTATTGTTGTGGAGATTTTCTATACTAACAGGTTCCAGAAGAAAGGTATTCTGGCTTGTTTTACTGTCTCCGCCGAGAGTTGGTGTAATGCTTGATTTAAGCCCTTTTTCCCCTGCAAGCGGCAGATACAGTCCACTGTAGTTTTCGGGATTTTTGATCCTGAAGGTTCCGTATTTGTCTATAAAATCTATATTTTTCATATTTTCAATCAATCCTCTATACAATTACAAATCAAATTTTCACACACCATATACAATCCTATAGCAGTCATTATCCCACCTACGGAAAATTTACATGGTAAGCTCAATCTCTGTCTGCTCGCTAAGAAGCTCTTTTGGAATATAGTCTCCCTCAACCGCCTGTCCGTTTACAAGAAGGCTCTTGCATCCGCTCTCAACATGATCAGGATTTTTTACAACTATATGAAGATGGCATCCCCTGAAATCCTTCTCTATCTCAAATCCATCCCAGGCTTTTGGAATAGACGGAGCAATATGAAGTCCATAGAAATCAGGACGCATACCAAGTATTCCCTCTACACATCCAACCATGACTGTTGAAGCAGTTCCTGTGAGCCAGTGTACATGTGAACGTCCAAAGTTCGGACTTGCTTTTCCTTCAGTAAACTGTCCATAGCAGTACGGCTCAAGTCTTCTTATCTCTGCTCTGTCATTCTGTGCGGCAGGAGCATTTTCAATAAAATACTTAAAAGCTCTGTCTCCATGTCCTTTAAGTGCCTCAGCAAGAATTATCCAGCCCTGTGACTGTGAGAATATTCCTGCATTCTCTTTAGTTCCCGCATTGTATATCACTGCGAGTGCTCCGTCGAATGCGTGTGCATGATATGGAGGATCCATAAGAATGGCGCCATACTCGGTATTGAGTCTTTCATATACCATTTCAAGAGCCTTATCAGCCTGCTCATCACTTGCAAATCCACTTATAACAGCCCAGCTCTGTGGGTTGAGCCACATATTTGCCTCAGGATCATCACGCTTTCCGATAACCTGTCCATCCCCTGTAAATCCACGGATAAATCTGTCCTCGTTCCAGCAAAGCTCCTGAATGATCTTTCCGAGTTTTTCCTGGCTCTCATCAAGATATGCGATATATTCATCATCTTTCTTATAGGCCGCAAACTCTTTTAATATAGTCATTGCATAGTAGAACTGAAGTGCTACGAAGGTTGACTCTCCATCTGCACCAAGTCTCAGGCAGTCATTCCAGTCTGCGTAAAGTCCTGCAGGCATTCCATGTTTTCCGAGGTGGTTCATCGAAAAATCAATTGCTCTCTTTAAATGCTCGTAAACCGTTCCCTCATCCTTGTTGGCGAATGGAATGACCTCATCTATAAATGCTACATTTCCTGTCTCTGATACATATTTGTATACAGTTGGGAAAAGCCATAATGCATCATCAGCTCTGTAAGCCGGATGTCCTGTCTCCTGTACATAGGAAGCGTCGTCAGGAGTATCCTCATGTCCCGGATTGTGTGTAAACTTGACAAGCGGAAGTCCTCCACCGTTATCAACCTGTGCTGAGAGCATGAATCTGATCTTTTCAACAGCCATTTCAGGCGCAAGGTGTATAACACCCTGAATATCCTGGACTGTATCACGGTATCCGTATCCGTTTCTGAGTCCACAGTATGTAAATGATGCAGCTCTTGACCAGATAAATGTCATGAAACAGTTATATGCATTCCATGTATTGATCATTGTGTTGAACTCATCACTTGGTGTATTAATCTGGAAATGCGATAACTGTCCATGCCAGTATGCGATAAGCTCCTCAAGTTCCTTGTCGCAGACAGCTTTTGTATCCGTGTAAGAAGCAACAATCTTTCCTGCTGTCTCATTATCTATCATTCCAACTAAGAATGCTATTGTCTTTGTCTCGCCCGGTGCCAGCTCCAATACTGTTGTGATTGCTCCACAGCTATTCTCGTTGTAGTTGCCGTGGTTGTTAAGCTTTCCGCTCTCTACTCCGACAGGATTGCCATATCTGTGATATTCTCCGAGAAATTCTCCCCTGTCACCGCACCAGCTGTCAACAGGTGCTCCTGCAAGTCCGATAAATCTGTTTACCACATCCTTGTTGTCAATTTCCTTGCCATTCTCGATGCGGTCAAGATTGGCATGGATCATCTGACGCACTCTGTTCTCCACAAATACTGTCTTTGTAATATACTGTGAATACTGCAGATTCACCTGATCCTGCTCATAGTTGCTGTTGTTTGTAAACTCAGCGTAGCCTGTAATATTAAGGCTTCTTGCCTTATCAGAATTATTTGTCACGCTCAAATTCCACACTTCGTATGTCTTGTTCAGCGGAACGTAATATCTTACTTCTGAATGAATACCGCTGTAATCAGCCATCATCTTTGTGTATGCTGTTCCATGATGACACTCACTCTTGTATTCATTCAAATCCTTTCCTACAGGCTGCCACGAAGCTGACCAGTAATCCTTGCTGCCGTTGTCTCTGATATAAATATATCTGCCAGGCTCATCGAACTGATTAAACACATATCTCAAAAGCCTTCCGTTTGCACCCGACTTTGCAAAGCTGTATCCACCTGCATTATTGGAAACAATTGCTCCATACTCCGGCGATCCAAGATAGTTTACCCATGGTGCCGGTGTGTCAGGTCTTGTGATAACATATTCTTTTTTTGATTCATCAAAATATCCGTATTTCATATTACTTACTCCATTCTCTACTTAATTATGTGATCTACGGTTATAACTGCCTCCAACGTATATTCAGCAGTAATCCATTTTCGTAATATAATATACATTTTTGCAGCAGTGTATTATACAAAATTATTTCTTAAAATATCAGATTCATGACATAACTAAACTTATTTTACCGGGACGTTTAACATCTTCATCGTAGCTATCCTTCTGGTATACACGGAC
>OHKX01000797.1_pt1 | contig 12251 bp, 8 predicted proteins | sample 1568921 | NCBI WGS metagenome assembly OHKX01 (sample SAMEA3879564, study PRJEB24766) | human gut metagenome | biome: human-associated habitat; feature: feces | place: USA | collected 1985/1987
GCTAGGCTATACGCTTAAAAGAAAGCTTACCAACCAGGAAAATCCGCTGACCCGATATTCCGGTCTTTCTGATTGGGAAGTCCAGCCGTTTTCAAATTCGGGCAAAAGAATACAAGGAGCAATCATTACTTTTTGTTTTTCATTGCTGTCTTCTGCTTTCCAATCAGGGAAAATAACAGGAATACTTTTGAGAGGAATGAATTTAAGTATCTTGTCACCAATGTTTAGGGTGATTCGTGGTCCTTTGAGAGCAATAGCTTTGCGCTCTGCATCTTGAAGACAAGTTTTCCAGTATTTTAGTAAGGTCTGGTCCATTTGTTTTTACGTTTGTGTGATGGAATAATTTACAAATATAAGAAAATAGGTGAAAAGAATACGGTAATTGGGGTAACATTCCTGAATTTATGATTTTTTTACATTAAGAGGGATTGGAGATGTCGGGATAATCATAAGGATAAAAATTCATTTAAAAAAGAAATTGAGTATTAGTGTTTTTATGGTATATTTGAAGAGTGAATTTTAAAATTGGGCTTTTTGCACTATAATTTTAATCGATGAATAATACCATGAAAGAAAGATTGCTCTTCTTGATATGTTTTTTATGCATATCATTTATGTTAAAGGCGGCGGATAAGCCAGTAATTAAAATTAGTACAGAAAATGTAGACCTTATTTACCGGGTTGGTGATAATGGACGTCTATATCAAAGTTATTTGGGAAAAAGGTTGAATCATGCTACAGATATTGCCCACTTGCCGCAGGGCAGCGAAGCATATCTTACTCATGGCATGGAAGATTATTTTGAACCGGCTATTCATATAGTGCATAATGACGGCAATCCTTCTACTTTGTTAAAATATGTATCTCATACTCGGAATCAAGTGTCGCCGGGGGTAGATGAAGTAGTGATTACTATGCAGGATGATAAATATCCTGTAACTGTAAAACTTCATTATGTGGCTTACCAGAAAGAAAATCTAATAAAGACTTTCACTGAAATCAGTCATCGGGAAAAGAAACCTGTGCAGCTTCATAAGTACGCGTCTTCCATGTTGCACTTGAATCGTGCCAACTATTTCCTGACTGAATTCTCGGGAGACTGGGCCAGTGAGGCGCATGTGAAGGAACAGCCTTTGGAATTTGGTAAAAAAACGATTGATACCAAGTTGGGAGCACGTGCCAATATGTTCTGCTCTCCTTTCTTCCAACTTGCATTGGACGGAAAGTCAGAAGAGAACCAAGGTGAAGTGTTGGTCGGAACATTAGGATGGACAGGTAATTTCAGTTTTGTATTCGAAGTAGATAATAAGAACGAACTGCGTGTTATTTCGGGTATTAATCCGTATGCTTCGGAATATAGTCTGAAACCGAATGAAATCTTCCGTACTCCCGATTTTTATTTTACTTACAGTTTTAAAGGTAAAGGACAGGCTAGCCGTAATTTCCATGATTGGGCCCGTAAATATCAGGTAAAGGATGGGAACCAGACTCGTATGACTTTGTTGAATAATTGGGAAGCCACCTATTTTGATTTTGATGAAGCGAAATTGGTGAAGTTGATGGATGATGCAGTAGAACTGGGTGTGGATATGTTTTTGTTGGATGATGGTTGGTTTGCCAACAAGTATCCGCGCAGTGGTGATCATCAAGGGTTAGGTGACTGGGATGAAACGGCTGACAAGCTTCCTCATGGCATTGGTTATCTGACGGAAGCCGCCAAGAAAAAAAGTATAAAGTTCGGTATCTGGATTGAACCGGAAATGGTGAATCCTAAGAGTGAGTTGTATGAAAAGCATAAAGACTGGGTGATTCATCTTCCGAACCGTGACGAGTATTATTTCCGTAATCAGTTGGTTCTGGATTTGAGTAATCCGAAAGTACAGGATTATGTGTTCGGAGTTGTGGACAATTTGATGACGAAATATCCTGATATCGCTTTCTTCAAATGGGATTGCAATAGCCCTATTACAAATATTTACTCTGTTTATTTGAAAGACAAGCAGTCACATTTATATATTGATTATGTGCGTGGCTTGTATAATGTATTGGAACGTGTGAAAGCAAAATATCCTGATCTGCCGATGATGCTTTGTTCCGGTGGCGGTGGGCGTTCGGATTATGAGGCTTTGAGCTATTTTACAGAATTCTGGCCTAGTGATAATACCGATCCTATTGAACGTTTATTTATTCAGTGGGGATTTTCACAGGTGTTCCCAGCCAAGACAATGTGCGCTCATGTTACCACATGGAATAAGAATAGCAGTGTGAAATTCCGTACGGATGTGGCTATGATGTGCAAACTCGGTTTTGATATAAAATTAGCGGATATGAGTAAGGATGATGAAACTTATTGCCGTACTGCTGTACAGAATTATAATCGTTTGAAACCGGTCGTTCTGGAAGGCGATATATACCGTTTGGTATCTCCTTATGGCAGTAATCATACCTCTACTATGTATGTGGGCAAAGATAAGGATAAAGCAGTTGTATTTGCTTTCGATATTCATCCCCGTTATGCGGAAAAAACATTGCCGGTGCGTTTGCAGGGGCTTAATGCAGACAAAATGTATCGTGTGAAAGAAATCAACTTGATGCCCGGAGCCAATTCTTCTTTATCAGGCAATGGTGAGGTTTTCTCTGGAGAATTCTTGATGAATGTAGGATTGAATCTATTTACTACACAGCAACTCAACAGTCGTGTAATTGAAGTTGTAGCTGAATGATTAGGGATTGATTGTATATAATTTAGTGTATTGCCTTCATTATTTGTTTTTATGAATGATGAAGGCAATTTTCTTTTCTATAGATGAATGATACTTGATCGGTTTGATTATGAATCATAGAAGATGCCGTGACACATGATAGATCTTCAGGTGTCATCGTTATATATGTTACACTTGTAAGATATATAATCTTTCGGGTTTAGGTTCTATATCAGAGCGGACTGTTACTTGTTAAGAAAAAACATTCATAGCCTCCGGAGGTTGGAACAGGGGACTAACAAGTTTGTTCAAGCAGGGCTGTTGCAGGGGGCGGGTTTTATATCTTGGGGGAGGTATATATTTATATATAGGCTCCTTCACATCCAATTTCCCTTCCGTACCAGAATATTTTTTACTCTGAAGACAGATCTGACCTTCTGAATTACATTAACCTGCGCACATCTACAATAATCAACTTTTTCTTGAACAGTCTGTTGTATCTTCGTGTCCATAAATAAAATGAAAAAGGAAAATACTGAAGTTTTAACTCTGGATCATGATAGTCCGCTTTTTACCGTTATTGGACGATGATTAACGAATGTAGCCGTACCGATAAGGAATTCCTCGTAAATAGGACGGAAACCAAAGCATATGAGATGGGTTTGTTTCTTTCGACGAAATCAAAGGCCGGTCATGATTGCGTTCCATCATGGTAATGATATTCTTTGTATATACTTTGTTTATAGATGTTGAATTGATCTCTTTATGTATGATATTTGTCTTCTTGTGTAAGATATTTTAAAAATCAAAAACAAAACGAACCGTTTTTTTTGAGAAATCTAACAAGAGATACCCACATTTGTACTATCTTTGTAATAAGTTGGCCTTTTAAGAAAACTTGGGAAAAGCATTTATTATGAATCAATATCCGGATTTTGACCAAAAGTTATATGACGATCTTCGCCGTGGTAAAGAGTATGCCTTTGCTGCTGTCTTTGACCGTTACCATCGGTTATTGTACACCATAGCCTATCGTTTTTTGAAATCGGAAGAAGAGGCGGAGGACGCAGTTCAGTATCTTTTTATGAAATTGTGGGAGCAGAGGGAAACTTTTAGTTTTGAGTCGGGTATTCGCAGTTTGTTATTTACTATCTTGAAGAATTATATACTGAATGAATTGAGGCATCGCAATCTGGTATTTGAGAAATTGTATGAAATGGCCCAACAGGTGAATGATGAGGACGAAGATGCTTTTTTAACCCGGTTTGAACATGGTGAACTCAGAAAATCCTTGCGGGTTGCCATTGACAAACTTCCTCCTCAGAAACAAAAAATCTGCTTGCTGAAAATAGAATATGGGTTATCCAATCAAGAGATTGCCGACAGGATGGGCATAACTGTTCCTACAGTGAAATCTCATTACACACAGGCTATAAAGGCGCTTCGTAATGCGATTGAATCTTTGATTATGTGGTTTCCTGTAATATGGATTTATTTAATAGACTGAAATGCACTCATACTTTTATCGGAGTAGGGTGTTATTATAAATATATGAAAAAAATAGATTATGAAGATAGATGAATCGGTGATAGATAAAGTACTTGACAACAAAGCTGCTCCTGGAGAAGCTCGGAAAGTTGCCGGTTGGTTCGTTACGGAAGAAGGGCGTAAGTATTTGTCTGGACGATTGGACCGTGAGATGGAAGAGCTTGCAGAAGAGGTGCCGGAAGATGTTAGACTTCCTTTTATTCCCGGCATGAAGATGAAACAGCGGTTTATGAGTGAGATAAAACGTGAGCGTGGAAGGAGATCGGTCGGCCGTAAGTGGATGTGGGTGGCGGCTGTATTGTTACCATTTGTTTTCTTAAGCGTTTCTTTGTTGTTTTTGGTGAACCGGACGGGGATTTTCTCTGAAACGGAATATGCTGAAATAAGTGTTCCTTATGGTGAACAGATGCGGGTAATTTTGCAGGATGGCAGTATTGTACACTTGAACTCGGATTCCCGTTTGAGGTATCCCAAGCAATTTGGATTGTTCAATCGTACGGTGGAGCTTTGGGGAGAAGGGTATTTTAATGTTGCCAGAGATGAAAACCGTCCCTTTAAGGTGGATTTGCAAGGGGTGGAAGTGAGAGTGACCGGAACCAGATTTAATGTAAAAGCATATGCTGCCGAACCCAATATTTGGGTAACTTTGGATGAAGGAGGAATTCTTTTCAGGGATCATAATGCGAAGGAGTACAGGCTTGTTCCGGGGGAGAGTGCGGAATATAATCGTCAGTCGGGGAAATGCCTGATTTCCCGCCCGGATAATATGGAGCAGATTTCGGCATGGCGTTCCAACAGCCTTAATTTTTATCTGACTCCGCTTAATGAGATTATAAAGGTGATGGAAAGGCATTATGACGTTCATTTTATTGTGAAAGATTCTACGGTACTGAAGAACAGGTTTACTTTGTCAACAGGAAAAGTAAACGCGTCGGATGTACTCTATGATTTGGAAACTGTTTCTAATATCTGTTTTACGGAGGTGGAAGACGGTCTGTTTGAAGTAGGCACCAAATAATGGGAACTATAAAGGTAAATGTGGAATAGATGTGAGTGAATACACTTGCGTCTATTTTTTTTGAGAAAACGAAAAAAAGGACTCATACCTTTTTCTGGATGATGTGTTAGCCTATATAAGAAATTCTTTTGTTTCAAACTAATACTATTGATGAAAATGAAAGCAAGAACCAAAATGAAGACATTACTGCTGTTGGGAGTCCTTTTATTTGGCTTTACTGTTTCAGCACAGTCGCAAAAAGTCTCTTTAGATTTTAAGAATGAGAGGGTGGAAAAAGTTCTGGCATCTATTAAAAGCCAGACCGGTATGAGCTTGGTTTTCAGTGACCAGTTGGTCGATGTGAATCGTAAGGTAACCATGCAACTCAAAGATGTCACACTGAAGGAGGCATTGACAAGACTTCTTTCAGGAACTAATCTTACTTTTGAAATCAGGAACAACAAAATCTATTTTATTGAGAAGAAAGCTGTCTCGCAACCCGGTTCTAGAAAGAAAAGAGTGACGGGAGTGGTGAAAGATGTAATGGGAGAACCTCTGATTGGTGCTAATGTTGTGGAAAAAGGCAGAAGTACCAATGGGGTTATCACCGACTTTAATGGGAAGTTTACGTTGGAAGTGGACGAATCTGCTTCGTTGGTTGTGAGCTATATAGGATATTTGGCACAAGATATTCCGACAAAAGGGAAAGGGGATTTTCATATTATATTGAAAGAGGATACCAATACGTTGGACGAAGTGGTCGTTACCGGATATGGAGATTTTAAGAAGGCAACTTATACTGGATCTGCTTCTGTTCTGACTACAGAAAAGCTGGAGGCTTTACCTGTTGTCTCTGTGGGGCAGATGATTGAATCGAATATACCGGGCATCAGTGTGGTCGCCGGTACTTCTTCGCAGCCCGGTGCGAAAACAACTTTACGGGTACGGGGAGTTGCTTCCATGAATGCTTCTACCGAACCTTTGTATGTATTGGACGGAGTACCTATTCCATCTTATGACTTGAGTAACTTTACCAGTATGTCCGAAGCGGGAGGAATGGGATTCATTGAAACGCTGAATCCGGCGGATATTGAGAGTATCACCGTTTTGAAAGATGCGGCATCTGCTTCATTGTATGGTGCGAAAGGTGCTAATGGAGTCGTGCTGATCACTACTAAAAAAGGAAAGGAAGGCAAGCTTCGTGTCAATATGGCGGCGAAATACGGAATCACTGATTTCGCTTATACCTATCGTCCGTTGATGGGAGGCGAGGAAAGAAGGGAATTGATTCACGAAGGACTGGTTAATTTCCAACTGGATAAGGGGGCAAGCGAACAAGAGGCACAGCGGTATGCGGATGCGAATATAGACCAGTACGCCAAACGCCTGCCTCAGGGATATTCGGACTGGGAGAGTGCTTTGTTCAAGAAAGGTTATCAACAGGATTATAACCTGTCTGCCAGTGCCGGCAATCAAAATTCCAGTTTTATCGGTTCTTTGGGATATACTAAACAGACGGGTGTTTCCCTGAATTCAGAAATGGAGCGCTTTACGGGGCGTGTGGATGCAAGTAACAAGTATAAAAAGGTGGAATTTGGAATGAACGCTTCTTTTTCGTGGACAAAGAACGTTCATTTACCCGAAGGTAAATTTTATGGAAGTGCCATTTATGCATCAAAAGTGAATCTGACGCCTTCTACTCCCATTTACAATGAGGATGGGACCTATGCCAGCGGGTATCGTGAAAACAATGGGTATAATCCGATATTGGAGGCTGAGGTGAATGATTATTACGCTCGGACGGTACGTGCTATGGGTACGGCTAAAATAGCTTATAATGTTTGGGATAACTTGAAGGTATCCAGTGTGTTTACGGTAGATTATTCGTTGACAAAGGACTTTTTCTTTCAGTCTCCGGATGGACGTGATGGAGCAACTTATCAAGGACGGGGACGTATGCAGATGACTGACCGTATACGTTATACTTCACAGAACAATTTAACTTACTCCAAAACTTTCGGCAAGCATTCTGTCAGTGCGGTCACGGCTTTCGAGGTGATGAAGTATGATTATGAGGATTTGTATGCTGCAAAGAAAACTTACGGGCAGGATATAAACACTTCTTTAGGAAATGCGGCCGATCCGATAGATGCTGACCAGAAATTGCAGGAAGATGCATTAATGTCCTATGTGGCCAGTGTGAACTATTCTTATGATGATAAATATTATGCCAGTTTCAGTTTTCGCAGGGATGGCTCATCCCGCTTGTCTCCCGATACTCGTTGGGGTAATTTCTGGTCTTTGTCCGCTTCATGGAGACTTTCTCAGGAAAGGTTCATGCAGCCGTTGAAATCAGTATTAAGTGATTTAAAACTTCGTGCTTCCTATGGGGTGAATGGAAATCTCCCTTCTTCATATTATGGTTATCAGAGTACTTATACCACGGGGGCGTTTTATAGTGGGAAACCTTCTCCGTGGGAAAGTACATTGGGGAATGAGGAACTCACCTGGGAGAAGAATTATGCACTGAATTTGGGACTGGATATCGGCTTGTTTAGTCGTGTGAATGTTTCTTTGGATTGGTACACGCGTACAACGAAAGACCTGTTGATGAGCAAGCAATTGAATTCCATCAGCGGATTTTCTTCTCTGCTGACCAATGTGGGGCAGATGCGGAATACCGGTGTGGAACTTGAAGTTCGTTCCAATAACATCAAGACGAAAGATTTCAGCTGGACTACCGCCTTCAATTTGAGCCATAATAAAAATAAGATTCTGAAACTGGCAGATCTGCCTTGGTTTGTGGATGGCAGGTATGTACGTAAGGAAGGTTATCCATTTAATACTATTTATCTGCGTGAGTATGCGGGGGTGGGTCCTGAGACCGGAAGTGCCTTGTATTATGATAACCAACAGGATGAGAATGGCAATTATACAAAAAATAAAGTGACCGATCCGGGGCAGGCAAGTCCTATTCCGTTGAAAGATATTACGCCTACTATATCGGGAGGTTTTATGAATACCTTTAATTATAAATTCATTGACCTGTCATTCAATCTATCTTATAGTTTCGGTGGTTATTCGTATGATAATGCATCCTACATTCTGCAAGATGATGGTTATTCAGTGATAAGCAATAAAAGTACCGAGCAACGCCGCCGTTGGCAGAAACCGGGTGATATAACGGATGTTCCCCGTTTTGTATATGGGAATAAAAAGGGGGGTAACTATAATTCTTCACGTGCCATCCATTCTACGGATCATATTCGTCTGAAAAGTCTGATATTGGGATTGAATGCTCCTAAAGCATGGTTGCAGAAATTAGGAATAGGGAATGCCCGTATTTATTTCTCGGGTACGAATTTGTTGACATGGGCTGCATACGACCAATATGATCCTGAAATGAGTGGGGTGGTAGGATTCTACACGCCTCCGTTGAAAACTTATGCTTTCGGGCTGGAACTTAAATTTTAATCATCAATTACACTAAAAAACAGAACCATTATGAAGAAAATACTTCTTATTTTAGGATTCGTTTCACAGCTCGTTGCCGGTTGTAGTGATTTCTTCGATACAGCTCCCAGCAATAAAATCCCTACTACGATGGCTTTCCGTACAGTAACCGATGTGGATAATGCGGTGAACGGATTGTATGATCTGATGTCGGGCTCCGGATATTACGGGGCTGCTATGTTTGCCTATGGAGACATGAAAGGAGATGATATGCAGAGTTCTGAGGAAAGTGGGGTATGCAATACATGCTATATGTTCAATCATCGTCCTAATAGTTTGAATGCCGGTTCATTGTGGGGACGACCTTTTTATATTCTTCGTGAGGCATGGAATATTCTGAATGCTATTGCCGAAGGAAAAATTGAAAGCGGGGATGAAAAGAAGTTGAATGCTTTGAAAGGCGAGACGATGGCGGTGATTGCGCTTTGCCAGTTTGATCTGACTCGTTGCTTTGGCTATCCTTATACAAAAGATAAAGGTGCGTCACTGGGTGCTCCGTTGATAGACCATTTGGTGGGAACCTATGAGAATCCTCCCCGTTCTACTGTTGCTCAGGCTTATGATTTTATTATAGAAACGTTGGAAGAGGCGGTTACATTGATGTCCGAAGAGAAAAATAACGGACGTATGAATAAGTATGCGGCTCGTGCATTGCTGGCTCGTATCTACTTGTATCATGACGATAACCGGAAAGCATTTGATTTGGCGGACCAACTGATTAAGGATGCGGATACATCGGGAAGTTATGCACTTTATCCGCATGAGAAATATGTGGCTGCCTGGTCGGTAGAAGCCAAGTTTGGTTCAGAATCGTTTTTTGAGATAGCCAATAGTGTGGATGATACTCCAGGACGGGATTCATGGGGATATTTATTGAATTGGTATGGCTATCAGAAGGGGTTTGTCACTCAGAAATATGCGGAGCAAATGTTGGCTGATCCCGGAGATGTGCGCGGGCAGTTGCTGGAGGAGAATAAATATGCGGGGAAAACGGTATGGTGGTTGTACAAACTGAGAGGGACGGACCTGAAGACTGCACCGCTGGAATGTAACAATGTGGTACTTCGTCTGTCCGAGGTGTACCTTATTGCCGCTGAGGCTGGTTGCAAGTTGGGCGGTGATGCTGCGGTTCAGGGACTTGGTTATTTGAATGAGATTGTGAAGCGGGGCAATCCCGATAACGAAGTGACAATGGCTGACTATACCTTGGACCGTGTGTTGGATGAGCGAAGTAAGGAGCTGGTAGGTGAAGGACATCGTTTCTTTGATTTGCTGCGCAATGGCAAGACTATTGTCCGTAAAGGAGGATATCATCTTCCCAGTGTGGACGAAGAGGTGGATTGGGATTTTTACAAGTGTGTGCTGCCGATACCTGAAGACCAGTTTATCTTTAGTCCTGAGATGGAACAGAATCCGGGATATCCCAAGAATTAACATGCTATTAATCATTATTTAAATATATACGTATGAAAAACAGAATAGTAATATTTGTGGTATTTGTGTGTTGCTTATGGACTATGCCGGGAATAGTACGGGCGCAGTTGTCTGTTCATCAGTTTGACCAGTTAATGAAAAAGATTGATGATGTCCTGTGGTACGAGAAAGTGGGTGATATTGCCCATGTAGATAAGGTGATATTATGTGGACCACCGCGTTGGAAGGAGTCCAATCCCACTTCGATGAGTGCTGGTAACGAACTTAAATTCAGAGCATACATTTTTATTCCCAAAAGTGTGAAGGAAAACAAGAAATATCCGTTGATCGTATTTCCTCACAGTGGGGTACATGCCGATATGGACACCTATTATGCCCATATCATCCGTGAGCTGATAGCGCAGGAATACATCGTGGTGGCAGCGGACTACCGGGGAAGCACCGGATACGGAGCGGGAACATACAATAATATAGATTATGGTGGATTGGAAAACGAAGACGTGTACATCAGCCGTAACTATATGGTGGATAATTTCGATATTGTGGATGGTAGTCGTGTGGGTATCATGGGATGGAGTCATGGTGGTATGATTACACTGATGAACCTTTTCAATTATCCGGGACAATATAAATGTGGTTTTGCAGGCGTTCCGGTTTCGGATGTAATCATGCGTATGGGATATGCCAGCGACAGTTATCGCAAAATCTTCTCGGCCAAGAATCATATCGGGCAGACTGCCAAGGACAATATTGCGGAATACAAACGGCGCTCTCCTGTGTGGCATGCGGAGAAGTTGAAAGACCCGTTACTTATCTATACTAATACCAGTGATGATGATGTGAATGTAGTCGAGGTGGAATCAATGATCCGTGCCTTGAAAGCAGAAGGCAAAAAATTTGAATATAAGATATTTGAGCGTGCTCCCGGTGCGCATAGTTTTGATCGGTTAGATACTTATGAGTCAAGCAAGATTCGTCTGGACATTTATAAGTTCATGGGGCGTTACCTGAAGCCCAATAAACCATTCGGTTCAGTGAAAGAATTGCGTAAAGCAGCTTATAAGTTCTGATAATTAACTTGGTGACAGGATAATGGAGGGCTGGTTGCTTCATGTAATGGGGCAACCGGCCTTTTTATGACTCTTCGGATGGATAAAAATGAGTGAATATTCATCTTGTATAAAAGATAAGTGGAAATATGGATAAAGTGTACGGATAATAAGTGATAATTAAACTTTTTGAATAGCTTGGCGGCTTGTTAGCTTTTAGAACGTAGTTATACATTGGTAATGAGAAATAGATCATGAAAAACACACGCTTATTATTTGTTATTTGGATGTTGTTCTTGGTTTTACCTCAGGGGTATTCACAAGAGAAAAAGGAAGATTCATCCGTATTGGGGCAAGTGAACGGCTTTTTGAGTAAACATGTGAAGCTGACTGCCTACGGTCAGTTCGGTTATAGCTATACGGACAGGAAAGACTTGGATGTGAGGCAGGCGGACAATCAGTTTTTTGGAAGGCTGGGGATGCTGATCCTTTCGGGAGATATCACGGATAAACTGTCGTGGATGGTTCAGTATGAACTGTTTACTTCACAGCTGCTGGAACTCTATGCTTGTTACAAACCGTATTCTTTTTTTTCAGGTCAAGATAGGTCGGATGAAGACCTGTTTTACATTAGAGAACCAGATGTCACCTTCGGTTTATGAGACGGTAAGCTTCAGTCGTGTCATTGAGCGTCTGGCAGGTTTCAGTGGAGATGTATGTGGGAACCAGGGTGGCCGTGATATGGGTTTGCAGGTGGGTGGTGAGTTGTTCAAGACCTCTGTCGACGATTATTTTCTGGAATATCGGACAGGTGTATACAATGGTTCCGGACTCAGCATGAAAGATCATAATGATGCAAAGGATTTTTTCTACTGCCCTGTAAACGAGGTCTTAAAGCATAAAAAAAGCAGTTACATTTTACTGTAACTGCTTTAAAGTGAAAAGCTTACTTTGTGGTGCCACCAGGAATCGAACCTTTTGCTTCGGTTTATTCTAACTCCTTGAGTG
>OHKX01000798.1_pt1 | contig 12244 bp, 14 predicted proteins | sample 1568921 | NCBI WGS metagenome assembly OHKX01 (sample SAMEA3879564, study PRJEB24766) | human gut metagenome | biome: human-associated habitat; feature: feces | place: USA | collected 1985/1987
AATGTTAAATAATGCAACCTTTTGCATATTTGGAAACTTACAGCCGTGAAAAGTAGGGTAGGCTGGGGTTTAACCGACTCTCAGCTTAAAATATTACCCCATTCCCCTTATCCGAAACTACTTGAATACCTATCTTATCAAATACTTCATCTATGTTATTCATTAGTTGTTCATCAGTAGTAACAGCACTAGCTTCTTCTTTCTGTAGCCTTATCTGTTCATTTACTAACTCTAGCAGTATATCCATAGTATAATACATATCATTACATATATCTTCTAGTAATGTATCTGCCATTACCCCATTAACTATACTATATTCCTTATCCTTATAACCTACTATACTAGTTGGCTCTCCATTAGTCAAAGGTGTAATATAATAGAAGTTCAATCGTTTGCTAGTAGGATGAATCCACTTACAGCCTTCCCTGTATATATCCCTAATACCTACATACTTCTCATCTAATAACTCCAGAAGGTAATTAGTAGTAAGTGCATTACCCTTTACTTTCATCTGATTCAAAGCCCCACCTTTATCAAAGTGGTTATAGAAAGAAGTCTGGTTCTTTACTAACTGGCTAGCAAATATAGTCATACAATTATCTATCTGCATCCTTATTTGCTGAATAGCACATAGATAGTTCTTAGACTGGCATAGTGTTATAAATCCATCATAGATAGTATTAGCCATAACTAAAGTGCCTAATGTAAAATGGCTTCTTCTAATACAATCTAATGATACCTTATAGGCAGGGTTATCTATATCTTCGATAGCATCTACTATCCTTCTTCCATACTTCTTATACTCCATACATCTTAAAATAAAAAAGGCTAGCCGAAGCTAGCCCCATTGTTTGAAGTCCTTCCAATTACTGACCTATCAACTCCTTCAAGGCTGCTTTATCATCCTCTTCGAGAGATTCAATGTAGCGAATAGCCTTAGCCTTTCGCATTTCAGACTTTAGATTAGCATCTGGAATTGCTAGTATAGCTTTAACATTAGCAACCTGCAATTCAAGTCTTGAAAGCTGAACTTGGCATTTAGCCTTAACTTGTTCTACAGTGTCATTGTCTGTAGGGTACAGACCAACACCAAAGACTTTACCCAGGTCGCTACGGTCTGCTGATACCAATACTGAAAGAACGTTCACTTGTTGTAATTCTTGATTTTCTTGCATAATATAAAAAGTTTAAATTATGCCAATACACTATTATACTGGCTATTCAGACAAATAGTGCTATCAGAATCACGCTGCAAATGTACTACAAAGTAGCCACATAAACAAATAGCCTGCAATCTATCACCAGACTACAGGCTAAATTTATTTACTTTCTAAATATCATCCGATAATGATAATCTACACCAAACAAGGCACCAGCAAAGGTACAAGTTTCACCAAAGGCAATAAGTACGCTGCTGTCTATTATTCCTAATGGTGCTACACAGAACCCTCCAATTAATAAACCACAGCCTACTATTACTAATACTGCTGCTGATATTAATTGTAAGTTTAGCTTATCTTCTTTTGTCATTCTGCTGATTGTTTAACTTTAATTTCTTGAATGGATGTATCTACTAATGCTATTACATCAGCCTGATTAGCTGCTGGAAGGTTATAGTTATAATTAACTAATCCCCCATCCAGTTCACAGTAGTTAGCATCACCAATATATTTCATATCTTCAATAAGGTAGATACTAACATTATAGTTCATCTTTCCATTCATATCAATATTGAATGTACCTTCTAACTTCATTGTTCCATTATCTGTTACTACATTGTAATTTGTGTGCTGCATTTCGATAGTTGTAGCCATAGTTTTAAAGTTTAAATATGCTATTGGTTATATCTGATTATTAAGGTATAGGCATTGGCATAAGTGCTTGTATAGACCTTTGTAACTGGTTATCAAACCATAAACATAGCCAGCAAATAGAAGATGTGCTATTATTATAAAGTGAACCAGTATATTTCTGTGAAGTTGTTTCATCATTAACTGTAAGTGATTTAGGTAGACCACTAGCAGAAGCAATCTGATTAATACCTTTGTTATCCTTACATAGCTTAACTGCAATATTATTAATTGTGCCACCTCTATAAGTAGAACCTACTGCACTAAATTGTAGTTCCCAATCATAGTACTTAGTATTATTTTCTCTTTGCTGTGCCTTAAAGATAATTTGTACCTTCTGACTTCCTGCTACTACATCTGCTTTAACTTGTATAGATGCTACTGGCATAGGTAAGGCTAAGAATCTATCATTAGCATTACCTGTATGTGGTGAAGTAGGTGTACTAACTGCATTAGTTAAAAACTCATATACTTGTACAGTCTTACCTTTAAACTGCTGCATTTGTGTAGTCCACCAGTACAACTTTCCACTATACCAATAAGATTTACTACCATCTGTTACTAAAGCACCTCTATGAAGGTTCAACTTACTTCCATCAGTACCATATACTACATATATATCATCTTTAGTAAGATAAGTTAAACTAGAAGTATCACCCCCTGGTGTGCTAGATTCTATACCTGCTAGTGGTTTTTCATAAGAAGCGTGATTACTAGAAGTTACACCGCCTATATTTTGTACAGCACCATCTTTATAAGTAGCATACAAAGGCATAGTAGCACTATGTTCATAATTTCTAAAGTCACCCAATCTATAAGGACTATTAGAACCGCCAGTAGGTTTATTGTATGTGTAGCCTTTATTTCCATTAGCCTTAATAGCACTTACTAATGAAGTTGGGTTATTGGCTTGAATTATCTGGATTCCATAGTTCCTATTCTTCAACTCTCCTAAAGTCATTGTAGATACAGTACTATGTATAGGCTTCCACTTTGACCACGGATTCACATTACTACTAGTACATAATCCACCTACATTTCTATTTGATATGCCTAATGTGTTTCCGACTAAACTTGTTGTTATACCCGAACTCGCTAAAGCCATATTATTTAGTTTTTATATTCTTTAATTCGTCTATCTCTTTTTTAAGGTCTATAATCTGTGCTTGTAATACTGCTACATACTGTGCATAATTGACAGATAGATATTTATCTTCTGTATTATCTTCTATAACTAGTTCTGGATATAGTTCCCTTACTTCCTGTGCTATGAATCCTATACAGTCCTTACCATCCTTCTTATATGTAACAGGTTTAATGTAACCCCTATTCTCTAATGGCTGAATGTCTGTTTTAAGCCTAATATCAGAATATGCTGTAATTTCACCATTAGAAGTTATATTACCTTTAGAAACTATATGTCCTGTTTGGTAAGCAATAGATAAGGCAGTAAAATAACTTCCCTTTCCACCATTAACCCAGTTATTTTGAAAGTATAGTGTACCGCTTTGATTTAATATCTTCCAGCTAGCATTAACATTTCTATCTAGTATAATCTGTACATCAGTACTGTTATTATTCTTCAATGTTAGTGTAGGTGTTGAAGAATGCGCCATAGTAAGATTACCACTCATACTAACAGCTCCTACTCCAGTCATACTACCACTTACATTACCAGTACCGTTAAAGGACTGTCCCCAAATAGTTCTGGCTGTTTGTAGCTTTGTAGCACTACCAGCGTTACCACTGATACTAGCACTACTAGTAATGAATCCTGCACCATTGGTTAACTGATTAGTGTTGTTTGGTATAGCTACACTAACTGCTGTACTACCATTAAATGACTTGGATTGATAACCTGTAAAAGTTAATGTATTAGTAACCTTATTGGCTGCTGTAGCATAAGGAACAGTAATATTATTAGTAGTGCCGTTTTTAGTCCAAGTAAGGTAATTGCCATTAGTTCCTAAAGCAGATACATAACTGCTATTATGATTATGGCTACTAGCTGCTTTACCATTTAAGGCATCTTGTAAACCACTAACATTACTAATTGAATGACTATGCGAACTGGCTGCTGCACCTACACTAGCTGCTGTTATATTGAAACTCTTTGCAGCACTACCATCATAAGCCCCCTGTGAAGTACCATTCAAACTAATAGTAAGTGCATTAGGATTCTTTAAAGCAGAAGGAACTGTAGGATATGCTGGTAAGCTGATAGTATTTCCACTTATATTATAGCTTGTTGAACCAACCTTAACAGTACTAGCATAATTATGTGTATGCGTACTGGGTGTAAATGTTGAAGGTTTACTACCAATTTCAGACCAGCTATAAGAAGGTTTAGTATCAGTTATCCAGTTTGGCTTTCCTTCCAAGTCTGCCCAATTAGTAACGCCACCGCCAACATTATCAATCAATTCCCTTAGAATCCTACCTTGATTAGCTGAAAGTGCTGCATCTGTAGCTGTACTGGTTAAAGCATCTACTATAGTAATACTACCACTTCCACCAGAAGCACCTGCACCATAGGCTGAAATTTCCTTCTCACCAATTACATTCACTTTAACCTTCAAATCTCCATTGGAATCAAAGTAAAAAGCCTTATTCCAGTTAGTTACCACACCATCCCAATTAGTAATCTTAGCAGATGTTATTCCATCCAGTACAGACTTATTAGAATGTGTATGCTTCTTGCTGTTGGCATCATTCCAGTTAGTTCTTTCCGTACTGGTAATATGTAATGTAGTGTTACCTATATGTGCGTTAAAGTCTGTAGAACTAACTGCACCCAAACTAGATAAAGTAGGATAAGCAGGTAAACTAATAACATTGCTAGCAGCATTATAAGCAGTATTACCTACCTTAACCGAACTGGCATAATTATGTGTATGTTCAGAAGGTGTAAAGGTGCTAGGTTTACTAGTAATCTCATTCCAACTATAAGAAGGTTTTGTAGATGTTATCCAACTAGGTTTATCGGTTATATCTTCCCAGCTAGAAACACTACCTTTAGAATCTATCATATCTTTAAGGATTCTACCCATATTAGCACTTAAAGCACAGTCAGTAGCTGTACTGGTAAGTGCATCCACTATAGTTACAGTTCCAGCACCCGAAGTAGTTCCAGCACCATAAGCACTAATTTCTTTCTCGCCTATTACATTAACTTTTGCTCTTAAATCACCTGCACTATCAAAGTAAAACGCTTTATCCCATATTGCTTTATCTAGTTTGTTATTCCAACTAGTAAGATTGGCTTCTGTTATCTTGTCTAATGTAGTCTTATTAGTATGTGTATGGCTGTTCTCATTCCACTTAGCTATATTAGCATCTGTAAGTGCTGCTGGCTTCCCTTCTATATTAGTCCAAGTAACCTTAGTACCATCACCATTAACCCACTTTTTAGAAGTTGCATCATACTTTAATATCTGACCGTCTGCTAGATTGGTTAGTGTTACATCTTCCAATTTAGATAATAGTGTACTACCACCAGTTCCAGCTTCTAATATCATCTCTCTTAATATCCTACCTTGATTGGCTGATAAAGCAGCATCTACAGCTACAGAATCCAAACCATCATAAATAGTAACTGAACCTGTAGAAGTGCTTCCACCACCTGTAGAACCTTGACCATAAGCAGTAATTTCACCTTCACCAATTAAGTTTCCAGTAAACACTACCTTTGATAAATCTACAGTATAAGAACCATCACCATTATTAACAGCAGGTAGAAAGTTCCCACTTAAAGAAGAACTTCCCCCACCACCGCCAACATTAGTAACAGCTACATTACTGGCATTAACTACACCGTTACGAAATGTCTTATTTATGTTTGTTCTTGTAAATTGCATATTACTTCTTCTCTATTAACCGTATTTCCTGCTTACATAATCTATAATCTGTAGTAATGCTATCCACTATAAAGGTTTTATTTGGAAGATGGTTATCAGTCATAGTAGCATATACTTTAAACTTGTTCTGTAGGTTCAGATTCAGAATAGCAGAAGGTGTACTATATTGTGTTACTAACCTATATATAAGATGCTCTTCCAGTCTATACATCTGCTTAGTAGCCTTATTATATACGTTATCCAGATAAGTAAAGCTAGTACCATTAGCACTATAGCAAACTGCACTATAGTTACATTCCTTATTATCCCAAGTACATATAGCAAATTCTTCTGAATCCATCTCATTTACAAAGTCCTCGTTTATAATGTTGCTGTATTCAGTATCAGAATCCTTTTCTTCTTCCTTCTGGAAGTTCTGAACTTTAGCCTGTATATCGAAGTCAGATAACCAAACAGCATCACATCTATAGCTATTATCTACTTTGTGTGGATGGTATAAAGTAAATGTAGGTTTACCAGTAATTACTTCATTAGTATTAGGCATCGGAATAGCATAACCTTCACCATCTATCCCCATATTCCAAGTAATGTTATTTTTAACTGGGAATATCCTGTTAATACAATGGTCTGACTGTCCTTGATTATCAAAGTATAATTTGAATGTACTATCTGTAGTAGTCCACCTAGAACCATTCCAGTACATACTACCATACTTTAACTTACAGTCTATGTAAAGATTATCTGGGTTGAAGTCATCTTTCTTGTTACTATACCCCTGCATTATATACATTTCAGATTCCCTATCCATAAATAGGAAGTTACCCTTAATAATCAGATAGGTAGAACCACCAATGAAGCTAACATTATTATCATTTACTTCCAGTTCAAACAATGGTCTTAGTTTACCATCATAAGTATTATGAACGTGTAACAGTACATAGTCTGTAAAATTAATATTATTGTACTTCTTATTAAAATCAGTAACCTTATCAAAGAAGGCTTTACAGATAGTAGCACCTACATAGTTCTGTGTAGTAGCATAGTTAATAGTAGAAGGTGCTGATACTTGTGCTAATGTAGCCTTATTGTAATAGTAGCATTTATAGTTGCTGTTCTTTAGATACTTAAAGAAACATTTGTGCATACCACCTTTACCATCTTCATTTACTTCCTGCACATAAGACCAGCTACCACCATAGTTAGTTAAATAGTTCTCATCCCAGATACTAGGTATAATGCTGTCAAAGCTGTATAGACTGTCTTTAACAGTAACCTTATTATATACATTATCTAAGGACAACTGACCACCATTTTCAACATAATCACTGGCTTCTATTTCCTTAGATTGCTGCAAAGTAACCTTAGTAGGTGTTTCTGTTCCTAAAGTAAATCTATAGTAAGTATTGATTCCATTTTTAATAGCATCATAATCCAAGAAGTAAACCTTATCCCCATCAGCTACAGCAGTTACATTAAGGTATTTACAAACTTCTTCCAGAACTTCCTGCATAGTCATAGGTTCATCATCTTCATCAAAGAAGTTCTGTTCACTGATATACATCTTACTAGGTAAACAAAAGTCAGATGTAGCATTTAATTGTGTATTATCCGAAATATAGAAGGAACTATAAGCATTACATTTACTAAGCAGATGGTTTATAATCTGGGTAAATGAAACTATATCTTTCTTACTGCCTATAATGGTGTACTTATAATACTGTAATGTGCTAAGTGCATCTATGGCTTCTACCTCTATTTCTTCTAATTCATTCTCATAGCCTTGACTGTATAGATTGGGTGTAACATACCCAACCCATACAATACCACTAGCACTACTAAGAACTACCTTATTCTGTTGTGCTGTACTACTATACAAATCAAACTTATAATCGTCTGTAATCATTCCTATAGTAGCACTGCTATACTTACAAGGTTTATATAGATGTGAATCAGAAGTTTCTAACTCGGTTATGAATGGTGTAGCAGATAAAGTAATGTTCTGCACTTCTCCAGAACCTATTTCCAATGTGTATAGCTTCTCATTTATATCATAGAATTGTGCTGTATATTTCATCTTACTTTAGCTGTTTTATTATTGTAATTGGCTAGAACCCCTACAAGTTCCTTGCCTCTAATCTTAAACTCTACCTGACCACCGCCAGCAGAACCTATAACCCCATTACCATTAAGCAGGTTAAATAGATTCCTTTGCTGTCTGTTATTAAGAATCATTTCACCAGCATTTACCCTAGCTAGGTTCATATCTCCAATAGTACTATTACCAGCAAATATACCACCAGTACTAAAAGAAGGAATACTAGCCAAAGCTGCTACTACAGCCGCCGCTGCTGCACCTGCCAACAACCATCCTACAAACGGTGTTTGGGCTGCACTGGCTACACCACTGGCAATAGCTTCACCTTTCTTAGCTGTAGTTAATGCTACAATTTGTGGGATAGCTGCTGCTATAGCACTCATCAAATTAGCACCCCAACTTAACCAAGCTGCTGCACCTTCATTGGTCATATTGGTTACAGAACCCATAATAGAAGCTATAGCACCTAAACTTTGTGCGTACTCATTATTCAGTTTGATATTCTTATTAGTAATAGGGTTACTAAACTTAGGAAGTGAAGTAGGTATTTCTGGCTTCACCATACCAGCCAAACCAGCAGGTTTGCCATCTAACTTACCAATAGGTGCATTAGGATATTTGTACTGGAACTCTATTACCCTCTTCTGTTCAGTAAGTGCATTTAGTTCAGCATTGATTCTTATCCTATCTTCATTACTAATAGCTAGGTTTAATTCCTTTCTTAAAGATGCTATCTGTACATCCAGTTCTGCTAATGAACCAGTAGGAATAACAGGTTTTAATTTAACCTCTCCACTATTAAGATTATCCTTTAAATCCTGTCCTGCATCAGACATATCTTTCTTAATAGTACCAGCCTTATCAGTAAAGGTTATAGCCTTATCTAGCATATCCTTTACTTCTTCACCGACTTCCGAAGTAAAGATATTCTGGAATCTAATCATATTCTCTAGGCTCTCATCTGTAGCTTCTTCCAGTTCCTTAACACCTTTAGTATAAGTATCTAAACCTTCACTACCTATACCAGCACCGCTAATCATCATTAAGTAACCTAGATTCCTAGTACCTTTAGCATCTGACTTCCTTTGCTTGTACTTCTCTAAATCTGCATATTCCTTAGTAGATGGGTCTAATAAACTCTCATATAGTTTCTGTGCTTCCTTAGCATCATTAATACCAGTAACGCCTTTAGCCTTCATTACTTCTTGAATCTGTTCCCAGAAGTACTTACTTTTACTTTCCCTCTCTAAGATTTCCTTCTTAGATAATTCTATGTAGGTGTTATAGGCTGCTGTTCTTTCTTCATTACTAATACCCTTCTTAGTAATAAGATATTCATAGTTATTTCTTTCTGCTTCTAATCTATCTGCTTTAGATTCACCGATAGCCATAGCCATCTTAGCATTAGATAAGGCTTCTGTATATCTCTTAGCAAGTCCGATAGCATTTAATATCCCATTCTCAAATACAGTCCAATCACCACTATATAAAGATGAAAAGAAGTTATCTACAGTAGTCTTAGCAGTACCTACTACAGTATTCCAGTCCTGTTGTGCTTCTCTGGAACTATTAACAGCAGCATTAAATGCTTCTCCTGCTGTCATAGCTACACCTAGCACACCAGCAAATCTTCCTATAGTGGCTGTGATATTCCTTCCTACCTGCTGAAACTGTTGTACTTGTTGTGTGGACTGTCTTATGTTGTTATCGAATTGACTACTATTTAATAATAGTCTGGTTACTAAATCAGCCATATTTAATTATGTGTTGTATATTGTTTAGCTTTCTCTTTCAATCTCTTTATATCTTCATTACTAATAGATGTTTCTCCTGTAGTATCACTATCCCAAGTAAACTGCATTATATCAGTAGGCTTTAACTTCTTAGTGCTGTTACATTGTGCAATTACATAAGCTACCATTCTAGCCTGTTCCCAGCTATTTCTGTCCTTCCTATGTAGATTGCTAATCAATGGTTCTAACTCATACATCTGCATCTTATCTAGTACATATTCTGGGTCTAGTCCACCTTCTATTACTAAGGCTGAATATATCTCCTTAGTGGTTAAGACTTTTTTTTAGCATCCGTATTATTAGTAATGAATAGCTGCTGCTTCTCCAGTTCCTTCTTTAAGAAGTTCTGGAACTCTACCATAATACCCATATCTGCATCTATGGCTTCTATCAGTTCCTCAAAGGTTAGTGAACTGTCTGGATTATTAGCCATTAAGACACAGTAGAAGAATAGATATTCATCTGTGATAGTCTTTAACTCAAATGCCTTACCTGTAATCTGTTCATAGATAAATAAGGCTCTAAGAGTATATTTCAATTTGTAGTCTTGTCCTTTAATAGTCATATCAATAAGTATTAAATAATAAAGCCTTTACACCTCCATAACCTAGAGATATAAAGGCTTATAATTATGCTGTCTTTGTAAGTGCTCCAACACCTTCAAATGAAGCTGTAAATGTTGCATTATCTCCATTAGGTGCATTAGCTTCAAGTGCTGTAATAATAACATTACCCGAATATGTTCCAGTAGTGGCTGGCAACCATCCACCAGAAGGAACTTCATCTTTCTTTGTTGCGTAGTCTTTCTCTAAACAGAATACAGCCTTAATAGGTGTTCTGGCTGTCAGCTTGTCAAATAACTGGTCAAAAGTCATACCTTCACCATCATTAGAATAAAGGTTCTCGGTACTACAGTTCCAGCTAATCTTTCTGGCTGCTTTAGCTACCCATTTACCACCGCTATCCTTAGAAGTGGTTTCTACTGTTTCTACATTTATACTTAGTTTGTGGCTAGTGGCAAATGCTATAGACTTATCGTCAATAAATAGCATTAAGTCACCACCGTTAATTACTTGTCCTGCCATTTGTCTTTATGTTGAATGTAAGGTTCTGAATGAATGTATCTTCTATATAATCCTCATCTGCATTTGTCATTCTAATATCGTGTATGTTAATACCAGAATAGTTACCCCTCTTACCTTGTAAGACATTTTTAACCAAGTCAGCAATTTCTATAGATTCATTGTACTTATCAGAAGCTATAACCACTTCCACATAAGTATCTTCACTATATATAAATCTATCCTTACTATCAGATGGTTCTATACTTGTTCTTCTATAAACAATGAATGGAAATGTAGTACCTGTATCAGCTATTAAAGGGTAAATTTTATGTCCTACACTATCTATAACCTTTGCATCATTACTAAGAATATTATAGATAGCTTTACCTACTTGTAAACTCATCGTCTGTTCCTATTAGCTATTCTCTGAATTGACTGGCTTATAAGGTTATCCATATTATCAAAGATTTCCCTTTCCTTATTGGCTTTAGCTGTTCTAAAGAAATGTGCTGCATTAATACTACCTCTATTGGCTGATACTCTCTGCCTTCTAATGGGATTCCTTCCCCTAACAGATGCAGTATTACTACCAGTGGTTCTTCTAACTCTAGTGCCCAGTTCAAAGAACTTCAATCTAAAGTCACCCATAATATGTACTTTAGCTTCTTCTCCGTTTCTATCAGCATTAGCTTTGATTCCACTTATTAAGGTCTTACCATTCCACCAGTTTCTACTGGAAGCTGCCCTGCCTAAAGTCTGCCTTAGCTGCCTTTTAGTTTCACCGACTAAGATACCAGCACCCTTTCTTAAAGCACTTCTATAGACCTGCCTTTGCTGTCTGCTTGTCAAATCTGCAAACATAGAAGTAATCTGTCTGGCATCTACTTCTATATTATTCATTTATCAATTCAGTTACTATAGTTATTGATTGCTTATATAATTCTCGGTTAATACTAAGAATCCTGTACTTATTGCCATTCCAAATAATTCGCATTTGCTCATTAACTTTGTGATATAGCCTTATAGTAAAGGTAACTGTATAGCAGTGGATTATTTCATTATTCTGGTTCTGTCTGTTTCCAGAATTATAAGTAACCTGCGCTCTGGTACTTATAGCATCCTTCCAGTCTATACCATTAGCCCCATATACATCTTTTAGTGTTATAGGTTCTTGTATGGTAATTGGATAATTTAATAGTCCTGCCCTCATTTTATTTCATAGTGTTTATAAAGTCCTATAAGATATTCATAACTATAAGGCAGTTTAACTACCGTACCAAATGCTACAGGCTCTCTATTAGCATATAAGTTACCTATCATTAGTAACATAGCGTGAATTATAGCAGGTGGTAAAGTACCACCTACTTCTAATTCATCTAAAGCTATGTCTAAATGTTTAGATACTGAATCCTCTGCTACAGCTATTAAGTCCAGAATGTACATATCATCTGCCCTAAAATCCTCATCTACTAGCAGGTGTTTCTTTGCTTGTTCTAAAGTTATATACATAGCTTACTACTTATTAAATAGACTATAATTAGGCTTTAAGAACCTTCTTAACAAATGCTTCTGCTCTTCTAGGCTT
>OHKX01000811.1_pt1 | contig 12004 bp, 13 predicted proteins | sample 1568921 | NCBI WGS metagenome assembly OHKX01 (sample SAMEA3879564, study PRJEB24766) | human gut metagenome | biome: human-associated habitat; feature: feces | place: USA | collected 1985/1987
ATGTATGGCTGTTTATACCGTTTGGAACAGGATTGTATGCGGTGTTTAAAAGAAAAAGAGTATGGGTAGCAGCATTTTTCTTCTCTGTAGCGATTGAACTGATTCAGCACCTTACAGGTCTGGGAATAGCGGAGCTGGATGATGTGTTCGGAAATGCACTCGGAGGTGTGAGTGGGGTGATGATGGGAGTGGTGGTGTTGGAGATGTTGGAAAATAGAAAATATATTTTGACATAACGAATGATTGCGTAGAAGAAAGATATGGTAAAATATAAAAGAACTTTGGCGAAAATGAGGTGGATAATATGAAATCAAGTTATAACTTAATGATGGAGGGAAAGCAAAATATATTGTTTTTAGATTTGCTTGATATTATAAAGATGATATTTGATGAAGAAAGAGATATTTTGAACTGGTGTGCAAAAAATAAGAAGAAAAATATAAATGTTGGCGGTAGTTTAGAAAAAACGAAAAAATATATTATGGATCGATGGAGCGAATTTATGTTTTACTGATAAAAGTATTGAGTGAATGGATATAAAGATGAAATGGGAAACGCTTTTAGGGAAAGGAAAAGTAATATGGTTGAAAACAAAAAGCTAAAACGTGATCTTGTTTTACAGTCATTTGCACCTCTATTTTTGATTTTGTGTGTGAAGCACGCCCACTGTTATTGGAGATTTTTGCCATCGTTTTTTGTGAAGATCAGAGTACAGGATTGGTCTGTTTTTCACGATATTGTAAAGCATGCTTTTTGGGGTGATTTTGTTGTTTTTACCATATCTTTGATATGGGTGATATGGGCGACCTTGATATATGGCGGATTTATCGGAATACTTCGGGTAAATTTTGATTCTTACGGAGAAAGTCTTGTAGTAGAAACGGATAAACGTGACACTGGGGCGGCCTTTCTAGTTTCTTTTGTTTTACCGTTGCTAATCGACGACGTAAGTACATTGAGGGGATTTATTGTTTTTGTTTTGCTTTTGCTAATGATGATAAGACTTTTGATAAATTCAAATCTGTTTTATCAGAATCCGTTGCTTACTATTTTAGGTTACAGGACATTTGAATTTCAATTTGTACACCCCTATAAAGATATTAAGGATAAGGGAAAAGTGTATATTGGCGTAACAAAAAGTAATGAAATTTTGCGAGAAACTACAATAAAGAGAAAATACATTGCAGATGATGTGTTTATTATTTTTAATGATTAAAAAACGGAGGAGAGAAAGTGGGCGACGAGATTTTGACATCGGAAAATATAAAGGAGATACTTCAAAAAGCAGTACAGAATAAAAATGAATGTGGATTTGCTGCATATATTGTTGCAAAAACAGAACCTAGATTGCGAAAAATGATATTGGATGAAGGTAAAATCAATAGTAGCAATTATAAGCACATGGTTCGCGATGCGATATTAAATGTTTTGTCTGAAAAATATTTGAATGATGAAGTTGAGTTTGTTTCAGGTGAGAATATTGCGGATAATCAGCGAAAGTATTATATGATTCCACAAAGTGAAAAGTATAGACCATTTGATTATTTGAAGCTTCAAGGGCCAGATATTCCGGAATTTAAATTTGATCAGATTGATGATGCGGCGGGAATTATATTTTGGTTTAGAATAGAAGAAAATGAATTTATTATCAAGGCTGCAGAAATATGAGAATCATGATTACTTTATCGAACAAAAGGAACCGCTCATTACAATTGCGTGTAAAGCAGATGTTTTGATAATGCAGGGTTGTATTATCACATCGAACATAGGTCTTATGCAGAAGTCATTTGGCTTTCGGGATTTTATTGTTGCAACGGCTGACAAATCTGTAGAACGTGTGAGGGATAAAGCATTAGTGGCAAATCCTGAAAAATTAGAAGAATATATAAATCGAGGGAAAACAAACAAATATGCAAAGAAAATGATGCGTATTGCGAACTCGAAAGTGCTAGATTTATCAAAAGAGAAACTTATGGAGCGTGTTCATACTTTAGAACGCTGGAAAGACAAATTTGAAGAAAATCAAGATGGCCTGATTATTTTAAATACGTTTCAACAGGTTGAAGATCTGATTGACTTGTTGGATGAGAGATATACCAGATCGGATGTGACAAATCAAGAATATGATACAGAAGTGAAAGCGGTGGCTAAGCCGGTGGAAGAAAAGTTTGGAAGACAAGGAACATGAATGGCATAAGAACGCAGAAATTTTGCTGTAAATACTGAAATATTTAGGGCTAGCCAGAAACTTATGAAAAGAGAATGGATATGGAAATATTATCTACAATAGTAAGTGTAGTTTCTATTGTTTTAGGAATCTATGCCATCGTACAGGCAGAACGATATAATAAAGAGAGTGAAAAAGTTAACGCAGACACACGAAAAATATTAAATTTGCAATTGGAAGAGATACAAACAATAGAGAGAAAAATAGCAAGAGATTTAATAAAATCCGAAGAAAACGTAATATGTTTGGCTAAAGACGGCGGATTTATATGCAAATTGAACATTTATGATAAGAGTAATAAGAATACTGTGTTAAATATATTTCAAAATTTAAAAGTAAAAGCTTACACATTAGACCGGTTTGAATTATTTTTGGAAGGAAATGAAGAACAGTTTTATTTTGATTTTTTCTGTATTGCAGAGACAAGGAATGAACAGACCATCAGAAGAGTGAAAGAAGAATTAGAAAAATATGGACTTGTACTTGTTGATTATCAGGCAAGAAAACATTGATAATTTATAGGACTAGGGAGTGAATAAACTCTATTTTGTACTTTGTATCATATAATTTAGATTATATGTAATGTATATGGAAGGAAGCAATATATATATTTATTATTTCTGCCTCAGGCTTATTTGGATTGTTGGAGGGACTATAATCGGTCATTAAAGCTTTGAAATTTTCTGAAGAGGGGTTATGTGATTCTGACAGCGTCCAATGAGCAGCAGGTGGAGGAGTTTCATAAACAGATGGGGAAAGAAATTTCTGTCGGCAGAGACGAAATTTGTAGCAATTCCGGATAATGTTGTGCTGCATGAACTGAAGCAGAGGAACGGTAAATTTATTGTACATATCTTTGAGATAAATGGTAATTCGAAAGAAAAAGAAAACTGGACGAACTGGAAAAGACATTTGACAGAAATTCCTAGGATTTGGTTTCACTCAAATTGCTTTATACTGGATTTAATGATGCTAATCTGTAGATGATATAATTGAATCAATCAAAAATGTATCGAATCGTCGGTGAATTAATCAATATAAAATAGGCGACGAAAAACCAGAAGAGGTTGAAAAATGAATAGCGGAATTACTAGAAGATATGCAGATTAGAGTCTTCAGGATTCTATGAGGTCAACCTTTCTGTAGAAGATTCTGATTTATATGGTATAGATTTGAACTGCGTTGTTTCAAAAAAAGAATAAATGCTCTTTTGGTAATGTATTATTGTGAACTTGAAAAATAATACATGGAAATTTGGAAAGGAAAAGAGGTGCATTTTACAGGAACTCTGTAAAATGAGTATAAAAACTTAAAATCCACAGATAAAGATGTTTTCAGCTGCAGGAGTTGCAACAATACAGTAAAAAAGTTAATGAAGAGAAACAGAGGGGTTATTTGTTGAAAACAGAAAATTCTGTAGGTGGTGAAGGTTGGATGGATTTGGGTGAGCTGAAAGTAATCAAGTGCGATTTTTTATGTGGTGGATAAATGATGAAATATATCGAAAGAATGAGAGATTCGGTATAACGAATGAGTGGGCATACTGGAAATGTGGTAAGATATAAAAAATTATTATTTCCGTTCAAAATTTTTGAGAAAGTAGAGTGAAAGATATGAAGAATTATTATTCCTTTATATATCTGGATGATAATAGTATTAATAGTTTATATTCGCAGGTATTTGAGGATATTGCAGAAAAGTGTATAACTCAAAAGGATGAAACGGATACTACAGCAACTATTAAGGCTAATATATGGAATGTGCTTAAATCAACTATATATGGTCAGGAAAGAATATCAGCATTAGAAAGCGTAAAGATAGTAATATCGACAGAACGAAAGGCTCAATTGCTTATTGAGCGACTAAGAGGAGAACAAATTAATATACAGCAAATAATTAGAGAGCATCAACCATTTGATGAAAGTGTTTATTTCGTCGGAAGAGGATATTTTTACATAAGTGATATTTATGATGAGGATACAAGTGAAACTCTATTTGGAAATAAAGTAGATGCTGAAATTTACAATATAAATAGTAATAATAAATTTGTGATAGTTTTAGAAAGTGGAAACACGGATTTCATTAACAGATATTGTTTAGATAATGATGTGAGTCAGAATCTAGAGTATGGAATTATGCTGCACATGTCCAGTACAAAAATGAAAAAAATATTCGACATTTAACATGGGAAATACGTCGAACGAAAGGAATTAGTTTTTCCATGTTTGGTGAACTGATTAAATGTAGTGAAAAATATTATAAAATAAGTTCATTTGCAATATGGTGTTAATAGTTAAAATACTTTCAAAGAAAAAATTATATATTATGCCTGACAGTTGTTTTTGGAAGGGGGTGAAGAAATGGGTGAGGGACCGGGAAAGATTAAAATTTTTATGGACAGAATAGTAAAAATTGCAGAAGAAGTAGAAAAAAAAGAACGAGAAAAAAAGGATAAGTAATAAAAAGCTATGTTTACATGGGTTGTTGCTATGTTGAAAGATTATTTCCAGGATATGGGGTTCTGGCAGGGTGTTGCAAGTACCCTTATTATTGCAATATGCAGCGGAATAATAAAGTATGGTGTGGACAAGTTCAAAAACCAGTATTACCGGAAGTATAACTGTAGTGTTGATGGATACTGGCTGACGGTTTTTAAGTCTTATTCAGGCAAAGATACCGTGATAGAGCTGTACAGGATCAAACAGAAAGGGACCAGATTATTTCTTAATATTCAACACTACAGCAGCAATAGCAGCAACCCGGTTTCTGTCCTGAGAGGAGAAGGGGCTATTCGGGAATCCGAAATTGCCTGTTATTATACGATTGATAATCAGTATTCTTCTGTGGTTGGAAGCCTTCTCTTTCAGGTGAAAAGATCAGATTCTGTATATAATTGCCTCAGTGGAGCCTATTATCAGATGAATAATATGGCATACGAACATAGGGAATTTTACGATAAAAAAAGAATGTTGGCAAAGTCAATGGTGTTATATAAATTTGACAGATTAAATATATGGCAGAAAATAAAGTTGTCTTTTGGGGAAAAAGTTTTTGCGGATTATTTAAGTGCAGAAAGGTATGTTAAGCAGGAAGACAAGGATGGAAGATTTTGTTTGTAAAAAATGTGGGGAATGCTGTAAAAATCAGGGAATTGTAATGATCTATCCGGAAGATGCGGTGAACATTGCCGGATATTTAAATATATCGACAAAGAAATTCTTGAAAGAATACTGTCATGAAAGAATTTTACAGAGTGACACCATTCGTTTAAAAATTTATTATATGGAAATAGGGCAAAAATGTTGTTTCCTGGATGATGACAATCTGTGCAGTATTAATGGTGTAAAACCACTGCAGTGTAGATATGGACCGACCAGATACTTTTTATCAGTTGGAAGCCAGGAAAACTGCATTTTTCTTCGTAATAAAAAAGGGGCACTGGATCAGGGAATAGAAGATAGTTTTTTTGTTAAAAAATTATTGCATGGATATGAAAAGCTTGTTTGATAGTCAAAGAATAAAAAGAACCATGAGATAATCTTTTTATAAAACTAAAAGTTTTTTAAAGGAGCAATTTTACAGATAAGATGACACGTCAGGTCTGTATTAAACATTGGACCCAGATCATGAATGAATGTTTGAACAGCGGTATGAATAAAACTGAATGGTGCCGGGCTAATGGAATCTCAGACAAACAATTCTTTTGCGGGCAAAGGATACTCAGAAAAGAATCTTTTGCAGCTTCAAAGGGACTTTCGGCTATTATAAATCCAACGGATGATTCGGTGTGCGGACAGGGATCTGGGCATCCTTTATGACTGTCTCCATAAGCATACATGGAAGCTGCTCGACAGTCTGGATAGTGCGATCATCTACAGCATCACGGAAACTGCAAAGGCTAATAACCTGAATTTATTCCGGCATCTTGAATATATCCTGACTGTATTAAAAGACCATCAGGATGATAGGGACTACGGTTTTATAGCTGATATCCTGCCATGGTTCGAAAAACTCCCAGAAACATGCTGGAGCAAAGCAAAGACAACTAATATTTAAAACTTGCCGCCGGAAACGGCGGCTTAAAGTTTGAGTAGTGCGGATGGTTTACCGTATACGGAAAAAGTAAAATACAAAGTTGATTGCGTTATAATAGAATAAAAGATATATATAAGAGACAAAGCAAAATAAAAGAGGGGGATAGAGTACTGTATGGATAAATATATTATGAAAAAGACATCATTTTTTGAGATCTGTAAATTATTAGATGAAAATGAGGGTGATATAAGTAAGTGTATTAATGGGTTGTTTGAAATAGCTTTGCTTTTTCTGCCAGGATTAGTATGTAAAGATGTAGCGTTTATAATGAACCTGGCTAATGGAGCAACAATATTGGGGGCAAAGCCAATCATTGAAAATGCAATAAAAAATATAAAGAATATTTTTAATAATAAAAAGTATGAGGATTTTTCAACGAAATATGAACATGCTCAGATTGCACAGGTGCTGATTGTATATGCGGCATACTTTGATACTGTAAAGGAATATTTGCCAGATGTGGAAAGAAAAATTAATATATCTCAAAAAGAAAAACTTGCGATAACGAAAGAAAGTGTATCTCGATATATGAGTTTGATAGAACAAAATATGTCAAAAGATGCAGAGAGAAATGTGAAAGATATTTTAGACTATGAATTACCATTACCAAATCCAGTTGAGACGTTAGAAGAGTCTGTAATTTCTTTGAAAAAATTTTATAATATCTTAAATGAGCAATTAATGAATTTTTATGCCTCACTGGATTTTTTTGATATGATGAGTGAATCGAAAAAAGACCGCTTTGTATCTATTATACGTGAGTTACCAAATCGAGCAGTGAAAAATTATGAAAAGCAGTATTATCAATTGGCAATTACGTTCAATGATTTCTTTGTTTGGACTAATATAGAAGAACATAAAAATATTCAGAAAAGGTTAGATATTGGTTTTGAAGAAATATCAAAGTGTATAACTGAGTATTGTGAGAAAAGTGCTCATTCAAGAGCGGTAAATACTTTAGAAAATTATAGGAAAAAATATAGTGCATATATTGAGACTTCGGTAGTAGATGTTTCTGAGATGAAAGAGGATTCTGCTGATGGGATAATCTTTCCAAGTAAAAGGGAAATATTTGTGCCTCAAAGTTTTAAAACACTAATGTATAAAAAAGACATGCATTTGGAGGACAAAGCTGTTTGGGCACGTATAGATGATTGGGAGAATATAGGAAAATTTATAGGTGATGTTTTGCGCCATTCCATTAGTGGATCTCTTCCATTATTGATTTTGGGGCATCCCGGAGCAGGAAAGTCGTTATTATGTAATATGCTTGCTGCCCAGATATTATGTCATGAGTATCATGTGATTATTGTTAAAATGAGAGATTCGAATGCGGAACAAACAATTATGCAGCAAATAAATGAGCAAATAGAAAGAGATTTTTCAAATGGTTGTTTATGGAGTGAGATTGCAGAAAGTCAATTGTATAAACCTCTGTTGATTGTATTTGATGGATATGATGAACTTCTGCAGGCTAGTGGAAAAGCATATTCGGATTATTTGCAAAGAATAGTGGAATTTCAGGAAAATCAGAAGATTTTAGGGATTTCTGTGAAATGTATTGTGACAAGCCGAGTAACGTTAATCGATAAAGCGGAGATTATGAAAAATACTCCGGTAATTATGCTGTCGGATTTTGATAAGGAAAGAGTGAGACAATGGAGTAAAGTTTGGAATGAAAAAAACCGTGAATATTTTATTCATGAAAATCTGAAAGAATTTAGTATTAGTCATTCGGATCGAGTATTTGAATTGGCGAAGCAACCGCTATTGTTGCTAATGTTAGCATTATATGATGCAAACGATAATGCACTGAAACGAAATAGAAGTATGAGTGAGACTCAGTTGTATGACAATTTGATACGTGAGTTTATATCAAGAGAAAAGAGAAAGGATGGTAGGTTTAAGAGTTTGCTGAAAGATGAAAAAGATAGATTGATAGCGCGAGAGATGAAAAAAATAAGTATCGCGGCACTTGGAATGTATAACCGGAAGAAATTATATATACGTGCAGGGGAGTTGGAAAAGGATTTGGATTTTATACTTCAGGAAAAGAAAAGACTGGATGATTTGAGGTATAGTGAGTTATCAGAAAGTGAAAAATTAGTGGGTAGTTTCTTTTTCATTCATAAATCAAATGCAACAGACGTGGTGAATCGTGAAAGAATATCCAGTACAGCATATGAATTCTTGCATAATACATTTGGTGAGTATTTGACAGCGAATTGTGTGGTAAAAGAAATGCAAAAAATTATTTCCTGGATTCGTACTTTGGTAGAAAGTGATAGAGAAGAGCAGTGGGAATTAGGAAACCAGAGAGCATGGGTTTCTGGAATGGCTTATACACCATTATTTTCACGTCCTGTTATAATCCGTATGATACATGATTGGGCATCGAAATATTTTATCGGTAAAAAAAGAGAAGAGGTGAATGTAGGGCTGAATAATTTGCTGGATTTTGAAATACCTAATATTATAAGCGGAAACGTACTTTTTGATTTGAAAGAAGTAATGGAAGAAAAAGAAAATCCGTATACACATGGAGATCTTTTGAAGCATGCTGCTATTTACAGTGCTAACCTTATGATACTCAGGACGATTATATTTGACAATGAGTATAGGTTTAGGTTTGATGATGAAACATGGAATAAAATATTTGCCATTTGGAAATATGCTTTTTCAGAGGATGAGTTACTGAATTTTTCTAATCAGTTTATACTGGATAAGGCTTCTGAGGGATATGAGATGAAATACACTGAAAAACGGACAACGATATCTCGAATTCCACAGATTAAAATTGCAAAATATATGCAAATAAATTCTATTTTAGGAAATGATGCGTCATATGGGATTGCAGGAGCTTTAATTGGTGAAAGTAATACGAATAAAGTTATAGAGGCAATTAGCAGAAATCAATTAAATATTAGTGCAAGATATTTGTGGAATTATAGTTTAAATATGATGCTTTATTCGTCATATAATTTATCTGATTTAATGGATACCATATACTATATGAATAAAAGAAGTAGGAATGAGGATGATATAGTATATATTCTTTGGAGTAGCATATTATTGGATAAATTGTTGAAAAATAAGATTATTAATTATAAACAAGACAATAATGATAAGATTATAGAAATGATTATGGGGTTGGTAGAATATATAGGAGAGTATAGTTTTTCAAATAATGAAATGTTGCTGAAATTAGCTTTAGATACTATTTTGAATTTGTTGGAATATGTTCAATTTGATATTGCGGATTCCTCCAGGTTAATACGAGGTATCAGTAGAAGACATCATTTCGGAGTGAATGAAGAGTCGTGTTATGTTTTGAAAATAATGACTAAGGCAATGGAGAAAGTATCTGACAGAGAGAAAGAGACATTACCAGAACTGTCGAATTTTAATGGGTTTATTGAAAAATTGATAGATTATATTTTCTCCTCTGTGCAAAAAAATAGTAAGACGGCGAAACAAGTGATTGAATCTTTGAAAGTTTTGGATGATTATATGATGGTTCAAAATGACAAATATATGACAGACACTAATTGTTTCATGATTGAAGAGATGATTTTTGAATGCTTCCGAAAAAGAAAAGGGTCGTTCGATGTAGATATGATGCTTATAAAAAGTATATATATTTTGCAGAAATATGGAAGAGAAGATATAGATGACAGAATTCCATACATATTAAATGAAACAATACGAAGATTAGATGTTGAGAGACTATACTACGAAGAGCCAACAATTTTTTTTGATTTATTGACCATAGTGAATAGTGGTAGTTCCTATTGTGTTTCGGAACAAATGATACGTATGGTTATGTGGATAGTTGAGAATAAATGGAAACAATTGTCAATAATGGAATATCGTCAAATTTGTAAGTTTGCAGAAATTACAAATAATGATGAATTAAGAGTGATATTACAGCAATTGGTAGGATGAAATTGAAGAAGGAGATGGAGAAAGTTGGTAATACTGGTGAAATTTCCGAAGAGTTGAAGGTGAGATTATACCAGAAATATGCAGAGGGAAAAATAAACCTTCGGGAGTATCGGGAGTTATTAGGAACCGTTAGCAATGAAGGACAAGACTGATAATTTGGAGTCCGCTTACTGTGAATATATTATATGGTAAGCGGACTTCTTTTCTGGATTTTTCGAAAAAATACATGATATCCGATGACACACAAAAATAAATAGTAAGCGCTTAAATCTTGAGTAGCTTTACCGTCTACGTTTTTGAACTCATAATGATAGCAAATAGATTTTTACTACACTCCGCTTGATAGGAGATAAAAATTTACCACATTTGGAGGTTGAATTATGAGTAATAAACGTGCTCCAGGGCGTTCTCTGGACGAATGGATGGAACTAGTAACTGAATGCAGACAAAGCGGTCTGACAGATGCTGCATGGTGTGATGAGCAGGGGATATCTCCCAGCTGTCTTTACAATGCAGTTACCCGTCTCCGCAAAAAAGCCTGTCAGATACCGGAGCCAGTTGGAAAAGCCAACACTCTTGACCTTACATCCCATAAACAGGATGTAGTCCAGATTGCTATAGAACCGGAGTCTTCTCCGGCAGGACTGATCCCAGATAATGGAAACAGACCTATGCACCTTGACAATTCACATACGATTGAAATCGAAGCAGACGGATTGCTTATACGAATGAGTAATGAGATCAAACCGGTACTTCTGAAGATGCTTATGGATACGCTGAAGGAGTCGTTATGTTAGCGGACATCTCAAGTGTTGATGCGATCTATATCGTCTGTGGCAGAACAGATATGCGCAAGTCCATTGATGGATTGTGTGCGATCATCCAGGAACAGTTTTCGATGGAGCTTGACCATGCACTTTTTCTTTTCTGCGGTCGTAAATGCGACCGTATCAAAGCTATTTTAAAAGAGCCTGACGGGATCGTTATGATCTACAAAAGACTGACCGCCCAGGGATCTTACCGATGGCCCAGGAATAAATCTGAAGTCCGGAATCTTACATGGCGGGAGTTCGACTGGCTGATGTCTGGCATTGATATTGAGCAGCCCAAAGCGATCAAGGCAACGTAAAAAAGATGCACATAAAACTCTTGTTTTTTACTGTATTTTCGGCACTTTCAAGTCCTGGTAAATCCGTTGTTTTGCTGGGAAAAACCACTGTTTTCTGGTATAATGGAAACATCAGAAACAGGAGGGAAAAGCAGTGGCAGACAGTTCCAAAGATATCCAGCTCCGTGAGCTGAAGGACATGATAAACGATCTCAAAAAGATGATAAAAACACTTCAGGCAACTGTCGATGCTGCCAATAAACGGGAAGAGGCTCTCACCCAGGAGCGGGATAATCTGAAAGAAGAGATAGACCTTCTCCGTAAAAAACTGTTTGGCACCTCCAGCGAAAAAAGGACTCTCGATATTCCAGGCCAGTTAAACTTTTTCAATGAGGCGGAACTGGAACAGGATCCGAAAGCTGCAGAAGCAGAGGATCTTGAAGCAATTCTTCCGGAAAAAACAGCAAAAAAGCGAAAAGCGAAAAGCAAGAGCTACAGATGCGGAGCGTTTTAAGGGAGTTCCTGTTGAAAAAAAGTATCTGGAACTTTCTGAGGAAGAGAAACTCTGCCCTGTCTGTGGTACCCCGCTGAAAGAAATCGGGGAAGAGTTTGTCCGCCGGGAACTGGTT
>OHKX01000813.1_pt1 | contig 11991 bp, 13 predicted proteins | sample 1568921 | NCBI WGS metagenome assembly OHKX01 (sample SAMEA3879564, study PRJEB24766) | human gut metagenome | biome: human-associated habitat; feature: feces | place: USA | collected 1985/1987
GAAAGAAAATGACATTTTTCCATGATCCGGATGGACTTCCATTGGAAATTCATGAATAGAAAATAGAATAGGAAAGAAAGAGACAGATGCAGGTAATGAAATACTCCCACATCTGTCTTTTTTGTGCAAAGATTTATTTATCGGAATGTCGCAGACAGCTTTTTATAAAGGCAGCAGCTTTTATCATTTGTTCTTTTTCTTCATCAGAGCAGTCAGAGGATAATTCAAACCAGGTCTGATCAGCAGAAGAAAGAGAAAGTGCAGGTTTACCGGAATCTGCAGATAAAGCAGGACTGTCAGTATGGATACTGCTATTGTCATCCAATAATCTGTTCTGGATTTCTGATAGAGCTTTTTCACGATATTGAGCATCCATGTCCTGGATACTTTCAACAGAAGCATGGTAATTGCTTAATATGTGATTGATGTATCTATTTTTAAAATGCAGAAAAAGAGCATCTTCAGATAGATCTGCCAAATCTTTTAAGGTTGCAATTTCTAAATCTGCCTGTCCCTCCATTTTAAATAGAATAGAAAACAGATCGGATACAGACTGAATTTCAAAATCCATAAAGAGGTTCACACTGATACCTAACGCATCAGCAATTTTTGAAAGCTGTTCATATTTCGGATTACGTTCATTGGCTTCGTACTTGCGGAGTGTACTGAAACTGATCTCAGCGTCCTGTGCAAGTTGTTCCTGTGTCATGTTACGAGCCAGACGAAAATACTTGATTATTTCTCCTGTATTCATAGGCAAAGTCCTCCAATAGCAAAAGTATATCATATTTTTAAATGAAAGTGCTACAAAAGTTTTGAGAAATATATTGACAGATACAAATGTGACATATATAATAATAACAGATACAAAAGTAACATATAACTTACATAACAGACACAAAAGTATAAGTAAACTTATACATAACTGTCATAAGAAATATGAAAAAAGATGCAGAAAGTCAAACGGTTTGAAGTTAAGTAACAGTTAAGTATAAGATGTTCAGGAAAGGATGGAATAGGATATGGCAGAAATTATTATGGGAATTGATCATGGAAACGGAAATATGAAAGGGATACATGTAAACTTTCCATGTGGTCTGGTAAGATATACTTCTGAACCAGGACGATTTATGAATGAGGACATTCTGGAATACAACGGTGTGTATTATACATTATCAGAAACAAGGATGCCATTCAAAGCAGATAAGACAGTGGATGAAGATTACTTTATATTGACCTTATTTTCACTCGCTCTGGAAGCAAAGGAAAGAGGAATCACTTTATCCGGCAAAGATATTGTGCTGGGAGTTGGACTACCGCCTGCAGACTTTGGACAGCAGGCTCCGGGATTCAAAAAATATTTTATGGAACGCTCAAAACATGGAATTTCTTTCCGATTTAATGGAAAGCCGGTAAATTGTTACCTGAAAGATGTTTTGGTAAGTCCCCAGAATTTTGCGGCTGTCATGTGTTATAAAGCAAGCCTGTTCCGACAGTACCGGACGGTCAACTGCATTGATATTGGAGACGGAACCGTAGATTTACTGGTAATCAGAAAAGGACAGCCGGATTTGTCAGTTCGTGTCAGTGACAGATCTGGAATGGCAATTCTCCGTTCAGAAATTTCTAATTCCATCCAGCAGAATTACGGTATCCATCTGGAATCCTCAGATGTAGAGCAGGTATTAATGCAGGAAGCCACGATTCTGGATGAAGAAGTGGTAAGAGAAATTCAGAAAATGGCAGGGGACTGGATGCAGAGAATTATCAATAAACTCCATGCGTATGTACCAGATTTCCGAACTAATCCGGCAGTATTTCTTGGTGGAGGCAGCTTGCTTCTGAAACAGCAGATTGAAAAATCTTCTGATTTTAAATATATAGAGTTTATCGAGGACATCCGGGCAAATGCGGTAGGATATGAGAAAATGACAGCATTACACATCCAGAAGAGACAGGGGGTGTAATGTGTGGGAGAGATACGGGTTGTATTGATATTTAATGAAGATAATGAACGACAGAAAGAAATCGGAAGGTATCTGAAATCACAGAAAAGATGCAAAACAGCACTGATTACAGAACTGGTTTATGCGTGGCTGCATAAAGAAAATGCACCCGTTTCTTCCTATAATAATGCAAATGTCAGTGTGGAGGAATTAAAACAGCAGTTGTTGCAGGATACGGATTTTATACAGCAGATAAAAAAGAGTGTAGTCATTGAAGAAGATGCCGGGGAAGTAATGGAAGAAAGGCAGAGCGATGGACTGGATATGGATGAAGGGATGCTGATGGCAGGGCTGTCGATATTTGAGAATCAGGTATAATAGAAAAAAATAAGGATCATAGATCAGAAGATTTATGGTCTTATTTTTTTATAATACGGATTGCATAAATAGTAAAAATGTGCTAGTATTTTGTTAGCACTCAGCAAAATAGAGTGCTAACAAAAAGAAGGGAGAAAAATGTTTGAAAAACTATATTATTCTTGTAGCGGCAATAATTATTGTCGTGTGTATTGTGGTGTTGGTGGTAAAAAAATGTTTCATAAAATCAAATGCTGAGACAGATATATCTACGACGATGATAACATCTGGAATATCTTTAATGGTAGCAGCATTTCCTGGAACAAAAGAGTTATTATTGTCATTTGTTGCTGAAATGGCTGATAAGGATATAACTTATGAAACAGATCCGGCAATGATTATTTGCGGAATGATATTAATTGCATTTGGTATTTTGTATAAGATAAACATACGAGATAGAATATACATTCTTAACATGTTTGGAATTCCCGTACAAAAAGAAATTAGTGATGATTCAAATATAAAGGATTTAAAACTTGCAGATTTTAAGGTTAAAGAAATCCTTATTGATTTTGTTGATGTTTTCAACGTTAATATGACACAAAAAACAAATGAAATTATTGTGAAAAAGATAGAAAAGGTATGTACTGCGTTTATCAATAGGAGTAATGGATTTAAATCTTGTTTTACAGGTATGGCACCCATTCCATATACTATTCTTGCAGGTACATATTTAGCATCTGGAAAAGTAAGAAGATATTTTGAATATCGAAGGGCGGATTCAAAGTATTATGAATTATCGAAAAGGAAAAAGAAAAATTACGAGACATTGAATACAATTTATCCAAACCAGCCGAATATAGGAGCGACAGAAGTGGTTGTGGCACTTTCGGTGACACGAAAAGTACAGGAAGTTGATTTGAATCAATTTGGAACAATGGATATTATTGAAATTGGCTTATCAATGCCGAACGATAATATTATAAAATCGTTAACACAGTTAGATGAATATGCTGGAGAATTATTAAATCAAATAGAAGGATTAAAGCAGAAATACCCTTCTATTCAAAAAGTGCATTTTGTTGCATCCATACCTAGCTGTTTGTCTATTGAGATTGGAAAAAGATTTGCTTTAAATACGCACCGTTTGCCGCAGATTATTTCTTATCATTTTGTAAATTCGGGGACACCTAAATATCCATTTGGCATAATTGTATCAGATGGAGCAACAGGAAAGGGAAAACTTATTAAGGGGTGATGTTTATAGATGTATGATGTATCAAAAGAATTTAGAAAATTTTATAAAAATTATGTCGTTTTACAGAGTGAAAAACAACAAAATCTTAGAGATAAAAAAGATTTAAATATTAAGCGTTTGGAAGATGGACTTGTTTTATATAATGAAGAAAAGGGTACAAGCTACGCTATTGCGGAGAAAAGGGTTCAAGGCAGTATGGCAATGGCAACGGTTGTACAGAATGATAGTAATGATTATGATATTGATGTTGCAATTGTTTTTGATCGGAGCAATATAGGAGATTTAACACCATTACAAGCGAGACGTTTGGTATGTAACGCATTGGAAAAAAAGTGCGGTCAGTTTAAAGTAACGCCAGAATGTAAAACTAATTGTGTCAGAGTCCAGTATGCAGATGGTTATCATGTTGATTTTGCAGTTTATCGAAGATTTAAGGATGATGATACATCAGAATATTCATATGAACATTCTGGTGGAAGTAACTGGACAGCTCGTGATCCAGCAGCAATCACTAAGTGGTTTCAAGATGAGGTAAAAGAAAAAGGGACAGAGCTAAGGCAAGTCGTGAGATTATCGAAGATGTTTTGTAAATCTCGAAGTGGCTGGGTTAATATGCCAGGAGGGTTGATTCAATCTGTTTTGTGTAATGAAGTTTTTGCTACTGAATATGATAGATTAGATGAAATATTTTATTATACAATGATTAATATCAGAGATCGGTTAGAAGAATCAACAGAAGTATATAATCCGACAGATTCAGAAATATCATTGCTTTCAGCACAAAATCATTACGATAAAATGAATAATTGGTTATCCAGGTTAAGTGATAAACTTGAAAAACTCAGCATTTTAGAAAAGGATGATTGCACATATAAAGAGGCAGTGACAGCGTGGGAAACGTTTTTTAACCACACTTTTTGGACTGAGTTGACTGTATCGTTATGTGAATGTTCATCAATTCAAAAGTCTGTATTCACTGATACAGAAGAATATATTGAAGATTTGGTACCAATTAACGACTGCTATAATGTGGATATTAAATGTCAAGTAGAAGCAAATGGAATAAGAAAACAATTTTTAAGTAAATTTTTACAAGCATATCCGCAGTTTTATAAATTGCTTCCTCATGGTATGAAGTTACATTTTGAAGCCGTTACGGATGTACCTAATCCAGATGCGATATGGTGGAAAGTCCGTAATGTTGGTGAGATAGCAGAAAGGAAAAATGATATTCGTGGTCAAATTGAGAGAAAATGGTGGGATTATAAGACAGAAGATACAATGTTTGGAGGACCACATTTTGTGGAGTGCTATATAATAAAAAATGGTGAATGTGTTGCGATGAAACGTATAGATGTTCATATTGGAGAAAAAAGTATTTGATTAGGAAAACCGCAGGGTAGAGCGATACCTTGCGGTTTATTTATGTATTTTGAAGACCGCAACACCGCAAGACCGCAATGTTGCAAAATAAAACTGCCGGATTCATCTGTTCCGACAGTTATTTATCATGTGTATCATCATCTGTAAAAGTTAAAATGTCATTTGGGGTACAAGATAAGATACGGCAAAGTTTTTCGATAGTAGATGCGGTGATATTCTGGTTATTTCTAAGTTGCTGCATAGTTCGGTAGTCGATGCCATTGTTGACGAGATAATATTGAGATATATTCCGTTTTTCCATTGTTACCCATAATGGACTATAATCAATCACATTGTTCCCGCCCTTCTAAAATATTTCCTGATTGTCTAATTATAAGTAGGGAAAAATGCAAAAATATAGTGAATAAATTCACTAGATACTATATAATTGAGAAGATAATAAAAAACAGTATTTATGGATTAAGAATAGTATAGAGCATTGAAGTCTGAAAATTTGGCTGGTTCTCGAAAGAGGAACCGCAGTTCCCCAAACGAGAACTATAAATTGATAGAATATACTAAAATACTGTAAAATCAAAAATTTTCATAGTGCATAGAAAGGTAAGATGCACATGATGGAATCATTAGGAAATAGATTAAAGCAATTAAGACAAAACAATCGCTTGCGGCAGGATCAGGTAGCAAGCTTGGTTGGAGTAAATAAAAATACAATGTGTTCCTATGAAAATGATGTCAGACAGCCTTCTTATGAAATTTTGGTCAGATTAGCTACAATTTATAGAGTGAGTACCGACTATCTGCTGGGGTGTGAAAGTAAAAGAACGGTTGACGTATCTGGTCTTACACCAAAAGAAATACAAACAATTACAGAACTGGTTGCAAATATGACGGAGAAAAATAAAAAGCTGGAAGGATTATAGATGGCTCAAAATGAAAAGGAACAAAATGATTATAGAATTACATATTACAATACAGTGTCATCAAAAGAAGTTGATTGGTTATGGTATCCGTATATTCCCTATGGAAAGATAACGATATTGCAAGGAGATCCGGGAGAAGGAAAATCCACAATGATGATGCAGCTTGCAGCACTTATTACAAATGGAGATGCTATGCCAGATGGAAGTGGGGACAGGATACCCGGAAATGTAATTTATCAGGCGGCAGAAGATGGGGTTGAAGATACAATCAAGCCACGATTAGAAGCAGCAGGAGCAGATTGCAGTCGGATTGCATTTTTGGAACAGTCTGATGAAGAACCAATCTTATTAAATGATGTGAGACTGGCACAGGCGATTGAAGGTACAAAGGCAAAATTATTGGTTATTGATCCCCTTCAGGCATACTTGGGAATGGACGGGGAAATGCAACGTTCAAATTCGGTACGTTCTGTTCTTGGAAATCTTGTAAAAGTTGCAGAACGGACAGGATGTGCAGTTGTATTGATTGGACATATGAATAAAAGCAATCGTGCAAAAGGCATATACAGAGGACTTGGAAGTATAGACATAGCTGCAGTGGCAAGGAGCATCTTATTGGTAGGAAGGGACAGGAATATCCCATATTATCGTGTAATGCTTCAGATTAAAAACAATCTGGCACCAGAAGGAAAAGCCTATGTTTTTGAATTAAATCCGGATTATGGATTCCGATGGATAGGGCAGGATGAATATGAAGTAGAAGATATTCTGGTGCGTAAACCAAGAACGGACAGCAAATTGGACAAGGCAAAGGATTATCTGCGATTGTTATTGAATGGAACAGATATGGCATGTGCAGATATATTTGATAAAATGCGGGCAAATGGAATTGGAAAGCGTACTGTGGAACAGGCAAAAAAAGATATGGGGATTATATCTTATAAATTGGGAGATAAATGGTATTGGCAGTTAAATGGGAGTGATGTAGGTGAACGGATATGAAAAAGAAATAAATAGCCGGGAAGAACAGAAGAATAGGATTCGTGATAGATATAAAGGTGTTGATCGAAGCGAATTGGAATTTATTCCGGCAAAACCAAAAGAAAAGTTATTTGAAGATACAACGGAGAAACGGGTATGTGCGTATTGTCGTGTGTCTACAGATGATGTGAACCAGACATCTTCTTATGAACTGCAGAAAAATCATTATGAGGATATGATAAAGGAACATCAGGGATGGAAACTGGTTGGAATTTATGCTGACGAAGGAATTTCCGGAACCTCCTTACAGCACAGGGATGAGTTTAACCGAATGATAGAGGACTGCAAATCCGGGAAAATAGATCTGATCGTTACGAAAAGTGTTTCCAGATTTGCAAGAAATATCGTAGATTGTATTGCTAAGGTTCGTGAACTGGCAAATATGGTTCCGAGAGTAGGCGTATTCTTTGAAACGGAACATATTTATACTCTTGATAATACCAGTGAAATGATGCTGGCAGTTCTCTCGGCAGCCGCACAGGAAGAATCCCATACAAAAAGCGAGATTATGAATATATCCATAGAGCAGAGATTTTCCAGGGGAATTTTTCTTACACCCAAATTGCTTGGATATGATAAAGATGAGGATGGAAACCTTGTGATAAACGAAGAAGAAGCAGAAACAGTGAGATTGTGCTATTATTTGTTTCTTAATGGATTTCCGACCACTGAAATAGCAGAAATTATGATGCAGCTAAAGCGAAAAACAAAGCGTGGTAATCTGAAATGGAGTAGTAGTACAGTTGTAAATTTACTGCGAAATGAAAGGTACTGTGGTGATGTGCTTTCGAGAAAGACATTTACACCAAATTATCTGGATCACAAAGCAAAAAAGAACCGGCACGACAGAAATCAGTACCGTCAGAATGATCACCATGAAGCGATTGTAGACAGAGAAGTCTATAATGCGGCACAAAAAATGCTGTCTGTAACCAGATATGCGAAAGAGGGATTCCCTTTTCCGAATTTGAAAGTAGTAGATTCAGGTGCTTTAAAGGGATTTGTCTCAGTTAATCGTTCCTGGACTGGATTTACTGGGGATGATTATCAACAGGCAAGCCAGAGCGTATATGAAGAAACTGAAAAGAACGCTGTAGGAGAGAATTTAGCGGAGAAAAATATAGAAAGTAAGTTTGATTTATCTGGGTATGAGATCGTCAGGGCACAGTTTTTTTCCACTAGATTAGATCCGGCGATGACTATATCCGATGGGCAGCTTACATTTAACACTGCCTGTTTAAAGAAATTTGAAGATGTGGAGTATGTGGAGATACTCTTTAATTCGATTGAGAAAATTATTGCTGTTAGACCTTGTGAAAAAGATAATGTCAATGCGGTAAGATGGGGAACGATAAGAAAAGGGAAATGGGCAGTACTTCCCAAGAGCTGCAGGGGATTTTCACAGCCATTGTATGAATTGATGGACTGGAATGGAGACTGCAAATACCGATTTAGAGGTCAGTATTCTAAATCTTCCGATGAACAGATTTTCCTTTTTAATCTGGAAGAACCAGAGATAATCCAACGGGAAACTATAGAGAAACCTCCGATAGACGAAAGAGTGGAGACGAATGAGCAGATAGAAAAAGAAGATACAGCAGTTGTAGAAAAAGAAAAGAAAGTCAGACCAAAGGAGTATCGGACACTTTATCCGGAAACGTGGGCAGGACATTTCGGATGTGCTGCAGGGGATATAGTGTTATTGGAACGAATTACTTATTATGGAGACTGGGATGTATTGCGTCCAGCTAAAGCTGTTGAGGGAATGGACATAATATCAGAAGATTTACTGAACAGGCTAAATGAACAGGCACAAGGGATGATAGATAGAATGAGGTGTGCAGTATGAGTGAAACAGTGTTAGAAAACAGAAACGAAAATACAGAAAATATAGATCAGAAAGCACTGGAACTTGCACAGGATTTCAGCTACGATGGGTTTCAGGTAGTCAGAAGGGAACTTTTTGCTCATTTGCGAGAACCGGCAGTTGTAATCCGGAGGGACAGTGTAACATTTAATACAGCCTGCATCGCTGGATTAGAGGATGCAGTTTACATACAGATATTAGTGAATCCAGAAGATAAACGTATGGTAGTGCGTAAATGCGAAGAGAATGATAAAGATGCTCTGCGGTGGTGCATTGCAAAGCCTGATAAGAGAAAAAGCAGGAAAATGTCCAATAAGATTTTTTCGGCAATGCTGTATGATATGATGGGATGGAGCATGGATTGCCGTTATAAAATACTTGGACACAAAATAACCCATGAAGGTGAAACTATTTACGTTTTTGACTTGTTAGAAACAGAAATATTTATGGATACAAAACGTAAAAAGAAAGTAGCAGAAGGAACTATATTGTCAGAGACAGTAAATCAGGAGGAGAAAACACTGTCAGATAAAGAAAAAGCTGCGATTGCAGACGAAGAAAAGGCAATAAAAAAGAGAAACAGAATACCATTCTATCCAAGTGATTGGAAAGATTCCTTTGGCTTACCGGTAGAAGAACATAAGAAGGCGTTAGAAATAAATATGTGTGAGGGGTACGTCGAACTGACTTCATGCAGATAATAGGGAAAGTGCGCTCAATTTGGAAGGAGGAGTGCAAATGTCGCAAAAGACAATAAACATTACAGGGGTATCTCTGTGCAAAAAAGCAGGAAGAATACGGATATTTCATTCTACAATAAAAAGACTGGGTGAACCGAAGTATATTCGTTTCCTTTTTAACCCAGAGAAACAGCTTTTAGCGGTACAGGCATCTGATCGGAAAGATTCAGAGTGCTTTTATGTGCCAAAATGTAGTGAGAATGACTGGAATTTTGTAATCAACAGTATTCCTATGCTGCGTATTATCTGGAAAGTATGTAAATGGGATGAAGAAAAAAGCTATCGAATATCAGGAACCTATCATGCAGAGTGTAATCTGGTGGTATTTGATCTGAAACAGGCAGTTACCTTGATGATGAATGAAACAGAATAAGAGAAAATAGCAGATATTATTGAGCTTCTGAGCAATCAGAGGTTCTTTTTTTATGTCATTTTACAGGGTAATTGAATAGTTCTGTGCTGAGTGAGTAATTTTGAAAAAAAAGTTGTTCCTTACTTGACATACTTAGGATTAAGACCGGGAGAAAAGCTCTATGAAGAGAAACTGATGGCAGAAGAAGGCCTGAAGAAGACGAGGAATGAACTGATCCATGGCTATATACTGTCACAAGTCCCTTTATCAATAAAGGGAGAGCTGGTTTTTCTCGGTTTAAGTATAGTTCTGGCAGTATTTTTATGGTTAATAGTAGATAAAACAAAAATAGTTCAAAGGAAACTTTTAAAAATAAGTTAGATGTTTCATAAAACATGATATTTCAATACAGTTTTAACAAATATAGAGGTGAATACATGAACATTCTTATAACCGGCTCCAATGGTTTTGTCGGAAAAAACCTTGCAGCCAACTTATATTGTATCAAAGATGGAAAAAACAGAACAAGAGATCTTACAATCGATGAGATCTTTGAATATGATATTGATACTGAGGAATCTTTATTAGATACATATTGTGAGAAAGCAGACTTTGTTTTCAATCTTGCCGGGGTGAACCGGCCAAAAGAGCAGTCTGAGTTTATGGATGGAAATTTCGGATTTGCATCGAAATTACTGGATACATTGAAAAAGTATCACAATACCTGTCCGGTGATGCTTTCCAGTTCCATTCAGGCAACGCTGATCGGACGCTATGGACAGTCTGATTATGGAAAGAGCAAGCTGGCAGGAGAAGAGTTATTTTTCGAATATGGCAAAGAGTGCGGAGCAAAAGTGCTGGTGTACCGTTTCCCGAACCTTTTTGGAAAATGGTGCAGACCGAATTACAACAGTGCAGTTGCTACATTCTGCAATAACATCGCAAACAATCTTCCGATTCAGGTGAATGACAGAGCGACAGAATTAGAACTTCTCTATATTGATGATCTGGTGGAAGAGATGTTGGATGCTTTGGAAGGAAAAGAACATCACTGTGAATATCAGGAGCTGGATCCGGTGGCAGATGAATCCGGAAAGTACGGTTATGTGCCGACAACCCACAAGGCAACACTGGGAGAAATTGTAGATTTACTGGAAATGTTCAAAAATCAGCCGAAATCTCTCCTTATGCCGGAAATTCCAAATAATTCTTTTGCAAAGAAATTATATTCGACATATTTGTCCTATCTGCCAAAAGAGGAAGTCAGCTTCCCTCTTAAGATGAATGTGGATGACAGAGGAAGTTTTACAGAGCTGTTGAAAACAGCAAATTGCGGACAGTTTTCTGTGAATATTTCGAAGCCGGGAATTACAAAAGGAGAACATTGGCACAACAGCAAATGGGAATTCTTTATTGTAGTATCTGGACATGGATTGATCCAGGAGCGAAAGATTGGTACAGATGAAGTGATTGAATTTGAAGTGTCAGGAGAGAAGATTGAGGCAATCCATATGCTTCCGGGCTATACGCACAATATTATCAATCTGTCAGAAATAGAAAACCTTGTAACAGTGATGTGGGCAAACGAACAGTTTGATCCGAATCATCCGGATACATTTTTTGAAAGGGTGAAAAATTGATGAGATTGATTATTTTAGGAGCAGGTGGATACGGAAAGACAGTTGCGGACATTGCAAGGCAGTCCGGGAAATATGAGCAGATTTATTTTCTGGATGACGGTCAGGAAAAGTCAGATCTGATATTAGGGACATGTGCAGAGTTTCTGAAATTTGCCGATGGGAATACAGAGATGTATCCGGCATTTGGAAATAATGAAATGCGCCTGGATTGGATGGAAAAGTTATCTGATGCACAGATTGTACTTCCGCGATTGATACATGCCACAGCTTATGTAAGTCCAACTGCAGAAGTGGAAGCCGGGACAGTTGTATTGCCGCTTGCGATCATAAACACAGATTGTCGGATCCAATCGGGCTGTATTATCAATTGTGGTTCGATTGTAGACCATGGATGTGTGATCGAAGAAGGCGTACATATTTCTCCGGGGACTGTGATCAAGGCAGAAAATCGGATTCCAAGAGCAACAAAAATTGAGGCGGGCGAAGT
>OHKX01000819.1_pt1 | contig 11888 bp, 7 predicted proteins | sample 1568921 | NCBI WGS metagenome assembly OHKX01 (sample SAMEA3879564, study PRJEB24766) | human gut metagenome | biome: human-associated habitat; feature: feces | place: USA | collected 1985/1987
CTTCGCCTATGAGGGCAAGGATGACGATCTCAAGGCTTACAAGGACCGCGTCGCCGACTACCTCACTCCGGCCACGGAATTGGCTGCCAAGGCTGCCGATGGTACGTTCACGGGCAAGATCGCTGACCTGCAGCGCTATATCGATGCGTTCTACGCAGAGGCAGGTGCTGTCTATACCAGCGCCAAGGCCAAGGCTGACGCATACGATGCCAATATCAAGAACTTCGACCAGCTGACCATCGACTACAATACCGTCACGGAGCGCATCAAGGCTGCGCAGGACTATTATGGTGCATTCAATGTGGCAAGCAGCCGCATCGAGGCCAACATCGCTTCAGCATTTAATCAGGTGAAGCGTTGGCAGGCTGACCTCACACGCCAGAACGCTTCGCAGGAGATGAGCAAGCGCATCTATGGTCTGACTATCGGCGAGGACAAGCAGTGGTACGACTGCCACAGCATCAAGATCCTCAGCATCGATGGTATCTACAACGCGGCCAACCAGGCCGAGGTCGATGCGATCAAGGCCGACATTGTTGCCATCGAGACCCAGAAGCGCGAGGCTTTGGACAACCTCACGGGAACGGCTGCTGACGAGGTCAAGGCATACTATGACGAGCATTGCAAGAACCTCGCCAAGGAACTTGACGATCTGCTCAAGGAGTTTGTCGAAAATGCTACCCCGGCAGAGGCGAAGAAAGACGCTGGCTTGCTGGCTCTGGAGAAGAAGGTGGCGCAGGCTCGCATGGGGCTCATCAAGCTCGTGAATGCCGAGTTGATCGAGGGCGTAGCCAACAGTTTGGAGATACTGGTATCGCAGGCTGAGTCGACATACAGTAGTGTCAACATTACCTACGACCAAGTATATGCGCCCGTGAAGGTGGAGTACAAGTCTGCACTGGACGCTTGCCGCGAGGAACTCGACGGCGTGAAGAACCTCATCACCTCTTATGGCGACGAGATTGTGACCTACAAGACGAAGGTCATCCACATCCTCAATGTGTTGATAGACCGCATGGGTGCTACCCGCATGGATATCATCGAGGCCAACAAACCCTATGTTGCCCACGCCAAGGCAATGAAGGACCTTCAGAATGCCTATGACGCTCTGGTGGCTGAGCAGAGCAGGGTGAAGGAACTGATAGCGTCTTACCAGCATAGCTCCAATGTGCTTGAAATGTCATCAGGGGTAGAGATTGAGGGTGACTTCTTCGTGTTTGAGAGCGGCAAGTCCTACATGGAGAACTACGAGAAGCTGTTCTTCAATGTGGCCAGTGAGAAGGCCGAGGAGGTCAGCGGCGTCCTTGAGCAGGCTGCCAAGACGCTGGAGGAAGGCCCTGTGTCGGCCATTCTGACCGACAGTCAGGTGGAGTCGTACAAGGATGGTTGCCTTTACGATGCCTATGCGAAGCTTGCAATGGCAGAGGTGTTTGGAGCTTATAATGAGACATATCAAGTGTATAGGAACAATGTGTGGGGCGCTTACAACGCCATGCAGAATTCGTTCTATAAGTCTGGAACGAAGATCTATGACGAGGACGGTGCGTTGCGCGAACAGTTTGATAACTTGAAGCTCGCTAAGCAAAACTTCGACAATTATCTCGATTTCCACGGCTGGGACCGTATCCTTCCCACGAAGGACATCAACGGAAATGCATGGTTGAATCCTGATGGTAGCGAGGCTGGGCAAAAGGAGATCAACTATTCGAAGGACGAGGAGTATGGCGTGAAGTTGGTCGCTGCTACGTCTGAGTCTTTGGTCGAGTCGATGAATGCTCTCAGAACTTCCATCGAGGAGAACACGTATGTGCTCGGCGACGTCACCGAGGACGGCGTTGTTCTGACCGACGACTACCTCGCCGTGCTCAACGCTTTGCTCGATCCGGAGACCCTGGAGGGTGGCAAGGTATTTGCCGCTGCCGACGTCAACCGCGACGGCAAGATCTCCATCGCTGATGTGACCCTCATTGCAGCCAAGGTGACCAATGGTCTCTGGCCGTCGCTGGGTGGCAGTCTGAATGCTCCGATGGTGGGATCCGAAAACCTCACCGTCTCGGCAGAAGACAACAACGGCGTACAGCGCATCGCCATCAATCTCGAAAACCGCAAGGACTATGTGGCTTGCCAGATGGACATCATCCTGCCCGCAGGCATGACGGTGGTGGGTGAGAGCGTGGGCAACCGTGCCAACGGTCACGCACTCTACTCCAAGGACATCGACGGCGTACACCGCGTGGTCATCTCCACGATAGAGAACAACAGCTTCACCAATGGTTCCGCCATCCTCTACCTCGACGTGCAGGGCGGCAGCATCGACAAGGTGGCGCTCGACAAGGTTATCTTTGCCGAGGCCAATGGCCGTGAGACGACGATCACGGGCAGTGATGCGACCGGCATCAGCGGCATGGAGGCCGAGGGCAGCCTGAAGCAGAAGATCTATACTGTGGGCGGTCAGTTGCTGGATAAGGTGAAGCAGGGCATCAACATTGTCCGCAACGCCAACGGCAAGACCCAGAAGGTTACTGGTAAATAATCATATACATCGGTAATTTTTTCTCAATTACGAGGGCGTGGTTGCCACGTATGTGACAGCCGCGCCTATTTTTGATAACAACAACGACAACATACATCTTCTAAACGTAAATAGTTATGTTTAAGATTACAACAAGTTTCAAAAGAATGGCCTTGATGATGGTCTTGGCCATAAGCGGGACGATCTCTGTCCTTGCTGGCAACCGACTTGTGCTCAACGACGGTGGTCCTATTGCCATCAAGCCGGGCGAGACGAAAGAGATCACTGTGAACCTCGTCAATGACGAGGTGATCTATGCGATGCAGTTTGATATGGATTTCACTTCCCCGCAGGTCGAGATAGTCCCGGGTAGCTTCAAAATCAACGAGGAGCGCATAGACCGTGAATGCTTCATTGCTACGATGATCCAGCAGCCTGATGCGAAGTGGCGTATCGCCCTCCTTACCAAGGACTTCACGCCTATAGAGGGATCTGAGGGTGCGCTGGGTACGTTCCAGATTCGAGCAAAGTCCACTTTCTCTGCTGCCGATAATGCACAGATCTTGTTCTCCACTTGCAGTGGAGGCAACCGTCAGGGCAAAAAGGTGCTTATCGATAGCCCCACCTATCAGGCTATCACGCCGATGGTGGGAAGCCTTAGCACGGGCGAGCAGGCGTTCTCTATCAAGCCTGGCGGTACCCACAAGGTGGACGTTGTGCTGAAGAACGATATTTATTTCTGCGGTCTTCAGGCCGACATCACGCTGCCTGAGGGATTGCATATTGAGAAGAAGAGCAACGGGAAAATGAATTTCCAGTATAGTGAGCGCTTGTCAAGCAATTTCGCCATCTCTTCCATTGAGAAGAATGGCATCGTGCGTGTCGTGCTCTCCTCTCTGCCCATTGACAAAATTCAGCCTTACAAGGATGGCGACGGTGTGATATTCTCGTTCAATGTCGTGGCCGACCCGGACTTTGTGACGGACGAGAACTCTGCCATCGTATTCTCCAATGTACTTGCTGCCAACGAGACGACGGAGTACTCACTCGACATTACGGACGCCCATGTCTCTGTGACGAGTCTCAAGCCCATCAACGATGCTGCCTATGCGCGCCTCGCTGAGGAGGTGGCTGCCCTGCAAAAAACTCTTGACGACGCCAAGGCGAAGGTGGCCGAGGAGTGCCCGGATGTGGCCGAAAACTACGCTGAGACTGTGGAGACCATTCAGAGCTTGATCAATGCCATCCAGTCAGACCTTGACGCCAAGAACGCCGACTGTGCGCTCACGGAGGCTTCTACGCTGGACGCCGAGGCCGTGAAGGGTGTCAATGATGCTATTGCCAAATATATTAACGAAGCTGCTGCCGCTCAGGCAGAGCATCTGAAGAAACTGGCCAACGAGGCTGCTTATATGCGTTTGACCGAGGCGGTCGCTACCGTGCAGGCTCGCTTTGACGAGGTGAAGGCTACCATTGAGAAGGACTATGCCAATGTAGCCGCACAGTTTGCTGATACTGAGGCCGCTATCCAGGGTGATATCGACCAAAAGAAGGCAGAGCTGCAGGCTCAGTATGAGGCCATGAAGCTCGACGAGAATAGCACCATCGACTTGGAGGCCATCAAGGCTGCTGTCGAGCAGCTTCTCGCTGATGCAAAGGTCGCCGATGCGAAGCTCGTAGCCAATGAGGCTGCCTATGTGCGCCTGAGCGACGAGATTGCCGCTGTACAGACTCGCCTCGACGAGGTGAAGGCCACTATCGAGAAGGACTACGCCATCGTAGCCGCACAGTTTGTCGGTGTGGAGTCCAGCATCCAGTATGACATCAACAAGAAGAAGGATGAGCTGAAGGCTCTGTATGAGGCCGTGGAACTCGACGAGAATAGCACCATCGACCTGGAGACTATCAAGACTGCTATCGAGCAGCTGCTCGCTGATGCCAAGGCTGCGGCAGAGGCTAACAGCATCGGTTCCATCCAGAGGCTGATGAGCGAGGGCGCAACGTTCTATACGCTCGGCGGCCAGAAGGTCGAGGCTCCTTGCAAGGGCAACATATATATGATCCGTCATGCTGACGGAAGTGTCAAGAAAGTATATATCAAGTAACCAATGCTTGTTAAGGCTGGTTCTAACAATTAGTTCGGGGACATTCGAAACCATTGAGGGTGAAAGGTCTATCGGTCTGATTTTAGAGCCAGCCTTATGGTAAAAGAGTTTACCATACTATCAATTCCAGTTGAACCGGAGAAGTCAGTTCTCGATGTTTTGGAAGGTCTTTGGAAATCAAAGCGCAGTCGGCGAAGTAGGTGAAATGGACAGCGCATGCATCGTTGCCTGTTGTTTGGATTCCAGTATTATCAAAAGACTTGCCCTGTTCCCAACGGGGCTACGATCGGTTTCTCATCATTCTGACTTCAAGGAAACAACCTTGGAAGTATAACTTCGTTTGGGGTTTTTACGCTTACTGAGGTTTGTGAAAATCTCGTAAGCTGTTTCCCTTTATGAATTTTATTCCATCGGTGGGATGACGAATGTCGGCTGTGAAGTCGGATTCGTCTCCCACCGTTTTGCATCTATCCCCTACCCCCTTGCTCATGACCCAAACTGATAGCTTCACGAACAAAAAGCGCAGAAAAAGCATCTACGAAATAAAAAAGAGAACTTACGAAAAAGACCCGTTAAACTGCTGGTATTCAAGATAAAACCGTAGAAAACAAAATCGCATAACCAAATCTAAACAAACTTTTTTTGATTTTTTTCTCAAAACAGGGGTTACTTTCCCCCTTTTCTCCTCATTAATATATGAAACACGATTAGTTGCCGTAGCGGAACGGCACACCCGCAGCGACTGCGGGCTCTACTTACTGGACACAATATATATATGTATCAAATTTATCGGGGCACCCATCGTGGTGCCCCGCTTTGTGTTTTTACCATCTAATTAACCCGTTTCCATTCGATTTTTGAATCAAGAATTTGCAAGTAAAGAAAGTAAATCCGTATGCGGCTATCAGTTTTTTAGAATGCGATGGCTGATGTGTGGGTGAAAGTCAGTAGGAATATGGGGTGGTAAAAAATAGAGTGAGACGGCCTATAATCAGCGCGTAACCTATTGATATATAATGGTAAAACGGAAAGAAAACAAGCTGAAATCACTTTATCGAAAATGCTTATAGCTGCATTTGCGCTTTTTAAATGCCGATGATCTGCGGCTTTCGTCATTGTCTATACCTTTGCAATCGAAAATCGCGGATGCCACTTCAGACAGGTGTGGCGTTGCGGCAAGGCAGAGGAAATTAGTCAAAATAATAAAGTACAAATGGAAATACTTGAAAAGTTGTTTTACGGATTCCCCGAGTTGTGGGGAGGAGGCGTGGCCCACTCAGTGATGATTCTGGCCCTGGTGATCACGCTCGGCCTGTGCTTGGGCAAGGTTCGGGTGCGCGGAGTTTCGCTCGGGCTGGCCTGGGTGTTGTTTATCGGTCTGCTGATGGGCAACCTTCCCATCACCATCGACGAGCATCTGCTCCACTTCCTCAAGGAGTTTGGCTTGATACTCTTCGTCTATTCCATCGGCCTTGAGGTGGGCCCAGGCTTCTTCTCCTCCTTCCGTGGAGGTGGCAAGAGTCTCAATATCCTCAGTATTGTAGTTGTGGCATTGAGTATTGTGACAACCCTCGTGGTCTATTCCTTCTCTGGCACATCCGCTACGACCCTCGTCGGCATCCTCTCGGGTGCCGTGACCAATACCCCGGGACTGGGTGCGGCACAGCAGGCGTTCAGCGACCTGCGCCACATCGACGCCCCATCCATCGCCACAGGCTATGCCATCGCCTACCCTGTGGGTGTGCTGGGTGTGATCCTCTCATTTGTCATCCTCCGCTATGCCCTGCGCATCGACAGACACCATGAGGAGGACGCTGCCAAAATGGGCGCAGGCCACTTGAAGGAAATGACGCTCCACACGTTCTCTGTGCGCCTGACCAACAAAATGGTGGCTGGCGACACGGTGCGCCAGATCCACGAAGTGCTGAAACGCGACTTCATGATCTCGCGTATCATCCATAGCGACGGCAGTGGCAAGAGTGAAGTAGTCAACGGGTCGACGGTAGTCAACGAGGGCGACCTGCTCCAGGTGGTGGCCCATCCTACGGCCGTGGAGGCCATCGTGGCCCTTGTCGGCGAAAAGGTAGAGGTGGCACCCGAGACCTTTGGCAAGGATCTGATCACGCGTCGCATCCTTGTGACGAAGCCGGGTGTCAACGGCAAGAGCATCGGCCAGATGGGTATCCGCACGAGCCTTGGCACGAATATCACGCGAGTGAATCGCAACGGTGTGGACCTCATCGCTACCCCGCATCTGAAACTGCAGCTTGGTGATCGTGTGACGGTGGTGGGTACGGAGCTTGCTATTGCCCATACGGAGAAACTCCTTGGCAACCAAATGAAGCGGCTCAACGCGCCCAACCTCATCCCTATTTTCCTTGGTATCATGCTCGGTTGTATCGTGGCCAACATCCCCTTCTTCCTTCCGGGTATCAACGAGAGCCTGCGACTGGGACTCACCGGCGGCCCGCTGGTGGTGGCCATCCTCATCGGTTTCTTCGGCCCGAAATATAACCTCGTGACCTATAATACGATCTCGGCCAACTTGATGTTGCGCGAGGTGGGTATCTGCATCTTCCTGGCCTGTGTTGGACTGGGCACGGGAGCGCCCTTTGTACAAACCCTTGCCACGGGTGAGGGCGCGCAGTGGATTGCCTATGGTGCCGCCATCACGATGGTGCCCATCCTGGTTGGTGGCTTGATAGGCCGCTACGTCTTCCACATCAACTACTACACGATGCTTGGTGTGCTCGCTGGTGCCCATACCAATCCGGCAGCCTTGGCCTACGTCCGCGAGCAGACCTCTGCTGACGCGCCCGCCGTGGGCTACGCCACGGTCTACCCCTTCGCTATGTTCCTGCGCATCGTCACGATTCAGATACTGATCTTTGTATTCGGATAAACGAATGAGAAACGTCAAAACAGAGAACCCTTCTGTGCGCCCCTCGGCAGTAGAAGAGCCGAGGCGGCGGCGCGGAGTGGCCGAAACGGAACTCTGCCACAAGCTCGACCTGCTGCTACGCACAGGGAGCCTGCTCATGGAGAGTGCGGCCGACACCTCGCGCATCCTGCGGACTATGAAGCGCGCGATGGCCTTCCTGGGACTGGACGAGCGCTACATACACCTCTATGTCAACTGGAACGTGCTCATGGTCAACTACAGCGATGAGCTCCACTCGTTTACGAAGTTTCAGCGCTGCGAGCGTCACGGCATCAGCCTGGCCACCATCGCCAAGGTGAGCCGCCTCACCTGGACGGCCATCCGCGAGGACTTCTCGCTCGTGCAGTATGAGAAGGCCCTCGACGACATCCACGATGCGCCACGTGGCTTCACCCCCTGGCAGGTGGCGATAGGTGGCGGCTTTGCCTGCGGTGGCTTCTGCATCCAGTTTGGCTGCGACTGGACCGCATTCTTTTATTGCTCCCTGGCGGCCATCCTGGGTTTCCGCCTGCGGATGTTTCTCCCCACGATGGGTTGCAACAACTACGTCGCCATCGGCATCTCGGCCTTCGTGGCCACGCTGCTGGCTTGGGCGACAGCACTCCTTTCTACTGATCCAGCGATGATGGCGGGCATGGATGATCTCCACTACGCCATGGCACCCACTGATGGCGTGCGCGCTATTCATCGTACCTGGCGTGCCACTCATCAACTTTGTGAGCGACATGCTCGACGGCTATATCGAGACCGGATTCATCCGTGCCGTCAATACGTTGCTCATGGTGCTGGCCATGGCCTTCGGCATCGCCTTTGCCATCAAGGTCTGCGGCATCGACAATTTTGCCAAGACGCTCACCATGACGCCCCATCATGAGTATTGGGAGTATGCCATTGCTGCCGCCGTGTCGGCCATGGGATTCTCCACCATCTTCAACATCCCGCGGCGATTGCTGCCCGTCGTGGCCGTGGGTGGTATCATCGCCGTGTGTGTGCGCAACTTTATCAACCTTGGTCCGAGCAATGGCAACCTCGGCCTGGACATGGGACTGACCATCGGGTCGCTGGCGGGAGCCACGGCGGTAAGCATCGCTGTCATCAAGGCGCGCCACTGGTTTCATGTGCCCCATCAGTGTATCACCATCCCGAGTGTCATCCCGATGATTCCGGGTGTGCTGATGTATCGCGCCCTCTTCGCTTTCATCGAGATGCACGGTGTCGTCGGTGAAGTCACGGTGGGTATGAACAATGCCATCAAAGCTTCGCTGGCCATCATCTGCATCGCCCTCGGCGTGGCTGTGCCCAATCTCTTTTTCCGCCGTTTCATCGAGGATACACGCAAGCGGAAGTTGCTCGCCATGCTCGTGGAACGGAAAAAGCGCAACGGAGAGTTTGTCACGCCCCATGCCGTAGGAGTGAGACAGGGTGCACACAGAAGGACAAGAAAGGAGAAAAATCATGCCTGCGATACGCACGAATAGAAACTCTTGTAGTATCTTTGCAAACGGATTTAGACCGATAAGAATGGAAATCAGACAATTGAAATATTTTCTCCAGGTGGCCGAAACGCTCAATTTCTCCAAGGCGTCGCGGAAGCTCTACGTCACGCAGAGTACCCTATCGCAGCAGATTTCCCATCTGGAGCAGGAGATAGGAATGCCGCTCTTTGAGCGCAATTCCCACGAGGTGTATCTCACGGAGGCGGGAAAAGAACTGTTGCCCTACGCCCAAAAGACGGTCAATGCGGCCGGGGCTTGTGCGGACCACATGAACGACCTGCGCGAGATGCTGGCTGGAGAACTCAACATCGGAGTGACATTCTCCTTCAGCAACATCATGGCCGAGACGCTCATCGCGTTCATCCATGCCTACCCCCACGTCAGGCTCAACATCGTCTATCGTTCCATGCAGGAACTGATGGACGGACTGAAAAAGCGTGAACTGGACCTTGTGCTGGCCTTCAAGCCGCTGAAACGGGACAAGGTGATAGACAGCAGGGCGATTTTTAGCAATCGTCTGGCAGCCATCGTCAATGATCACCACCCGCTGGCAAGGCAGCAGAGCGTCACCCTCGCTGACCTTGAACGCTATGATCTCATTCTGCCCTACAAGGGCTTGCAGGCGCGCAACGCCTTCGAGCACCTGCTGGAGGGGCGTGACAACAACTTCAAAATCATGGTGGAGGTCAACAATGTCAATATCATCTTTGACTTGCTGAGCCGCAGTTCGCTTGTCTCCATCCTCTCGGAATCCACCACGCTCACCCAGCCAGGTATGAAGGCTATCCCTATCGATGCGGAGGGCAACGAGATGGACGGCTGTGTGCACCTGCTGCGCGACTCCTATATGAAGTCGTCGGCCCAGGAGTTTATCCGCATGCTCAGTCAATCGACAGCCCTGCTGGCCAACCTCGCCTTCAAAGATATACTGAGGTAGGCTACCGCAGAAGATGAAGATGCTGTCCATAGCTTCTGCCTTCACGGTCGCCAGCCATTCCTCACACAAGCTTTTTTGTGTTTGATTAGTGTTTTGCAGCATCCCGATGGGGATGCAAAAAGCCACATTCCAACGGGTTTCTCCCTTGCGAATGTGGCTTTGTCTATCGTATAAAGTCTCCACTACCCTGCTATGTGCAACGGTGTGTGGCCTCTTTGCGGACGTTGAAGCGCTTGGTCTTAAAACGTAGCGTGGCGCAGCGGCGTGGTGTATTGGTACGGAAGCCATGCCAACGAGGGAACGTCGCGGAGGAAGAGGAGGGAGGCGTGCTTGCCACGCTCCACACTGCCATACTCCGCGGACAAGCCCATGGCGGCGGCGGAGTTGAGGGTGATGGCGTTGAAAGCCTCTTCGGGCGTGAGACGCATCTTCGTGCAGGCCAGGGACCAGACAAACTTCATATCGCCCGACGGCGTGGAGCCTGGGTTGTAGTCGGAGGCGAGAGCGATGGGCAGGCCAGCGTCGATGAAGCCACGGGCCGGGGCAAACCGCATATTAAGGAAGAAGGACGTACCCGGTAGACCAGTGGGCATGGTGACGGCACCACGGAACTGCTCTATGCCCTCCTCGGGGAGTGCCTCCAAGTGGTCGGCAGAGAGTGCACCATGAGCGATGGCAACACGGGATCCACCCGAGAAGGCCAGCTCGTCGGCATGAATCTTACCCTTCATGCCATATTTCTCGCCAGCCTCGAGGATGCGGTCGGTCTCCTCTGGCGTGAAGAAACCCTCGTCGCAGAACACGTCCACAAAGTCGGCCAGTCCCTCGGCAGCCACACGGGGCATCATCTCGTTGATGACGAGATCGACATATTCTGACTGGCGTCCCTTGTAGGCTCGGCCGACGGCATGGGCACCGAGGAAGGTGGTCACGATGCGGAGTGGCGAATGGGCCTTTACGCGCTGGGCGACACGCAGGATCTTCAACTCATCCTCGGTCGTCAGTCCGTAGCCAGACTTGATTTCCACGCATCCTGTGCCTTTCTGCCAGATTTCCTCGGCACGGCGCATGGTCTGCTCGAAAAGGTCCTCCTCGCTCGTCTCGTGGAGACGGTCGGCAGAATTGAGGATGCCACCGCCGCGGGCGGCAATCTCAGCGTAGGACAATCCCTGGAGTTTGTCTTCAAACTCCTGCTCACGGCTGCCTGCCCAGACCAGGTGGGTATGGCTGTCGCAGAAGCGCGGCATGACGAAGGCGCCCTTAGTGTCGATGACCTTTGCGCCCTGCGTCAGCTCCGCAGGCACGCTTCCTGTGCCGAAATCCAAGATTTTGTCGTCCTCGACGGCGAGCCATGCGTCCGTCATCGTCTCTACGCGGGCCATCTCCTGTCCCGCCTTGCGCAGCTCTCCGTGGGTGATACCACAGAGTTGGGCGATGTTGGTGTATATCGTTCTCATTGTCTTCGTATAATATAAATAATGATGATACCAATAAAAAAAGTGCGGGGGAGAGCAAGCGCGCCCGTCATGGACACCCTTGCCGTCCCCCGCACGGATCTTACTTTTTTATCGTTTTAGTTTCTCTATCGATCATGAGGCCGCGCCTAACGATCGATGGGGATAAAACGTTTAGAATTGATTCTTGGCGATGAAGTCGATGCTCTTGGCGATGAGCGGGTACATCACGCGGTCGATCTCGATGAACGGGACGATCTTGCGGTACTCTGCGTGCAACTTCTCTACCGCGGGCGAGGACTTCAGCGGACGGCGGAAGTCGAGGGCCTGTGCGGCGTTGAAGAGCTCCAAGGCAAGGACGCGCTCCGTGTTCTCGGCCACACGATAGAGTTTCGTGGCGGCGTTGGCACCCATGGAGACGTGGTCCTCCTGACCCTGGCAGG
>OHKX01000847.1_pt1 | contig 11541 bp, 10 predicted proteins | sample 1568921 | NCBI WGS metagenome assembly OHKX01 (sample SAMEA3879564, study PRJEB24766) | human gut metagenome | biome: human-associated habitat; feature: feces | place: USA | collected 1985/1987
TTTCTTTGATGTGTCTATGGCAGTTATCGCGGCAGTTCTGTCTTTGGGCTTTGCCGGACACTTCAATGGTGTTCGAGAAGGCACAGTCATTGCAGCACTTCTGGTCGGATTTATCGCAAGGGTTTTGGGCAAGAAACTTGCGTTTGTAAAACCTGACATTTAATCTGAAAACGGAGATGGGAGTCTTTTTGTTTGTAGAAGGAGAAATCGATACACCTTATTGCAGGATTAAAAGTGCTTGGAAGTGGAAAATATTCATTTTTATTGTGAAAAAATTTATTTTTGTGTAGGAACGGAGGATTTCTAAAATGTCTGAATTGATTGAGAACAGTCATTTACAAAGTAACATAACAATGCCTGTGATAAGAGGGGAAATTGCACTGATAGTAATTATACTGATCAACAGTCTGGGAGTAGTACTTATGCTCTATTCTGGGTCAGGGATTTCTGCAATATCCAGTGTGCCGTATGCGTTTTCACTGGTGTTTCCAAAGATTTCTCTTGGAACCTGGACCTATATTTTTCAGGGACTTTTAGTATTATCACTGATGATCATGCGAAAGAAATTCGTTGCACCGTATCTTTTCAGTTTCTTAGTTGGATTTGCATTCAGTGAGATGCTGGATATACATGAAATGTGGATTAACGCCTTGCCGACAGCTTTGGGATACAGAGTGGTTTATTTTGTAATCAGTTATCTTCTGATATGTTTTGGAATCGCACTTTCCAACCGCTGTGGTCTGCCAATCATTCCGACAGATCTTTTCCCGAGAGAACTGGCAGATATCACAAAGATAAAATATTCCAGGATCAAGATTGGATTTGATGTCACCTGTCTGGCAATAACAGCACTGATGACCTGTATCATCCTTGGGCATTTGGACGGACTCGGAATCGGTACGATTCTTGCTGCATTTACGATGGGAAAAGTGATTGGAATGATCGGAGACCAGATGGATCGTCATGTAAGATTTGAGTCATTTATGACAAAGAGAGCAGCATAAAAGGAATAATAAAAAGAGTGTAAATCTTGTGGTGTCAGGATTTACACTCTTTTTTAGTGTTCTTATATCAATTGCGCAGTTTGGAAATAATAAAGCATACAATGCCGAAAACAACCATGACCGGAATCAGAATACTCAGCACCGTACATAAAAGTACAATCACAACTGCAGCGATCAGAATAACAGCAAGCTTGCCATACCAGGTACTAAGATCGATGTGAAAACTACGGCTCTTTACTTTTTTACTGCCGGAGCTGCTGTTGTCATATTCATAAGAATTGTCTGTGTATGGTTCAGAATAGCTTCCTGTAGTCTGTGGATTACCGGAAGCGGTTGAATCAGTATCTAAAAGAGTACGTGCGATCAGCCTTGGATCGCCGAGTTCATTTAAAATATCGTCTTCACTGCGTTCTTTACGCTGTTCTTCTTCAATATAATTGCGATAATATTGTACATGGGCGGCAACATTTCCCTCCGGCATCTGCCCGGAAAGCTGTTTATATAAAATGTCAAGAAATTCTTTTTTGTTCATAACAAATCTCCATAAAAGCAAATTCATTGCCTCTGACAGAGGCTTAATTATCAGAATGGCAACATTTTACCACATATAATGTGGAAGGAATAGAGATTGAAATATTAAATTTTCATAAAGGGATGTAAAGTGTTTCTGGAATAAAATGCTGGTATTTTATTTTATACATAGGAACAAAAACTTGTCTAAAAAAAATGAAACTGGTATAGTATACATTAGAACTTTTGCACAAATACGCGACAGGACAAATGGGGTGGAGAGATGTTAAAGATTTTTCTGGCAGAAGATGAGGTTGTAGTCCGTGAGACGATCAAACGAATGATCCCGTGGGAGGAACTTGGCTTTGAGCTGGTAGGAGAAGCGGCAGATGGTGAGATGGCATTGCCGTTGTTGATCAGACAGCAGCCGGACCTTTTGATCACGGATATCAAGATGCCATTTATGGATGGTCTAACGCTGGCACGTCTGGCCAAAAAGGAAATACCGGGGCTGAAGGTTGTGATCTTAAGTGGATATGATGATTTTAATTATGCAAAACAGGCGATTGGAATTGGTGTGGAGGATTATCTCCTGAAACCGATCACAAAGAATGCTTTGATTGAACGGCTTTCAGAAATCCGCAGCCGCTATGAACATGAAAAAACACAGAAAGAATATTACGAAAAATTCCAGAGAGAGATGCAGGCTTATGAGAAGAACAGCAGCCGCGATTTTTTTGAGGCATTGGTCGGCGGTTCCATGGACATGATGGAAGTCTATAAAAGAGCAGAAAAGCTTGGTCTGGATATTGTTGCAGAGGCTTACAATGTTCTGATCTTTACGATGAACTGTGATGAGGATTTTTCCGGACAGAGAGATGAATATTCTTCGTGGGAAGCAGAGTCACTGGAACTTCTGGAAAACTTTTTTGCCGGTCATTCATCGGCCATGCTGTTTCGAAGTAATATTTTTTCCTATGGTGTACTTCTTAAGGGACAGAGAGAAACTATTGAAGAAAATACAAGAGCGTGTGTGGATGAGATCCGTAAGATTCTGAGCAGGCAGGATGGAAGAAGGGAATGGTTCCTTGCAGTTGGTCAGTCTGTGGAGCGTCTAAGTCAGATACAAAAGAGCTATCATACGGCATCAAGAGCCTTTTCGCAGAGATATCTGTATGATGAAAATATTCTTTACTATGATGAGATGGAAACTATGGAGCATCCTGGTGGACAGGCGGAGACTGAAGATAATGCCTATCTGCAGAAAGTGGATGTGAATGCCCTGAATCCGGCAATCCTTCAGAAATTTTTGAGCAATGGTCTTCAGGAAGAGACAGAAAACTTTGTAAAAGACTATTTTTATGCAATCGGTCAGGAGCCGATGGAATCACTGGTATTTCGAAATTATGTTATTCTGAATGTTCGGTTTTCTGTTATTTCATTCATTAAAGGGCTGGGATGTGATACGAATGAAATGGAATCTGCAGATACAGAAGAAGTACTTGCAGAGAGTGGAAAGAATATGGAAAGTGCAATTGCTTATGCGAAAAAAATGATCTCACAGGCAATCGAGATCCGTGACCAGAATTCCGGAAACAAAAACCGCAGTATTTTAAAAACCGCGGTGGACTTTATTGACAGCCATTATATGGATGAAGAGATTTCACTAAATACGGTTGCCAATGTTGCAAATGTCAGCTCTAATCATTTCAGCGCTCTGTTCAGCCAGAATATGGGACAGACTTTTATTGAGTATCTGACCACACTGCGTATGAATAAAGCAAAAGAGCTTCTGCGTTGCACAGGTATGCGTTCCAGTGAGATCGCAGGAGAAATCGGATATAAAGATGCACATTATTTCAGCTATCTTTTTAAGAAAACACAGGGTATGACTCCGAGTGATTACCGTAAGGCACGGGAGGAAAAAGCATGAGAGGAGTACCTCAGAAAAGAAAAAAGCAGATGGGACTTGAGAAACGTATGAACAGACTTCTGTTCAGTACGATGATTCCGATGGCCTGCCTGCTGGTTATTTTGCTTCTGATCTTCTGGCAGTATGCCGGACAGTATAATAAACTATCAGAGAATCTGGCGGTCAGCAGTAAATTCAATCTGAGCTTTAAGGATGAGCTGGATCTGGAAATGTATTATCTGGCAATCGGATCAAAAGAAGCCAGTGAACTGGATGACGTTGTGGGACAGGTAGAGGATGCACAGGAGATTATGGAAAAACTGCGCAAAAATACATACCATGCCAGTGGCGTCAAATGTCTGAACAGTCTGGATGCTTATCTGGATAATCTGAAGAAACGAATGGTCCAGCTGATGGAGATCAAAGAGTATGATAGGCGAATGGAATTTATGGACAGCAACATTCGTATTATTACAGGTCTGATCATGCAGGAGATGCAGAACTATATTTATAATGAGTCCATGTATCTGGTACAGGTGGAAACAAGTCTGACGCATAGAGTCAAAATCCTGATATCAGGAATGGCAGTGTTACTGCTTGCAACGCTTGGGATCCTGATGCGCAGATCGTTCCGCCTGACAGGAGGAATCATCCGTCCGGTGACGGAGATGCTGGATAAGGTAAAGAAAGTCGGTCGCGGAAATTTTGATGTTCTTCCGGTAAGTGCAGAGATTGTGGAGATTGAGGAACTGGACCAGGGAATCAACAAGATGGCACACAGGATCAGTGGACTTCTGGAAAATGTCCGGCAGGAAAAGGAGATGCAGCATCTGACAGAACTGCAGCTGATCCAGGCACAGGTCAATCCGCATTTTTTATATAATACCCTGGATACGATCGTATGGCTGATCGAAGGTGGTATGACGGATGATGCAGTGGAGATGATTTCCAGTCTTTCTATTTTCTTCCGTACATCGCTTTCTAAAGGAAATGACATCATTCCTCTTTCAGAAGAGAAACGACACACTTTGAGCTATCTGGAGATTCAGCAGTTCCGCTATCGCGATATTCTGGAGTTTGAGTTATCCATACCAAAAGAACTTGATGGAATACAGGTACCGAAGCTTTCCATTCAGCCGCTGGCAGAGAACGCGCTTTATCATGGTATCAAAAACCGTCGTGGAAAAGGTAAGATCACGATAACCGGCAGGGAAGAAGCGGATGCGATCGTTCTTACAGTCAGTGATAATGGACAGGGAATGACACCGGAGCGTCTTCATGAGGTACAGGAGGCAATACGTACAGGAGAGAGAGCCGGATTCGGGCTTGCGGCAGTTGCGGAACGTATTGCTTTGTACTACGGACCGGGCTACGGAATGACGATTTCTTCTAAAGAAGGAGAAGGTACAACGGTGGAATTACGGCTTGGGAAAAATATTCAACCGAAATCGTAAAAAATCCAACTTGTTAAAAATGAGACAGAAAGATAGATAAAAGACTAAACTTTTTTCCGAAAATAATCCATGGAGTTTTCGTAACAAATTGCTATAATAAAATCATATTAAAAAACACGAAACAAATGTAAAGGGAGGATTACAAAATGAAGAAAAAAATGGTGACAGCGCTCTTGGCAGTATCTATGTTGGCAGGACTTTCCGCAGTGAATGTTATGGCAGCGGACGACGACACAATTACAGTTGGTTTCTCACAGGTAGGTGCAGAATCTGACTGGCGTACTGCAAACACAGAATCCATGAAATCTACTTTCTCAGAGGATAACGGATATGAACTGATCTTTGACGATGCTCAGCAGAAACAGGAAAATCAGCTGACAGCAATCCGTAACTTCATCCAGCAGGAAGTTGACTATATCGTACTCGCACCTGTAACTGAGACAGGTTGGGATACAGTACTTCAGGAAGCAAAAGATGCAGGAATCCCGGTTATCATCGTTGACCGTATGGTAGATGTATCTGACGACAGCCTCTACACTGCATGGGTAGGATCCAACTTCAAACTTGAAGGTCAGAAAGCTATGGCATGGCTGGATGCATATCTCGAAGCAAAAGGCCGTGGCGATGAAGAAATCAACCTTGTTGATATTCAGGGAACCATCGGAGCATCTGCTCAGATCGGACGTACAGAAGGATTTGATGAAGCTGTAGAAGCTCATGACAACTGGACAACACTTGCTCAGCAGTCCGGTGAATTTACACAGGCTAAAGGACAGGAAGTTATGGAATCTATCCTGAAACAGAGCGGTGATGATATCGACGTTGTATACTGCGAGAATGATAACGAAGCATTTGGTGCAATCGATGCGATCAAAGCAGCAGGATATGAAGTTGGCGGCGAAGAAGGCCAGATTCTTGTAATGTCCTTCGATACAACAAACGCAGGTCTTACACAGACACTTTCCGGCGAAATTACATGTGATACAGAGTGTAACCCACTTCACGGACCACGTGTAGAAGAGATCATCCAGAAACTGGAAGCCGGCGAAGATGTTGATAAACAGGCATTTGTTGATGAAGTTGCATTTGCATCTGATGATACAGTAACTAAAGTAACAATTGATGGAACAGATTATGATATCACTCCAATTACTCAGGAAATCATCGACGGACGTGCATACTAATCTTTGAGACATAAAACTGCAAACTGAAAGAGATTTATAAGTAATGAGCCCGGGGCGTGGAACAGGATCCAGATGGTATGGATTTTATGGGCCACGCCCCTTTTGCGCTCAAAAAAGGGAAAATAAAGGAAAAAATGGAATAAAACAGGGAATGGAGGAAAGAAAATGGAACAAAACGTTGTTTTGGAAATGCGTGATATAAGTAAAAATTTCACCGGTGTCCGTGCCCTTTCCCATGTGGATTTTACACTTCGCAAAGGTGAGATCCATGCACTGATGGGAGAAAACGGAGCCGGAAAATCAACACTGATCAAAGTTCTGACCGGTGTACATGAATTCGAAAGCGGTTCCATTCATATGAATGGTGAAAATAAAGACATTATCAATCATTCTCCGCAGGAGGCACAGGCAAATGGAATCAGCACGGTTTACCAGGAAGTAAACCTCTGTCCGAACCTGACTGTTGCGGAAAACCTGTTTATTGGCCGTGAGCCGCGAAACAAGGTTGGAATGATCAACTGGAAAGAAATGAATGCACGTTCTGCAAAGCTTCTGGAAAGCCTGAACATTAATGTTCCGCCGACACAGATGCTGGATGAATGTTCTGTAGCGATCCAGCAGATGATCGCGATCGCACGTGCTGTGGATATGAAATGTAAGGTTCTGATCCTGGATGAGCCGACTTCCTCTCTGGATGATGAAGAAGTTGAGAAACTGTTTGTTCTGATGCGCAGACTTCGTGAGGAAGGTGTTGGAATCATCTTCGTAACACATTTCCTGGAGCAGGTATATGCAGTGTGTGATCGGATCACGGTTCTTCGAAATGGTGAGCTGGTTGGAGAATATGAGACCAAAGATCTTCCAAGAGTTATGCTGGTTGCCAAGATGATGGGTAAGGATTTTGATGATCTTGCAGACATTAAAGGCGATCACAAAGATAAAAAAGTATTCTCCGAAACTCCGGTCATTGAGGCTGAGGGTATTGGACATAAGGGAACGATCCGGCCATTTGATCTTAAGATTAATAAAGGAGAGGTTATCGGTCTTACCGGTCTTCTGGGATCCGGACGTTCTGAACTGGTACGTTCCATTTACGGAGCTGACAAAGCTGACAGTGGTACATTGAAGGTAAATGGAAAAGAAGTAAAGATCAACAGTCCACTGGATGCCATGAAGCTTGGTATGGCATATCTTCCGGAAGATCGTAAGGCAGAAGGTATCATTGCTGATCTTTCCGTAAGAGAAAACATTATCATTGCAATGCAGGCAAAGAAAGGCATGTTCCATCCGATGAGCCGTAAAGAGATGGAAGAGGCGGCAGATAAATATATTGATATGCTGCAGATCAAGACTGCAAGCCGTGAAACTCCGATTAAGAGTCTTTCCGGTGGTAACCAGCAGAAGGTTATCCTTGGCCGCTGGCTTCTGACAAATCCGGAATATCTGATTTTGGATGAGCCGACCAGAGGTATCGATATCGGTACCAAGACGGAGATCCAGAAGATCGTTCTTGATCTTGCAGATCAGGGAATGGCAGTAACCTTTATTTCTTCAGAGGTTGAAGAGATGCTTCGTACCTGCTCCAGAATGGCAGTCCTTCGTGATGGAGAAAAGGTAGGAGAACTGGAAGAGAGCGAGCTTTCACAGAGCAATATTATGAAAGCGATTGCAGGAGGTGACGATAAGAATGAATAAAAGTAAATTAAAAAAGATCACGAGTGCACGACTCTTTCTTCCTATCGTGTGTCTGATAGCGGTCCTTCTGATCAATGTGATCAAGACTCCGGACTTCTTTAATATTACGATTCGAAATGGTGTCCTTTATGGATATGTTATTGATGTTATCAACCGTGCATCTGAACTGGTAATCCTTGCAGTTGGTATGACACTTGTTACAGCAGCATCCGGTGGACAGGATATCAGTGTTGGTGCAGTTATGGCGGTTGCAGCAGCTGTATGCTGTCAGATCTTATCTGGTGGTGCATCTTCCGTAACTGAATATCAGAGTTCTCTGATTCTTGCTGTAATTGCAGCACTTCTTGCAGCCGCACTCTGTGGTGCATTTAACGGATTTCTGGTTGCAAAGCTGAATATCCAGCCGATGGTAGCAACGTTGATCCTTTATACTGCAGGACGAGGTATCGCACAGCTTGTTACAAATGGACAGATCACTTACATCCGTGTTCCATCTTTCCAGATGGCAGGTGGATATATCGGTAAATCTCCGGTTCCGACGCCTGTTCTTTTTGCAATCGTAACCGTAGTTATCGTAGCTTTGATTTTGAAAAAGACAGCTCTTGGACTTTATATTGAGAGTGTTGGTATCAATGGTAAAGCAGCACGACTGGTAGGTCTGAACTCTACCATGATCAAGTTCCTGACTTACGTGATCTGCGGTGTTCTTGCAGGAATCGCCGGACTGGTAGCATCCAGCCGTATCTATTCCGCAGATGCGAACAACATTGGTCTGAACCTTGAGATGGATGCCATCCTGGCAGTTGCACTTGGCGGTAACTTCCTTGGCGGTGGTAAATTCAGCCTGATCGGTTCTGTAATCGGAGCTTATACAATCCAGGCACTGACAACAACTCTATATGCAATGAATGTAAAAGCCGATCAGCTTCCTGTTTATAAGGCAATCGTTGTTATCATCATTGTAACCTTACAGAGTGATGTATTTAAGAAATTCGTTGCAAATCACAGAAGCAAAAAAGTTTCCGTTGCAGCAGAGGGAGGTCAGAAATAATGAAACAGAAAAAGAAAATGACAAGTACCGGATTTCTACTGTTGATCACGATCGTTCTGTTCTTCGTTATGTATGCAGCAGGTATGGTGATCTTTGCAGATAAAGGTTTTGCCAAACCGCAGATGTTTTTGTATCAAATGCAGGTCTTCTCGTTATTTCCTGTGGCCTGACGATCGTTATGATCACCGGTGGTATTGATATCTCCGTTGGTTCTGTAACAGCACTTGTCTGCATGGTAATGGCAGACCTTATGGAAAACAAAGGCGTGAGTGCATATGTGGCAGTTCTTGCAGCACTTCTGATCGGTCTTGCTTTTGGTATCGTACAGGGATTCCTGGTAACTTACATGGGAATCCAGCCATTTATCGTAACACTTGCCGGTATGTTCTTCGGACGTGGTATGACAGCAATCATCAGTACAGACATGATCTCCATCAAAAACGAAGTATTCCTGAAATGGGCAAACTACCGTTTCTACATGCCATTTGGTTCTACAAACAAAAAAGGTAAATTTATTCCGGCATACATTCCGCCGACAGTAGTGATCGCAATTATTGTAGTTCTCATTATTGCAGTGCTTCTGAAATATTTCAAATTCGGCCGTAAACTGTATGCGATCGGTGGAAACAGACAGAGTGCCCTGATGATGGGTCTTGATGTTAAAAAGACAATGTTCCGTGCCTATGTACTGGATGGCTTTCTTGCAGGACTTGGCGGATTCCTTTTCTGCCTCAACAGCTGCGCCGGTTTCGTAGAGCAGGCAAAAGGTCTTGAGATGGATGCAATTTCTTCAGCCGTTATCGGTGGAACACTTCTTTCCGGTGGTGTTGGTACCCCGATCGGTTCCTTGTTTGGTGTGCTGATCAAAGGAACGATTTCCAGTCTGATCACAGCACAGGGTACTTTATCAAGCTGGTGGGTACGAATCGTACTTTCCGCACTGCTTTGCTTCTTCATCGTGATTCAGTCTGTACTGGCATCTGCAAAGAAGAAAAAATGATCAAAGAAAAATATATGGAGGTTTTTTGTTATGGTTACAGGTAGAAATTATAAGTTCTGGTTTTGCACAGGTTCCCAGGATCTTTATGGTGATGAGTGTTTAAGAAAAGTTGCAGAACACTCAAGAATTATTGTTGAGGAACTGAACAAATCAGGCGTTCTTCCTTTTGAACTGGTGTGGAAACCAACATTGATCACAAATGAGCTGATCCGTAAGACTTTTAATGAGGCTAATGCAGACGATGAATGTGCAGGTGTGATCACTTGGATGCATACATTTTCTCCTGCAAAATCCTGGATCCTTGGACTGAAGGAATACAGAAAACCATTGTGCCATCTGCATACACAGTTTAACCAGGAAATACCATATGACACAATTGATATGGATTTCATGAATGAAAACCAGTCTGCTCATGGTGGAAGAGAGTATGGTCATATCGTTACCCGCATGGGAATCGAGAGAAAAGTTATCGTCGGACACTGGGCTGATAAGAAGGTTCAGGAGAGACTGGCATCCTGGATGCGTACCGCAGTCGGCATCATGGAAAGTAGCCATATTCGTGTCTGCCGTGTTGCGGATAACATGAGAAATGTAGCTGTTACCGAGGGCGATAAAGTAGAGGCACAGATCAAATTCGGATGGGAAGTGGATGCTTATCCGGTCAATGAAGTATGTGATTATGTGAAGGATGTTTCAAAAGGAGATATTGATGTTTTAGTCGAAGAATATTATAATAAATATGACATTCTTTTTGAGGGCAGAGACCCGGAAGAATTCAAACGTCATGTAGCAGTACAGGCAGCAATTGAGATCGGATTTGAGAGATTCCTGGAGGAGAAAAACTATCAGGCAGTTGTTACTCATTTCGGAGATCTTGGCAGTTTACAGCAGCTTCCGGGACTTGCAATGCAGCGTCTGATGGAGAAGGGATACGGATTCGGCGCTGAAGGTGACTGGAAGACCGCGGCAATGGTACGTCTGATGAAGATCATGACTGCAGGGGTGAAGGATGCGAAGGGAACTTCTTTCATGGAGGATTATACATACAATCTTGTTCCGGGTAAGGAAGGCATTCTTCAGTCACATATGTTGGAAGTATGCCCGACGATCGCTGACGGTAAGATTGGCATCAAAGTATGCCCACTTTCCATGGGTGACAGAGAGGATCCGGCAAGACTTGTATTTACATCCAAGACTGGTCCGGCAGTAGCTACTTCTCTGGTAGATCTGGGAGATCGTTTCCGTCTGATCATTAATGATGTTGATTGCAAGAAGGTTGAAAAACCGATGCCGAAACTTCCGGTAGGAAGTGCGTTCTGGACTCCGCAGCCGGATCTGGCAACAGGAGCAGAGGCATGGATCCTTGCAGGTGGTGCTCATCATACTGCATTTTCCTATGATCTGACTGCTGAACAGATGGGTGACTGGGCAGCAGCAATGGGAATCGAAGCTGTCTACATTGACAAAGATACAACCATCCGCAACTTTAAGAATGAACTGAGATGGAATGAGGTCGCGTTCAGAAAATAAAAGGCGGATGTGGCAAACACAGAAGTCGGGAGGATTTACAATGAGTGTAAACGAAACAAAGACAGCTATTTTAAACAACAAAACAGCACTTGGAATAGAGTTCGGATCTACCAGAATCAAAGCGGTTCTGGTAGATGACAAATATAATCCGATCGCATCCGGAAGTTATGAGTGGGAAAACCGTTACGAAAACGGCGTGTG
>OHKX01000859.1_pt1 | contig 11408 bp, 6 predicted proteins | sample 1568921 | NCBI WGS metagenome assembly OHKX01 (sample SAMEA3879564, study PRJEB24766) | human gut metagenome | biome: human-associated habitat; feature: feces | place: USA | collected 1985/1987
GAGAAGTCTGTAAAAGTAGCTTATACCTACATCATGCCGACTACACCGACCAGCGAATGCAAGCTTTCTTATGAAGTTTTCGGTGATGGAAGAGTGAAAACAACTCTTACGTATGACCCTGTTAAAGAACTCGGTGATATGCCGGAATTCGGTGTAATCTTCAAATTCAACGCAGATTATGACCGTGTAGAATGGTATGGACTTGGCGAGGCAGAAACTTATGCAGACCGTAAGAAAGGTGCAAAACTTGGCATTTATGCAAACAAAGTTGCAGACAATATCGCAAGATATATGGTACCGCAGGAATGTGGTGCAAAAGAAGAAGTACGCTGGGCAAAAGTAACTGACCGCAAGGGTAGAGGAATGCTCTTTGAGATGGATGAAAACAATGGGCCGATGATGTTCTCTGCACTTCCATACACACCTCATGAGATGGAAAATGCAATGCATCCATATGAACTTCCAGAGGTTCATTACACTGTTGTACGTGTGGCAAAAGACCAGATGGGAATCGGTGGTGATGACAGCTGGGGTGCTCGCACACACGAAGAATATTTGCTGAAAACTGACAAAAAGATGGAATTTTCCTTTGTTTTTAAAGGACTTTAAGAGGAGAAAAAATGGCAAAACAGATCAAATACGGACATTATCTTCATGGTGGAGATTACAATCCGGAGCAGTGGCTTGACCGCCCGGATATTCTCCAAAAGGACATCGAATATTTCAAAAAAGCACACATCAATACTGTATCTGTAGGGATTTTTTCCTGGGCAGTTCTTGAACCAGAAGAGGGAAAATATAACTTTGACTGGTTAGAGGAAATTATCAATAATCTCTACAAAGAGGGCATCCATACTATTCTTGCAACACCGTCAGGAGCAAGACCAAAATGGATGGCAGACAAGTACGAAGAAGTTCTTCGTATGGATCCGGACAGAACAAGAAGATTCTTCGGAGGCAGACATAATCACTGCTTTACCTCTCCGGTATACAGAGAAAAAGTACATGCGATTGATAAGAAATTAGCTGAAAGATTTGGCAGACATCCGGCAGTTATGCTGTGGCATATCTCTAACGAGTTTGGAGGAGAATGCCACTGCCCGCTGTGCCAGGCGAAGTTCCGTGAATGGCTGAAAGAAAAATACGGCACGATCGAGAACCTTAATAAACGCTGGTGTACTACTTTCTGGAGCCATAGATATAATAGCTTTGATCAGATTGAAAGTCCGTCAACTAAAGGCGAAAATGAACTTCATGCACTGAAGCTTGACTGGAAGAGATTTGTGACATACCAGACGATCGACTTCATTAAAAATGAGGTTGATGCGATCCGCGAGGGTGGTTCTGAACTGCCTGTAACAGCAAATCTGATGTATGATTATGACGGTCTGGATTACAAAAAATTTAAGGATGTTCTGGACGTGGTATCTTGGGATAATTATCCAAGCTGGCACAAAAAAGAAGAATATCTTACTGCAGTTGATGCGGAAATGCAGCATGATCTGATGCGCAGTATCAGGAAGGAACCATTCCTTCTTATGGAATCCTGTCCGTCTGCAACGAACTGGAAACCGATCAACAAACTTAAAAAACCGGGAATGCATCTGGCTGCATCTCTCCAGGCTGTAGCACATGGTTCTGACAGCGTGCTGTATTTCCAGCTTCGCCAGAGCCAGGGAGCTTCGGAGAAGTTCCATGGTGCAGTGATCGATCATTATGGCGGAGATGATACCCGCGTTTTCCGCGAAGTAACAGAGGTTGGCGAGGCTCTTGAGCAGATCCAGGAGACGGTTGGAACCAGCATGAGATCGCAGGCGGCTGTTCTCTATGACCGTGAGAACGACTGGGCGATCGCTGATGTGCAGGGACCACGAAATGTAGATATGCACTACCGCGAAGCAGTCCAGAAAAACTACCGTGCTCTGAGAGAACAGGGGCTGAATGTGGATGTGATCGCAATGGAACATTCCCTTTCCGATTATAAAGTTCTGGCGGCTCCGATGGCATATATGTTCAAAGATGGATACGAAGAAAAGCTTCGTGCTTATGTGGAAAACGGTGGAACTCTGGTGCTTTCTTACTGGTCAGGACTGGTTGATGGTACTGACAGATGCTTCCTTGGCGGAACTCCATATGGGCTTATGGATGTGGCGGGACTCCGCAGCACAGAGACAGATGCGCTCTATGACTGGGAAGAAAATCATGCGATCCCGGAGGCGGGAAGTCATCTTGGAATCAGCAATGTATATACTTGCAAAAACCTTTGCGAACTGGTCAAGGTTTCGGATGCAGAAGTGCTGATGCGTTATGGCGAAGACTTCTATCAGGGATATCCGGTGCTGACACACAAGGCATTTGGCAAAGGCCATGTATATTATGTATGCGCGGACATGGAGCTTGGATTCTACCAGGATTTCTATGGCAGAGTAGCAGCAGAAGCAGGTCTGAAATCTCCAATAGAGATTATTCCGGAAGGAGTTTCTGTAACAGTAAGAGAAAACGAGGATACCGAATATCTCTTCATCCAGAACTATGCGCGTAAGCCACAGGCTGTTCCGGTTCCGGCAGAGTATGAATTGCTTTATGGAACAGAGAGTGAAGTCATGGCTCCGTTGCAGACAAGGATTCTGAAGAAACACAAATAGAACAGAGATAATGTCTTCAATACTGTTTTGAAGCTAATAACAAAGTGTTTTAAAGGAAATGGTGCAGTCTCAGAGATGGGACGCACCTTTTTTGATATTTTCACATATAGAAAAATTCTATTAAATTGACGAAAATGCCTAATTAATGATAAAATAGTAACTAGATAATGCAAGGAGTATGCTGACAGAAAAATTGAAATAACAAAAAGAGTGACTGGACAAGGAATTGTTCCTGAAGGAGAGATATCATGAACTCTAATACAGAATTGATTATTTACACAACTGACGACGGAGTTACAAAAGTTGAGGCAACTTTTGATGGCGATACTGTCTGGCTGTCACAGGAACAGATGGGAGAATTGTTCCAGAGGGATAAATCTACGATTTCCCGACATATCAGAAACATTTTTACAGAAGGAGAATTAGATGAGAAAGTGGTTGTTGCAGAAATTGCAACAACCAGTCCTCATGGTGCAATGAAGGGGAAAACTCAGAATAATATTACAAGAGTTTATAATCTTGATGTTATTATTTCTGTTGGGTATCGTGTAAAATCTCTTCGTGGTACGCAGTTTAGAATTTGGGCTACAGGAATTTTAAAAGAATATATGCAAAAAGGATTTGCCCTCGATGATGAGCGTTTAAAAGGAAATGGTGGTGGTTCTTACTGGAAAGAATTGCTTGACCGTATCAGGGATATTCGTTCTTCTGAAAAAGTTCTTTATAGACAGGTTCTTGATTTATATGCAACAAGTATCGATTATAATCCGAAGGCACCGGAATCAGTCAGGTTTTTTAAGATTGTTCAAAATAAATTGCATTTTGCAGCTCACGGACATACAGCTGCAGAAGTTATATATGAGCGTGCTGATGCAGAAAAACCGTTTATGGGATTGAAATCATTTGCAGGTGAAATACCGGCACTTAAAGATATTGGTATTGCTAAGAATTATTTGACTGAAACAGAACTTAAAGTTCTTAATAATCTTGTTTCCGGATATTTCGATTTTGCTGAAATCAGCGCTCTTGAGCGTAGACCTATGTATATGAAGGACTACATAAATCAACTTGATACAATTTTGTCTTCGAGTAACAGAAAACTTCTGCAAAATAGTGGGACGATTAGTCATACGCAGGCACTTGAAAAAGCAAAACAAGAATATCGAAAATATCAAGAGAAAACAATTGCGCCTGTCGAGCAAGCGTATTTAGATACCATTCATGATCTTGAAAAAGAGGCAAAAAAACAAATCAGAAATAGAAAATAGTTTGCATTAAAGCACAACCAATGAAATTTTATTCAAAGGTTGTGCTTTAAGTTTAATTCTTTAAGCAAATTTTCCTGAGAAACAGATGGCTGATAATCAGGAGAGCCATTTTTATAGGTGTTCATAATTGCCTGTTCGTCGGGTGCAGGCAGATCATCGAGATGTTATGATGTATACAGAAGAGATGCCGTGTTACGGAAAACAGTAACATGGCTGATGGAGGAATATGTTTATGAAATTTTTTCATTTATCGGACTTGCATATAGGATTAAAACTCATGAACCATGACATGAGAGAAGATCAGGAATATATTTTGTCGGAAGTTATCGAGGTGGCAGGTCGGGAAAAGCCGGATGCCATTGTGATCGCAGGGGATATTTACGATAAAGCAGTTCCATCGGCAGAGGCAGTGGAGGTATTTGACTGTTTTCTGGAAAAATTGACAGAGGCTGCTCCAGAGGCGGTAATCATGATGATCAGTGGAAATCACGACAGCGCTCCAAGGATTGACTGTTTTCGAAAGGTTTTGTCTCGCCAGAATGTATATATGGTTGGCCAACCGCCGAGGATGGAAACAGAATATATAGAAAAAGTAGTCCTGAAAGATGAGTATGGAAAGGTGAATTTTTATCTCCTTCCGTTTGTGAAACCATCTATGGTGAAACAGGTTGTGGGAGTGGATGAGAATGGAAACAATCTTTCTTATAATGAAACACTTCATCGTCTGATCGGACGTGAAAAAATTAATTCAGACGAGAGAAATGTACTTGTCAGCCACCAGTTTTATCTTCCTTCCGGTAAGAATGCAGAGGATGTGGAACGTATGGATTCCGAGATGCGTACGGTCGGAAATATCGATGAAGTATCAGCAGACGTGTTGGAAAAATTTGATTATGCGGCTCTTGGACATATCCATAAACCAATGAAAGTTGGCAGTGAATTATACCGTTATTGCGGAACTCCACTTGCCTGCTCTGTGAGTGAAGCACAGCAGCAAAAAGGCATTATTATGGTAGAAATGGGTGTAAAAGGAGAGGTAAAAACAACAATTTTACCGCTTGAACCGTTGCGACAGGTGAAGGTTGTAAAAGGAACTCTGGAGGAGGTTTTGAAAGAATCCTGTAAGGATTATGTGACTGTGATCCTGACAGATAAGGCGGATCTGGATGTGATCGATATGCAGGAACGTATCCGTCTGGCATTTCCGAATCTGCTGGAGATCCGGAGGGAAAATCAGCGGAAAACGGATTATACCAGAACGTTACAGACAGAAGAATTGCTGGATCCGTATGAGCTGTGCTGCTCTTTCCTGAAAGATCTGGACGAAGAAGAAAAGATGATTTTGCAGGATGTACTACATACGGTTCAGGGGGTGAAATAAATGAAACCTTTACGTTTAAAAATGCAGGCATTTGGCTCATATGGTAAAGAAACTACAATTGATTTTGAGAAAGTAAATCAGAATCTTTTTCTTATAACCGGGGATACCGGAGCGGGAAAAACGACGATCTTTGATGCGATCGTTTTTGCTTTATATGGCGAAGCCAGCTCTTCTTTAAACAAAAAAGAAGGCGTAGTTCTGCAGAGCCAGTATGTGGATTTTGGCTGTGAGCCGGCGGTAGAACTGGCCTTTGCGGAAGGAAGTGGAGAGAACTGTGAAATTTATACAGTACGTCGCGTACCACGTCATCTGAAAACGATCACACGAGGAGCAGGAAAAGGAAAACAGCGTGAAATTACAGGCTCTGTAAGTCTGATCATGCCGGATGGAATGGAATATCCATCAAAAGAAACGGATCGTAAACTGCAGGAGATCGTAGGCCTGACAAAGAGTCAGTTTATGCAGGTTGCTATGATTGCGCAGGGAGAATTTATGGATCTCCTCCGTGCAAAATCAGATGACAAAAAAGTGATTTTTCGAAAGCTTTTTAATACAGAAATGTATCAGGATATTGTGACAGAACTGGGGAATCGAAAGCGTGCAAAAGAGAAAGAAATCGCAGTTTTGAAAACACAATGTCAGGGAGAAGTGAGCAGGATCCGTATACCTAAAACATATGAATCAGAGACTCTGAAACAGTTGAAAAAACAACTGGAAGAGGGCGAGATGACACGCCTTACTGACCTTCTGGAAGAAGTGGAAAAACTGTGTGACTGGCTGGAAAAATATACTGATCTGGCAGAAAAAGATTATCGGAAATCGGTTGAAAACAGAGACAAAAAAAGAGAACTATATACCAAGGCGGAAGCACTTTTAAAATGGTTTGATCAGTTAGAAACTGCGGAACGGAAACTGCAGGAATGTGCAGATGATGAAGCAAAAATAGTGAAAACAACAGCCCTGATCAGCCGTATCAGAAATGCGTATGAGATCAGAGAGACCGGTGTTCTCTTAAATGATGCGGAGAGACGGCTGACAGAATTGGAACAATCATTAAAGACTCAGGAAAAACAGTTGCCAATATTGGAAGAAACGCGGAAAACAGCGGAAAATGCAGAGGAACAGAAAAAGCTGATTTGCGATCAGGAATTGCAGAATTGCAGTAAAATCTCAGAAAAAGTCCAGAAGGCACTGGAGCTTTTTGAACAGATAAAGAGACTTCATACACAGGCAGAAGTAGACAGGAAAAACTGTGCTCTGGCAACAGAAAACACAAAGAAAGTGCGAAAGCAGCAGGAGGCTCTGGAAGAGCAGGAAACACAGTGGAAAAAACAGAGTGAAGAGTTGGCTGAAGTGGATAAGAAGCTGGTACTCGCAGAGAATAAAAAGCAGGAAGCAGATGCGGTTTCAAAGGAGATCGTGGATGTTCAGAACTTGAGAAATCAGGCAGAGCAGTGCCGCAAAAAAGCAATTAAAACACGAGAAACTTATGCAAATATAACGAAAAAACATAATGATGCAAACACAGAATACGAAGAAGTAAGACTGCATTTTTTGAACGCGCAGGCTGGTTTTCTTGCTGCAGAATTAGAATCGGGAAAACCCTGCCCGGTGTGCGGTTCTACAGAACATCCACGTCCTGCGAAAAAAGGTGTGGAATCTGTGGATATCTCTGAGGAAAAACTGCAAAATATGCAGGCGAATGTGGATAAACTGCGTAAAGATCAGGAAAAAGCTGCAGGGGATGCAGCGGCGGCCAGATCAGAATACGATACACGAAAAGATACCTATATTGCCAGTGTACAAAAGCTTCAGGAACGTTTGCATAGAAGTATTTCTTCTATAACAGAGCAGTCAAGCGTGACAGAAATGAACGATTCTCTGGAAAACTGGAAGCAGCAGCTGGCAGAAGAACTGAATAACTTACAGAGGGGTGTACGCCTTCTGGCAAAAATCCGTGAAGCACTTCAAAATATGGAAAAGCAGAAAAAACAGTTGCAGGACACTTATGATGAGTGTACAGAGAAAGAAAAAGCTGCTGTTGAAAAACTGGCAGGAAGTGAGGCCGCGCTGGAAAATGTAAAAGGGTCCGTTGAATTTAAGACCGAAGAAGAGGCAAGGGCGGCACTGCTTCAGGCTGAAAGCAGTAAAAACCAGGCAGAAGAAGTGTATCAGAAAGTTCTGTCAGAAGCGAAGAAAGCCGCAAATGCGCAGAAACAGGCAGAAACACTGATCGGCCGTTACCAGCAGGAGATTCCGGAACAGAAGAAGTGTGTGGAAGATCGAAAAACTTCTTATACAGAAGTAATGGAAATAAAGCAGATGACAGAATCTGAATGGAAAGAGCTTGTGGAGATGTACAGCCGTGAAGCGGCAGAGGAGTTTCAGAAAACGGTTAATGCTTATTATGAAAAGAAGTCAGCAGCGCAGGCACAGAAAGATTCTGCAGAGAGCGCGATTGGAGAAGAGCAGAAACCTGTTCTAGAAGAAATTCAGAAAGAGAGAGAAGCTGCAGAGACAGAATATCAGGAAAAAGAAAAGATTTATAACCAATTGCGAATGGATAACAGGGATGACAGAGAGGTCTTTGACGCACTTTCCGGAAGGCTGGAAGAGAGAAAAACAATCGTGGAAGAACATGCACGGATCGATACACTGTATCGGATGACTTCCGGAAACGTTAGTGGCTCACGTATGGATCTGGAAACTTATGTACAGCGGTATTATCTGGAACATATTTTATACGCGGCGAATCGACGATTTCAGGAAATGTCTGCCGGACAGTTTGAACTTCGTATGTATGATCTGGAAAAAGCTGGTGAAGGAAAGAACAGAGGGCTTGATTTGATGGTTTATTCTACTGTGACAGGAAAAGAACGGGAGGTTCGTACTCTTTCCGGTGGAGAATCCTTTATGGCGGCATTGTCGCTTGCGCTTGGAATGGCGGATCAGATTCAGCAGAGTTCAGCTGCAATCAACCTGGACATGATGTTTATTGATGAGGGCTTTGGTTCACTGGACGAACATTCACGCAATCAGGCGGTTCGTGTGTTGCAGGAAATGGCAGAAGGTTCCAGACTGATTGGAATTATTTCTCATGTGTCAGAACTGAAGCAGGAGATTGAAGATCAGTTGCTCGTAAACAAAGATGAGAATGGAAGCCATGTGAAATGGCAGATCAGCTGATTTTTGGTAAAATATAAAAGCAGGGAATAGAAGTATTAGAGAATGTTAGGAGAAAAATGACAGAAGAAACTTTGGAAAAACTGGCACAGTTGCTGGAACAGGATCAATTTGAACTGCTCATTCCGGAGAAGATGCGGACAGAATCGGGAAGAATATCGGATAAGGCATCAGCCAGCATGGATATTCCATTGGTATATCTGATGAATGATGCGGTCGAGAGCTTTCTGGTTTTTCGAAATGTTCGTATGACGGGGGAATATCACAGCGATTATCAGGGAGAACTGCAGGCATCCATGACCAGGCAGGATGGCAGATTTGTGCTTGTCATAAAACAGGATGATACAGTGCTGACATTGTTTTTTGAGGATCTGGAATTGGAAGTCCATCTGTATGAATATGCATATACTGGTCATTTCTGGGTAAAAGACTATGAATATTTGCGACAATTGGAGTATCGCCTTGCGATTCTCAGGGATAAATATGATTATCTTGGTGAGGCATATTGCACGGAAGAAGAAATAAAACTGGCGGCACTTGTAGAATTTCCACCATTAAATTATTGCTGCTATCCGGCAGTGCCGGAGAAATATATCGTGCCCAGGGAAAATCCCTGGATACCTTCTGAAAAAGCAATTGTTTATATGAAAGAACTGGCAGCGGAATGTGAGGATACTTCTTTACTGAAAATGTTAGAATTCTATAGAAAGCATCCTGCGAAATTCTGGGCGAAGAGACTTGCGGTTATGCTGCATCAGACGAAGCACAGCAGAATTGTAGATCTGTTGTCAGAGAGACTGCAGCAGGCAATGGCAGATTATCCAAGAAGATTTTTTGGAGATGATGTGGAACGGAAGTATCAGCAAGCATTGGAAAGAGCAAAACAGCGCCAGAGGGAGTTGAAGAGCCAGGGAATTCGTGCAGATCTTCTGAGAGAAGAACCTTTTACGATTGCGCGTGATTCTCTGAATTATAAACTGTATCTTATGATATGGAAAGAACAGAAGGGGAATCGAGTAACAGAAATAGAAGAATATATCTGTGAATAATAGATTCTTAAAGCCAAAAGCTGTATTAGCAGGAGAAAACCTGAAATACAGCTTTTGTTGTTCTTTTGAAATATGGAAAGTTATGCTTTTTTCATTTTTCCAAGTTCTCTGCGGGCAAAAACAACCGCCAGTACAAATGCAGCTGCGTCGGCAATCGGTCCTGCATACATAACGCCATCAATTCCCATAAACATAGGAAAGATAATGATCAATGGAAGCAGGAAGATCACCTGTCTGGTGAGAGACATGATGATACCGAGGCCAGCCTTTCCTATAGAAGTAAAAAATCCGGAGGACATCGGCTGGATACCATTTGCGAAAGTCAGGAGCATAAAAATCCTCAGATAATTTTCTGCGAATTTAAAGTACAGATCGCTTCCGCCGCCAAACATGCTGATAATCTGATGTGGAAAGATCTGGAAGCACAGGAAAAAGAATGTGGCAATGATCGTACATGCCGTTGCAGAATAACGATATGCCTGACGAACACGGTCGTATTTTTTAGCTCCATAGTTAAAGCCCCAGATAGGCTGTGCACCCTGGGCAATTCCAATGCAGATCGCAAGAAAAACCATATTTACTTTTGACACAATCCCAACGCATGCAATCGGGATATCACTTCCATAAACAGAAGACGCTCCGTAATAACGAAGAGTGTTATTCATTACAATCTGGACAGCACCAATTGCAATCTGGTTGATGCACGAAGCAAGTCCAAGCGAAGAGATTGCTTTGAGGTGGATCAGCTGAGGCTTAAACATATTTCTTTCCAGATGCATATGGCGAAATTTTGCAAAATAAAGTACAACCAGCATGGCAGAAATAAACTGGCCGATGACAGTAGCCCATGCACCGCCCTTGATTCCCCATTTGAAACCAAAGATAAACAGTGGGTCAAGAATTGTGTTGATGATCGCTCCGATCAGAGTGCAGACCATAGAATAAGTGGGACTGCGGTCAGCACGAATCAGGTGGTTGCCGCCGACGGATAAGGTGAAGAATGGAAGTCCGATAGCAATAATGCCTACATAATCGATTGCGTAAGGCATCACATTATCTGTTGCGCCAAAAAAGATAAGCAGTGGTTTCAAAAAGATTAAAATCGCTGCGGCAATGGCTGTACCTATAATAACAAGTGTCGATAATGCACTTCCTGCAATCTCGCTTGCTTTTCGTTCTCTTCCAGCTCCCATTTCAAGATTGTAGTTAGATGCACCGCCGATTCCGAGGAGCAGTGCAGCGGCGGTTGAAATGGTTGTGACTGGAAATGCGATGTTTGTGGCAGCATTTCCGAGCATGCCGACACCCTGACCGATAAAAATCTGGTCTACTATATTATAGAGAGCATTGACCAGCATGCTGATGATAGCTGGGATTGCAAATTTAGCAAGAAGGCGGCCGGTTGGAGCAATGCCTAATGGATTGCCGGCATTTGTATTTGCAGTTGAAGGACTAGATTGAGATTTCAAGATAAATGACCTCTTTCTTCTATAGTATAAGATGTTTTTTATAAAGCCTGATTCAGGGCTGTTTATTAAGTATAACACAAAAAAATAAAAAAAGTTCAAAAAAATTGTTGACAGATTCTTTTTATAGTGGTATTCTAACTAAGCTGTCGCAAGGAATTGTTTCTTCTGAATAAACAATTTGAAAAGTTTTGAAAAAAACAAAAATAATTGTTGACAAAGAAACGAACATGTGATAGAGTAAACAAGTCGCCTGAGAGCGACACACAAACATCAAAATGCCTCGAAAAAAACTTAAAAAAAGTACTTGACAGGCGCTGATGAATGTGATAAAGTAAACGAGCTGTCTGAGAGACAGACAAACAAAGAACCTTGATAACTAAACAGTGAAACACATACGATTCTCGAAAATTCTT
>OHKX01000866.1_pt1 | contig 11336 bp, 8 predicted proteins | sample 1568921 | NCBI WGS metagenome assembly OHKX01 (sample SAMEA3879564, study PRJEB24766) | human gut metagenome | biome: human-associated habitat; feature: feces | place: USA | collected 1985/1987
TCAAGATTCTGGGATGCGATCAATGATCCAATCGTAGGTGGATTAACAGATAAAACAAACACAAGATGGGGAAGATACCGTCCATGGCTGTTGGTGGCAGCACCGATCACATCAGTGCTTTTGATCCTTTCTTTCTGGGCGCACCCAGATTGGTCAAATACATCGAAAATAGTTTACATGGTAATTACATACTGTCTTCTCGTTTTAGGATACACATGTGTAAACATTCCATATGGAACACTTTGCGGTGCTATGACACAGGATATTGATGAGCGTGCCAAGATCAACACATCTCGTTCCGTAGCAGCAATGATCGCAATCGGAATCATCAATATCGTAACAGTGCCACTGATCAGCAGGCTTGGAAGCAACAGTGTAAAGAACGGTTATCTGTTTGTTGCAATTATTTACGGATGCATCTTTGCTGCATGTCATTTCTTCTGTTTTGCAAAGACAAAAGAGCAGGTGACAATTTCGGAGAAAGAAAAAATCTCCATTAAAGTACAGCTGAAGGCCGTTATGCAGAATAGACCATATCTGCTTGCATTAGTTGGACAGGTGCTGTTTGGATTCACATTATATGGAAGAAATGCAGATATTTTATATTATTTCACTTATGTAGAAGGAGATGCTTCCTATTATACAACATATTCCATGTGTATTATTATTCCTTCAATTATCGGTGCAGCTTGCTTCCAGCCGGTATTCCGCAAGTTGAATAATAAAGGAAGAACAGCATCTGTTTTTGCATTACTTACAGGAATCGCTATGCTTGTAATGTTCTTCTTTAATGTAAAAGAATCTCCAATTGTATTCTATGCATTGGCAGGTATTACACAGTTCTTCTTTTCAGGATTTAACACTGCAATCTATGCGATCATTCCGGATTGTGTGGAATACGGTGAGTGGAAAACAGGACTTAGAAATGATGGATTCCAGTATGCATTTGTTTCTCTTGGAAATAAAATCGGAATGGCTATAGGAACTGCACTCCTTGCAGCTCTGCTTGGTAAATACGGATATGTGGCAAATCAGGTACAGAATCCGGAAGTAATTGCAGTTATGAAACATTCATTTTCAACAATTCCGGGAATTTTGTGGATTGTCACAGCAGTTGTTCTGTTCTTCTATCGTTTGAATAAAAAACGTTACAATGAAATCGTGGAAGATCTGAAAAATGGAAAAAGAGGTTAAGAAAATATAATAACAAAAACGTGGCCCGGTGCACTGCACCGGGCCATTATCTATATAAACTATTCGTAATTTTTGGTCGAAGTCCGGCAATCATAAAAGATCTGTCGCTAATACAATCACCGTCTTCTTTTCTATGTATGATACTTTTGTAATTCATTTGTATCAACTTGATGATGTTATTATACGGAAGAATTGTGAACACCTCGTGTCACGAAAGCTAAAGAAAAGTAAAATTTATTAAGAGTATATAATCTAAAACGGAAGAATTGTTTAATCCAGATTATAGACGAAATGTCGATAATTTTGTTAAGGGAAGACTGGAAATTTTTCACGATACATGATATGATGATGTAAGTGTCAAAATTTACTTTTGACACTCGCATCATATGATAGAAGCCAGTAAAAAAGTTACTGTTCACTCCCGTGTCAATCACTCCGCTGATTGACACGGAGGATGCATGTTTTGGCTTGAATGCATCTCGCCCCATCGCCAAAGGCGATTTAAAATGGCGAGATGCGTTGCTGGTCGCACGTCGTGTGAACAGTAACGTAAAAAAGGAAGGATGAAAATAATGGATATCAAAGAAAAGATTCATGCAACAACAGAAGAATTGTTAAGCAATATGGAAAGACTTGTAGCGATAGATTCACAGCTTGGAACACCGGCAGAAGGAATGCCATTTGGAGAGGGACCGGCAAAGGTTCTTCACGAAGCACTGCAGATTGCAGATGAGCTCGGATTCAAGACAGTGAACCTGGATAACTACTGTGGATATGCAGAGATGGGAGAAGGCGAAGAGATTGTTGGTATCGCAGGACATCTGGATATCGTACCGGCGGGCGGTGACTGGACCTATGATCCATTCAAGTTGACAAGAGAAGGAGATTATGTTTACGGACGTGGAACAACAGATGATAAAGGACCTGTTATGGAAGCGCTTTATGCAATGAAGCTTCTTCGTGATTCAGGTGTGAAGCTCAACAAGAGAGTTCGTCTGATCATGGGATGTAATGAGGAAAATGGTTCCAGATGTATGGAGCATTATAATGAAGTGGCAGAAGAGTTATCTTGTGGATTTACACCGGATGCGAATTACCCATGTATTCACGGAGAGAAAGGTATGCTTGGCATGCTGGCAACTTCTAAGAATACAAAAATTATTTCTATCAATGGTGGATTTGTATTCAATGCCGTATGTGATGCATGTACAGCAGAGATTCCGGCAGAAGAAGGACTGAAAGACAGACTGGAAGCTGCTTTCGCAGAGACAAAACTTCAGGAATACAAAGTAACAGAGGAAGATGGAAAGATCACTATTTATGCAAAGGGAGTATCTGCACATGCAAGTACACCGGCATTTGGAGTTAATGCTGCAGGTGTTATCTTTGACTGTCTTGCAAAAGCCGGATTTGAAGATGATTTCGTAGAATTCTATAACTCACACATTGGTACAGCATGTGACGGATCAGGAATCGGACTGAAATGTGCAGATGAGTTTGGAGAGCTTACATTCTGTAACGGAATCGTTAAGAAAGAAGACGGTGTGATCTCCGCTACAATCGATATCAGATTCCCGGTAACATATTCTGTAGAAGATATGCTCAAGATGTGCGAAGGAAAGCTCGAAGATGAGAACGGACGCATTGAGATCCACACAACTACAAAACCATTGTTCTTCCCGAAAGAGTCTCCACTTGTAGAGGCACTGTACAAAGCTTATACAGATGTAACAGGAGATACAGAGAACAAGCCGTTAGTAATCGGTGGTGGAACATATGCGAAGTCCTTAAAAAATATCATCGCATTCGGACCAGAGAAACCGGGCGTAGATTACCGCATCCACGGTGCAGACGAGTACACACTCGTATCTGAAGTTGAAGAAGCAGTACAGATTTACATGGAAGCAATTAAGAACTTGCTTGCAATTTAATAGATGTTACTAAGTATTGCTTTGATCTTGCTTGTAGGAATGTCTATGGGCTGGATCTGTAAGAAAATCAAATTGCCAAGCTTGCTTGGAATGATGATCACGGGGATGATACTCGGCCCATATGTACTGAATCTGTTGGATGACAGTATTCTTGGAATCTCAGCCGAGCTTCGAAAGATCGCGCTGATTATCATCCTTACAAGAGCCGGTCTTGGTCTGGATCTTTCAGGACTTAAAAAGATCGGAAGACCGGCTGTGATGATGTGTTTTGTTCCGGCAACGTTTGAGATTGTTGGAATTGTACTGCTGGCTCCGAAGTTGATGGGATTATCTATACTTGAAGCTGCAATCATGGGAGCTGTGCTTGCAGCAGTTTCACCGGCTGTTGTAGTACCGAGAATGGTGAAGCTGATGGAGGAAGGCTATGGCGTGAAACAGGGGATTCCGCAGCTGATTCTTGCGGGCGCATCTGTGGATGACGTCTATGTCATCGTGCTGTTTTCAACATTTACAGGAATGATGCAGGGACAAAGTACATCTATACTCAGTTTTATCAATATTCCGGTTTCTATTTTCATTGGAATTGGGATTGGATTATTAATAGGGACATGTCTTGCGTATTTCTTTAAGAAAGTGCATATAAGAGATACCTCGAAAGTGTTGATCATTTTGAGTATTTCTCTGTTGCTTGTTGTTATGGAAGACAGTTTGAATACGGCGATTACATTTTCAGCATTGATCGCGATCATGTTCATTGGGATCGGTTTGCAGAAGAAGAGAGAAGTTGTTGCGAAGAGGATTTCTGTGAAATATGGAAAGCTGTGGGTGGCAGCAGAAGTATTTCTGTTTGTGCTTGTAGGAGCAACAGTGAATGTCGGATATCTTGGAAAAATCGGTGTGAAAGCGTTAGTTGTTATCGTAGGTGCATTGGTGTTTCGTATGCTTGGTGTATCCGTCTGCCTTCTTGGAACAAGTCTCAAGAAGACAGAACGGTTATTTGCCATGATGGCTTATACACCGAAAGCAACAGTTCAGGCCGCAATCGGTGGAATCCCTCTTGCGATGGGATTTGCATGCGGAGATACCGTTCTTACCGTGGCTGTTTTAGCGATTGTGTTGACAGCTCCGCTGGGCGCATTTGCTATCGATTTCTCGTATAAGAAATTATTGAAAAAATCAAAATAAAAAATGTTATTAAAACAGTTCATGTAGAAAAAACGACCATTTATGAAAGCAGACCTTAACGGTCTGCTTTTTGTGTTATGATAAGTTCAGTAAAAAAGACACTTGTGATATGGAAAATGCAAGAAAACTGATCACAGGTACTGCGAAGGGTAACAAAGTAACATAGTATAAAATAAAAGGTGGGTTTCAAAATGAGTCTGAAATATGAAAAGTTGATCAGAAAAATGACACTGGCAGAGAAAGCAGTTATGATGTCAGGGAAGAACACATGGGAGACCGTTGATTTTGAAAAATATGGAATTCCGTCGATGGTAATGTCTGATGGACCTCACGGGTTGAGAAGACAGGCAGGAGCGGGAGATCATTTGGGATTGAATGCCAGTCTTCCGGCAACTTGTTTTCCGACAGCGGCAGGAGTGGCAAACAGCTGGGATGAAGCACTTGGAGAGGAAATCGGGGAAGCACTTGCGGAAGAGGCAGTGACAATGGGAGTCAATGTGATCCTCGGACCTGGACTTAATATCAAGAGAAGTTCGCTGTGTGGAAGAAACTTTGAGTATTTTTCAGAGGATCCGTATCATGCAGGAAAGATGGCAGCAGCATATGTCCGTGGAATCCAGAGAAGCTTTGTGTTCCGCAGCAAAGGAAAGATCTGGTATCAGGCGTTCTGGTATCTGATCGCATTCTGTATTGTTACATGTATTGTAAACTCAATCAATTGTATCTGGGTTGCAGTTGCCGGAATGTTTGTACCGGGATGGCTTTACGATATCGGAACAACCGTGCTGAACGGAGGAGTGTCGATGGTGGTATTCTTCTTCGTGAATAAGATTATTTTCCCGGAGGGAGAAGCAAAGTAGAATAGAGAAAAGAAGAACAGAAGAACAGGGCAGTGCGCGTTAACGTGCTGTCCTGTTCTTTTAACATGAAAATCATTTTCAAATTCATCTTGACAATAAAATTTTTTGCGTTAAAATAAAAAAATGATTTTTGATAGATTCGAGATGGAAGTAAAGTAATGTTGGAATTTGTAAAACAGAGCAAGAAAAGAAAGTTATATTGTATCCTTGGCATATTGTATCTGCTGTGTATTATCTTTGTTGCAAATGATGCATGGTTGTATAGCACACCCATTGCAAAACTGACAAAGGTCGAAACCAGTGTCTCAGGAGAAGAGACCGGAACCAGAGGAACGAAGGAGAAAAAATATAAGCAGAACATCCAGGGAGTAATCCTAAATGGGGAAAACAAGGGAAAGACAATAAGTTTTACGAATGAGTACACGTATACTGGAATGATGAAACAGCCATATCATAAGGGAGATAAGGTCTTGCTCAATGGAACAAGCAAGAGAATGGGTTCTGGAATTCGTGGACTGAAACGAGATACAGAGCTTATGATACTTGTAGGATTCTTAATGTTTGTATTAATTACCATTGCAGGAAGACAGGGTGCGCTTACGATAGTGACCGTTATTTTTAATGTTGCTGTTTTTGCAATTGGTTTTTGGAAAGCGGGAGATACATCAAATGTGCTGGAAATGTGCAGCAGGCTGGTGATTCTTTTTGCGGTTATTACATTGGTTGGATTAAACGGGATTCATAAAAAGACATGGGCAGCACTTTTTACAACATTGATTGTTCTTGTAATGATCATGGGAATCTTTGATGTTGTAATCCATCATGCAGAAGATCTTGATTATTCGACCATGGAGTATCTTGGAAGTATTGAAAATCCGGATGAAATTTTCCATGCAGAAATCCTGATCTCAGGACTGGGAGCAATCATGGATGTGGCGGTCGCCATCGCTGCATCCTTAAGTGAAATCGTTCAAAAGAAGCCGAAAGTGACATTTTTGGAATTATTTAAATCAGGAAGAGAAATTGGATATGACATTATGGGAACGATGATAAATGTGCTGTTGTTTGTCTTTAGCTGTGGACTGATCCCAATGTGTCTGATTCGAATGAATAATGATGTGAGTTTAATTACTATTATAAAATTGCACATTCCATGTGAATTGTGCAGATTTCTGGTGGAAAGTATAGGAATTGTTCTGGCAATACCGATTTCTATTTTGGTCACTTCTGTGATGATGAAGGTCCCAGGAATGTTTCATAGACAGAAGAAAGCAAGAAAGGTGCAGGGAGAAGGAAAATGCTGATAACACTTGGATTGATTTTACTGATTTTAATTATGGTCGTCGGTGGAGACAGAGGTGTCGTTTCGCTTATTGCTTTGTGTGGAAATCTGTTGATCTTAAGTCTTGCAATCTGGCTTATGGCATCAGGAGTTCCTGTTCTTCTCGTTACGGTTTGTGTCGGCGTTGTCATTTCCTGTATTACGTTGTTCTATCAAAATGGTAGAAATGGAAAGACATGGAGTGCATTTCTGGCAACTATGATCACAATGCTGTTGCTGTTTTTCTTCATATATATCGTTGTATGGAGAAGTGAGGCGGGAGGTCTTAACGAGATACAACAGGTTGGAGAAGATGTATTTTATTATAATATGAACCTGAATATCAGTATGAGAAATGTTGCTGTCTCTGTTATACTTCTCAGTACTCTTGGAGCTGTTCTTGATATGGCACTGACAGTTACCACATCTGTTTATGAAGTGAAAAGCCATAAAGAAGATATGACTTTTAAAGAACTGATTCACAGCGGAATGCAGATAGGAAAAGAAGTGACCGGAACAACGGTGAATACACTTCTGTTTGCATATTTAGGAGAATCACTTCTGCTTTTTTCCTATCTGCGGATGCAGGGATATTCGTTTGAACTACTGTTGAATTCTAAAATCATGTTTGAAAATTGTGCCTCAATGATCTTCGGAGCAATCGCCTGCGTGGTTGTAATGCCGGTGGCAGCAGTTGCAGGGGGCTATTTTTTTCGATTTAAATAAACATAAAATTCAACGTTCAACATAATTCCAACTGCTGTAGAAACCGGTGCAGCAAGACCGATAAGTCTTGATATGTTCGCAAATTAATAAAAGACAAGAAAACGTACAAGATAACACGTAAGTTATGGTAAAACAAATAAAAATTAGATATAATATAGTAAGAAAACATATAAGATAACAAGTAAGTTACAAGAAATTGAATAAAAATATGCGAGGAGGTGACAGCACAGATGGGAAGTTATCTGAATCCGGGAAACAGCGGTTTTTCGAATATGAGAAATGACGTTTATGTTGATAAAACAGAAATGATAAGTCTGATTAATCAAACAATCAATACGCCACGGAATCTGACATGTATCAGCAGACCACGGCGTTTTGGGAAATCTTTTGCTGCCAAAATGTTGTGTGCATATTATGATAAGACTTGTGATTCTAAGGAATTGTTTGATGATCTTAAAATTGCAAAAGATGATGAATATTTAACATATCTGAATCAGTATGATGTGATCTATCTGGATATGGCGAGTGTTCTTGGTGTGACATCACCGGAAGATGCAGTCTCCTATGTGAAACGAAATATAACAGAAGAAGTTTTAGATATTTATCCGGAAGTGAAAGAAGCAGAAGCACTGTTTGATACATTAGCGAATCTGGTGACTTATACAGGAAATAAAATCATTATGATTATCGATGAGTGGGATGCACCGATTCGTGAGAATGGTGGAAAAGCAGAAATCCAGAGAGAGTATCTATTATTTTTACGGTCATTATTTAAAAATAGTGGAACAACGGATAAGATTTTCGCAGCAGTTTATATGACAGGAATCCTGCCGATTAAAAAAGATGGTTCACAGTCTGCAATTTCTGATTTCGAAGAATTTACAATGGTAAAACCAAGAAAGTTTGCGCCATATGTAGGTTTTACAGAACAGGAAGTAAAGGATCTGTGCAGCGAATATCAAATAGATTTTTCGAAGATGAAGTTATGGTATGATGGATATTCATTTCCAAATGCAAATTCAATTTATAATCCGAACTCTGTAATGAAAGCACTTAGAAATGATGATTTCGATTCCTACTGGACGCAGACATCGGCAGCAGAGAGTTTGATGGAATATATTAGTCTTGATTATGACGGACTTTCCAAGACAATCGCTGAACTGATCGGTGGTATTGAAGTAGAAGTTGATACAAGCGGATTTTCGAATGATCTTGTAACATTCAGAGAGAAAGATGATGTACTGACATTGTTGATTCATCTGGGATATTTGGCTTATGACAAAGAAACGGAAAAAGTGCATATTCCAAATGAAGAAATCAAGCGGGAATTTTCAAGGACGATCAGGGGAGTCAGACGGAACGAGACAATTCAGCGTGTGCGTGAAAGCGACCAGATCATTTCGGATACAGTACATATGAATGCGGATGCAGTAGCAGCACAGATTGAGAAGATCCATACAGAGGAGACAACGGCTCTTTTCTACAATAATGAACAGGCATTACGAAGCGTGATTAAGCTTGCATATTTTAGTTATCGCGATTATTATCTGAAATTCGAAGAACTTCCGTCAGGAAATGGCTATGCAGATATTGTATATTTTCCAAAGAAAACATCGAATCTTCCGGCGTTAGTAGTTGAAATGAAGTGGGATAAATCAGCAGAAGGAGCAATTGCACAGATTAAGAAACGGAACTACCCTGCGGCAATCAAAGAGTTTGGCGGTGAGATTTTGCTGGTTGGAATTAATTATGATAAAGATGCTCCAGCGGGCGAACGGAAGCATACGTGTGTGATAGAAAAATATCAAGTGTGATACATCAGAATGGAATGGAAAAGAGAAAAAAGAATTCTACTCATCAGCGATTTCGGTATATACGATGCTATCAATTGTAGGAGTTATGATTTTATCCGCAGTAGTTTTGCGGTGATATGTCAGATGAAAACGAAGGGTTCGGCAAGATGCCGAACCCTTTCACTGTATGTTAATTCTCTTTATTATCCACCAACAGCATATTAAGTTGTTCTAACCGTTTAAGATCCTTCTTTGTAAAAAGCAACTGATGGCGGAAGTTCTCTGTGTGTTCCTGTGGTTTTAAGGTGACTACGCATTTAAATGCACAAGGCATAAGGTCTGCACTGGAGATACCGCACAAGAGTCCCATTGTGAAATCTCGAAGTTCCAGAGGGTTGAAGATGTACAGAAGGTCTTCTTCCAGTGGGTCATATTGATTTACGAAAGAAAAGTGGAGGTTCTTATGTGAAAAATGACATTGATTTGAATAAAGCGACAAATCAGATTGAGATTTTTGACACAGGTGTGGCAATTCTTGCCGGAAAGAAGACGTTACATTTTACGTTTCAATATTTCCGGATTTGCAGCATACTCTAGAGCTGTTTCCGCAGTGATTCGGTTTTCCTTGTATAGAGTCAATAGACCAGAATCCATAGAAACAAAAAACCCCCCGCTATTGGTCCTGATTATGATATACTAGACGTAATGAGTTGGTAGTGAGAGTGGAGCAAGCTGGTCTGCTTTCCATCAGCGATACGATTATATTAAAACAAAGGAGGACTTACTCGATGAGAGAAGTAAAAGCAGTAAAGATTAATGCAGAAGATTTTGCACCGTATGGAACATTTTGCAGTATGACAGAACCAGAGGGATATCCACTGGAGGGAGAGATTCATAAATTCTATCCGGACCGCATCGTAGGAACCTGTGTTGGAACAATGGCATTTTCACCGATTGAAGTTCGCAAGGACGAAAGAATTGTCAAGATGGCGGAATATCATACAACTACATGGGAAGGGATTGTTGCTCTTGATGACGACATGCTTATCCATGTTGCACCTGCTTCCGGCGGAACACCGGTTCCGGAACTTGCGAAGGCTTTCCTTGTACCAAAGGGATGCATGGTAAAGATCAATGCAGCGATCTGGCATCTGTGTCCACTTCCGGCGAATAATGAGGTACTTCATGCAATGATCGTACTTCCGGAATGTACTTATGCAAATGATTGTACGGTTGTTGAATTTGAAGAGAAAGATTGGTTTAAGATAATATTATAAAGATGAAACAGATTGATTTTGACCACGGAACGGTTACAGGGAATATTTTAGGAGCAGCGTTACCGATGCTTGTGGCACAGATATTGAGCCTTTTGTACAATATCGTAGACCGTATTTATATTGCCAGAATTCCGTCCGTGGGAACAACAGCGCTTGGGGCAGTGGGGTTATGCTTTCCGATTATTGTGATCATCACTGCATTCAGCAATTTATTTGGAAGTGGCGGTGCCCCGTTATTTTCAATTAACCGAGGCAAAGGAAACATAAAAAAAGCAGAAGCGATCATGAATACATCATTTTCAATGCTGTGCATTTGTGGAGTGACATTGATGGTGATTGGAATGCTGTTCGCAAGTCCGATTCTGGTGTTGTTCGGAGCGTCGGAAGAAGGGCTGTCTTACGCATATCCATATATGATGATTTATTTGATCGGAACAGTCCCATCTATGATTGCAACAGGGATGAACCCATTTATTAATGCGCAGGGATATGCAACTTCAGGAATGTTATCTGTTACAATTGGAGCCGTTGCCAATCTGAACTGCTCCCCGTCAAGTAGACAATTGAAAAAATATAAATTTTTCCTGCCAGTAGAAATTATCTGCTGGCAGTTTTATGCAGCTTGCAAGTAAATTTTGTGTTTTTCCATTGGTGTTAAAATTCCGAGATTCCTTTGCAAGCGTTTATTGTTGTAGTAATCTATATAATCTTCGATCATTTTTACGAGAGTACCTCTATCAGTGAATCGTTTTCCATAGTATCGCTCTCTCTTCAGAATTCCCCAAAAGCCTTCCATTGGTCCATTGTCGATACATTTAGCAACTCGCGACATGCTTTGCGTTATTCCAGCATTTATAAGTTTTGTATGAAATAGCCTGTTTGTATATTGAAATCCCCTGTCACTGTGAAACAGTGGCTGCGCACCAGGATTTCTAAGTAAAGCATTGTCTACCGTATCAAACACCAAAGCATTGTTGTTCTTATCACGAATAACATACGAAACAATCCGTCTATCATATAGATCCAGTATTGCACTTAGATAAACTTTA
>OHKX01000868.1_pt1 | contig 11322 bp, 8 predicted proteins | sample 1568921 | NCBI WGS metagenome assembly OHKX01 (sample SAMEA3879564, study PRJEB24766) | human gut metagenome | biome: human-associated habitat; feature: feces | place: USA | collected 1985/1987
GACATGCTTCGATCCCGATTTCAAGAAGTTTGCCACTGGTATCAAGGATCACCGGTTTGCCAGCTTCTTTTACGATTTTGACCAGTCTCTGATATGCAGTTCCATCAAGCCCCTTCGGTACACTTCCGGACATGGAAACAACATCTGCATCCTTAACCAGCTCTGTAAATTTTTTTTCAAATCCCCGGAAATCTTCTTCAGTCAACGTAAATCCCGGTTCCAGAAATTCTGTCTGTACATGATTCACTTCATCCCAGATATTGATGCAGGATCTGCTTTCCGCATCTACATGATAAAACTCACCTTTGATTCCAAACGGTTTCAGAGCATCTTCAATATAGTTTCCTGCGTGGCCACCTACAAATCCGGTTGCTACGACTTCCGCACCATAAATAGATGCCGGCTTGGATACATTAAGACCTTTGCCTCCGGGAACGTAAGAACATTCCCGGACACGGTTTACTTCACCTGCTTTGAAATCATCAACTACATATCGTTTATCGATTGCAGCATTTAATGTTACTGTCAGTATCATTTTATTCTTCCTCGTTTGATAACAGGATCTTACCTTTTACAAGTCCTGGTGTCTTAAATAACTGGAATGCTTCCTGTGCCTGGCTCATCGGGATTTTCTTATAAATGAAGCCCGGATCAAATTTCAGCTGACCGGTTGCAAAGTAATGTGCTGTCAGATCCCATTCACGTCCCGGGAATGGTGCACTGTAAGACATCCATGAACCTGTCAGTTTGAACTCTTTACGGTTCATATTTTCCCACTGTTTTGGTGTAAAGGTCAGATTCTCATGCGGTGTTCCAATAAAGCATACATGAGCTTTGTTTGCAGCCAGTTCAAATGCCATATGCATGGTCGGAACCTGTCCGGCTGTCTCAAATACGAAACCATATCCTTTTCCGCCTGTGATATCCATGGCTTTTTCCATATATCCTTCTTCTTTTGTATTGATGACTTCATCTGCACCAAGGCGTTTTGCAAGTGCAAGACGTTCATCACTGATATCGAATACAACAACTTTTTTGGAACCGAAGATCTTTGTCCACTGCATAGTGAACATTCCGACTGTACCACCACCAAGGATTGCAACATATTCGCCACCATGATAATCATTCTGGAATACACCGTGGATTGCTACTGTTGCAGGTTCAAACATAGCGCCTTGTTCATATGGAACTGTCTTGTCAAAGGGTACTGCATTCTGCTCCGGAACTACTACATAGTCAGCGTTGCTTCCCTGCTGTCTGGAACCAATAAAGCTGTAATGTTTGCAAAGAGAGAAGTTACCCTTCTGACAGTCATCACATTTCATGCATGGAAGAAGCGGTGCGCCTGATACACGGTCACCAACTTTGACCTTTGTTACGCCTTCGCCAACTTCTACTACATCACCGGAAAATTCATGTCCCAGAACAATTGGATAAAAATGAACTCCGTGATTGAGAACACGAGGAATGTCAGAACCACAGATACCAGAGTATCTGACTTTGATTTTTACAGTTCCTTTGGTTACTTTTGGTTCTTCGACTTCCTGATACTGTACATCTTCATTTGCAACTACTACTGCTGCTTTCATAATATATATTTTCTCCTTTCATAAAGGAGGGAAACGCCCTCCCAGCTTTTATTTCGCGGTCATCATATGGGCCAGGGACTTATAGAGTTCAAGATAAGTCTGATAAGTCTTATCATAAACTGCTTTGTTCTCCGGACTCGGTTCATGACGGCGAGTTTCTTTGACAGTAAGTGAAACTGCCTCATCATAATCCTTATAGAATCCAACTCCTACGCCTGCAAGGATTGCTGCTCCAAGTGTCGTAGCCGTATCAGATGCCGGAACAACGATCGGTTTACCTGTGATATCGGATTTAATCTGTGTCCAGAGTAAAGAATTCGCAGATCCACCCATAGCTCTCAGAACTTCTACCTCCGCTCCGGCTTCCTCTGCAACTTCCAGGTTATGTCTCAGGGAAAGAGCCACTCCTTCCATGCAGGCACGCACCATATGTCCCTTGGTCTTGGCAAAATCCAGGCCGTAGAAAACACCTTTTGCATACGGATTCCAGATTGGTGAGCGCTCTCCGGACATATATGGAAGAAATACCATTCCATCACATCCCGGGGCTACTTTTTCTGCGATTTCATTAAGCTGATCCAGTGATGAAGCTCCTGTCTCTTCTTTCATCATACGCTCATAGTCTGCAAATTCATGTTCAAACCAGCGCATGACTCCACCGCCTCCGGTAGTTCCTCCCTGAAGGAGCCACTTGCCCGGAACAACATGATAACTGAGGATCAACCTTGGATCAGCTTTGTACTCATCTGTACAAATGCTCATTCCCCCGGCCTGTCCTCCCTGTTCCTGTGTTTCTCCTGTATGGATCACACCAGCTCCAAGCGTTCCGCATGCAGCATCAAGTCCACCGGCAACAACCGGTGTTCCCTCGGCAAGTCCACACTCTGCTGCTGCCTTCGCGGTGACAGTGCCTACCACATGATCACAGTCACATATTTCCGGAAGGAATCCCATCGGAATTCCAAGCTGTTCACACATCTCTTCATCCCAGCATCCTTTTTTCATATCAAAGCAATGCAGTCCATATCCCTGAGAAACATCCTGCGTGATCGCATCTGTCAGTTTAAATGCAATGTAGCTGTTCGACTGAAGGATCTTGTATATTTTTTTATAAACCTCCGGCTGATTTTCCCTGTACCAGATGATCTTTGCTGTAGAATAAGATGGCTGAAGGGAATTTCCTGATATCTTAAAAATCTCATCAGCTCCAATCTCCTGATTCAGTCTGTCACAAATAGACTGTGCTCTGGTGTCCATCCAGATCGGAGTATTGGTAAGGACTTTTCCTTCCTGATCTATTGCGATTGCCGACCAGCTCTGTCCGTCAATTCCCACTCCGGCGATTTCTTCTGGTGCGATTCCGGCTTTCTGTATCGTTTCCTCTGTTGCCTGGCAGACTGCGCTCCACCATTCTTCAGGATTCTGCTCTGCCCATCCCTCGTGCGGATAATATACCGGATAAGCACCATTTGCAGCTGCAAGGACTCTGCCTTCTCTGTCAAATACAGCAACCTTACAGGCACTTGTTCCGATGTCAATTCCAAGTAAATATGATTTTTTCATTTTGCTGCTCCCATTTTCCGAAATATCCGGATTTTCTTCTCTTCAGCTGACACTCCGATCTGTTCTCTCTGTATCATTTTAAAGTATTTACAGACTTGCCTTCTATGATTTCTGTCTGCAGTTTTTCTGTAAAAAACTCTTCTGATTCTTTTTTGCCATTTTCCAGATGTTCCAGCATGATTCTTGCCACTTCTCTGGCAATTCCATCCGTTGGCTGTGATACGATCGTCAGCTTCGGGTTACATGCTCTCGCAAACTGCAGATTGTCAAAACCAATCACAGAAAGCTGTTCCGGTATCTGTATTCCAAGTTCATTTACTCCGATCATGGCCCCCATTGTCATTTCGTAGTTGGTCACAAACACCGCTGTCATATCCGGATTTTTCTGCACCAGTTCCTCCAGACTCCGTACACCGCCCTGAATCGTATAATCTCCATGACAGATCAGGGATTCTCTGACCGGAATTCCGGCCTTTTCCAATGCTCTGTAATATCCGGCCATACGTTCCTGTGCAGTAAAAATCCCCTTCGGTCCACCGATGATCCCGATATAGCGATGACCTCTTTCTATAAACTGTCGTACTGCATCCTCCGCAGCTTTTTCATTATCCACCAGCACACTGTCACAGGAAATTCCCTGTATCTTACGGTCAATCAGAACGATTGGCTTTCCTGTCCTCTGAAATTTCTTCAGATGATTTCCTTCTTCATCAACCGGCATATTAATAACCCCGTCAACCCGCCTGCGGATCAGGAACTCTATTGCCTCCCGTTCCAGTTTCTTATCGGTTCGGCAGTCACAGACGATCGTGGCATAGCCATGACTTCGAAGGATATCTTCCATACCCGTTATGATTTCAGCGCAGAATGTATTATTCAGCTCCGGAATCACTACACCTATTGTTTTGGTCGCATTCGTCTTCAGCCCTCTGGCAACTTCATTGACTTCATAATGGAGTTCCTCAATGGCTTCTTCAATCTTTATTCTGTTTTTCTCTCGGACATTACCGCCATTAAAATAAGAAGAAATCGTAGCCAGACCAAGACCAGTCCGTCTGGCGATGTCTTTCATTGTTGCCGCCATTATATCTCACTGCCTTCTGTTTCCACTGATATTTCTGTGTACTGAATCATGGTTCTCGTACTTTTGTTTTTATTCTGCTTTTCCGTCACATCCGCAGACTTTCATTCTTGCCATAACCAGTTCCTTCACTGCTGCAATAGCTGTCTTGCCATATGCTTTCGGATCAATGGTATCCGGTTTTTCTGCAAGAAGTTCTTTCACTGCCTTAGAATATGCTGCCCGAAGTTCTGTAGCAAAGTTTACTTTGCAGATACCACGTTTTACACAATCCATAACATCTTCATCGCTGAGTCCGGATGCGCCATGGAGAACCAGCGGAATGTCTACAACTTCACGAATCTCAATGAGACGTTCTTTGTCGAGAACCGGTGTTCCCACATAGAAACCATGTGCAGTTCCGATTGCAACTGCAAGAGATGTAACTCCTGTACGCTCTACGAATTCTTTTGCTTCCTGTGGATCTGTGTTGGTGTCTGCCTCTGCTTCCAGATCATCTTCTTTACCGCCGACCTTACCAAGTTCTGCTTCGCATGGAATATCAAGTGCTTTTGCTACATCTGCCACACGTTTGGTCTCTGCGATGTTTGCTTCAAAATCCAGTTTGGATCCATCGATCATAACAGAAGTATATCCTGCATGCATTGCCTGCATAGCAAGCTCAAAACTGCTGCCATGATCCAGATGAAGGCATACCGGAACAGATGCTTTCTTTGCTTCTGCTGCAACGATTGCCGCATAGGTATCTACGGTACCGTATTTAACTGTAGATGGTGTAGTCTGGATCATAACCGGTGCTTTGAGTTCTTCTGCAGCCTGGATGATTGCTTTGACCATCTCCATGTTCTCTGCGTTAAATGCACCTACTGCATAACCGCCTTTCTGAGCTTTGGACAGCATTTCTTTTGATGTAACAAGTGGCATAATGATTTTCCTCCTCATAATATATGTATGATTTTTGTTCTTACTGTTTCTGTAGTGCCGGATAACATTTGCAAAACCGAAACGTTTCCGTTTGAGCCAATCATACCTCTGTTCTCTGATTCTGTCAACCATAAAATATTCACTTTTCACTTTCTTCAAAACAGTGTAAAATATTCATCTTTTATCGGAAAATATTCTCTTGCAAAGTATCATAAATGCAGGTACATTCTTTATATAGAGGCTGTCTCTGTGCGAGATATGCCATAATTCAGTAAAAATTTGAACGGAGGCATAAAGATATGTTAAAAGGAATTCCTGAAATCTTATCACCAGAATTATTAAAGGTATTATGTGAAATGGGACACAGCGACCGTCTTGTTATCGCAGACGGTAACTTCCCGGTTGAATCTATGGGCAAAAATGCGATTACCATCCGCTGCGACGGACATGGTGTTCCGGAAATTCTGGAAGCGATCCTGAAAGTTTTCCCACTGGATACTTATGTAGAACATCCGGTTAACCTGATGGAAGTAATGCCTGGTGACGATGTAGAAACCCCAATCTGGGATACCTACAAAGAGATCATCCGTAAATATGATGACAGAGGAGATGCTGTAGTAGGAAACATCGAACGTTTTGCATTCTATGATGAAGCCAAAACAGCTTACTGCATCATTTCTACAAGTGAAAAAGCTCTGTATGCAAATGTTATGCTGCAGAAAGGTGTTGTTATCAACAAATAATCATCGGCCATCTTTTTTCCTAAGTTACCCTGGAGATTTTCGAATCTTCAGGGTATTTTTATGTCAACTTTCTGTTTTCATCCGGTTGCTTTTATTCTCATATGTGTTATGATAAAAAAAATCTGTTTTCAAGTGCTGCTATAAACGTTTTTAAAATCGGAGGTTATTATGCATTACCATAAATCACCTAAAAACAGACGAGTCCTTGCACTGCTTCTTACTGGCTCGCTCCTTTTCGGAGGAATTCCCGTTTATGCCGGCGAGTACAGCAATGTTGAATTATCAGCCGAAGACGATGGTTCTGATCTGACAGTTGATTCTGATTCAGCAGCTGATATGGCTGCTTCAGATGACACAGTGGCTTCAGAGGATACGAATCTGTCCATTGATGCAACAGATTCCGATGTATCTACAGACGAGGAAGGTTCCTCTATTGCGGCAGTCAATTCTGATAAAGAAAATGAATCTGACGATTTTAGCAGTGATGACAGCCAGGAAGTTTTCTCAGACGGGACAGCTACTGACATTGACAGCGAACTGGATTATGTTCTCGGGCGTCCAATGACAGATGAAGAACGTGAAGCCCAGCTCGCCATGATCCCGGAACTTACCGATATGCCTGTAACGGATGAAGTCACCAGTGATCTGGATATTGTACCCTATGCACTTTATCCAGAAGAATACAACTCGGCAAAAGAAGGGCTTGTCACACCCGTAAAAAATCAGAGTTCGACCAGCCTCTGCTGGGATTTCAGTCTTACCTCAAATATTGAGACCTCTCTTCTTTCAAGAGGACTCGGATATTATGATCTCTCAGAAGAGCATCTTGCTTATTTCTGGGCCAATCGCGTAAATGATCCTCTTGTTAATACTCCCAACGACAAGATCACAAGAACCAATGCTGATTATCACGGAACCGGAAATGGTCAGGTGGCTTCCTTCTTCTTAAGCACCTGGTCCGGTATGACCACCGAAGAAAAGGTACCTTTCTCTTCCACAACCAAAACCTGGCCGGAAGATCTTGCATACGATAGTGCTGCATATATGGAGGATGCTGTCTTTTCGGAATACGATGAAGACCGTGTAAAACTGCTTTTAAGCGAATATAAATCTGTATCGGCGATGATGTACTGGAATCTTCAGAATTATACTGTCAATACCGCAGCCTATTACCAGGCTGTTCCTAAACTTTCCTCTAATGGTAAACAGATGGTCAATCATGCTGTGACAATTGTGGGATGGGATGACAACTATAAGAAAGAAAACTTTATAGATGGTCCCAAGCCGAGCAGAAACGGTGCATGGATTGTCAAAAACAGCTATGGCACAGGCTTCGGTGACAAAGGCTATTTCTATATGGCCTATGACAATGCAACCTTTTCCAACCTGGTCTGCAATACTGCATCAACTTCAGAAGAATATAATAATAATTATTTTTATGATGGTGCTTCCGCAGGAACCGTTGTCTTTCCAGGTATTTCCAATGGATACTATGCTTCCAATATTTTTAAGGCAACCGCCGGAAAAGGAAAAGATGAAGAGCTCGGTGAGATCGTTACTGCAGTTCCACAGGATAATACTGATTTTCAGATTCAGATTTATACCGATCTGACGAATCCTTCTGATCCGACAAGCGGCACTCCTGCTTATGCCACACCAATGGAATATACGCAGGCCTTTGCCGGAATCCAGACCATTCGGCTTGAGAAGCCGGTGAAGATTCCACCGGGAACTCTCTACTCTGTTGTTCTTCAAATTCCGAACGGTTCTCAGAGATATTATCTGGAAAAAACAAGCAGCAGCAGTTCCTGGTTTACAACAGTTGCCGGTATTGATGCAAATCAAAGTTTTTATTCCGCAGATGGAAAAAGATGGACAGATGCAGCCAAATCCGAGTATTGTTTCTCCATTAAGGCACATACCAGAACCCTGAGTACTTCGACAGTCGTAACTCCTGATCCTGACCCGGATGAAACACCGATTGTTTCTCCGGCAGTGACACCGGCAGTTAGTCCAGAAATAACTCCGGAAATTGAAATTCCAGATGACACACCGGATACACCGGAACCGACTCCTACCATGACACCAACACCGACTCCTGTAAGTCATCGGATTAATTACAATAAAAACAGCAGTCTTGGGGTCGGAAATATGCCTTCTGCATCTTCCGCACAGGAAAAACAGACTATTACAGTTGGAAATGCACCATATTGTAAAACCAGATTTTTTGCCGGATGGAATACCCGCTCCGATGGACGGGGAAAGAGCTACAGTCCGGGGCAGAAAATACAATTAAACCAGAATCTCACACTTTATGCCCAGTGGAATTTCACCTATGTTTCATCTGCAAGGCTGATTTACCGGGTTGTCGGAAAACAGGCAGTTACCTGCTATGGAACAACAAACAAAAGGATCACCAGGGCCAGCATTCCTTCAATAATCCGTTACAAAGGAATCACCTATCGCGTCACCTCAGTCTGGGCTAATGCCTTCAAAAACAAATCGCGGCTCACCACTGTTTCCATCGGAAACAACGTCTCCGTGATCGGCAAGAATGCTTTCTACAAGTGCAAGAAGCTCAAAAAGGTTACCATCGGAACCGGCCTGACACAGATAAACTCCGGAGCTTTCCGCGGAGTCAAAAAGGGATGCACGATCACGATCAAAAGCTTAAAGCTTAAGAAGGTTTCCTCCAAGATCGACCAGTCCACCAGCAAGATGACCGTATGCGTTCCACGAAAGAAATACAAGGCATACAAAAAAATACTCTGGAAGAAATCCCGGACGGTAAAAATTAAAAAGTTTTAAATAGCAAAAAGGAACAGGGAAGATGAAATTTCATCTTCCCTGTTCTTTTTTGCTGTTTTCTTATTTCAGTGTAATCAGAAACTGATAGGTCGTATCCTTCTGAAGTTTCAGAATATCCTCCGTGCAAATGATCTCTCCGTTCTCCGATTTATACCATATATTATTTATTGTCCTGTCACTGTTCAGTGCATAACTGCCGCTGACACTCGGAGTTGACTGAACGATGAGCCATTTCTTTTTACCCTGCAGAATCAGGGTTGTCATCGCCTCTGTACTGATCTCATCTGGTGCAGCCCTTCCCAGAATGATCTCCTGCGTATCTTCAAATTCTTTTCCTGTTGAGACTTCCTTCACAACAGCATGACAGATTTTGTGAATGTTTTGCTCCTCATCCTTCGAATCTTCATAGCTAACCGTCAGACTGTAATTCGAATCTTCTCCATCCAACAACTTTTCTGATCCGTCCGAATACACCAGAGTCACAGAATATGCTGAAAGTTTATCTACATAATCAGAAAAAACGGCCGGAACTTTCTCCAAATCCTGATCCAAATTTAATTTTAACGAGCTAAGCGCTGCTTCATCTCATATTCACTTCTATTCATCAATGCGTCATTCTCATTGATTTTTCTCAATTTCATGTATATTTTCATCTTTTCAGGCTCTTCATGTATTTCTTCTGTGCTTTGTCAAGAACTCTTTTGCACAGAAAAAGACAGGGGATATCTTTCCAGAATATTCCCTGTCCTTCGCCTTGCGTTCATTTTAATCTTCTTATTATTTTATTTCTTCTTATTATGATAGACCAGCAATCCAATCACTGCAAGTACTGCAATTCCGATAATCCATGTGAACGGATTCTGATACCATTTTGTTTTTGCAGCTTTTACATTCTGCCCGGATGCCTCACGGCTGTCCTTTGTGTCAGAGTTTTCTGCTTCAGGCTCTTTGGAGTCTTTTTCTGTATTTTCAGCTTCATCTGCTTCTTCTGTAACTGCCGGTGTTGGTGTCTCAGTCGCTTCTGCAGCCTCAGTTGGTGCCGGTGTCTCCGTTGCCTTTGCAGTCTCTGTCGGGGCTGGTGTCTCGGTCGCTTTAGCTACTTCGGTTGGTGTTACACTCACTTCTGCCACTGCATCTACACTCTCTTCTACTGTATCCGGGTGTTCCTTCTTCCATTCTTCGGTTTTTTCCAGATCCGTCAACCGTAGTTACACCCCAGTGGCTGCCGTCTGCCATTTCTGCATCCTGTGTGATATGAAGCGTTTCTCCATTCTCAATATCGCGCACTCCCGGAACCTCGCCATATTTTGTTCCAGGTCCCTGATAAAGCTTCTGGGAACCTCCTTCTGCATCTGCCTTTACATCATAATCAGCATTGTAATTCACATGATCCTTACCCGCGATATAAAGTTCAGAATCAATTGCTTCTTTTCTGGAATCCGCCGGCCTGCACTCGTCAAGCGGGGCGTATCCATACATGCCATGATATTCTGTGTATCCCCACGTACGGTTATTCTCGGTATCCTCTACTTCTCCTTCTATATGAAGCGCCGTTCCATTCGGAATCTGCTCATCATTCAGCCTCGTAGATTCCAGATCCGGCTGTGAATAAATATCGATTCCTCCTGCCTTTGATTCTACGATCATATAATAGTCTGTCGGATAATCCGGTCCTGTCTTGCCTGTCTGTACATCTGCCATGACATTGACGCTCATCAGAAGTCCCAGTATCATAACCAGAAAACTTTTCGTCAGTTTTTTCATTTTCTTTTTATCCCCTTCACTCGCGTGTTTTCCTGTATTTCGTAAACCATCATACCACAGTACCGTTATAATGATAATCTTTTTTTGTCATAAAAAAATGTAAAAATCAACAAAAAGCGGAAGTTTTTCGACATAATTTACGGAAAGTACAAAGACCCCGGAGTTATCTCCGAGGTCTTTGCTTATATCATGGCACTTTTGAGAAAAGCCAGTTTAATTATTTGTACAGAGGTCCGTAATTCTTGCAAGCGCGGAAGTCTGCACCTTCTTTGTCCATTCCAAATGCATTCCATGCTGCCGGACGATAGATATCTTTTTCCGGAACGTTGTGCATGGATACCGGGATACGAAGCATAGAACACATTGTGATCAGGTCAGCTCCGATATGTCCGTAGGAGATCGCACCGTGGTTAGCTCCCCAGTTGTTCATTACATCATAAGCTGTCTTGAACGGTCCTTCTTTGCCATCGCATCTTGGAGCGAACCATGTGCATGGCCATGTGTAGTCTGTACGTTTCCAGAGTTTGTCAGATACTTCTGCCGGAAGAGCTACTGTCCATCCTTCAGCAATCTGCAGAACCGGTCCAAGTCCTTTTACAAGGTTCAGACGGATCATTGTTGCAGGCATCTGAGCTTTTGTTTCATAACGGCTGGAGTATCCGCCTCCACGGAAGTATCCGTTGTCAGCCATACACCATTCTGTGTTATCCATGATTGCTTTCTGATCTTCTTCTGTGATATCCCACCACTGTTTCATAACAGCATTGCCGTTTTCGTCTTTAGCTTCGCCGTTAGCATCGAGGCAAGCAGCACCGGAGTTGATCAGGTGAAGGAATCCGCCAGCTTCTTT
>OHKX01000871.1_pt1 | contig 11248 bp, 7 predicted proteins | sample 1568921 | NCBI WGS metagenome assembly OHKX01 (sample SAMEA3879564, study PRJEB24766) | human gut metagenome | biome: human-associated habitat; feature: feces | place: USA | collected 1985/1987
TAACAGCGAGCACAGACATTCCTGTGTTCTCTATTATCCCCTTTGATAATATGTTACAATATTTGATTTTTTCATAATAATCTGTAGTGCTCCTTCTTCGCTCCTATAGCAGGCTCCTCAATTCCTCCTATAACAGCACTCCTTAAACAGGCTTACAATGCTTTCGTGCCATGCTCACCTGTACGAATACGGATTGCATCTTCGACATCATACACGAAGATCTTACCATCTCCGATATGTCCGGTGTAGAGAGTCTTCTTAGCAGTCTCAATAACCTTTTCTACCGGAATCTTGCCAACGATTACCTCAACTTTAACCTTTGGAAGTAATGTCGCATCAAGCTCAGCTCCACGGTATTTCTCGCCGGCACCCTTCTGGATACCACAGCCCATAACCTGTGTCACTGTCATTCCTGTTACACCTAAGTCATTCATAGCCTTACGAAGCTTGTCGTACTTTGTAAGCTTTGAAATAATAACAACCTTGTGGATACCGCTTGCTGAAGCCGGTGTTGTTGCATTTACAACAGGCACTGCTGCATCCTTCTTTGCCTGAGAAGCTGTTGCATACTCAGAAGAACCAAGGTCTGTATTTTCATTGACATCCATAACATCACCTGATACATCCATGATAGCAAATCCCGCATATGCTGATGGAAGACCATGCTCTGTTGGGTCAAGTCCTACGATTTCCTCTTCCTCTGAAACTCTAAGTCCCAGTGTAGCCTTGATAACAAGGAATACGATTGTAATAGTTACTACTGTCCATGCTGCAACAGACACAAAGCCTGTGAGCTGGAGTCCTAAAAGCTTAAATCCACCGCCGTAGAAGAGTCCTACGAGCTCGTTGCCCTTTGAATCAGCGATTGAATATCCCGGAGCACTGTTTGTGGCAAAAAGACCAACAGCAATTGTTCCCCAGATACCATTCATCATATGTACTGCGACAGCACCTACAGGGTCATCAACACGAAGTACATTGTCAAGGAACCATACACCGAAGCAGACGAGAAGTCCTGCTACGGAACCGATAATGATAGCACCAAGTGCATCTGTTACATCACAGCCTGCTGTGATAGCTACAAGTCCTGCAAGTGAAGCATTCAGACACATTGACACATCAGGCTTGCCATATTTGAGCCATGTGAAAATCATACATACTACTGTTGCAAGTGCAGGTGCGATTGTTGTTGTTACAAAAATAGAACCAAGCTGCTCTACTGATTTTGCTGCTGCACCGTTGAATCCATACCAGCCAAGCCAGAGAATGAATACACCGAGTGCACCGATTGTGATGTTATGTCCCGGAATAGCGTTTACTTTTGTAATCTTTCCGTTTTTATCCTTTGTAAACTTTCCGATACGAGGTCCAAGAATTGCAGCTCCTACAAGAGCACTGATACCACCAACCATGTGGATGGCACATGAACCTGCGAAATCATGGAAGCCAATCTGTGAAAGCCAGCCACCGCCCCAGATCCAGTGAGCCTCGATTGGGTAAATAAGTGCTGAAATAACTCCTGAATAAACACAGTAGGAAATAAATTTTGTTCTCTCAGCCATAGCTCCTGATACGATAGTTGCCGTTGTCGCACAGAAAACCAGGTTGAATACAAAGTTTGACCAGTCAAAATCTTTGTAAGATGTAAAGATGTCAAATCCCGGCTTACCGATGAAACCAAGAACATCTTCACCCAATAAAAGCGAAAAACCAATCAGTATGAATACAACTGTACCAATACAGAAATCCATGAGGTTTTTCATAAGGATGTTACCGGTATTCTTTGCTCTGGTAAAACCTGCTTCTACCATAGCAAAACCTGCCTGCATCCAGAAAACCAATGCTGCTCCAATAAGGAACCAGACTCCGAAAATTACTCCACTAATCTCTTCTGTCATAGTAATGTCCTCTCTTTCCTGTTTCTTCTTTCATTTTTTCATTTTATCGAAAATAAAATTTATAAAAAAATAGAGACACTTCACCAATTTCCACAGCTTCGTGGTTCAGCAAAATGTCTCCATTTTATTATTATGTTAAATTAAATCATATATGCCGCTCTAAACAGCTTTCCGTAAGCTTTGGGCCTTAAACTACAAGGATTAAACCTCGAAAATTAAATCGCCGTATGATGGCATTGGCCACATCTCTTTGTCGACAATCATCTCAAGCTCATCAACCGGAGTACGAAGAGCATCCATAGCAGTCTTTACAACATCTCTGTAGTAAACAGCCTGCTCTCTGCCCTCTTCCATAGCACCGGCCTTTGCTGTCTCATCCTTAAGCTTTGCAAGTGCAACCTGTGCATCTGAGAGAAGAGCTGAGCTCTCTGTAAGAAGCTCTGACTGAACAGATACATCTGCATCAGCAACTGCACTCTTAACTGAGTTAACTGACTGTGCAAGTGATGTAATATACTTGATAACTGCAGGAATAATCTGCTTTCCGGCAATATCAATCATAGCCTTTGCTTCTATATTAATAGTCTTTGCATATGTCTCATACTCGATCTCGGCACGGCTCTCAAGCTCTGTCTTTGTAAATACACCGAACTTCTCGAATGCTGCAACTGACTCAGGAGCAACGTATGCAGGAATTGCATCTACCATAGACTTGATGTTTGGAAGTCCACGTCTCTCTGCCTCAGCTACCCACTCATCTGAGTATCCGTTTCCGTTGAATACGATTCTCTGGTGCTCTACTGCGTAATCCTTGATGAGATCATGTACAGCGAGGTCAAAGTTGTCTGCCTTCTCAAGTATATCACAAGCGTCTGAGAATGCCTCAGCAACGATTGTGTTAAGCACGATGTTGGCCTGTGCAACAGAATCCTGTGAACCAACCATACGGAACTCGAACTTGTTTCCTGTGAATGCGAATGGTGATGTACGGTTACGGTCTGTAGCATCCTTCATGAAATCAGGAATTGTCTTTACACCTGTCTCAAGCTTCTCACCCTTTAAGCTGTGTGTAGCTGTACCTGTTGCGATAAGCTGGTTCAATACGTCTCCGAGCTGGTCTCCAAGGTAGATAGAAAGGATTGCAGGTGGTGCCTCGTTAGCTCCAAGTCTGTGATCGTTTCCTACATCTGCTGCTGCCGCACGAAGAAGTGCTGCATGCTCGTCGATTGCCTTTAACATACATGTGAGTACAAGTAAGAACTGTACATTGTCATGTGGTGTCTTGCCAGGCTCAAGCATGTTGATACCATCATCTGTTGTGATTGACCAGTTGTCATGCTTTCCTGAACCGTTAACTCCTGCGAATGGCTTCTCATGAAGTAAGCACTGGAGTCCGTGACGGCCTGCCACCTTCTTAAGTGTCTCCATGATAAGCTGGTTGTGGTCAACAGCTACGTTGCACTCAGCATAGATAGGTGCAAGCTCGTGCTGTGCAGGTGCTACCTCGTTGTGCTGTGTCTTGGCTGAAACACCAAGCTTCCAGAGCTCCTTGTTTACATCTCTCATGTAAGCTGCGATTCTCTCACGGATAGCTCCGAAATAATGATCATCCATCTCCTGTCCCTTTGGAGGCATAGCTCCGAAAAGTGTACGTCCTGTGAAGATAAGATCCTTTCTCTGTAAATACTTCTCACGGTCTACGATGAAGTACTCCTGCTCAGGTCCGACTGAAGGTGTAACCTTCTTTGATGTTGTATTTCCGAATAATCTAAGAAGTCTCAGTGCCTGATCGTTGATTGCTTCCATTGATCTAAGAAGAGGTGTCTTCTGATCAAGAGCCTCGCCTGTGTATGAACAGAAGGCTGTTGGAATGCAAAGTGTTGCGCCTGCTGCATCCTGTCTGACAAATGCAGGTGATGTACAATCCCAGGCTGTATATCCTCTTGCCTCAAATGTAGCACGAAGACCACCTGATGGGAAAGATGAAGCATCCGGCTCACCCTTTATTAACTCTTTTCCTGAAAAGCTCATAAGTACTTTTCCGTTTGGCATTGGAGAAGTGATAAATGAATCATGCTTCTCAGCAGTAACGCCTGTAAGTGGCTGGAACCAATGTGTATAGTGTGTTGCACCCTTCTCAATGGCCCATTCCTTCATCTCGTGTGCGATAACATCAGCAGTCTCGAGATCAAGCTCCTTTCCTTCGTCCATAACCTCATGGAGCTTCTTGTAAACCTTCTTTGGAAGACGCTCCTGCATAACTGCATCGTTAAATACGTTCTCTCCAAAGATGTCTGCTACGTTGAAATATTCCTGTTCGCTCATATCTTACATCCTTTCTGTTCATCAATCCCCTTGAGTGAATTGTTATTTTCAAATAATGTTTAAACAGCTGCACAACATATAAACTCGAATATTCTTGTTTTATGCCGGACTTCTTAGTTTATTAAAAAAGAGGGCACTCCATCTATGGTGGAACGCCCTCGTTCATTTCGCTTAACATTATTTCTGAAATTAAGATACTCCTTTGAGTATCAAAAATCAAGCGTTTATGTTAAAAAAGTTAAGTTTTATAAAATTTTACTACAAGATATAAATATTTTGTAAAGCAGTATGTGCAAAAATACTAAATTGCAATAATATTATTCAGCCTTTCCAACTGATCCGAAAAGCTCCATCTTCTCCTTAACTGTTGCCTTGATAGCCTCAGCACCAGGAGCAAGAAGCTTACGAGGGTCAAATCCCTTGCCCTCAAGATCCTTTCCGGCCTCGATGTATTTACGTGTTGCATCTGCGAATGAAAGCTGGCACTCTGTGTTAACGTTGATCTTAGATACTCCAAGGTCGATTGCTTTCTTGATCATGTCAGCTGGGATTCCTGTACCACCGTGAAGTACTAATGGCATAACACCAGTCTTCTGCTGGATAGCGTCAAGAGTCTCAAAGCTGAGTCCCTGCCAGTTTGCAGGATATTTTCCGTGGATGTTTCCGATTCCTGCTGCAAGCATATCTACGCCAAGATCAGCAACTCTCTTGCACTCGTCAGGATCAGCGCACTCGCCCATTCCAACAACTCCGTCTTCCTCGCCACCGATTGAACCAACTTCAGCCTCGATAGACATGCCCATTGCATGAGCAACTGCTACTAACTCTTTTGTCTTTGCAACGTTCTCATCGATTGGATAATGAGATCCGTCGAACATGATTGATGTGAAGCCGGCCTTGATGCACTTGTAGCATCCTTCGTATGTGCCGTGATCAAGGTGAAGTGCTACAGGTACTGTGATACCGAGCTCGTCATGCATAGCCTTAACCATTGCTGCTACTGTACCGAAGCCTGTCATGTACTTTCCGGCACCCTCAGATACACCAAGGATTACAGGGCTCTTAAGCTCCTCTGCTGTTAAAAGTACTGATTTTGTCCACTCAAGGTTGTTGATGTTGAACTGACCTACTGCGTAATGTCCTTCTTTTGCTTTCTTAAGCATTTCTGTTGCAGATACTAACATATTTTTTCCTCCTGTTAATTAAAAGCTAATGTTATTATATTACATAACCTTATAAAAATAAAGTTAAATTTTTAACACAATCAGACAAAAAATTGTGTACTATTACTATTTTATGTCCGATTTTGTATTTATCAGCACATAATGGTAATCTGTTTGTTCAGATTAGTGATGGTCAGATCGGTGTGGCTGCCGCCAAACTCTCCGTCGAGTGTCCACGGTACCTCCTCCTCACTCTCCACATGCAGCTCTCTGGTCTTGAAGGAGTAGATGAGCTCATTGTCATTTTCACGGTTTGCCAGTCCCGCAAGTATCTTGTTGAGCTCGATTGGGTTTTTTGGATTCTTGATGAGTGTCACCTCAAAAAGGCCGTCATCAAGCAGTACGTCAGGACCTGATATGCCCTTGAAGCCTCCTACCGAAAGGGAGTTGGTCACCATTCCATATATAAACTCATCCTCTATTATCTCACCGTCATGGCTCACCTTCATCCTGTACGAGGTGATATCCATCAGGTGCTTTGCACCCTCTAAAATATATGCGGCATGTCCCAGTATATTTTTCATCTGCTGCGAGGTCTGGTAGGATACCTCTGTAAAAAGGCCAAAGGCTGCAACATATACGAAGGTATCTCCGTTGAAACCTCCCACATCACACGGGAATGGAGTACCGTTTACGGCAACTCTTGCGGCCTCCTCCATATTTTTGGGTATGCCGAGAGAGTTTGCAAAGTCATTGGTGCTGCCCGCAGGGATGTATCCTATCGGTACATTTACCTCGCTTTGCTCCATGCCGGTCACTACCTCGTCGAGTGTGCCGTCTCCGCCGCTACACACTACAAGGTCATACTTCTCAGCATTTTTCCTGACCTTTTTTATGGCATCTCCCTGACACTGTGTAGGATAAATGGTGATTTTGTATCCGGCCTTTGTCATGATGTCCACGATATTTACCAGGTGCTCCTTTATGAGTCCCTTGCCTGATTTGGGATTAAATACAAATAAAAGCTTTTTCTTCATCTATCTCAGTTCCTCCGCAATCGCCGATAATTTTCTAAGCCTGTGGTTGACTCCCGATTTGCCCATTGGCGGATCCAGATATCCTCCGAGCTCCTTTAGCGGTGCATCCGGATATTCAAGCCGAAGCAGCGCCATCTCCCGAAGCTGCGCCGGTAAATCATCGAGTCCTCTCATTTTCTGTATCAGTCTGATATCCTCTATCTGCTTTACTGCCGCATTCACAGTCTTGCTGATGTTTGCGGTTTCGCAGTTTACTTTACGGTTTACACTGTTGCGCATTTCCTTTAATATGCGCACATTTTCCAGCTTCATGAGTGACACATACGCCTCCATGATGTTGAGACTGTCCACGATGTGGGCGCCCTCCTTTATGTACACTACATAGTGCCCCTTGCGCTCTACTATCTTGGCATCCGTATCAAAGCCGCACAAGAGCTCCTGAAGCTGCTTTGCCTGCTCTTTCGTATGACACACTATCTCAAAATGGTACGCTTTGTTGGGGTCGCTTATCGAGCCTGCTGCCATGAAGGCTCCCCTGATAAAGGCTCTCTTGCAGCATGTCTGCATAAGAAGCAGTCCGTCTGCGGTCTGTCTGTTGACAGGCTGTGCCGTGATTTTAAGCGCTGCAAGTATTTTTCCGGTATCCTGCTCATCCAGCGCCTTTGTGGTATCTGTGCCAAAGGCGCGCTTCATAAGTGTGGCATATTTATTTAAAAGCAGCAGGTTTTCGGTGTCGAGCTCAAGTCCCTTTGTTTTTTCATTGATACGGCCCGAAAGCTCTATGATGCCTGCAAGCTCAGCGAGCTGACAGTGCCTGCTCTTTGATACCTGCTTTGCCAGCTCTTCCTTTACATCACTGGAAAATGACATGTTATTTACCTCTCAATGCATCCTTTCCTATGTCGCGATGCTCTATCTTAAGTCCATAGTCATTACAGCCGCTAAGCCTCTTGTACAGCTCGTTTGCAAGCGTTACCGAGCGGTGCTTGCCTCCGGTGCAGCCTATAGATATAACAAGCTGGTTTTTACCCTCAGAGATATAGTTTGGAATGAGAAACTTTATCATATCATCAAGCTTGTCGATAAACTCATTTGCCTCCGGAAACTGCATGACATAGTCCTGTATCTCCTTATCATTGCCGGTTTTCGCGCGTAGTCCGTCCACATAGTAGGGATTTGGCAGAAACCTCACATCCATGACTATATCAGAGTCTGACGGTATGCCATACTTGAAGCCGAGGGACAGTATCGTGATAAACAGATTTTTGTAATCCTCATTCTGCACAAATATCTTTTCCAGCTCAATTTTAAGCTCCCTTGTGAGAAGCTGGCTTGTGTCTATGATATAGTCAGCATTGTCCTTTAAATACTGCAGCTTTTCCCTCTCAAGCACGATGCCCTTATTGATGCGCTCACTGCCTGCGAGAGGATGGTTTCGCCTCGTCTCCTTGTATCGCTTTACAAGCACCTCATCCTCAGCATCGAGGAAAAGTATCTCATACGGAAAATTTTTCTGCCTTAGCTGCTCGAGCGTCTGTGGAATCGCATCAATTCCTGAACCGTTTCGCACATCTATGCCGACTGCCACCTTGGACACATCACTGTGGAAGGTATTTGAAAAGTCTATGAGCTTATCTAATAGCTGTATAGGCAGATTGTCTATACAAAAATATCCCATATCCTCCATCATTTTCATTGCTGTGCTTTTTCCGGCACCTGACATGCCCGTCACTATTACAAATTTCACTAGAATTCTCCAATCATCTTAACTTCCGGTTCGAGCTTTACTCCAAACTGCTTTAAAACTGTTTCCTGCACGTCTTTTATGAGTGTCAGGACATCCGCTGCAGTGGCTTCACCCTTATTTACCACAAAGCCGCAGTGCTTCTGAGACACCTGTGCATCTCCCACGCTGTAACCTCGAAGGCCTGCATCCATGATAAGCTTCCCTGCAAAATAGCCCTCCGGTCTCTTAAAGGTGCTGCCTGCACTTGGGTACTCAAGCGGCTGCTTCTCCACTCTCTTTGCGCGAAGCTCTGCCATATATGACTTTATCTCATCCTTAGGCTTTGGTGTGAGCCTGAATCTGGCTGACAGCACTATATAGCCCTTTTCCTGGACTATACTGTGCCTGTAGGATAAGTCAAGCTCATCCCTTGTGACAGTCTTTAGCTCGCCCTCTGCTGTGAGCACTGTGGCATCGATTAGGACATCCTTTATCTCTCCACCGTAGGCTCCTGCGTTCATGACTACCGCGCCTCCAACACTTCCGGGTATGCCCGATGCAAACTCAAGACCTGAAAGCGATGCCTCCGCTGCCTTTGCCGCCACTGCTGCAAGGATAGCCCCGGCGCCGGCTGTGATGATATGACAGTTGTCTTGTGCTGTGAGGTCCTGCGCTGTGCTTTGCTGCGCCACAGCTTCTGTCACCTCGATTTCGGACAGACCTTTTCCAATACCAATTACAAGGCCTCTGATGCCCTTATCTCCTACCAGCAGATTGCTTCCGTTTCCTATCACTGTAACCGGCATATCACATGCCTTAGCCATCTCTATAAGCTTTGAAATCCGGCTCATATCAGGCTCTGCATAGTAATCTGCCGGGCCTCCTATGCGGAAGGTCGTGTGTTTTTTCATCGGCTCATCCTGCAGGAGACCAAGCTTCGGCAATTGTTCTGTTACACTTTTTACAAATGTCTGATTCATCTTATATTCCTTTAGCCTATGCTTCCTTCAAAAATGCAATGTAGCCTCTGAATGCCTCATATAAATCGACCTTGCTGATGATTTCCCATGGCGCATGCATGTTGAGCACCGGCACACCGCTGTCAATAACATTCATGTCATAGTTTGCGAGGATATATGCGATTGTTCCGCCGCCTCCCTCATCTACCTTTCCAAGCTCTGCTGTCTGGAATGAAACATCTGCTGTATCCATGATATTCCTAAGCCTTGCAACATACTCTGCGTTGGCATCGTTTGAGCCTGATTTGCCTCTGGCGCCTGTATATTTGTTGAATACAAGACCCTTTCCGAAGTATGCCGAGTTCTTCTTTTCCATAACCGATGGATAGTTCGGGTCAAAGGCTGCTGATACATCTGATGAGAGTACCTTTGAGTTTTTCAGTGCACGTCTGACTGCAAGCTCGCTGTAGTCTCCTGCCAGGTTCATCACCTCTGCCACACAGTTTTCGAAAAAGCGTGACTGCATGCCGCTGGCTCCCACTGAGCCGATTTCCTCTTTGTCCACGAGCAGGCATACACTTGTATATTCCGGTGCGCCATCTATTTCAAGCATAGCTCTGTATGAAGGATATGCGCACACTCTGTCGTCGTGGCCGTAACCCATGATCATACTTCTGTCAAGTCCGTAGTCTCTTGCCTCTCCGGCAGGTACCACCTCTATCTCTGCTGAAAGGAAATCATCCTCGTCCACACCGTACTCCTGTGAAAGTATTGTGAGGATATTGGCCTTTACTCTCTCCTTGATATCCTTGTCGTCCTCGTCCTTTTCTGGTCCCGGTATGCTTCCAATGAGCACATCAAGGCTCTCGCCCTTTATGACCTCTGAAGCTTTCTTGCCCATCTGCTCGCCTGACAGATGAATAAGCAGATCGCTCACACCCACTACAGGATCATTTGGCTTGTCTCCGATATTGACTGTCACTGTGCTGCCATCCTTTTTACAGATGACTCCGTGAAGTGCAAGCGGCAGTGTGACCCACTGGTATTTCTTGATACCGCCATAATAATGTGTGTCTAAAAGTGCCATGTCTGTGTCCTCGTATAAAGGCACCTGCTTTAAGTCCATTCTAGGTGAATCAATATGTGCTCCGAGGATATTCATACCCTTCTCAAGAGGCTTACTGCCCACGATAAACAGCGCCAGTCCCTTTCCCATATTGTTTGCTATGATTTTATCTCCTGCCTTTACGCTCTTTCCTGTCTCGATGAGCTCATCAAGGTCTACAAAGCCGTGTCCTGTGGCGTCAGCATAAACTGATGCCGTGCACTCGCGCTCTGTCTTGCAGCCGGATATAAACCTTCTGTAATCCTCTGCAAATGCAAATAATTTTTCTCTTTCAGGTCCCTGGGGATATTTCTCCCAGGCGTTTTTCTTTTCTATTGCCATGATTTATTATACCTCCGAATTTTTTGTAAGATTTGCCTGGACGCGGCGATACAGCTCCTGAGCTGCATTGTAGCCCATCTTTTTTTGTCTGTGATTGACTGCTGCTGTCTCTACGATGACTGCCAGATTACGTCCCGGTCTGATTGGCAGTGAATGACACACTACCTTGTTGCCGAGATACTCGGCATATTCTTCCTCGAGGCCGAGTCTGTCGTAATCTGCCTCCTTCTTCCAGTCCTCGAGCTTGATTACGAGGTCTATCTGCTGTTTTTCCTTTACACACTCTACTCCGTAAAGTGTCTTGACATCGATGATTCCGATGCCACGAAGCTCTATAAAGTGTCTGGTAATCTCAGGCGAAGTACCCATAAGCGTATGCTCGTTGATCTTTCTGATTTCCACCACATCATCCGTCACAAGACGATGTCCTCGTCTGATGAGCTCGAGTGCAGCCTCACTCTTTCCGATACCGCTCTCGCCTGTGATCATTACTCCCTCGCCGTATACATCTACCAGCACGCCGTGCACTGTGATGCATGGTGCGAGCTGCTCACCAAGACAATAGATGAGCTCAGCCATAAAGCTTGATGTGGAACGACCTGTTGACAGCACCGGAATACCGTGCTCTCTGGCCTCTTCCATAAATATCTCATCCGGCTGTAAATCTCTGCAGAAGATGATACATGGTATATC